>Ga0101944_10000271_pt1 | contig 162200 bp, 142 predicted proteins | sample DewCreD2012metaG_FD_75245 | JGI IMG/M metagenome (GOLD analysis project Ga0101944, IMG submission 75245) | Hot spring sediment bacterial and archeal communities from British Columbia, Canada, to study Microbial Dark Matter (Phase II) - Dewar... ...
CACATACCTCAAGAGCATTACTCGGTTTAAATATCTCTTACATCTTGGAAGGATTAACATACTTTGGTGTAGTAGGGTTGCTTGCAATTTATTTTAACCAATACATTCAACTAGATGATGTTCGTGCCGGCAATATGGTGGGTGTTTTAACTGCCGGAATTACATTAAGCATGTTATTTCTTGGTGCAACCGTTGATATTGTTGGTGTTAGAAAAGCATTATTATATGCTCTATCTTTTATGCTGTTTGGTAGAATACTTTTATCAACAGCGCCGCATCTTGGAGCGCCCGGTCTTTGGGGTTCAGCACACATTTACGCAATGCTCGGTATTCTTGGAATTGTAATCGGATATGGAATGTATCAACCGGCTGCTTATGCTGCAGTGAAAAAATTTACTACTGAACAAACTGCTGCTATGGGTTATGCAATGCTTTATGCTTTGATGAATCTTGGCGGTTATTTACCCGGGTTAATCTCTCCGCCAATCAGAAGAGCTACAAGTATTCTTGGTGTATTTTGGGTTTATGTTGCTTTAACTGTGGCTGGAATAGCAGTTGTCTATTTTATAATGACAAAAAAAGCTGTTTCAAAAGCTATTGAAGATGCATCAAAAGAGAAGAACGAAAGCCAAAAGGAGAATGAAGACGAACTTTCTAAAATGAACGCAAAAGAAAAACTTAAATTCTACCTTAAAAATTTTCCTCTGAAAGACAAACGATTCTTATTCTTTATTTTCATTTTAATTCCCGTACAAACATTATTTGCACATAACTGGTTAACATTACCATTATATACAAGTCGTGCTTTCGAAGGATTTGTTCAGGATAATTTTGAATTCTTTGTAAACTTAAATCCGATTTTAATTTTCGTTTTAACTCCGATGATTGCCGCACTTACATCCAAGAAGAATGCTTACACAATGATGATAATCGGTACATTTGTGATGGCATCGCCAACATTTATATTGGCGATAGGTCCAAGCATGGGAACTTTGTTAGCTTATTTAATAATCATGACAATTGGCGAAGCAATGTGGCAACCAAGATTTTTACAGTGGGTCGCTGAAATTGCACCTAAAAATATGACCGGTATCTATATGGGAATCGGGCAGTTCCCTTGGTTTTTGACAAAGGTTATTACTAGTCTTTACTCCGGTTGGTTCTTGATGCAATACTGTCCGGCAGATACACCACCTTCAGAAATGAATACAGAATTAATGTGGTTGATTTATGGATTTATTGCTATTGTCAGTCCGGTAAGTTTACTGCTTGCAAGAAAATGGATATTAAAAGGATTTAAGACCAAACATGAAGGGTAGTTGGTGGTTGGTGATTAGTGATTGGTGGTTAGTGATTGGTGATTTGGGAAATTATATAATGATAATGCTTAATTTGTCAAAATAATATGTGAAGATTTTACGGTAATATTTTATTAAGATTGATTTTAATAAAAGGAAGCGTTTATGAAAGAAAACAATAACAAAGAAGAACCCATCGAAAAACAACTCTGGAAAGCAGCAGATAAACTTCGTAAAAACATTGATGCAGCTGAATATAAACATATAGTGCTTGGATTAATTTTTCTTAAATACATTTCCGATTCATTTGAAAGACATTATGAAATACTGAAAAAAGGTGAAGGTGATTATGCCGGCGCCGACCCGGAAGATAGAGATGAATACAAAGCTGAAAATATTTTTTTCGTTCCACCTTCAGCACGCTGGTCATATCTGCAGAAAAGAGCAAAGCTTCCGGAAATCGGGAAAGACATTGACTCTGCTATGGATGCAATTGAAAGAGATAATCCATCACTAAAAGATGTTCTTCCAAAAGTTTATGCTCGCGGTAACATTGATCCAACTAACCTTGGTGGACTAATTGATTTAATGAGTAACATTTCAATGAACCAACAGAATGGTGATTTTCTTGGAAAGGTATTCGAATATTTTCTTGGTCAATTTGCACTTGCTGAAGGAAAGAAAGGTGGACAGTTCTACACTCCACGAAGTGTTGTCGAATTGTTAATTGAAATGCTCGAACCATACAAAGGAAGAGTTTACGACCCTTGTTGTGGTTCCGGTGGTATGTTTGTTCATTCAGAAAAATTTGTAGAAAGCCATCAGGGTAATGTTAATGATATTTCCATCTATGGTCAGGAAAGTAATTTAACAACCTGGCGTTTGTGTAAGATGAATCTTGCCATTCGCGGAATTGATAGTTCTCAGGTTAAATGGAATAATGAAGGTTCATTTTTAAACAATGCTCATAAAGATTTGAAAGCTGATTTCGTAATTGCTAATCCGCCATTTAATGATAGCGATTGGAGCGGTGAATTACTTCGTAAAGATGCAAGATAGCAATTTGGAATACCACCAGTCAATAATGCAAACTATGCCTGGATACAACATTTTATTTATCATCTTGCGCCAAATGGTCAAGCTGGATTTGTTCTTGCAAAAGGTGCACTTACATCTAAAACTTCCGGTGAAGGAGAAATCAGAAAAGCGCTTGTTGAAGCACGGTTAATTGATTGTATCGTCAACATTCCATCAAAATTATTTCTCAATACTCAAATACCCGCAAGTCTTTGGTTTCTTAATCGGAATAAGAGCAATGGTAAATTCAGAAACAGAAAAGATGAAATCCTTTTCATTGATGCAAGAAATTTGGGTTATTTAATCAACAGAAGAACAAGGGAGTTCACTCAAGAAGATATTTCAAAAATTGCAAATACCTTCCACCAATGGAGAAATCCAAACGGGAATTATCAGGATGTGAAAGGATTCTGTTTTTCTGCTTCGATTGATCGGGTGAGAGAATTGGATTATGTTCTTACTCCCGGAAGATATGTTGGTTTACCCGATGAAGAAGATGATTTCGATTTCAATGAAAGATTTACAAAACTAAAAGCAGAATTTGAAGAACAACTTAAAGAAGAAGAAAGATTGAATAAGCTAATTTTAGAAAATCTTTCAAAAATAATTCTATGAAAAGAACTGAAAAAAATTTAATAGACGAAAAGCTATTAACTGACATCAAAAGAATAATAGAGGAAAGTAGAAATACTGTTTCTATTGTTGTAAATACTTCCTTGACTATTCTTTTTTGGAAAATTGGAAATCGTATTAATCAAGACATACTTGCAAATAAAAGAGCTGAATATGGCAAACAAATTATCGTTACTCTGTCACGACATTTAGTCCGGGAATATGGAAATAACTTTGAGGAAAAAAATCTTAGAAGAATGATTCAATTTGCTTCGGTATTTAAAGATGAACAAATTGTCGTTACACTGTCACGAGAATTAAGTTGGTCACACTTCATAGTTCTTATACCCATTAAAAATACATTAGCACGTGAATTTTATACGGAAATGTGTAGAACAGAGAAATGGAGCGTAAGAACCTTGCGTGAAAAAATTGACGGAATGTTATTCGAAAGAACAGCAATAAGCCGGAAGCCAGATGTGATAATTAAAAAAGAAATAAAAAATCTAAGAGAGAAAAATATTTTAACACCAGACCTTGTATTTAAAGATCCTTATCTACTTAATTTTCTTGGGCTTAAAGATACATACACAGAAAAAACTCTTGAAAATGCAATTTTAAAAGAGCTTGAAAATTTTATACTCGAACTCGGAGCTGGTTTTACTTTTATTGAAAGACAAAAACGCATAACAATAGATGACGAAGACTTTTACATAGACCTTTTGTTTTATAACAGAAAACTAAAACGACTTATTGCCGTTGATTTAAAACTTGGAAAATTTAAAGCTGCCTACAAAGGTCAGATGGAATTGTATCTGCGTTATCTTGAAAAGTATGAAAAACAGCCCGGAGAAAACTCACCGTTAGGATTAATTTTATGCTCAGAAGGTAATAAAGAACAAATAGAATTATTACAACTCAGTAAATCGGGCATTAAAGTAGCAGAATATATAACTGAACTACCGGATAAAAAATTACTTCAACAAAAATTGCAACTTGCAATCGAAATCTCTAAAAAAAATTTATTGATTGAAAAATAACAATGGATAACTGGAAAGAATGTAAACTGGGTGATATTTGAAATATGCGTAATTGGAAAAAAGTAAAATTAGAAGATGTTGTATCAGTTTTGGGAGACGGTTTACACGGCACCCCAAAGTATGATGACAATGGCGAGTATTATTTTATAAATGGGAATAATTTACTAAATGGCAAAATAGTTATAAAAGATAATACTAGACGATCCAATGAAGCCGAGTATAATAAGTACAAAAAGAATTTAAACAATCGAACAATTCTTGTTTCAATAAATGGTACTTTAGGAAATATTGCTTTATATAATAAGGAAAAGTGTTTTTTGGGGAAAAGCGTATGTTATTTAAATGTAGTTGATGAGGTTGATAGATTGTTTATCAAATATGTTTTATTAGATAAAAATTTCCAGGAATATATTAGCAATTTTGCACACGGAACTACAATTAAAAATGTGTCGCTGAAAACTATGAGAGAATATCCTTTCCTTCTCCCTCCTCTCCCCGAGCAAAAAGCAATTGCAGATATACTCAGCAGTCTTGATGACAAAATAGACTTACTCCACCGCCAGAACAAAACCCTCGAAGCAATGGCAGAAACTCTTTTTAGAAAGTGGTTTGTGCTTCGACAAGCTCAGCATCCAGAAGCAGATGAAAGATGGGAAAAAACTAAAATTGGAAATGTAGTGGAAACTGTTTTAGGTGGGACACCATCAACTAATGTTAATGAATATTGGAATGGAGACATTCCTTGGATTAATTCTGGGGAGATAAATAAATTCAGAATCACAGAAGCAACAAAATATATTACCGAGCTGGGATTAGCCCATTCGAACACTAAACTTATGCCCAAAGGTACAACTGTTTTAGCAATCACAGGAGCTACGTTAGGTCAGGTTAGCTTATTGGAGATTGATTCTTGCGCTAATCAATCAGTAGTAGGTATAATACCAAATGATAAATTACCTAAAGAATTTATTTTTTTATGGATAAAGAATAAGATTAAAGAAATTATTTTGAATGAAACCGGGGGAGCTCAACCACATATTAATAAAAATGATGTAAATGAGACGGAGATTATAATTCCACCTAAAACAATATTAAAAGAAAAAAACAAAATCATAGAACACTTTTTTAATAGAATAACAAACAATACTTTTCAAATCCGCACACTCGAAAAGCTGCGGGACACATTACTCCCCAAGCTAATGAGCGGCGAGGTGAGAGTAAATATTTAAAAAGAGAAACCCCGCAAAAGCGGGGTCGGTCCAAGAGAGCTACTCTTGGAGGTGTTCTTGTGATACAAAATTAAAAAAGACTATTAAATTATACAAGAAAAAAATATGTATAAAAAGGAAAGAGTTATGGTCTATGTTGATGGTTTCAATCTTTATTTCGGCATTGTATCAACATATCCTAAAACTAAGTGGTTAAATATTTGGCAACTTGCAAAAAATTTATTAAAGCCACATCAAAATTTGATTGGCGTGAAATACTTTACATCATTAGTTTCAAATAACCCTCCTAAAGAGAAAAGGCAACGTGATTATATAAGTGCTCTTCAGACTACTCCTTTACAAATAATTTATGGACATTATCAATCGAAACCTACCTTTTGTAATAAATGTGGACACTCGTGGAATGATAATGAAGAAAAAATGACTGATGTTAATATTGCAGTAAATATGATTAGCGATGCAATTGAAGACAAATATGATACTGCATTTCTAATTTCTGGTGATAGTGATCTTGTCCCAGCAATAAATACTATACATAAATATTTTACCAATAAAAGGGTGCTAGTTATATTTCCACCAAACAGACACAATATTAGTGTAAAAAATTCTGCTAAAGGTTCTTTTATTCTTGGACGTAAAAAGTTAGTTGCTTCTCAGTTTCCTATAACTGTTGTCACTAAAACAGGTTATCAAATTACCAAACCAAGCAGTTGGTAAAGTATGCTTAATGAATCGAAAGAGAAAATTATTATTGTACCAAATTCGCACACTCGAAAAGCTTCGGGACACATTACTCTCCAAGCTGATGAGCGGAGAAGTGAGAGTAAGAACTGTTGCACAGTGCGCTTATAGAATTGTAGAGTGAGTCAAGTGCCACCACTACGTGGTTAGTAAGTTCTTTTAGTTGCGACTTATACACAGATTACAGCCCTAACGGGCTTGTAAAAAAATCTAGAATAAAAGTTTGTTATTTTTGTACAACAATAGCCCCATCGGGGCGAAAAATTTGTAACAAAAACACAAAACGATAACAAAAAAGCTCTGTAGGAGCGGCATAAAAAATATCACCACTAACGTGGTTAAGTTGTTCTTTAACTTGCGATAATACATAGATTTCAGCCCTAACGGGCTTGTCAAAAAAAGCAGAAGAAATATTTCTTAATTGTGTAACAATAGCCCCATCGGGGCGTTATATTTGTAACAGAACATAAACAATAATTAAAAGCTCCGTCGGAGCGACATATTTGTATGGCAAACACTTACACACAACTATACGTACACTTAGTCTTTGTCGTGAAAGGCAGAGAAAATCTCATCTCTGAAAACCATCGTGAAGAATTAGAAAAATACATTTGCGGAATAATCAATAATAAGAACTGTAAACCACTCGCTATTTACTGTAACCCCGACCATACTCACATTCTTCTTGGACTTCATCCAACAATTTCAGTATCAGACATAGCAAGAGATATTAAAGCTAATTCATCAAGATTTATAAATGAAAACAAATGGAAAAAAGGAAAATTCAACTGGCAAGATGGTTTTGGCGCTTTCAGTTACTCAAAATCACATTTAGATAATGTTATTAAATACATACTTAATCAACCGTATCATCACAAAAAGAAAACATTCAAAGAAGAATACATTGACTTCTTAAAGAAATATGAAGTTAATTACGATGAAAAATATTTATTCGATTGGTTGGACTGAAATATCACAGCTACGCTGTTTGTCGATATATTGTTATTCGCTATTTATCAAGGTTTTGCAGCTACGCTGCTTCTTTAGAAATATTGAATAGGATATAAATGCATAAGTTAACTGAATCTGACATCGAACTCTTTACCATCGAGCTGCTTGAAAAATTAGGATATGAATACATAAGCAGTTCAGCTTTATCACCCGATGCCTCTGAAACTCTTCGACAAGCTCAGAGTTCGGAGCGTAATTCTTTCGAAGATGTTCTTTTAATTAACAAACTTAAAAGTGCTGTTGATAGAATTAACCCAACAATACCAGCCGAAGCAAGAGAAGATGCAATAAAACAAATCCAACGCATAAGTTCACCAGATTTAACTGCAAGTAATGAAACATTTCACCGACTGCTCACAGAAGGAGTTAATGTAAGATATCAGAAAAATGGAAATGAACGAGGTGATTTAGTTTGGCTGATAGATTTTCAAAATCCGGAAAACAATGAATTTACTGTTGTAAATCAATTCACGGTTACTTCGAGGAAATCAATGTTGGCTTCGAGAACCTCAGCAAACAATGATAAAAGTGGAGCGGACACTGAGGCTCTCGAAGTGTCCGCGTTCATTCACAAACGACCGGATGTTATTATTTTCATAAACGGAATTCCACTCGTTGTAATTGAACTTAAAAATGCTGTTGATGAAGATGCAACAATAAAGTCTGCATTTAATCAGATTCAGACTTACAAACAAACTATTTCTCAGTTATTTACTTATAATGGTTTTATTGTTATCTCAGATGGACTTGAAGCTAAAGCCGGGACAATTTCTTCCGACTATTCAAGATTTATGGCATGGAAATCAATTGATGGTAAAAAAGAAGCATCTCATCTTGTAAGTCAATTGGAAGTTCTGATAAAAGGAATGCTGAACAAAATAACTTTACTTGATTTGATTAGGCATTTTATAGTTTTTGAAAAGAGCAAAAAAGAAGATATTGAATCAAACCTAACATTTATCCAAACAACAAAAAAGTTGGCTGGTTATCATCAGTATTTTGCAGTCAACAAAGCTATTGAAAGAACTTTACAAGCAGCATCACAAAACGGAAATAGAAAAGGTGGCGTAATCTGGCACACTCAAGGAAGCGGCAAATCGCTTACAATGGTTTTTTACACAGGAAAAGTTGTTTTGGCTTTAGATAATCCAACAGTTGTTGTAATAACAGACAGAAACGATCTTGATGATCAATTGTTTGACACCTTCGCTGATTCGAAACAATTATTAAGACAAGAACCAGTTCAGGCAGAGAATAGAGAACATCTAAAAGAATTACTTAAAGTTTCTTCCGGTGGAATTGTGTTTACAACTATTCAGAAATTTCAACTGGATAATTCAACAAGCTCGGTGTCCGATTCAGTTTATGAAAAATTATCAGATAGAAAAAATATTATTGTAATTGCAGATGAAGCACACCGCACACAATACGGTTTCAAAGCACGTACAGTAGATGATATAGATGAAAACGGAAATTTAATTGGTAAGAAAACAGTTTATGGTTTTGCAAAATATTTAAGAGATGCTTTACCAAATGCAACATTCATTGGTTTCACCGGAACTCCAATTGAAAAAACTGATAAAAATACTCCAGCAGTTTTTGGCGATTATGTTGATATTTATGATATAGCTCAGGCAGTTGAAGATGGTGCAACTGTCAGAATTTATTACGAAGGAAGATTAGCAAAAATCAATCTGAGTGAAGAGGGTAAAAAATTAATTAAAGAACTTGATGATGAGCTTGAAAGCGAAGATATCACATCAACTCAACGTGCAAAAGCGAAGTGGACACAATTAGAAGCACTGGTCGGAAGCGAAGACCGTATTAAACAAATAGCCGCTGATATAGTTTATCATTTTGAGGAACGTCAAAAAGTTTTTGAAGGTAAGGCAATGATAGTTGCAATGTTCCGACGCATTGCAGTAAGACTTTATGATGAAATTATTAAACTAAGACCAGATTGGCACAACGATGATTTAAAGAAAGGCAAGATTAAAGTAGTTATGACTGCTGCTTCATCCGATGGACCAGAATTGGCAAAACATCATACCACAAAAGATCAACGAAGAGTGTTAGCTGATAGAATGAAAAACCCGGATGATGAATTAAAAATAGTGATCGTGCGTGATATGTGGCTAACCGGTTTTGATGTTCCTTGTTTGCATACTCTTTACATTGACAAACCAATGCAAGGTCACACTTTAATGCAAGCCATTGCAAGGGTTAATCGTGTTTACAAAGATAAACCGGGCGGATTGATTGTTGATTATCTTGGAATAGCAGCCGACTTAAAACAAGCATTATCATTTTATTCTGATAGCGGTGGCAAAGGTGATCCGGCAATTGCACAAGAAAAAGCTGTTCAGGTTATGCTGGAGAAGTTAGAAATAGTATCAAGAATGTTTCTTGAAAAGCCAACCAAACCATATTCGAATGAATTTGAAGAGTTGATTAAAGACCCATCTGTACCATATCTTGGTAAAGATAAAGGGTTGATGTACGAGGAATATTTTACTGCTGATACAACAACAAAACTTAATATCATCTTAGCGGCGGAAGAACATATTTTAAGTCTTGAAAACGGGAAGAAAAGATTTATTGATGAAGTTACTGCATTATCAAAAGCATTTGCAATTGCAATTCCACACGAGCAAGCACTCGATGTAAAAGATGAAGTTGCTTTCTTTCAAGCCGTAAAAGCAAGATTAATGAAATTCGATTCTCCTACTACCGGAAAAACAAACGAAGAAATTGAGACAACAATAAAACAAGTTATTGACAAAGCACTGGTTACAAATAAAGTAATTGACATTTTTGATGCTGCTGGAATAAAGAAACCAGATATATCAATTCTATCAGAAGATTTTTTGATGGAAGTAAGAAATATGCAACATAAAAATGTTGCTCTGGAAACTTTAAGAAAATTATTGAATGATGAAATAAAATCAAGAATAAGAACAAACCTTGTTCAAGGTAAATCTTTAATGGAAATGCTTGAAACATCAATCAAGAAATATCATAATAAAATTCTTACTGCAGCAGAAGTGATTGAAGAATTGATTTCACTCGGGAAAGAGATTCAGAACTTAGATAAAGAACCAAAAGAAATGGGACTTTCAGAATTTGAGTATGCCTTTTATACTGCAATTGCCAACAATGAAAGTGCAAGAGAAGTAATGAAAAAAGATAAACTTAGAGAATTGGCTATTGTGCTTTATGATCGAGTGAGAAAAAATGCAACGATTGATTGGACATTAAAAGAGAGTGTAAAAGCAAAATTAAAAGTTATTGTTAAAAGAACGCTACGACAGTATGGCTATCCGCCGGATATGCAAAAGTTAGCTACTGAAACAGTATTAAAACAAGCCGAATTAATTGCAAATGAATTAACGAGCGTAATTACATAGTTTTTAATTAATAAAAAGGTTAAAAAATGAAAACGATTATAATACTTAGTACCATTATTTTATTTGATGTAATTGTTGTTTTTGCTCAACAACAAGATGATTTTTTTAATATCACAAAAAATCCCTGGCCGGCTATTCGTAAGGAAAGAATAGAGAAATTGTTACCTGTTGCAATGAAAGAAGCTGAAATTGATTCGTGGATTATAATTTGTCGTGAGAATGATAATGATCCCCTTGCTATTCATGTTGGTGGTGAAAATGCGGGTGGTACTGCAGCGTTTCTGTTCTTTCTTCAGGGCGATAGAGTTCACTCAGTCGCAATTTCTCCTTCGGGCGAAGCAAGGGCTTTGAAAGATATTGGTTTGCATAATGAAGTAATTGAAATTGAGCGTGGCTCAAGTGTTTGGAATGAAGTAAAAAAACTTATAGAGAAATATAATCCTGCTAAAATTGGGATTAACAGTTCACAAAGAAATATATCAGATGGACTTTCTTACACACAACGAATTGAAATGGAAAAGGAATTAGGTCCGGAAATCTCTTCAAAGTTTGTTTCATCAGATCCCATAGTTGTAAACTGGCTTTCAGTAAAACTTCCGGCAGAAATTGAAATAATGAGAAAAGCCGGATTACTTACCGATCAAATTCAACGCGCAGCATATAAAACTGTTATACCGGGTAAAACAAAGGATTCTGATGTCGCACAATTCATTAAAAAAAGAATGAAAGAACTTGGGGTTGAAGATGCCTGGCAACCGGATCAAAACCCAAATGTAAATTCGGGAGTCGATCGCGGACACTCGCATGCAACTGAAAAAGTAATTCAACCCGGAGATATAATTCAAATTGATCAGGGAATAAAAGTTTTTGGAGTATGGGTGACTGATTACCAAAGGTTTGCATATGTCCTTAAACCGGGAGAAAAACAAGCTCCCCCCGACGTTCAGAAAAAGTGGGAAAATGCTAGGCGTGGAAGCCGTATTGTAGTTGAAACAATGAAACCAGGCATTGAAGGATTTTATGTAGATAAAGCACAACGCGATTGGATGAAGCAACAAGGTTCTTTACCTGTTATGTGGAGTACCGGTCATCCAGTTGGTTACGTTGCGCACGATGTTGGCCCATCTTTAGGCGGTGCTCAAAGGAGTGATAAACCATCCGGCAGCTCGGCTCTAAAATTAAAACCGGGACAGGTATTTGCATACGATGGATTTTTCTGCTGGTATATTGATGATACTAAAACAGAAACAAAAACAATTTCTGTTGAAGAGATGGCTGTAGTTACGGAAACTGGTGCGGAATATTTAATTCCACCTCAGGAGGAGTTAATACTTATTCCAACGAAATGATTTTTTTAAATGATACAATCTCAATTTTGTAATATGAATATTTTTCTTTATTGTAAAGAAGAATAATTAGAGATTCGTATGACAACAGTAAAATTGTCGCCTAAATATCAAATTGTAATACCAAAAGAAGTACGTAAAAAGCTAAAATTAAAACCGGGGCAAAAATTACAGCTACTACACGATGGTGAAAGAATTGAATTCATCCCATTAAAAGATATTACAGAAGCTCGTGGTCTATTAAAAGGAATGGATTCAAATATCGAAAGGGAGGAAGATCGATTATGAATTTAGTCGATTCTTCCGCCTGGTTAGAATATTTTATAGATGGTAAAAATGCCAAATACTTTGCCCCTGTTATTGAAGACACTAATAATCTCATAGTCTCGGTTATTAATATTTAGAATGATTCCAAAAGACTTACTTAGATTAGGGCGAAAGCACTGCGCTACTAGTAATTGGTTTAATGCAGCAAGCAAAAGTAATAGATATTACTCTTGATATAGTAATTAAAGCAGCACGCATTAGTGCTGAGTTAAAATTACCAATGGCTGATAGTATAATTTATGCAACTGCAAAGGAATATAATGCAACTATATGGACACAAGATAAAGATTTTGAAGGGTTAGATGGAGTAAAATATTTCAAAAAGAAGTAGAAAGAAATTAATACAAAATTAATTCACGCATTCGCATATTTGCTTATAGAATTTTTTGATGCACATAGATCAATATATATCCCTCTTTATAATTTTACTAACATTATATGGAATAGCTGTCGGTAGTTACCCGGCATTCCGTATGAACCGGGCTACAATTGCACTTGTGGGAGCTGCTGTTTTAATTTTTATTGGCAGTATAAAATTAGAGCAAGCTTACGATGCAATTGATTTAAATACAATTCTCCTACTGTTCTCCATGATGATAATTAACGGAAACCTTAGAATATGTGGTTTCTTCAAGTTGCTTTCTTCAAAAATAATTTCGTTTGCAAAAACTCCAAACCAATTATTAGCACTCATAATTTTTTCTTCCGGTATTCTTTCGGCATTTTTTCTTAACGATACTGTAGTAATAATTTTTACTCCTTTGGTTATTGAAGTTACATTGGCATTAAAAAGAAACCCGATTCCTTATTTAATTGGTCTGGTAACAGCGGCAAATATAGGTTCATCTGCAACAATAATTGGTAATCCGCAAAATATGATTATTGGTGTTTCATCAGGAATACCGTTTACTAAATATGCTTTATATCAAACACCGCCTTCGTTAATTGGATTAATTGTAATATGGATAGTAATCACTCTTATCTACAAAAGAGAATTTGATAAAATAAGATTTGAAAAACTTAACTTACCCGAAGTAAAAACTTACAGACCTTTGCTGATTAAAAGTCTTGTTTCATCTCTATTGATGATCATTGCCTTTTTAATGGGTATTTCTGTTACTCTTGCTGCTTTTGGAGCCGCAAGTTTGTTACTAATAACTCGAAGATTAAAACCGGAAAGGGTATTCATGGAAATAGACTGGTCGTTGCTCGTGTTCTTTTCGGCATTATTTGTAGTTACAAAATCAATTGATACTGCTGGGTTTGGAAAGTATCTTTCATTAACTCTTGAACCGTATATTACTAAAGGTGTTACATCATTTGCTGTTTCATCAGCTCTTTTAAGTAATATAGTTTCAAATGTGCCGGCTGTTTTACTCTACCGACCAATTATTCCCAAATTAATAAATCCTGAACAAGCGTGGTTAATACTTGGTATGGCAACAACATTTGCCGGCAATCTTACTTTAATCGGTTCGGTTGCAAATCTTATTGTTGCTGAAACTGCAAAAAAACATTTTATAAAACTGTCTTTTATGGAATATCTTAAGTCTGGATTAATTATTACAATAATATCACTATTCTTTGGAGTTATCTGGTTTAGTTTTATTTTTTAGAAAGCTTTTTTAATTGAAAGGTTGTAAAAATGATTAATATATTACTAATTCTATCTATGGTATACTCAATGTTAAGTCAAAATAATCAGGAAGAATTAAGAAGAAGAGCAGATCGTCTTGCCAAGGAAATAATAATTATCGATACACATATTGATTTGCCTGGACGATTAGAATATAAATGGGAAGATATCTCCAGACCAACAGGAGGTGATTTCGACTATCCAAGAGCTAAAGCCGGTGGATTAGATGTTGCTTTTATGTCAATATATGTCGCTACACGTTTTGAAAATAATGGTGCTAAAAAAGAAGCTGATAGTGTAATTGATATAGTTGAAAAAATTTTGAAAGAATATCCCAATAAATTTGCACGCGCACTAAGTCCTAAAGATGTGTATAAAAACTTTAAGGAAGGAAAAATTTCACTGCCAATAGGTATAGAAAATGGTTCTCCGCTAGAAGGTGATCTAAAAAATCTCAAATATTTTTATGACAAAGGAATAAGATATATTACACTTGCTCATTCAAAAAGTAATCATATCTGTGATTCTTCTTATGATCCCGAGAGAAAATGGAAAGGATTAAGTCCGTTTGGTAAAGAAGTAGTAAAAGAAATGAACCGTTTGGGTATGATGATTGATGTTTCCCATATTACAGATGATGCATTTTATCAGGTTATTGAACTATCAAAAGCACCTGTAATTGCATCTCATTCTTCTTGCAGATTTTTTACACCAGGATGGGAAAGAAATATGAGTGATGATATGATTAAGGCATTGGCTAGAAATGGTGGTGTAATTCAAATTGCATTCGTTTCTAATTTCTTAAGTCAGGAAATAAGAGATAAAGAAGCAAGAAATAGAACCGCAATAGCTGAATACCTAAAATCAAATAAAATTTCTCAAAACGATAAACGAGCAGTAGAGTACTCAAATAATTATTGGAAGGAAAATCCAGTTGGGTATGCAGACATTAAGGATGTTGTTAAACATATCAATCATGTTGTTAAGTTAGTTGGTGTTGATTATGTCGGATTAGGATCGGACTTTGATGGTGCAGGTGATTCTTTCCCTTATGGGTTAAAGGATGTATCCTATTTCCCCAATTTGATCTATGAATTACTCTTGTCAGGTTATTCAGAAGATGATATTAAAAAGATATGTGGCGGTAACCTGTTAAGAGTATGGGGTGAAGTTGAAAAAATTGCAAATTCTTATTAAAAAAGAGACCAGAAAAATTCAAAGTTAGCATTTTTAAGGGGGGAGTTTGAAAAATCTTATTCTAATCAAAGATTTTTCTATCAGTTCAAAAGACTATCGCTATTTGGGAGTTGTTTTATTGTAATGTTTTAACGGGAGATTCTAATATTTCTCATTTTATATTTCTATGCTTGTTCAGTTCAATTCTTCCGAACATCTTTAAACTAAAAAACTTTGTTAAAATCCATTATATTTGATAGTAAAAAAAACAAAAATCCCAAGAAATTCTACAGTTGGATATTGCCAAACAATATATTGTTCAATGTATAAATACTGCGGCTAATAATCTCAGATTAAGTTCAGAAAAAATTGAAACTGTTGCTATAATCCGGGAACGTTTGAACTCTTCCGAGAATCTATCTGAAGAGCTGAAAAATTTTAAAAAGATAACTGAATTATCCAAACTTGGAATTAAATTAAGTGAATTCTATAACTTTATTGAAAATGGCAAAATCGATTTCTTAAAACTATCAGATAAATTTAAGGAACACAGTTACAGTATTGTCCGAGAGCTTAATTACGTTCTTGATATTTTAACTCCTCAAATGATGAGGAATTTATTACAAAGGTTGGACGATATACCAATAAATGTGGATCTAACAAAACGGAATAAGCAAGAAACAGAACATTTAACTAAAACCAATGATGAACATATTTTCCCAAAGAGATCTCGTGCGGATGAATTAAAAGAAGCATTTATATTTGATGAACTAAACCGTGACGAGGCATTTAACTTTGAAAGTTATGAAGAACGCGTGCTACGACCCATTAAAGAACTTGATGCCTTTCTGAGTCGGGTGCAAAAATATGATTATACAGAAAATGAAATGAATTCTTTTATAAGAACCATAAGTGAAAACGCAGAATTATCTCAAAAAGTTGGCTTTGAAGTTTTATCTAATATGCACAAAATATTTGCTATGGGACTTGATATGATTCATCAGAAAAAGATTGCGCCAAGTCCTAACGTAATTGAATCTCTAAGGTCTTGCCTTATTGTAATAGTAGCTGTTGTACGTGGTAAAGAAGTGGATATTACAAATTATCTTAATCGTGCCGAAACATTTGGCAAAACAATTATATCAAATAAAAGGGAAAGGTAATGGAAATATATGCAGTAATTATGGCTGGAGGTGTTGGCTCTCGTTTTTGGCCAAGAAGTAAAGAAAGAAAACCCAAGCAACTGATTCGTATTGTTGGTGAAAATACTATGATTCAAGATACGGTAAAACGTCTGGATGGTTTGGTAAAGAAGGAAAATATTTTTGTCATCACAAATAAAATTCAGAAATTAAGAGTAAAAGAACAATTACCCCAGATACCGGAAGAAAACATAATTGATGAACCATTCGGTAAAAATACCGCTGCTTGTATTGGGCTAGCTTCTGTTATTATAAAATCAAAAAATCCTGAAGCTGTAACTATAACTCTGCCTTCCGACCATCTGATTAAAGATGATGAATTGTTCAGAGAATGTCTTCTTACTGCAGCTAATTATGCGTATAAATCTAAAGGACTGGTTACTATAGGAATTACACCTACAAGACCTGAAACTGGTTATGGATATATCCAATTTGATGAAGAAAGTATCGAAAAAAATATCTACAAAGTACTAACCTTCGCAGAAAAACCTAATCTTGCTACTGCAAGAAGATTTATTGAAAGCGGGGACTTTTTGTGGAACTCGGGTATATTCGTATGGAGAGTTGATTCTATCCTCAACGAAATAAAAAATTATTTACCAGACCTTTATGATGGACTATTAAAAATTGAATCCAGCATTAATACATGCGATTTCGAGAAAACAGTTGTACAGGTTTATGGTCAATTAAAAAGTATTTCTATTGATTACGGTGTGATGGAAAAATCAAATAATGTTTATCTTACTAAAGCAGATTTTTATTGGAATGATGTTGGAAATTGGGAAGCTGTTTATGAAATTTCGGATAAGAATGAAGAAGGTAATGCAATTGTTGGAGATGTATACACACAAAATACATTCGGTTCGTATATTTTTTCTCCGAGAAAATTTACTGCAACAATCGGCGTGGAAAATCTTATAGTAATAAATACAAATGAAGCGTTATTGATTTGTCATAGAAATAATGCTCAGGATGTACGTCAAATTGTTGATTACTTAAAAATGAACAAAAGAACTGATCTTGTCTGATGAAAAAAGTTATTACGGAAAGTGAAATAATACGAATTGCTAAATCCGGGCTGAAAGAAATTCAGATTGGGAAAGAAGATCTTTTAACTCCGCTTGCAATTGATCGGATTAAAGTATTAGGTATAAAAGTTAACCGTGATGGTAAATCTGAAATTGGTCGAAGTAATAAAGGCTCCAAAATTGTTATTGGTTCAGACCATACCGGTGTTAAGATTAAAAAAGTGGTAGTTGATTTTCTAAAATCCAAATCTTATCATGTATTAGATATCGGAACATACAGCGAAGAATCAGTAGACTATCCGGATATAGCTTTCAATGTTGCCAATCGTGTTGTTAACAAAGAGTTTGATTTCGGAATTATTATTGATGCTACCGGAATTCCTTCGGCAATTACTGCTAATAAAATTCCCGGCATTCGCGCAGCTACTTGTTATAATGAATTTTCTGCAAAAAGTTCTAGAGAGCATAATGATGCAAATGTTTTAGTCCTTGGCGCAAAAGCTATAGGAGAGGAAACAATTAAATCTATAATTGAGGTTTGGTTAAACAGTAATTTTTTGGGCGATCGGCATCAGAGAAGATTGGATAAAATAAAAGCAATTGAAGAAAAGTATCTTAAGAAAAACTAATTTCTTACAATTCATAATTTAGAGTTACCCATTTGTACGACGAAAAAGCACGAGTTGAATCAATTGAAAAAATTATAAGTAATACTTACTTATTACGTGTCTATTCACCTTTAATCGCTTCAGTCATTAAACCCGGGCAGTTTTGTAATATTAAAGTTTCCGATTCAAATTTCCCGTTGCTCCGCAGACCATTTAGCATTTGTGAAGTCGAAGGAAATTATTTGCATTTTATGTTCGATGTCCATGGCGAAGGGACAAGACTTTTAGCGAAAAAAAATAAAAATGATTTCATTGATGTCCTTGGACCTTTGGGAAATGGTTTTACGCTTAATGGCGAATATACAACTGCTATTATCGTTGCTGGCGGAATTGGAATTGCACCATTCCCATTTTTAATCCAAAAGTTATCAGTTGATAAAAAAGTTGCATGTTTTTTTGGTGGACGTTCCAAAGAAAATGTTATTGATTACAAAATGAAAAATATTTCTATAGCCACTGATGATGGTTCGGAAGGTTTTAAGGGGAACGTTGTTCAACTATTAGAAAATGAGTTTCATAAGTTTAGTGATGAAAAAGTAAGAATCTTTGCTTGCGGACCAACACCAATGTTGAAAGCAATACAAGATTTTTCAATTAAACAAAATGTTGATTGCCAGATTAGTACCGAATGCGCTATGGCGTGTGGTTTTGGAATTTGTCAGGGTTGCCCCATAGAAAGTACCGAAGAAGATGGTTATTATTTAGTCTGTAAAGATGGTCCTGTATTCGATTCAAAGAAGGTGAAGCTATGAATCAAAAGGATTTATCTGTACAGATAGGTGGTTTGCATCTAAAAAATCCGGTTTTGCTCGCCTCCGGTACTGTCGGATATGGTAATGAAATTTCAAAGTTTACAGATATTAGTCAATTAGGTGGTATTGTAACAAAATCACTATCATTAAAACCGCGTAGAGGTAATCCTCCGCCAAGAATTGTTGAAACTCCTTCTGGTATGCTTAATGCAATCGGATTGGCTAATGTAGGTGTAGAAGTATTTATCAAAGAAAAAATTCCATTTCTTAAAGAACTTAACACAACAATTATTTGTAACATTGCCGCCAGCTCTCTTGAGGAATATGTTGAATGTACAAAAATTTTAGAATCCTATGATACAATAAATGCTTTTGAGATAAATGTATCTTGTCCCAATGTAAAAGAAGGTGGATTAATCTTTGGTAATGATCTTGATTGGGTAGGAAGAATTACAGAGAAAGTAAGAGCGGTTACAAAAAAAACATTAATCATAAAACTATCACCTAACGTTTCCAAAATATCCGACTTTGCAAAAATAGTTAAAGAAGAAGGAGGCGATGCAGTTTCTGCAATTAACACTCTCGTCGGCACTGCCTTCGATATATGGACACGCAAACCGAAGATCAAGAATATTACTGGTGGATTATCAGGACCGGCTATTAAACCGGTTGCTCTTGCTAAAGTGCTGGAGATAAAAAGAAATGTTGATATACCAATAATTGGAATAGGTGGAATAATGAATTGGCAAGATGCTGTCGAATTTATGATTACCGGTGCTTCTGCAATCCAGATTGGCACAGTAAATTTTATAAATCCTAATGCGGGTGTAGAAATTGTTAACGGATTAAATACATATTGTGAGAAACTCTCATTAAATAGATTATCTGATATAATTGGCTCCTTCCGGTTGTAAAATGAATATCCAACAAGCGCTTAGTAAAATATTTTCGATGCATCAGTTCGATATCAAACTTGGACTCGATCGCATCAATAAGTTACTTGAACTCATAGGAAATCCGCACATAGGACTAAAATATTTTCATATTGCCGGTTCGAATGGAAAGGGTAGCACTGCTTCATTTATTGCAAGTATTTTAATGGAAGCGGGTTATAAAGTTGGATTGTACACTTCACCTCATTTAGTACGGTTTAATGAAAGAATCAGAATTAATAAAAAAGAAATTGATGATGAGTATATCGCTTTTTTTATTAACTCAATCGATAATATAATTGAGCAACATAAACCGACATTTTTCGAAATCACAACCGCTTTGGCGTTTAAATATTTTCAAGAGAATAAACCCGATTACGTTGTTTTAGAAACCGGATTAGGCGGAAGATTAGATGCTACAAATGTTGTTGAACCATTAGCTTCTGTTATTACTTCAATCAGTTTGGAACACACTAATATTTTAGGGGAAACAATAAAACAGATTGCGTTCGAAAAGGCCGGAATAATAAAAGCTAATAAACCTGTTTTTATTGGTTCTATCCCGGAAGATGCTGAAGAAGTAATAAGGTTTCGTGCAGCAGAATTGAATTCAAAGTTGATTTCATTTGGTAGTTATACAAAGCTAAAAGATGATAGCGTGCAAGTTGAGCTGGGAAATAAAACTATTAACATATATAAGACTGGGCTTATCGGTTCCCATCAATTTCATAATTCCGGGTTAGCTGTAAAGGTTGTTGGTGAGGTTGTGGGTATTGATGATGTTTCGATTATCAATAAGGGGTTAATGAATGTAGTTACCAATTCAGGTATTCAGGGCAGATACGAGGTTTATAATTCAAAACCAAGAGTTATCTTGGATGCGGCGCACAATCCCGAGGGGGTAGAATCATTCATCAAGGAATTCTCCAAAGAATATCAAAAATATAGGGAAAGGATTCTTTTGTTTGGAGCGATGAAGGATAAAGATATTATTTCTATGCTCAATATGTTAAAACCTTATTTTACTAAAATCTATGCTGTTCAGCCAAACTATGAAAGGGCTGCTACTGTAGAAGAATTAAAGGGAATTGGCAAAAAGATTAATCTATCTCTTGAGCATTTAAGTAATTATGACAATATAAATTTTACTGATTGGGCAGAAGACAATTGCGTGGTAGTGCTTGGCTCAATATATTTGCTTGGTGAAATTAAGTCGAAATTGTTGAAAAAAAACTTGACAAATAGGTGATTGAAAACTAACTTTGCTGTGTGCCTCAGAGTCTTCTGCATTAATTAATTAATCATAAAATCAAAAAAATCAATTGTTTCCCCAAAAATTGTTTAACCGAATAAAAATCACGATTTAATAACAAGTCTCAGGAATTACTTATGCCGATGGATATTTCAGAATTGCAGTCTAAAAAAATTGTTGATCTATACAAGATTGCAAAAGAATTTGGGTTAGCTGGTTATAGCGACCTCCGTAAACAAGAACTTATTTTCAAAATCCTCGAAGCTCAGTCTCAAAAAGACGGGCTCACTTTTTCAAAAGGTGTATTGGAAGTTTTACAAGATGGCTATGGGTTTTTAAGATCCGCAGATTATAATTATCTTCCTTCACCTGATGATATTTATGTTTCACCCTCTCAAATAAAAAGATTTAGTTTAAGGACAGGGGATTTTGTAAGCGGACAGGTTCGTCCACCCAAAGAAGGAGAACGCTTCTTTGCTTTGCTTAGGGTTGAAGCTGTTAATGGTAAAGACCCCGAGGCAATTCGTGAAAGAACTCTATTCGATAACCTAACGCCCATTTATCCTACCAAGAGGTTAAAGTTAGAATCCGCACCCGGTGAGTATTCAATGAGAATTATGGATTTACTTTCACCAATAGGTAAAGGGCAAAGAGGTTTAATTGTTTCACCTCCAAAAGCCGGTAAAACTATTCTGTTACAAAAAATAGCTAACTCAATTACAAGAAATCACCCCGAAGTAAAAATTATTATGCTTTTAATAGATGAACGTCCAGAAGAAGTTACAGATATGCAGCGTTCTGTTCAGGCAGAAGTAATAAGCTCAACATTTGATGAACCAGCCGACCGTCACGTTCAGGTTGCAAATATGGTTATCGAGAAAGCTAAAAGAATGGTTGAAGCCGGTGATGATGTAGTTATACTTCTCGATTCTATAACACGCCTTGCACGTGCTCATAATACAGTTATTCCGCATAGCGGTAGAATATTATCAGGTGGTGTTGATGCTAATGCACTCCATAAACCAAAAAGATTCTTTGGCTCTGCACGTAATACTGAAGATGGTGGTAGTTTAACTATTATTGCCACAGCTCTTATTGATACCGGTAGTCGTATGGATGAAGTTATCTTTGAAGAGTTTAAAGGAACCGGTAACATGGAGTTAGTACTTGACCGTAATTTAGCCGATAAGAGAATTTTCCCCGCAATAGATTTAAATAAATCCGGTACAAGAAAAGAAGAATTACTCCTTAAGGAAGATGAACTGAATAAAATATGGATTCTCAGAAAATTATTAGCCGATTTTGATCCAACTGAAGCGATGGAGTTTATTCTTGATAAGATGCGAGGTACTAAGAATAATAAAGAATTCCTCCTTAGTATGAATAGTTAAAGAATATGAATCTTACCCGACTACTTATTCATAAACGGATCTTTATTATTTTAATTTTGTTCCCTTTCATTTCTTTTGCACAACCCTCAAAAGAAAATGTAAATCCTCTGCAAGTAAATTTATTTGAAGTAAATTTCCTTCCATCAAACGATTCAACAGATTGTTATGTTTCCTTTAATATTCCTTACAATCGTCTTATATATGTTAAGAATGGCGATTTATTTTCAGGTGGGGTAGAGATTTTTTTTGATGTTAAATTAAATAACAAAATTGATCATAGAAAATATTACTCAAAGAATCTTTCGGTTAATTCTTATGACGAAACACAAAACAAGGATAAGTTTCTTGAGGGTGTGATTAGTCTTCGGTTAGCAAATAAAGATTATGTAATACAACCTTCTTTGAAAATAGGTAATACAAATCAAACAATTAAGCTGGATTCGATTACTATTAATTTATCTCGAATTCATGAAAATATTTTTTACAAACCTTTGGTTGTAGAAAATATTGGTAATTCTTGTTCGGATAAACAAGCTTTATTCAGACTTGTAAATCGCAACAACAAAATACCATTTGCAGCAAGAAAGTATAGCTTATTTATACCCGTCAATAGCGATTCTATAAAGGAAGCTTTGATTAAAATTGAACAACCCGGTCAGGTTGTTTATGATCAAAAAGTAATTGTTAATCCTTCCAGGAATCTAATAATTGATGAATGCGATGGAAGCATTGTAATTGCTTCTAGCAGTCTATTAAATAATTCTAATTACATTCTATTAGAAGATTTTAGTCAGAAACTAACCGAAGGTCCGGTTACAGTTAAAGTAATTAATGGTTCGAACGAAAGCAGCTTTCTTATTAACGTCGAGTGGCTTAATAAACCTGTAACACTTTTCAATATTAATTTAGCGGTTGAACTGCTTGAATTAATTTACGACAGAGCTGAATTGCTTGACCTCTATAAAAGTAGCAATCAAAATAAATATAAAGCTCTGGTAGATTTCTGGAATAAGAAATTTCCTGAACGAGAATATATGTTCAATGAATGGATGGATGAATTTTACAAAAGGTCAGATTATGCTATGCAAAATTTTAGTAATCTTGCTAATCAGATTGGCGCTAAAACCGATCGTGGTAAAATCTATATTCAGTATGGAAAACCCGATGAAATAAAAAGAGATTATTCTTCCACTAATAATGTTGTAGAAATTTGGTTTTATAAAGATTTACAAAAAGAATTTATTTTTACAGACAGAACCGGTTTGGGCAATTATATTTTGAGTAAATAAATGACCCGATTAATATTTACATGCGGAGATATTAATGGAATCGGTCCTGAAATCTCTGTCAAAACATTTAATAGAATTTATAAGCCCGGTAAAAGACAAATTATTTTTCTCTGTCCCCAAAATGTATTTCTCAAAACAATTGATAGAATTACTCCCAAATTTGAGTATCAAATAATTTCTAAAAAATCATTTGAAATTGTTGATAAAGATAAAATCATAGTAATTGATATTGGTAATGCAAAACAGAAGTTAGGCACTCCGACAAATGTTTCCGGTCGAATTTCTTATAATGCAATATGTGATGCAGTAAAGCTGGTGCAAGTCGGGTTTGTTGATGCAATTATTACCGCACCAATTTCTAAACAAGCTTTTAATTTAGCTGGTATTAATTTCCCGGGGCATACGGAATTATTAGCCAAACTATCAAAAACTAAAAACTATTTGATGTTTTTTCTGTCTCCTAAAATGAAATGTGGTTTAGTTACAATTCACAAACCCATAAAAGAAATAACAAAGTTTATTACCAAAGCTACTGTTAGAAATTCATTATCTATTTTACATCAATCTCTTAAGAAAGATTTTGGTATCTCTAAACCTAAAATTGCAGTCCTTGGTTTAAATCCTCATGCCGGCGAAGATGGGAGAATTGGTAGTGAAGAAAATGAAATAATAAAACCGATCATAAAATCCCTGAAGAAGATAAAACCTGTTGGACCTTTTGTACCGGATGCCTTTTTCGGAAATCATCTCTACAAAAATTATGATGCAATATTAGGAATGTATCACGATCAAGTTCTTATTCCTTTTAAGATGCTTAATTTTAACAAAGGAGTAAACTATACAGCGGGACTACCATTTGTAAGGACTTCACCAGATCATGGAACTGCTTTTGACATTGCTGATAAATGGATTGCAAGTGAAGAAAGTATGGTTCAGGCAGTTTATTGGGCAGAAACAATAGTCAAGAACAGGAACCAATGACCTCTAAGAATTATACTTTTCTGACTCTAATATATCCTCATATAATGCGTTCTATCGATTACAAAAAATGGGCGGATTATATTTTTTCAATCAGTAAGGAAGTGAAGAAGAAAAACTTGTATGCTCTTGAACTTGCATGCGGTACTGGTAAGATTGCAAGCAAATTAAAAAAGAAATTCAAATATTTCTGTATTAGCGATCTTTCTTTACAGATGATAAGATCAGCCGAAAATAGTATTGACCGGGTTTGTTGTAATATGATTCAACTCCCATTTAAGAGGAAATTTGATTTTGTCTATTCAACATTTGATAGCGTTAATTATTTACTAACAAAACAAAAAATCATATCACTTTTAGATGAGGTAAGTAATTGCCTACATGACGATGGGATTTTTACTTTTGATGTTAGTCTTGAAAATAATAGCAAACTTTATCAAAGGTACTTAAATAGAAAGGGAAGTGTAAACGATATTAAATTTATTCAGAAGAGTCATTACAACGAATCGAAAAGAATTCATTTTAATTACTTTGAAATACTACTTGCTAATGGGCAAAAGGTTGAAGAAATTCATAAGCAGAAAATTTATCGTTTCGAAGAATATTTTGAATTTATTGATCACTCGGATTTTTATGTTTACAAGTGCAAAAATGCTTTTACGGATACGGACGCAAATGCTCAAAGTGAAAGAGCTCAATTCATACTAAAAAAGAGAAAGAACAAATGTTGATATTTAATCACGTTGATTTTAGTTACCCAAACCAACCGGTTTTTCAGGACCTGAATCTTCAAATCGATCAAGGTGAATTTGTTTATTTAATAGGAAAAAGCGGGATAGGAAAAACAACTTTGCTTCAGATGATTTACATGGACATTTTACCTCAATCTGGATATGTACAAGTCGGAGAATATTCGTCTGAATCGATCAAACCTAAGGACTTGCCATATCTGAGGAGAAAGATAGGGATAGTTTTCCAGGATTTTCAGTTATTACACGATAGAAATGTTTATGATAACCTTTCATTTGTTTTAAGCGTTACAGGATCAACAAAAAAAAATAATAAGAAGAAAATAATTAATGCTTTATCTGAAGTTGGTTTATCACACAAACAAAATAACATGCCTTATGAATTATCTGGTGGAGAGAAGCAGAGGGTAGCTATTGCAAGAGCAATAATAAACGAACCATTTCTTGTTTTAGCTGATGAACCAACCGGTAATCTTGATCCGGATACAGCTGACGAGATTCTAGAAATTCTTAAAAAAATTAATGCAAGAGGTACTTCGGTAATTTTGGCTACGCATAATTATGATTTGGTAAGGAAACATAATGCTAAGATAATCCGCTTAGAAGGAGGTAAAGCGGTCAAAGTATTATTTAAGAAAAAAGAAACCGAATGATATTAAACGAGTCTTTTTAATATTTCCTCAGTAACTTTTTCTATCGGCTGCGCTCCATCAATTTCAATTATTTCTGCTTTGTCTTTGTAAAAATCGAAAACCGGAGCTGTGCTTTCATGATATACTTTTAATCGGCGTCTTATTACACTTTCATCATCATCTGCTCGTTTTATATAACTATTGAGAGAATTACATACCGGACAAGTAAAATTTCCCTTCACTTCGGTTTTGTTTAAGATATTTCCGCACTTATTACAAACCAACCTATTTGTCAACCGATCAATAATAATTTCATCATCAGCTTCTAATTTTATAAGGAAGTGTTTTTCGTTTTTAATTGTCTTTAAAATTTCTTCAAGAATTTTTGCTTGATTGATAGTGCGGGGATAACCATCAAGAATAAAGCCGTTACTGCATTTAGGATCGTTTAAAGTTTCTTTTACAATTCCACCCATTATATCATCCGGTACTAATTCTCCTTTATCAACTATTTCTTTAGCTTTTTTACCAAGTTCGGTTTGGTTTTTTATTGCTTCTCTTAAAATATCGCCGGTTGAAATATGAGGGATACTAAGTCTATTTGCTAAAATTTTTGCTTGTGTTCCTTTACCGACTCCGGGAGAGCCAAAAATTATTATCTGCATATTAATTTTGAATTTGGTTTGGTGTTAAGAAATTATTTACAAAGCAAAGTTAAAGAGAAAAGGATTTATTGCCAAACCTAATTTTAATTATTCGTTATTCTTTTTCTTTGAAAATAATTTTCCAGCAAAGATTTTGATTCATCGGAATAAATTCCTGAAAAAAGATTTGGTTTGTGATTGTATTTACCGCTTTCAATAATATTAAAGAGTGAGCCGCATGCGCCGAATTTTGGTTCAAAAGCTCCGAAGTAAATATTTCGTATTCGGGCTAATAATATTGCACCCGCACACATTACACAAGGTTCTACTGTTACATATAAATCGCATTCTTCAAGAAATTTTGATTTCAGATTATTTGCTGCAGCTGTAATAGCTATCATTTCTGCATGTGCGGTCGGGTCTTTTAACTTTTCTGTCTGGTTAAATCCTCTGCCAATTATTTTGTTTTTATGAACAACTATAGCACCAATTGGTACTTCATCATTTTCTAAAGCTTTTTCCGCTTCCTGAAGAGCGGCATACATGAATTTATATACATTTTCTTCGAAGAGCATGCTCAATTATCTCATCTGATATGTTAATACAAAAATTTTCCAATTTTTCTTTTATGATTCACTTTGCGGAAATACTTCTTTGTTCAAATATCCTTAAGTTATTTGTAAGTGGCAAATATTCGTTTAATTTTCTTTTGAGTTAAAGATATAGTGCAAGTTTATTAAATAAAACACCTAATTTATATATGCTGAGCAAGGGTTAGCGTAGTATAGGGGATAAGGCGGTATTTCTTATCCCCTATATGTTATAAATTATGTTTGAGCTTTACTGCTTACTGCGAATGTCCCTTTGTTTGTCTTTGTTGATTCGGGAATCCATAAAAGTATTAGGTTATAATTAGGACCGTTTCTGTGTTGTAATTTTATCGAAACCGAATTATCACTGTATTGCCCATTGAAATTTTTCGGAGGATTAATTTTTATAATTAATTCGAAAGATGTATTAACCGCTAATTTTTCAAATTGAGCGGGAGGTATTTCAATGCTGAATTCTCCCTCTTTATTAGTAATAAGTTTTGACCTTAAGCTTATATCAGACTTTATCTTTTTATTCTGTTCATCATAAACAATGGTTGCTTTTGTTATTTCTGCATTTGCTACTTTTACCTCTCTTCTTATTTCTTCTATTAATAATTCAAGTTCTTCCGGAGGGTTGTCTTGAGTCTTGTTTTTTTGCTTTGGATTTTCTTGTCCGAATGCATAAATCGAAGATAAAATTAGTATTAAGATGATTAAAATATTTATATAACTCTTATTCATTCTCTTTATCTCCAGCTTATTTACTAAAAATGCATAACTTCACCTTGATAGCTGTCACCTGTTTTAACAGCCGATCCTTCTTTCTGTTTAGCACCTCCTTTGGGCGGACCGGTTACTTGATAGTTTCTTTCGATTTCAAATCTTCCTGTATCTGTGGCATTGTTATCTTTAATAAATTTCAATGTGAACTCGTAATAAGGACCCTCTGACTTCATTAATGTGAAAGGAAATACGTTGTTAGAAACCTTAAAAGGAAAATTATTTTTTGGGCGGACACTAATTACAAGATTGATTATTTGTGATTTCTTACCTTGCACCTCTTCAATATTGGAGAAATTAATTCCAAAAACACCATCATTTCTGGTTACGCAACGACCTCTTGGACCGGGGGTTAATTCTATCCAAATTTCTGTTTCTGACATTGGTGTGCTTTCAAAAGTTGATTTTGTGGTTGCACTTATAAATGCATCAAGAGCTTTTTTAGATTCTTTTGTTTCCTGAGCGAATGTAGTGATATGTAAAAGTGAACAAATGATAAAGATAAAATAAACGATTGCTTTCTTATGCATTTTACCTCCTTAGATTATAACTGAAATAAAATAATCCATAAATGGTACATGCATTATTGAATATATAGTGAAGAAAAATTTTGTATGAAGTAAAATTATTAGCAAAACTAAGAAAAGGAGCAATGGATTTGAAGTAAAGTTTAATTTTTTTCACAATAATAATTTTTGTTAAATCCGGAATTATTTCCAGTAAATAATCTTGCTATTACTCGTAATTCTAAAATCCAATTATTAACTCCGGAAGATTTAATTTAATGGATTATTTTGAAAAAATTTCAGACCAATGATTCTAAAAAATTAATTGTGAATAAATTCTTAACCCAACAGTTAAATTGATTTGTACATCTCAAGGATTCTCCTAAAAAGGGATTCCTATGGAAGAACCCTCAACTCATAAAATGGAAATACTTTGTACACCCGGAAGTATTCTCCCGAAGGGATTCCTACGGAAGAACTCTCAACCCACAAAATGGAAACACTTAGTACACCCGGAAGGATTCGAACCCTCAACCCTGTGATCCGAAGTCACATGCTCTATCCAGTTGAGCTACGGGTGCAAATAATTGAGAATTGACAATTGCGAATTGAGAATGAACTTCTAAGAAAAGAATCTCAATTCTACATTCTCAATTCGTAATTTGGTTTGTACACCCGTAGGGATTCGAACCCCAAACCTTCTGATCCGTAGTCAGATGCTCTATCCAATTGAGCTACGGGTGCAAATAAAATTATTTTAAGAACTTATCCTGATCTCCCGCAAAAGCGGGATAAACCACATAAGATGCACTATCAATAGAGCCATAAGTGCAAATAATAATTTTTACGTCGCAAATATAGGATTTCATCCTTTATTATACAAAGTTGTTAAATCAGTCTTGCGAATCCATATAAATTTTTCGAAATTTGCATCGTAATTTTTGATAGTTATTATCAATGCAAATTGACACTCAATCCAAAATAATAGGTTTCGATATCGAGCCAAATCTACTTCTTTTACGTCCCTGTCCGGATCATTAATTTTTAATTCACACTTTACTTCTTTATTTTTTACATAAAAACATATAGGAGTTACTATGTGCGGCATAGTAGGTTATATAGGTGAAAAAAACTGTGTCCCTATTCTCATAGAAGGACTAAAGCGGCTCGAATATCGAGGATATGATTCAGCTGGTATTGGAATTATTAATACCACTGAATGCAAAGTAATCAAAACAAAAGGGAAAGTTGCTGAACTTGAGAAACTAGTTCAAACCGAAGATATTCATTCAAATCTTGGTATTGGTCACACACGCTGGGCTACCCATGGCGAACCAAGTATGGTTAATGCGCATCCTCATATGAATGAAGATAAAACACTTTTTCTAATTCACAATGGTATAATTGAAAATTATGTTTCATTAAAAAACGGATTGTTAGAAGAAGGATATAAATTTGTCAGCGAAACAGATACTGAAGCGTTAGCTCATTTAATCGATCATTATCTGAAACTTAAGAAGGATTTATTTCAAGCGGTTCGCTATGCTCTGAATGAAGTTGAAGGCACTTATGGTATTGCTGTAATCTACAAAAAAGAACCTAATAAAATTGTTGTTGCTAAAAAAGGATCTCCGCTTGTTATCGGAATTGGTAAGAATGAAAATTTTATTGCTTCAGATGTTAATGCATTAATTGCCCATACCAGTCAGGTTGTTTATTTGGAGGATGGTGAAATTGCAGAAGTTTACAAAGATCATTTTCAGGCGAAAACGATACATGATGTTAATATCATAAAAGAAATTCATGAAGTTGATGTAAGTATTGATGAACTTTCAAAAGGTGGTTACCCGCACTATATGCTCAAAGAAATTATGGAACAACCGGAATCGCTTTATAATTCCATGAGAGGAAGGTTAGTGCCAAAAGAGGGGATTTCAAAATTAGGTGGATTGCAAGGATATGAAGATAGAATTGCAAACTCGGAAAGAATAATTATTTCTGCTTGCGGAACTTCTTGGCATGCTGCACTTGTAGGCGAATACATGTTAGAGCAATACACGGGAATACCGGTAGAAGTTGAATATGCTTCGGAATTTCGTTACAGACATCCCATTATTACTCCAAGAGATACAGTAATATTTATCTCCCAAAGTGGAGAAACTGCCGATACATTAGCTGCTCTAAAAGAGGCAAAAAAGAAAGGTGCTCTCTGTTTGGGAATTTGTAATGTTGTAGGAAGTTCTATTGCAAGAGAAAGTGAAGCCGGTGTTTACATCCACGCCGGACCAGAAATCGGTGTTGCTTCTACTAAAGCTTTTACGTCTCAGTTGTTAGTTCTCTCGTTAATTACACTTCTTATTGCTCGTAGAAAGAATCTTAATCAACCAGAAGGACAAGAAATAATTCAGGAAATGCAAAATCTTACTTCCAAAGTTGAAGTAATTCTTAAACAAAACGAAGTTATTGAAAAAATTGCAGATAAATATGTTGATTGTAGAAACTTCCTATACTTGGGAAGAGGATATCATTTCCCGGTAGCTTTAGAAGGTGCATTAAAGCTGAAAGAAATCTCATACATACATGCTGAAGGATATCCTGCTGCAGAAATGAAACACGGTCCTATTGCGTTGATTGATGAAAACATGCCGGTTGTTTTTATTGCACCGAAAGATGCTGTTTATGAAAAAGTTGTCAGCAATATCGAAGAAGTTAAAGCAAGAAAAGGAAGAATTCTTGCAATAGTTAACGAGGACGATAACCAAATTGAAAAACTTGTTGATCATGTAATAAAAGTACCAAAGACTATCAATATGCTTCAACCAATATTAAGCGTTATACCATTACAATTGCTTGCTTATCATATAGCAGTTAAAAAAGGGTTAAATGTAGATCAACCAAGAAATTTAGCTAAATCAGTTACAGTAGAATAACAAAAAAATGAGGTGATTTATGATTCGTAGAAACGTCCTTATTATGGGTGCAGCTGGGCGTGATTTCCATAACTTCAATGTATTTTTCAGAAATAACGAAAATTATAATGTAGTTGCTTTTACTGCTACACAAATTCCTAATATTGATGGTAGAGTTTACCCACCGGAACTTGCCGGTAAGCTTTATCCTAACGGAATAAAGATTTATGAGGAATCAGAATTAGTTGATCTGATTCATAAACTTAAAGTTGATGAAGTGGTTTTCTCATATTCCGATGTTCCATTTGAATATGTAATGACAAAAGCATCAATTGTTAATGCTGCCGGTGCATCATTCAGATTAATGGGTGCAGACGAAACAATGTTAAAGAGCACAAAACCTGTTGTATCTGTTTTAGCAGTTAGAACCGGAAGCGGAAAATCCCAAACTTCAAGAAAGATTGTTAAACTATTACAAAATACCGGTAAGAAAGTTGTTGCAGTAAGGCATCCAATGCCTTATGGTGATTTGGTAAAACAAAAAGTTCAACGATTTGCAACTTATGATGACCTTGATAGATATGAATGTACTATTGAAGAAAGAGAAGAATACGAACCACATATTGCAAGGGGCGGAGTTATATATGCTGGTGTAGATTACGAAGCAATCCTTCGCGAAGCTGAAAAAGAAGCTGATATTATTCTTTGGGACGGCGGTAATAATGATATGTCTTTCTACAAATCAGATTTGACTTTCACTGTTGTTGATCCGCACCGTCCTGGTCATGAATTGAGATATTATCCCGGTAATACTTCATTAAGATTAGCAAATGCAGTCATTATAAACAAAATTGATTCTGCAAGTCCGGAAGGAATTGAAGAAGTAAAGAAAAATGTTCATTCGGTCAATCCTTCTGCAGTAGTTATTGATGCTGCTTCTCCTATAACTGTTGATAAGCCGGAATTAATAACAGGTAAGCGCGTGCTTGTTGTAGAGGATGGTCCTACTCTTACTCATGGCGAAATGAAATATGGAGCCGGTACTGTTATTTCTCAAAAATTGGGTGCTGCTGAAATTGTTGACCCAAGACCTTTCACCGTTAAGTCCATAACTGAAACATATCAGAAATATCCTAACATTGGAATTTTATTACCGGCTATGGGTTATGGTGAACAACAAATAAAAGATCTTGAAGACACAATTAATAGAACCGACTGTGATTCTGTTGTAATTGGAACTCCTATCGATCTTGGACGAATTCTGAAAATTAATAAACCTTACACTAGGGTTATGTACGAACTTCAGGAAATTGGTTCAAACACTTTAGAAACAGTTTTGAAATCCAAGGGACTTTTATGAAAAAGATTGCAGTTGTTGCTTTTGGTGGTAATGCTCTTTTAAGAGGTAATGAAGAAGGAACAATTGAACAACAGGAAAAACATACCTTAGACACCTGTGAAAAAATTCTGAATCTTATTCGAAGCGGATATGAATTAGTAATTACGCACGGGAACGGTCCTCAGGTTGGTAATATTCTTTTAAGAAATGAAGCCGGTTATAATCAATTTAAAATTCCTAAAATGCCTCTCGATATTTGTGTTGCCGATTCTCAAGGTGGAATCGGCTACATGATCGATCGCCAAATGCGAAATGCATTAAATAAATCCGAACTGAAGAAGAATGTTGTGGCTTTAATAACAGAAGTTCTGGTAGATATAAATGATCCGGCTTTCAACAACCCTTCAAAACCGATTGGTCCATATTACTTAAAAGAAGAGGCAGAACTTTTAGCAAAAGCGAATAATTGGGTTTTTAAGGAAGACCCACGTAAAAGGGGTTGGCGTAAAGTTGTCGCTTCACCAAAACCTGTTAATGTTATGAATCACCAGATTGTCAAAGACCTTGTTGAAAAAGGACATATAGTAATTGCAGCCGGTGGCGGTGGTATTCCGGTTTACTATCATGAGGATACAAAATATCTTGAAGCTATTGAAGCTGTAATTGATAAGGACCTTGCTTCGGCTCTACTTGCACGACTTATAAACGCTGACCGTTTTTATATAATTACTGATGTTCCGAAAGTATATATTAACTTCAGCAAACCGGATCAAAAAGCTTTGGATCACATGACAATTGAAGAAGCTCAGTTTTATTATGATAAAGGAGAATTTCCAGCCGGAAGTATGGGACCTAAAATCCTTGCTGCTATAGACTTTGTTAAAAATACCGGCAAGGAAGCAATTATCACAAGTGAAGAAGAGTTAGAAAAAGAAAATTCCGGCACTTTGATTACGTTGTAAAATATATTTTGTTACTTTTGCAGTCGTTTAATAAAAGCTAAATATAGTTAGTAAGAATTATAAATTAAATAAAGGTGAAAAATGGCTGTTAATATGAAAGGAAAAAGTCTGATTGAAATTCAGCATCTGACATTAGAAGAAATATATCAGATTTTTGATTTAAGTAAATCATTGAAAGAAGAGAGACTAATAGGTAAGAAACATCATGTACTTGAAGGTAAGAAGCTTGGGATGATATTTTCCAAACCATCAACAAGAACACGTGTGTCATTCGAAGTTGGGATTTATGAATTGGGCGGTATCGGATTGTATTTCAACCAAAACGATTTGCAACTCAAAAAAAGTGAGAGTGTAAGTGACACAGCAAAAGTTCTGTCGCGCTATCTTGATGGGATAATGATTCGTACATTCGATCATCAAGATGTAATTGATTTAGCAAAGTATGGAACGATACCTGTCATAAACGGGTTGACCGATCTTCACCATCCATGTCAGGTTTTAACCGATTTATTTACCGTACTTGAAAAGAAAAGAAAGCTGCAAGGACTTAAATTAGCTTACATTGGCGACGGAAATAACATGGCTCATAGCTTATTACAGGGATGTTCTAAAGTCGGTATGGATATAGCAATAGCATCTCCGTCCGGTTACAAACCGTTGGATTTTGTAGTTAAAGAGTCGATGGAAAATGCAAAGTATATGGGCAGCAAAGTAGAAATTCTGGATGATCCTGTTGCCGCAGTTAAAAATGCTGATATTGTTTATACCGATGTATGGGCAAGTATGGGTCAAGAAAAAGAAGCTGAAGAAAGAAAAAAGAAATTTGCCGGTTTTCAGGTTAATCCTACGTTAGTTAAAAATGCCAAAGACGACTATATTTTTATGCATTGTTTACCGGCTCACAGAGGTGATGAAGTTGTAGATGAAATTTGTGATTCGCCTAATTCGGTTATTTTCGACGAAGCAGAAAATCGTCTGCACGTTCAAAAAGCTATTATGGCTTTAGTTATGTAACATCTCTAAGTGATTATCTTTTCATTGACTTAGTGTTTTAGCGGCACAATCGAATTTCAGGTAATTTCTGCTAAGACGCTAAGTCAAAAATTTGATTAAATTTTTTAATTGTTTGAAAAAGTAAGTTAGTAGGAATGTTATGGAAAATTGGGATGGTATAGTTTCACTTTTTATTGCTTGTCTCGAACTACTGTTCATAATTAACACTATAATTTTTGCTAAGAAAAGTCTTCTAAATAAGCTTATAATTGCTCAACTCATTTTGCTGTTCGGTTATCAATTTTTTGAATTTCTAATCTGCTTTGTTGGACTAAAATCTCAATTAGTAATTTATCTTGCATTATTAGATATAACATTACTACCTCCGCTCGGGTTATACTCTGTTCTGCTTTTTGCTGATAAATTAAAGAGTTATCATAAATTAATTTTTATTCCCGCTTTATTTTTTATTGTTTATTATCCATTCGCAATAGATCAATTAGCAGTAACTAAATGTACAGTTTTGTATGCTACATATAATTATCCTCTTGGTCCATTATATGCCACATTTTATTATTTACCGATTATCGGCTCAATGATTATATTAAATAAGAAATGGGGAGCTGAAACCGATCCTTCTAAAAAATCACTAACAAGAACTTATTTCTTTGGTTACATTTTTACTTTTATACCATCAATGATAATTGCTATTTTCGTCCCGACCTTTGCATATGCAGTTGAGAGTTTATTGTGCAAAATGGCTTTCATTCTTGCCATTCATTTAACGATTTTTGCATTAAAGAATAAATAGAGAAAAATTTGAGTGAAATCATTCTCAACATATATCTTGTTATAGAGCAAGGTAATGTTATTTCTTTTAGAGCAAAATCATATTCTGTTGAAGGTTCAGACCAAGAAAAAATATTATTCCTCAAATCAAGAGCAAAACAAGATTTTGATAGCGCAGAAATTTTTAATGCTCCCCAAAATGATAAAGCACAATTTATGCCTTATAACAAATTTGCAAAATTAGAATTACAGGGCATGCATTATAAGCTTTTCGAAAATATTTTCAATAAATATAATGTTCCTCAGAATCCCCTTATATGTGTTACACCTGTAGTTGATGGAATCATTTTATCCGATTAAAAAAGAACGGTTTTTATTGCTTTTTTTATTTTCCAGATTTATCTTGAACCAAAACATAGGAGAAAATAATGCCTCTTTATAAAGAATTTAAAACAATACCACAATTATTTAATATCATCACATTAGAGTTTGGTAAGGGCAAAGAAAGACCTGCTCTTAAATATAAAGTTGACGATAAATGGATTGGCATAACTTACGATCAACTTTATGAAGAGACCGTAAACTTTGCATGTGGATTAGCATCTTTGGGTCTGAAAAATGAAGACAAAGTTGCTATCATTTCCGAAAACCGACCCGAATGGGTTTATGCAGATATGGCAATTCTGGGGCTTGGCGCTATTGACGTCCCACTTTATCCAATTTCAACTTCAGAAACTTTGGAATATATCTTAAATAACTCTGAATCTGTAGGTATAGTCGTTTCTAATAAATTCCAGTTAAATAAAGTTTTAAAAGTTCGAGGTAATTGCCGCAATCTGAAGTTTATTATCGTTATGAACGAAACAGATAAAGGAAGCGAAAAAGATGTTTATTCAATGAAAGAAGTGCAGAATATAGGAAAAGAATTCAGGCGCGAGCACCCAAATTATTTCCAGGAAAAATCCAGTCTTTGTTCAGAAAATCAATTGTGTACCATAATCTATACAAGTGGAACTACCGGTGAACCGAAAGGAGTAATGCTCACGCATAAAAATATTGTTTCTAACATAAAAGCCGCTCACGAAATATTTAGTATTGGTGAGGATGATGTTTTTCTTTCTTTTTTACCACTCTGTCATATTTTCGAGCGAATGGCTGGTTATTATACAGCTTTCTCATGTGGTGGTATGATTGCTTATGCCGAAGGTATAGAAAAAATTGCAAATAACATGACTGAAATAAAACCTACAATTATGACAGCTGTGCCGCGTTTATTCGAGAGAATGTATAGCAGAATTAAGAAGAATGTTGAAAGTCAACCTGAAAAGAAACAAAAAATATTTAACTGGGCTATTGAAATTGGTAAAGAATATCAGATTGCCAAAAAATCTGGAAACCCGATTCCAATTATGCTTTCACTCAAGCGAAAGTTAGCTGATAAATTGGTTTTTGCAAAGCTAAGGGAGAGAACAGGAGGCAGATTAAGATTCTTTATTTCAGGAGGAGCGGCACTCTCCAGAGAACTTGGAATTTTCTTCGAAGCTGCCGGTATTCTTATTATTGAAGGTTATGGTCTGACCGAATCATCACCAGTTATTGCTGCGAACAGAGTGAATGACTATAAGTTTGGTACTGTTGGTAAACCTCTTCCGGGAGTTGAAGTAAAGATTGCAAAAGACGGTGAAATACTCGCATACGGTCCTAATATAATGCAAGGTTATTATAAAAATAAGAAAGAGACAGAAGAAACTATAAGAGACGGTTGGCTTCATACAGGTGACATTGGTGTATTTGATGCTGAAGGATTCCTGATTATTACCGATCGGAAGAAGCATCTCTTCAAAACTTCCGGTGGTAAATATATTGCACCAACCCCAATTGAAAATATGTTCCTTGCAAGTAAGTATATCGATCAGTTTGTAATTATTGGCGACAGAAGAATGTTTATTACCGCACTCATCGTTCCTGATTACGAAGCACTAAAAGAATATGCTGATGCAAACAGAATTCAATATAGCAGTGTAGAGGAATTAGTGAAGATGAAACAAATTTATGAATTATTAGACCGTGAACTTGATGAATTCCAAAAGAAACTTGCTGCTTTCGAACGTATAAGAAAATTTGCAATACTGGATAAACCATTTACAATTGAAGGCGGTGAACTTACTCCATCATTGAAAGTCAAACGCAAAGTTATTGAAGAACGCTACAAAGATTTAATTGAAGATATGTATAAAGGTTTAGAAGGTTAAGAATAGTTGGGGCTGTCTCAAAATCGTTATTAGGATTAATTGATTTTGAGTCAGCCCTTTAATTTTTTACGGAAGCATTATTCCAAATAGTGTAAGATACATGTACTTGTAGATATCAGTATTGTCAATTGTCCCTTTCACAAATTCCGAATTTAATCCAGTTGCCCTGACTAAAACCGATCCGCATACATCATCAGTTGTTGACCAGCTTATTACAAAAGGAAATGTTCTGCCAAATTTATCGGGTGCTGATCTAAAAGGAAAAGATTCGCTGCCGTTAATACCATCGTAAGGTGAACCATTAGGAGCAAACTTAGGAATAGGTTTGTCGAACGGGAAATAATCTTCTGTATAGCTTACTACTTCCATTCCACCGGCTTCACTATCGGAACAGGTAATCAATAAAGTATTTGGGTTTGTCTCAATATATTTCATCGCTACGCCAATTGCATCATCAGCTCTTTTTAATGCTTCCAACATTCCTTTAGCATTATTTTTATTTCCAAAATTATCAGTTCCTTCTTCTTCTACTACTAACATAAATTGCTGGTTATTTTTAGATAAAATTTTTATAGCGATTTGCGTCATTTCAGCCAATGTTGGTGTGTTGGCTTTATAGTTCTTTAAATTTTCTTTTTGCTGATCTTCTTCCGTTTTGTCATTAAATGTGTGACCTTCTGAAAAAATTCCGAGTAATTTGTTTACATCTGGTCCAATACTTAAAAGTTGGTCGCGGTTGTACACAATTTCGTAACCGAGTTTTCTGGCTTCTTCAATTAAATTAAGTCCGTCAGTTCTTTTACCTTCGCAATGAAATCCTTTGACACCTTTTGGAAGGAGCCATTCTTCGCCACCGTACATTATTACATCAACTCCAGATAGAATAGTTTGTCTGGCAATTTCCTGATCTTCCTTACGTGCATTAACAGAAGCGACAAAAGCACCGGTTCCTGGTTCAATAATACTACCGGAATTTACCAAACCTGTTTTAATGCCTGATTGCATTGCTTCCTTAATAATGCTCATCTTCTTACCAGATCGAGCAGTTGGAATTTGATGATTGTCATCTTGTCCGTATGCTTCAACACCAACTTTAACACCATAAGCATGTATCGTTCCGCCGCCATTTGATGTTGCTGTTAATGAATTTGTCATATGACCTAAGTAAATACCCATGTTGGGTAAATTATCCCAGTTCAGTTTATTATCTGGTCCTACATATAACATTCTTACTGCATTCCATACAGCAAGTGAAGTTCCATCCGGGTGTATAAAAATTACATTCCCTTTTTTATGCTCTACATTTGGTTGCGAATTTATTTGAAGTGTAGTCAATATTATAATTGACACTATGAGACAAATGTTTCTGAAACTACAAAGCATTATTAGTTCTCCTTTTGTTTAAGGTGCAAATTTATTGATTTGATAGCTTTTATAAAATTATTGGTTTATGTCATTCAATAAAAAGAACAAAGTTTAGAAGCGAAGAGTTTAAAAACTCATTTTTTCTTATATTTGACCTCATTAAAAAAAGGTAAAACTTATTTTGGGCACTTCATCAATGAATAATAAAGAAAAAGTACTAGTTACTTCGGCACTTCCATATGCAAATGGAAGAATTCATCTTGGACATTTAAGCGGAGCTTACTTACCGGCTGATATTTATGTCCGTTATAAAAGACTAAATGGTGATGACATAATATACATTTGTGGGTCAGATGAGCACGGTGTACCTATTACTATTACAGCTGATAATGAAAAAGTATCCCCAAAAGTGATTATAGATAGATACCATGAGTTAAACAAACTTGCTTTCGAAAAATTTGGGATGAGTTTTGACATTTATTCTCGAACAAGTCTTCCGGTTCATCACGAAACTGCTCAGGAGTTCTTTAAAGTCTATTATGAACAAGGACTATTAGTAGAAAAAAAATCGCTTCAGTTCTATGATGAAAAAGTTAAGATGTTTTTACCTGATCGATATGTGGAAGGAACTTGTCCAAAATGTGGATATGAAGAAGCAAGGAGTGACGAATGTGAAAAATGTGGTTCGTTATATGAACCTTCCGAGTTAAAAAATCCAAAGAGTAAAATATCCGGCAACACACCTGTACTTAAAGAAACTTCACATTGGTATTTTCCGCTTGGTAAATTTCAAGATCGCTTGGAAAAATATATTGCCGAAATGAGTGAAAAATATGGTTGGAAAGAGAATGTTCTTCAATATTGCCGTGGTTGGCTTAAAGAGGGACTTAAGGACCGCGCCTATACAAGAGATTTAGACTGGGGAGTTAAAGTTCCAATTGAAGGAGCTGAAGGTAAGGTACTCTATGTTTGGTTTGAAGCAGTGCTTGGTTATATCTCTGCAACCAAAGAATTATCTCATAAAAAAAATGATCCCGATCTTTGGAAAAGATATTGGCAAGATCCTAAAACAAAATATGTAGCTTTTATCGGAAAAGATAATATTGTATTCCACACTATTATTTTTCCGGCGATGTTAATGGCTTGGAATGATGTTAAATCTGATAAATATATTCTTCCGCAGAATGTACCTGCTAACGAATTCCTGAACTTTGAAGGTAAAAAGTTTTCTAAATCCAGAGGTTGGGGAATTGATGTTATTGAATTCCTCGATCTTTTTCCGCCGGATCCATTACGCTATACATTAGCAGCCAACTTACCTGAAAATAAGGATACAGATTTTTACTGGAAGGAATTTCAGTCAAGAAATAACGGGGAACTAGCTGATATTTTAGGAAATTTTATAAACCGAACATTCACATTTGTAAATAAGCATTTTGACGGTAAAGTACCTGAATGTGGTAAGCTGGATAAAATAGATGAGGAAATGATTTCTTTAATTAAAGAATCTCCTCTAAAAGTTGGTGGACTAATTGAGCGTTACAAAATTAAAGACGCCATTTTTGAAATGATGAATCTTGCCAGAGCCGGGAACAAATATTTTAACGATTCGGAACCATGGGTCACAGTTAAAAATAATAAAGAAAAATGTGCCACCACATTAAATATCTGTCTTAACTGCATTTATACATTAGCAGAAATATTCGAACCGGTAATTCCATTCTCTTCACAAAACATTTTTAAAATGCTTAACGCTGAGAAATGCGAATGGAGTAAAAGCGGTGAACTTAATTTGAAAGCGGGACATGTTTTAGGTAAACCCGAAATACTATTTACGAAAATTGAAGATAAAGTTATTGAGGAACAGATTGGTAAACTTGGTAAAGTAGAAGGTTCAGAAAAAATTACTGATGAAGAAATAACGATTGAAGAATTTAAGAGAATAAAACTAAGGGTTGCAGTAATAAAGAAGGCAGAAAAAGTAAATAAAAGTGAAAAACTGCTGAAACTTAGAATCGATCTTGGTACTGAAGAACGACAATTAGTAGCTGGTATAGCAAAAAGTTACAACCCAGATGAGCTTATTGGTAAAAAAGTATTAGTAGTAGCAAACTTAAAACCAGCAAAGTTATTCGGACTTGATTCACAAGGAATGGTTTTGGCTGTTGATACCAATGATGAAGGAAAAGTAAAACTAATCGAAATTGATGATAGTATATCACCCGGTACATTAGCAAAATAAATTTTATTGGGCGGCGAATTATGAAAAAATTATCTCCTTCACCGCTTAATCGAACTATTAAAATTTCCGAAAACGAATTTCGTAAATATTCTTCTCAATTAATTTTTCTTGAAAAGAAAGAACATATGTCCAAACTTATAGATAAAACTATTTGTCAAGATATTTACGAGGTAGTGGAATTTTTACCGGATAATTTTGTTGATTTACTTATTGTTGATCCGCCATATAATCTTTATAAATCATTTAACACTCTGAAGGTAAAGGCAAAATCTGTTGATGAATATTCGCAGTGGATAGATAATTTCATTTTAAAAATATTCCGTACTCTTAAAAAAACAGCAAGTGTTTACTTTTGTAGCGATTGGCGGACTTCAATTTCAATAGGACACATTCTTGAAAAATATTTTTATGTTCGGAATAGAATTACTTGGGAAAGAGAAAAGGGAAGGGGTGCTAAATCGAATTGGAAAAATAATTCTGAAGATATTTGGTTTTGCACTGTTTCTAAAAATTATTTCTTCAACCACGAAGCTGTTAAGTTAAATAGGAAAGTTATTGCACCTTATAAAGATGTTAATGGTAAACCAAAAGATTGGTCTAAAAATGAAAATGGGAATTATCGTTTGACATATCCATCAAATATATGGACAGATATTTCAATCCCATTTTGGTCAATGCCAGAAAACACTGAACATCCAACACAAAAACCGGAAAAGTTGATAGCCAAGTTAATTCTTGCAAGTTCCAAGAAGGGAGATCTTGTGTTTGATCCATTTCTTGGGTCAGGGACTACATCTGTTGTTGCAAAAAAATTGAACCGGCATTATCTGGGTGTTGAAGTAGATAAATTATACGCTTGCCTTGCTGAAAAAAGACTTGAAAAAGCAAAGTATGATAAAAAAATACAAGGTTATGAATACGGAATTTTCTGGGAAAGGAACACAACCCCTTTCAAAGTTGAATAATAAGAGTAAATTTAGAATTTCTTTATATCTTTACACTTCACTTTAGCAAATGTTTTTATATATGATTCTAAAAATAACGGAGGTTTATTAATGCATTTCCGAAAGCTGATTTTATCTGTTCTCCCTCTTTTGTTTATTTTCATCTCATGCACTTCTGAACATTCTAAGATAGTTGTTGCTGAATATGGTGATCATAAAGTATATCTTGATGAATTTGAAAAAGCTTATGCAAAAAATTCCGGTGGATATGAAAAAGCCAAAACTGATTCTCTGGAATCATTGCGTAAATTCCTTGATTTATATGTTAATTATAAAATGAAGTTGAGGGATGCATTTGTTAGAGGTTATACTAAAGACCCTGATATGCAGAAGGAATTGATTGATTATAAAAGGAATATCGGTTCTACATTATTCTTGGAAGACCATTTGTATGGTCCGGCTTTACGAAAAATGTATGAAAGAAGAAAAACCGAATTCAAAGCTGCACATATTATGCTTATTCCGGATTCAACAATGAGCGCTGAAGAAACTGAAAAACTTGGTAATCAATTAATCGAAAGAATTAATAACGGTGAAGATTTTGCAAAGTTAGCAGAAGAATATTCAAAGGATGTTTACACTAACAAGAGAGGTGGTGTTGTTGGATGGGTAACCTCAGGTATAATCATCGTCCCTGAAATTGAAGAAGCAATTTACTCAACCGAGCCAGGTAAAATTTATCCCAAATTAGTTAGATCAAATTACGGGTACCATATCTTAAAAGTATTGGAAAAACAACCACGTAAAGAACAAGTTAAAGCTCAACATATAATGGTTTCTATTTTGGATTCTACCGGGGTTAAAGATTCAACAAGAGCTTTAAAGAAAATTTTAGACATCGAGAAAAAATTAAAAGAAGGCGCAGATTTCAATAAAATGGCTCTGGAATTTTCCGAAGATAAAATGACCGCATCACAATATGGTGATTTAGGATTTTTATCTAGAGGTAGAATAGACCCTAAATTTGAAGATGTTATCTTTAGCTTGAATGTTGGTGAAATATCTCCAATTATTCAAACGACAATTGGATATCATATTATTCGAGTAAATGAAATTATTCCTATGCTTTCATACAAAGAGGTTCAGGATGAATTAAAGGATATGTACATAAGAACATATTTTAAAAGAGATTACGAGAAACTATTGGATAGCTTAAGAAATATTTACAATTACAAAGTCAACCATGGTATTTATGATAAACTGATTGAATCAGCCAGTGCTATCAGGAGTGGTAGAAACTTTCCAGCGACTGAATTCAAAAAAACACTTGGACCCGAAGTGCTTTTTACAATGGCAAATAAATATTATACGGTAGATTCATTAATGTCCTATATAGTAAGAACGGAACAATATAATTACACTTTACTTACCGCCGATAATATAAAGGATATCTATAATAACTATACCGAAGATACGGCATTGAAAATGAAAGCTGAGGAGTACGATAAAGAAAGCCAGGAATTTGCTTCTTTAATGGAAGAATATGAAAAAGGGATATACTTATTTAAAATTTTGGAAGAGGAAGTGTGGTCTAAGGTAGTAATTGACAGTGTAATGATTCAAAATTACTTTGATAATCACAGAGAAGATTATAAATGGAAGGATAGAGTTGAATTTAAGGAAATATATACCTCTACAGATTCATTAATAAATCATTATTACTCGCTTGCAATTTCGGGTGAGGACTTTGATAGCTTGGTAGTAAAATACTCACAAAGAAAAGGATATGAGAACTATCCGGGTTATTATGGTTTAGTAGAAATTGACGCTAATGATTTAGCAAAGAATGCCAATGCTCTAAAGAATATTGGTGATATCTCAAAGCCATTCCGTTTCCAAGACGGTTGGTCAATTGTTAAACTTGTAAAAAGAGAAGGTGCGCGACTTAAGAATTTTGACGAAGTAAAAGCAGAAATTGCAAGCTTACTTCAGGAAAAAGAAAGTAAACGGCTGGAAGATATATATATAAACAATTTGAAGTGTATTTATAAACCAAAAATTTATTACAACGAGCTCGTTAATGCATTCAAGAATTAAAATTATCTTTTTTATCTCTGTTATTGCTCTTTTCGGTTGCTCAGATGGTAATAAGTCATCCAATACTGTTGTTAAAGTTGGCGAATCTGTATTAACAGAAGAAAACATTGCAAGTTCATTAGGTGAATTCCAAAATCAGAATAAGTTCCGCGAAGAGTTTATCAATGATTGGATTGAAAAGGAAGTTTTATTTTTGGAAGCGCGTGATGAAGGAATTTTAGAATCCGATGAATATTTGCAAATATTAGAAAAATCTAAAAAGGAACTTGCAGCAGCGCTACTTATCAAGAATTATATTGAAGCAAATAAGTATGAACCTAATGCAGATGAATTAAAAAATTTTTACGAAAAGTATAAGCAGGATTTCACCTTTACTGAAGATAATTATAAAATAAATCGGATATACTTCAAAAATATCGAATCGGCTGTACGTTTTAGAAAATTGCTGATCGAAAGTGATTGGAAGAAAGCTGTAAATTCATTTCGTGGGGATGAGTCGTTAATATTGGAAGAAGCTGCTCTTTTGATTCCTGCTCATAAACTTGAAACCTTCACACAATTCAGGGTTGTCAGTAATCTTCTCCCTTCGGAAGTGAGTATTATTATTCAGGAGGAACCATCAAAATTTGTGATTGTTCAACTAATTGAAAAATTTGATAAAGGTTCTATACCGACTTATGAAATGATAACGGATTTAGTGAAAGAAAGATTTATGATTTTGAAGAACAAGGAGCTTATTCGGGAATACTTAAGTAAATTAATAGACGACCATAATATTGATATAAAAAGGTACACAGAATGAAATATTTATTAAGCTTAATGGTTTTGACCATTTCACTTTTTGCACAACAAGTTGGGGATAAAATAGTTGCAGTTGTTGATAATGAAATCATCTTAAAATCGGACCTTGATTTTCATGTTTATTTAGAAACAGCTCAACGAAAACTTAATCCAAACGATCCGCAAATTGTTAAAGCTATACTTAATCGTTTGATTGAAGAAAAATTACTATACGCTCAAGCAGAATTAGATTCCATCAGTGTAACGGATGAACAGATAAATCAACGGGTGGATTATCAAATTAATATGATGTTGCAACAATATGGTTCAAAGGATCGCGTTGAACAGCTTTATGGAATGCCACTTGAAAAAATAAAACGTACAATTCGTGATGATACAAGAAAATTGATTATGGCTGATATCGTCCGTGATAAGAAGTTTTCATCTGTTCAGGTTTCCAGAATAGAAGTTGAAGAATTCTTTAATACATTCAAAGATTCATTAGGTGTTGTTCCTGAAAGATATCAGATTGCACATATATTCCAGAATCCTAAAACGGGAGAAAGAACAAAGCAAAAAGCCAGAGAACTTGCAATGATGTTATTAGACTCGCTTAAAAGAGGAGGCGATTTCGCTGAGTTAGCTCGTAATTATTCCAATGATCCGGGAAGTGCTTCGCAAGGTGGGGATCTCGGATTTGTTAAACGTGGTGTTTTTTATCCCGAATTTGAAGCAGCTGCATTTTCACTTGCGCCTAATCAACTCTCCGGAATAGTTGAATCACCGGTCGGTTTCCATATTATCCAGCTTCTTGAAAGACGCGGAGAATCAATCCACACACGTCACATTTTAATTAAGCTTAAAGCCGATGATGAAGCTGACTTAAAAGCTATTGAATTCCTTAACGATTTGCGTGACAGTATAGTCCGTGGTGTTAATACTTTTGAATATTATGCCAAAAAATATAGTGATGATAAAGAAAATGCTCGCTTCGGTGGCGAACTTGGTACTTTCGAAAAAAATCAATTAGACAAATCTTTACTGGATGTTATTTTCAAGATGAAAGAAAATGATATAAGCTTTCCTAAAAGATTAGATATTGATGCAAATACTTATGGATATCATATTGTAAAACTGATTAAAAGAACTCCTGAACATAAAGCAAATTTAGAACAAGATTATAATGAAATAAAAAGACTTACCGAGTATTATAAGAAACAGAAACTCTATGCAAAATGGATGGATGAGCTTCGCGAAAAAATCTATTGGGATATTAGACTATAGCCAAAACTGAAAAATATTTTCAAGAAATGGAGAATTAGTGGCGGATACAAAACACGATGTTGAGCTTGTAGAGCAATTATCGGTTTCAGTAAAAAATATAAAGGATGAAATCGGTAAAGTAATTATCGGACAAGAACAGATAATCAATGACCTCCTTGTTGCTTTGTTATCTAAAGGTCATTGTTTACTTATTGGAGTCCCCGGTTTAGCAAAAACATTATTGATAAAAACTTTTGCCGAAGTTTTAGATCTCAAATTCAACAGAATACAATTCACACCGGATTTAATGCCCGGTGATATAACCGGTACAGAAATAATTGACGAAAATCCTGTAACGCAGAAACGAGACTTTCGGTTTATTAAAGGTCCTATCTTTGCTAATCTTATTTTGGCTGATGAAATTAACAGGACTCCACCTAAAACACAATCCGCATTATTAGAAGCGATGCAAGAATACAGAGTAACAGCCGCTGGTGTGACACATAAATTAGAAGAACCGTTTTTCGTTTTAGCTACACAAAATCCTATTGAACAGGAGGGAACATATCCCTTGCCCGAAGCTCAACTCGATCGTTTTATGTTCAATCTCTGGCTCGATTATCCAAATGTAAATGAAGAAATAGAAATCATTAAAAAAACAACAAGCAATTACAATCCCAAACTTCAAAAAATATTAAAAGCCGAGGAGCTAATTAATTTCCAGAATTTGATAAGAAGAGTACCTGTTGCCGATAATGTTATTCAATATGCAGTTAATTTTGTAAACAAAACCAGACCTCATAATGGCAATACAGAAAAATTTGTTAAAGAATGGGTTAGCTGGGGAGCCGGTCCTCGTGCCTCGCAATATTTAATTCTTGCTGCTAAAACTAAAGCAGTGATGGAAGGTAGATTTACTCCTTCAATTGATGATGTTAAAGCATTTCTTATTCCGGTTCTGAGACATAGAATAATTCCTAACTTCTCAGCAGAATCGGAAGGAATAAACTCTGTTGAAATAATTAATAAGTTATCCTGAAATCTATAACTAAGAAAAATCCTTTATTGCATGACTCATAAACTTTTCTCAGTAAGAATTATTTTCTCACTTTTCATAGTATTGATATTATCATCAGCTTGTAATAAAGAAGAGGGAAAAAAAGAACCAATAGAAAATATCAATTCATTTGGATTATCTGTTGATTCTCTTATTGAAGTTCATGGGACAATAAATTCCGGCGAGACTTTGAGGGATTTACTAATTCCTCATGGTGTATTGGATAAAAAAATATTGCAGATTGCTCAGGAAGCTCAGGAAATATTTCCTGTTAAAAGTTTCAGAGCTGGAGATGAATATTATATTTATGCTAAGTGGGATTCTACAGAAACAGTTCATTATTTAGTATATGTTCGCAATCCGGTTGAATACGTAGTATTTGATCTCAGAGATAGTGTTAAAGTGTATCATGGTAAAAAAGAAGTAACAATAAAAGAAAGAGTTTTTGCGAGTAGCATAAAAAATTCTTTATGGCAAACTTTAGAATCACAAAATATCAATCCGGAAGTAGCAGTCAAGCTTTCCGAAATATATGCTTGGCAAATTGACTTTTTTAGAATTCAGGCAAACGACTCATTGAAAGTAGTTTACGAAGAATTATTTGTTGATGGTAAATCAACAGGTGTTGGGAAAATATTAACAGCATCTTTCCGACATCGCAACGAGGATTTTTATGCTTTCAGGTTCGAAAAGAATGATGAAGTGGGTTACTATGATGAAAAAGGGAATAGTTTAAGAAAAGCATTTCTGAAAGCTCCTCTTAAATTTAGCAGAATTTCTTCTCGGTTTTCATTAAAAAGATTTCATCCGGTACTTGGCAGATACAAAGCTCACCTCGGAACAGATTATGCAGCACCTACCGGAACGCCAATTATGACTGTGGGTGACGGTGTTGTAACAGAAGCAAGTTATACAAGTGGTAATGGTAATTATGTTAAAGTTAGACACAATTCAACATATACAACACAATATTTGCATATGTCTAAGTTTGCGAAAGGAATTCGTCCCGGTGTTGCTGTTAAACAAGGTCAGATTATAGGATATGTTGGAAGCACAGGTTTAGCTACCGGTCCACATGTTTGTTTCCGATTCTGGAAAAATGGTAAACAAGTGGATGCTCTTAGAGAGAAATTACCTACATCTAATCCAATCGCCAAAGAATACAGAAATGAATTTGAATTAGTGAGAGATTCCTTAATATCAAAGCTTCAATCTAATCAAATTACCAGCAACTGATTTTTCAGAATTACTTAAATGCGTTTCTTATAATTTCTTCTTGTGATATCTGAAACTTTTTTGTTGAACCACTTGCCGGACTTGGACTCTCGGGTCTACCGACAAATTCTAATTTAGTTTTATTCGAAATCACTTTTAACAATCTTGGCAATAGAAAACTCCACGCTCCCATATTTTGTGGTTCTTCCTGAACCCATCTTATTATTTCTGCGTTTTCGTATTTGTTCAATATTTCTAAAAGAAGTTTTTCATTTATCGGATAATATTGCTCGATTCTTATGATTGCTACATTATCAATTTTGTTCAATTCTTTATAGCTATTTAATTCATAAAATATTTTTCCGCTTGTCAGGATTATTTTATTAACCTTGGACTTTTCAGTATTATTGTCATCAATTATCTCAATAAATTTCCCTTCTGTAAAATCACTTATCGGAGAACGGGCAGCCGGTAATCTTAACAAACTTTTTGGTGTAAGAATAGCTAATGGCTTTTCCATTGGTTCATTGTTATTGGAATTATCCTTATGGATTTGTCTTCTTAACAAATGGAAATATTGAGCCGGTGTTGTTGGATTACATACATACATATTTTCTTCGGCACATAGAATAAGAAATCTTTCTAAACGGGCGCTGCTGTGTTCAGGACCTTGTCCTTCTTGTCCGTGTGGTAGTAACATAACAAGATTATTTGGTAACTGCCATTTTGTGTATGAACTAACAATAAAGTTATCGATGATAACCTGAGCGCTATTGGCAAAATCACCAAACTGAGCTTCCCAAATAACAAGTGCTAATGGATCGGCAATACTATAACCAAATTCAAAACCTAAAACAGCTGCTTCGGATAACAAACTATCCAATGCTTCAATTTTGGCTTGACCTTCTTCAATAAAATTGAGAGGAAGAACTTCTTCTTCTGTATTTATATCTGTAAAAATTAAATGTCTTTGGCTGAATGTACCTCGCGCGCTATCCTGACCGCTTAATCTAACCGGACGTTTTTCTAATAAAAGAGTTCCGAATGCTAAAGCTTCTGCAAAAGCCCAGTCAATTAGAGTAGAACCGGTTAATAGTTCTTTCCGCTTTGCAATATGCTTTTGAAGTTTAGGATTAAGTGAAAAATTATCCGGGAAACGTGTTATTCCTTTTACCACTTTTCTTAATTCATCAATTGTAACCTTTGTTGGAGAATTACTGATAAGGTTTTTGTAATAATCGATTGAATAGGCGAGTGGTCTATCCGGCTTAAATTTATCAGTCTTCTTTTTAGTTTCTTTTAATGCCTTCTCAAGTAAATCATAAATATTTTTGTCCATCAAATCAATTTCATCTTTTTTCATTATACCGGATTTGATCAGCTTATTCTGATAAATTTCTTTAACAGAAGGATGTTCTTTAATTTTCTTATACATTAATGGTTGGGTGTAAACAGGGTCGTCACCCTCGTTATGTCCGTGTCTTCTGTAGCCGAACAAGTCAATAACAACATCCTTATTAAACTTTTGGCGATATTCATAAGCGAGTTGTGTAACCCATAAAGAAGCTTCCGGGTCGTCACCATTAACATGGAAAATCGGCGCCTGAACCATTTTTGCTACATCAGTTGCATAAGGCGAAGAGCGTGCTTCTTCTGGTGGTGTTGTAAATCCTATTTGATTATTAATAATAATATGAATTGTACCACCGGTGCTATAACCATTTAACTGGGATAAGTTTAATGTTTCGGCAACTACACCTTGCCCGGCAAAAGCTGCATCGCCGTGTATTAATACCGGCAGATACTGTTTCTTTTCATAATCGTTATTTCTTGTTTGTTTGGCGCGAACTATTCCTTCAACAACCGGGTTAACCCATTCCAGGTGGGAAGGATTAGATGCCACCGAAACTTTGATTTCTTTTCCATTAAATGTTTTGTAATTACCGCTTGCACCAAGATGATATTTAACATCACCTGTTCCCTGAGGACTTTCCGGATCCATCTCGTCTTCAAATTCAGAAAAAATATTTGTGTAACTTTTTCCAATAATATTTGATAGAACATTTAATCTACCTCTGTGAGCCATTCCTAAAAATATTTCCTTCACATTTTCTTCACTAGCCAGATTAAGTAAATAATCTAAAACTGGTATTAAAGTTTCAGAACCCTCTAAAGAAAATCTTTTATGACCCACAAATTTTGTATGAAGAAAATGTTCGAATGCTTCGGCTATTACCAATTTCTCCATTATTCTTTTCTTAACATCATTTGTAAAAGAAGCTTTATTCCTTATTGGTTCCATCTTTTGCTGAAGCCAAAGCTTTTCCTCAGGATTCTGGATATGCATATATTCAACACCAATCTTTTCACAATAGGTTTGATGAAGAACGTCAAGAATTTCGCGAAGCGTACCGGTTTGCATACCTTGAAGATTTCCGGTGATAAAATGACGATCATAATCCCAAATTGTAAATCCGTGATTAGCCGGGTCTAATTCCTGATGAAATGATTTTGGAGGACTCAAAGGATTTAAATCTGCAATTAAATGTCCACGTACCCTAAACATGTTTATCAACAGAACAATACGTGCTTGCTTTTCTATTTCTTCGATGTTGTCAATCTTAGCAAATCTTTTCGACAAAGTATCGAGATCCCATCCAACAGCTTTCTGTGGAATCTGTAAGTCGTTAAATAAATTTTCATAAAAATTATTTTTACCAAGCAAAAGATCATCTATCATTGCCAGAAATGCACCAGATTCCGCTCCCTGAATAATTCTGTGATCATAAGTGCTTGTTATATTCATTACTTTGCCGATTCCTAAAGAAGCCAAAGCAGAAGGATGCATTGCCTTAAATTCAGCCGGGTAATCAATTGCACCAACTGCAATAATACATCCCTGACCTGTCATCAATCTTGGAGTAGATGAAATGGTTCCGATTCCACCCGGATTTGTAAGTGTGATTGTTGTATTTTGAAAATCTGTCGGTTCCAATTTCCCATTTTTTGCTTTGTCAATAAGTAAATCATAAGCATCAAGGAATTGTTTGAAATTCATCGTCTCTGCACGTTTAATATTTGGAACGATAAGAGATCGTGTTCCATCTTTTCTTTCGATATCAACTGCGATTCCGATATTGATGTAAGGTTTCTTAATTAAACTTGGTTTCTCATTTACAATTCCGAAAGAATTATTGAGGTTGGGGAACCGCTTGGCTGCTTGGACTATTCCATAAGCAATAATATGAGTAAACGATATCTTTCTGTTGCTACTTCGTTTCAGGTGTTGGTTAATTATCTGACGATTTTCCTCAAGTAATTTTACTGAAACGGTTCTTAAAGATGTTGCTGTAGGAATTGACAAGCTTCCGGTCATGTTTTCGATTATTTTTGCCCCTACACCAACAATTGGTACGATTTCATCATCGGGAGATATATCAAAATTTTCAGAAACCTTATTTGGTAAAATTTCTTTTTTCTTTTGTGAAGACTTATCTATAATTCTGTTTGATGAACCATTACTGGTGAGTTGATCAAAATAATTTTGCCAATATTCAGAGACAGAATTTTTATCTTCCAAATATTTATCTAATAAATCAGAAACAAAACCAAAGTTATATCCAAAGTGATTAAATAATTCTTTATGAAATTTTGTGCTATCCATATTTCTCAAATAATTTTATTCTAAAGTTAATAACATAAAAAACGCTCAATTCGTTCGATTCAAATCAAAAAAGATTTTAGAGCAAGAAGTGTGGATGAACAGATAAAAATATTTAAATGATAAACGAATAGTCTGTAAAATCTTGATATCAAACAAATAGTTTTATATGTTTGCAAAACTTAAAAATGGAGTAAATAAAAAAATGAAAGCAGAGTGTCCGGTATGTGGTGCATTAATTGAGTTGCCAGAAGGAACAGTTGTTGGCGAACTTTTAGAATGCCCCGAGTGCGGAACAGAATTGGAAGTAGAATCTCTTAATCCTCCTGTTGTTAAAGAAGCTCCACAAGAAGAAGAAGACTGGGGTGAATAGTTGGTCTGGGTTTTAGATTCAACATTAAGAGAAGGCGAACAAACCCCGGGAGTCTATTTCGATAAGCATATTAAACTTGCTATTGCATCTCTCCTAGATGAAATCGGTGTCAATATTATTGAAGCCGGTCATCCTATGGTCACTCCCGAAATTCACGCTGCAGTAAAATCAATTGCGCAGAAGGGATTGAAATCGATCGTTGGCGCTCATTCACGATCATTAAAAAATGATGTTGACTTAGCCCTTGAATGTGGAGTAGGATTTATTGGAATTTTTTACTGTGTATCAGATGAACGACTTGCTTCCGTTTTCAAGAAAGATCTTGATGAAGCAATTAAACAGATTACTGATGTAATTAAGTATGCAAAAAGTCAGAAGCCCGATTTACTCATCAGATATACTCCGGAAGATACTGTACGATCTCAATTTGAAAATGTTGTTAAAGCTGCTTCAGCTGCCGTTGATGCCGGCGCAGATATAATTAGTGTTGCAGATACTACCGGTTATATGGTGCCTGGCACAGATAGAAATATGTATAAATATATTTCTGAATTGAAAGATGAACTGGCACGTAGGAAACAATTTCCTAAAATTGCAGTACATTGCCACAACGATAGAGGTTTAGCTCTTGCCAATGCACTTGATGCATACCGAGCCGGTGTCGATATAATTGATGCGGCTGCACTTGGTCTTGGTGAAAGAGCCGGAATTGTTGATCTTGCACAATTACTTGTTACTTTAACTGTTGACTATAACCATAACAATTGGAATCTGAAGAAAATTACTGAGTTGTATGATTTGGTCAGCAAGCATTCTGGCATTCCGATACCAGCTAACTATCCAATAACAGGTAAGAATGCTTTTACACATTGTGCAGGAGTTCATACACATGCTGCATCTATAAATCCTATGCACTACGAAAGTCTTCATCCTGATATTTTAGGAAGAACAAGAAGTTTTGCTCTAGATCATATGTCTGGTATCGCTTCTTTACGTTATGCGTTGAATCTTATTGATGAAGTCAATTTAGATGATGAACATCAGCAAGCAGTTCTTGCCGAAGTAAAATCTGTAGGACAAAGAGGCAGAACTGTTGATCTTGAAGAACTAAAACATATCGTTGATGCAGTTAAGCATCATAAATCCTACGCAAAATAAAATCATTTTTTTAATAGAGTCCCGGAGGATCTTTAAATGAAAATAGGATTGCTTCATTCTTTAATTCGTAAAGATGAAAAATTTTTGATGGATGAGTTTGCAAAAATTAAAGGTATTGAACTCGTTTTAATAGACGATCGTGAAATTACTTTTAATCTTGGTCACGATAAGTATGACCTTAATGTAGTTGTTGAACGTTGTATAAACCACTCGCGAGCATTACACGGTTTAAGATTATTCGAAGCGGCTGGAATTAAATGTGTTAATAGTTATAATGTAGCTACAATTTGTGGTGATAAATTATTAACATCAGTAGCATTAGCAGAACATAATGTTCCTCAACCAGAAGTTAGAGTTGCTTTTACAGAGGAATCCGCCCTGAAAGCTATTGAAGAAATGGGCTATCCTGTGGTTCTTAAACCAGCCGTGGGTTCTTGGGGTAGATTACTTTCAAAAATTAATGACAGAGATGCCGCAGAAGCAATTTTAGAACATAAAACTGTTCTCGGTTCATACCATCATTCCATTTTTTATATACAGAAATATGTTGAAAAGAAAGGTAAAGATATTCGAAGTTTTGTTGTGGGTGATAAATGTATTGCTGCAATTTACAGAACATCGCCTCACTGGATAACAAATACTGCGCGCGGCGGAGTGGCAACAAATTGTCCGGTTACTGATGAATTAAATGATATTTCAGTTCGTGCTGCAAAAGCTGTTGGCGGCGGAATAGTTGCGATAGATGTTTTTGAAACTGAACAAGGTTTCATGGTTAATGAAGTAAATTATACAATGGAATATAAAAACAGTATTACCACTACTGGTGTTAATATTCCTCAAAAAATGGTTGAATATATTTTACAGGTCGCTGAAGGAAAATGATGGAAAAAATAAAAGTATCTATAGTTGGTGGTTCTGGTTATACCGGCGGAGAATTACTTCGTCTGCTATTGTTTCATCCTTATGTTGAAGTTGTTGAAGTAACTTCCGAAAGTTACACCGGAAAATTTGTTTATAAAGTCCACCCAAATTTAAGAAAATCAACTTCGCTTAAGTTTATTTCAGCCTCAGAATTAAAACCATGCGATTTACTCTTTTTGTGTTTACCTCATAACAGTTCGCAAAATCAAATTGATAGATTTAAAAGTTTAGCACCAAGAATTATCGATTTGAGTGCCGACTTTAGATTAAAAGATGAATCAGAATATGAAAAATGGTATGGGCATAAACATGCAAGACCGGAACTATTAAATGAATTTGTATACGGGATCCCCGAACTGCACCGCGAAGAAATGAAAAACGCAAAATACATTTCAAGCGCGGGTTGTAATGCAACGGCAAGTATATTAGGACTCTATCCTTTATTTAAAAATAATTTGGTTGAAGAGGATCGAACTGTTATAGAAGTAAAAGCCGGTAGTAGCGAAGGTGGTAACAAAGTGAATGAAGGTTCTCATCATCCCGAAAGAGCCGGGGTTGTAAGATCTTATATGCCTACGCAACATAGACATACTGCCGAAATTTTACAGGAATTATCCTTTGGTAAAAAAATAAATGTTCATTTCTCTGCGACAGCTATAGATATTGTCAGAGGTTTACTGGCTACTTGTCATGTTTTTCTGAAAAATGATTTACAGGAAAAGGATATCTGGAAAGTTTATCGTGAAGCTTATGGTAACGAACCATTCATTAGAATAGTCAAAGAGAGTGAAGGAATTTACCGTTATCCTGAACCAAAATTGTTAAGCGGCACAAATTATTGCGATATCGGTTTTAAGAAGGATGAATTCTCAAATCGTCTTGTTGTAATTAGTGCAATCGATAATCTTATGAAAGGAGCTGCCGGGCAAGCTTTGCAAGCATTCAATATTATGTTCGGTTTTGATGAAAGAACCGGATTGGAATTCCCCGGACTTCATCCAATTTAGTTTTCTTATAAATAAGTATTTCTCAAAATGATTTTTTTTAGAACAAGCACACAATATTAAAAATATGTGTCGATTACTTTACGTTAACGCCAATAATGAATTCGAGATTTCTGACTACTTAGTAAAGTTTGCAGAAATATCAAAAAAAAGTCGGGAGTATCAAGGACATGGATGGGGCTGTGCTTACTTACAAAATGGTAAGTGGAATTTTTATAAAAACATTAAACCAATCTGGGAAGATAATCTTTCACAGTTTGGAAAATCGAAAAGAATTGTTGCTCATGCAAGAAGCGCCTTTAAGGATGAAGGGATTATTGTAGAGAACAATATGCCGTTTTATGATGATAATTATATTTTTGTTTTCAATGGTGAGCTGCGCGGTGTTAAAATAAAAGAGGAAGGTAGAATAGGAGCAGAGAAAATTTTTAATTATATCAAAAGATTTGATAAAGATGGAATTAAGAATGCAATAATCAAAGGGACTGAATTAATCAAAAAAAGATCCGCTTACATCAGAGCAATGAATTTGATTATAGTTGATAAAGATAGTGCTTATGTTTATTCTCATTTTAATGAGGATGCTGATTATTTCACGATGCATATTAAAAAATCGGTGAATGAAGTTGTTGTATGCTCCGACCCGTTTACTAACGATGTTGGTTGGAGTCCGATTGAGAATAATTTATTGATGGAGCTTAAATGTATCTAATCAAAATTGGCGGAGGTAAGGGAATTAATCTGAGAGGTATTATTGCCGACCTTGCTACATTAAATGAAAAGATGATTATCGTTCATGGAGCAAATGCTGCGAGAGATGAATTAGCGGAAAAAATCGGCTTTAAGAAAAAAGTTGTTACTTCACTTTCGGGTTATGATTCAGTTCTTAGTGATGAAACAACAATCGACCTGATGATGATGGCTTATGCCGGATTAAAAAATAAAAGAATTGTCGAACTTTGTCATCAACATGGAATTAATGCAGTTGGATTATCCGGACTTGACGGAAAAGCCATACAAGGTAAGAGAAATAGTGGAATTAAAGTAAGAGAAGGCGGTAAAACACTTTTGCTTAGAGATTTTTCCGGCAAACCAAAATTTGTCAATAAAGATTTATTAAATCTTCTTCTTGAAAATGGTTATACACCTGTTTTAAGTGTTCCAATCATTGATGAAAACAATTTTGCAATCAATTCAGAAAATGATGATATAATCTCTCTGCTACAATCTGAATTTAAAGCGGAAAAGGTTATCTCATTAATTGAAGAACAAGGATTTTTACTCGATAAAAATGATCCTGGATCGTTAGTTTCAAATTTATCGAAACACGACCTTGAATTAATGGAACAAAAAGTTGATGGAAGAATGAAACGAAAAATTTTGGCACTAAAAAAATTATTCTCCGAAGGCCTCCCTTCGGGAGAATCGGGTGATACAACTGTTATCCTTTGTGATGGTAGAACCGAACATCCAATTATTGATGCACTAAATGGTAAGGGGACAATAATAAAATGAAAGATTACAAAGCATTAATCGAACAATATGAAGTTGATGTTTATCCACGACGTGATGTTGTTCTGGTAAAAGGTAAAGATGCTCACGTTTGGGATGATCAAGGAAATGAATACATCGATATGGCAGCCGGAATTTCCGTTGCTAATATTGGTCATGCAAATAAAAAAGTCGTAGAAGCAATTTCCAGACAAGCAGAAACTCTTATTACTTGTCCCAATACTTTTTATAATGATGCTAAAGCTAATTTTCTTGAAAAACTTTTCAGTATTGCACCTAAAAATCTTACACGCGCTTTTTTAACAAACAGCGGTACTGAAGCTATTGAAGCGGCAATAAAATTTGCCCGACTTAATACAAAGAAAACTAAAATAATTGCTGCGATGAAAGGTTTTCACGGTAGAACTTACGGTGCTTTAAGCGCAACATTTAAAAAAGAATATAGAGAAGGTTTTGAACCTCTGGTACCCGGATTTGATTTTGCGCCATATAACAATTTTGAAAAATTAGTTGAATTAGTAGATGACGACACAGCCGCAATTATTCTTGAACCGATACAAGGTGAAGGTGGAATCAATATTGGTAACAAAGAGTATTTCCAGAAAGTAAGAGAACTTTGCAATCAAAAAAATATTTTACTAATAATTGATGAGATCCAAACCGGGTTTTGCCGAACCGGTAAATTATTTGCAATCGAACATCATGGAATTGAAGCTGACATGATGACTCTTGCAAAGTCGATTGCTGGTGGTTTCCCGATGGGGGCTTTATTATGTTCCGATAAAATAAAAGTTGAAAAGAGTAAGCACGGTTCCACATTTGGTGGTAATCCATTGGCATGCGCAGCGGGAATCGCTGCAATTGATTTTATGTTGGAATCAAAATTATGGGAATTAGCTGAACAAAAAGGAAATTATTTCAAAGAAAAATTGGCACAATATCAACTATCCAAAGTTCGCGAAATCCGAATTGTTGGGTTAATGATCGGAATTGAGTTAAAAGAAAAAGTTCAGCCATATCTCGAAGAATTATTAAAGAGAAAGATTGTTGCATTACCGGCGGGAACTACAGTTTTAAGAATGTTACCACCGTTGGTTATCAGTTATGAAGACCTTGATAAAGTATTAGAAGAACTTGTTGATTTATTGAAATAGATTTTATAATCTAAAAAGTACTTACAAAATAATTTCTAATATCTAACAAGATTCTTTGACTTTATAACCACTTTTGGATTATTTTTCCATCCAAAATTATCCAATTATTGATATGATTCTGAATTACATACCTATTTTTTTAGTATTGATTTTTGCAGCTGTAATTGCGGGTGCTATTGTCTATTCTTCAAAATTATTTGGTCCTTATCGACCTAATAAGATTAAGCAGCTTTCTTACGAAAGTGGTAAAAATCCTGTTGGCACAACACACGAAAGAATTTCGATTAAATATTATCTGGTTGCAATGCTATTCATCATTTTTGACATAGAAGTAATCTATGTCTATCCATGGGCAGTGCAATTCAAATCCCTATTTAATGAATATGGAATTTTTGCGTTTATGCCGATGTTTATCTTTTTAGTTGTACTTGAACTTGGATTCCTTTATATCTTCGCGAAAGGAGGACTAAAATGGGATTAGAAGCAAAATTACAACAGGATGGATTCATCACTACCACTTTAGATGCTATCATTTCATGGGCTCGTAAAAGTTCTGTTTGGCCAATGCCTATGGGGATTTCCTGCTGTGCTATTGAAATGATTGCCGCTGCCGATCCTAAATACGACTTGGCACGATTTGGCTCCGAAGTAATGAGGTTTACACCTCGGCAGTGTGACCTTATGATTGTTGCCGGTACTGTTACTTATAAAATGGCTCAGGTGGTTCGTAGAATATATGATCAAATGCCGGAACCAAAATGGGTTATTGCCATGGGTGCATGTACTTCCTCAGGTGGTATGTATCGTTCCTATAGCGTTGTTCAAGGTATTGATCAGTTTTTACCCGTTGATGTTTATACTGCCGGCTGTCCGCCAAGACCGGAAAACTTGATAAATGCTGTTATGACTATTCAACAGAAAATTTCTAAAACTAAAGCAAGAGATTTTCAAGATAAACCTATTATTGAACCTGTAACTTCGAATAACTGAAATGGAATTTAAAGAACTTGTTGTAGAAAAATTAAAAAAGAATTTCGGTGAATCTGTTAAAGAAGTTTCAGATTTCCGTAACGATCTTTCAGTCACAATAGACAGCAATAAAATAATTGACGTAGCTAAATTCTTAAAGGAAGACTCCGAGCTGGAATTTGTAATGTGTAAAGATGTTACTGCAATTGATTGGGCTACTCGTAAAAACCGTTTTACTGTTGTATACCATGTTTATTCTTATAAAAATAATTTTACGCTCCGGCTTAAGTCTAACATTACTGAAGATCCGCCAAGAATTGATACTGTTTCATCAATATGGCCGAGTGCAAATTGGTATGAGCGCGAAACTTTTGATATGTATGGAATAACGTTCAATAATCATCCTGATTTAAGAAGAATGTATATGCCGGAAGGATTTCAGTATCACCCTTTAAGAAAAGAATTTCCTGTTTTAGGAATACCCGGTTCATTACCTTTACCCGAAAAAATTTAATATTATGGAACTTAGATCTAATATTTATTCAGACGAAAAACTTCTAAAGAAACTTCTCGAAGATAAAGACATCACAATCGAAGATGCTCTTGAAAACGAGATGGTTATTAATATGGGTCCTCAGCACCCGGCAACTCATGGTGTATTAAGACTTGTTCTCAGATTAGATGGAGAAACGGTTATTTCTGCTGTTCCGGAACTCGGTTACTTACATCGTGGATACGAAAAAATGGCTGAGGAAATGAGTTACATAGAATTCATTCCTCATACAGATCGCCTAGACTATACTGCTACCATGTGTAATAATGTTGCTTATGTTCTTGCAGTAGAAAAACTACTTGGCATTGAAGCTCCAAAACGTGCGCAATACATTCGGATGATGGTCGCTGAATTATCACGTCTTGCAGCTCATATGGTTGCAATTGGTACTTATGCAATGGATGTTGGAGCAGTTACAATGGTAATGTGGACTTTTAGAGAAAGAGAAAAAATTCAGGAAATTTTCGATCGGCTTGCCGGTGCTCGCTTTACAACAAGTTATACCAGAATAGGTGGTGTTGCTTCGGATGCCGATTCTGTTACTTTAAAAATGGTTCGCGATTTTCTGGATCAATTTCATAATGCTCTCGATGAAATGGATAAACTTTTATTAAGTAATAAAATTTTTATCGATAGACTCGAAGGAATTGGTGTATTATCAAAAGAAGATGCAATCGCATTGGGTGTTACAGGTCCAAATCTTCGCGCTTCTGGAGTTCAGTATGATGTAAGAAGAGCAAAACCTTATTTATTCTATAACGAAATGGACTTTAATATTCCTACTTATACCGAAGGAGATTGTTTAGCACGATATTGGCTGAGAGGAGATGAAGTAAGGGAAAGTGTGAAAATTCTTTATCAAATACTGGATAAAATGCCTCAGGGGGAAATTTTGGCAAACGATCCCAAACATACTCTTGCACATAAAACAGAAATCTATACTAAAATGGAAGAATTAATCCATGATTTTATGATTATTAATCATGGAATTAATCCTCCTGTGGGAGATGTATTCTTCTCCGCAGAAAATCCAAAAGGAGAATTAGGTTTTTATATTGTTAGCAACGGTTCAGGTCATCCATGGAAAATGAAGATTAGGTCACCATCGTTTTGTAATCTTCAGGCAATAGCAAAATTGTGCAAGGGTGCAATGATTTCTGATGTTATTGCTATCATCGGAAGTTTAGACCCGGTTATGGGGGAAGCTGATAAGTAATTTATAATCGTGATCTGAATAGTATTATCAATTCTGATCAAAATTTAACAAAAACTATGGCATTCAAATTTACTGAAGAAAATTTAGCTCGTATCGAAAAAGCACGTAAGAAATATCCCACTGCCTTAGCGGCTGTGATGGATACAATCTATATTGCTCAAGAACAAAATGGATATATAAGCACTGAAGTAATGGAAGAGATAGCTAATGTGCTTGGTATCGATAAGGTTAATGTATTAAGTGTTGTGACTTTCTATACAATGTACCATACAAAACCGATGGGTAAATACCACGTTCAGGTTTGTACTAACGTTTCTTGCATGTTACGCGGCGCTTACGAAATATGGGATAGGGTTAAAGAAAAACTTGGTATTGATAATATGGAAGTTACTCCCGATGAAAAATTTTCCTTAGAAGAAGTAGAATGTATGGGCGCTTGTGGATACGCCCCTATGATTGCAATAAATGAAGATTATTATGAGAATTTAACTAAAGAAAAAGTTGAAGAAATTTTGGAATCCTTAAAATAATGGAAAGAATTGTACTACCAGAAATACCCAATCTAAATCAAATAGAAGTTTATCTATCGAACGGTGGATTCGAAGCTGCTAAAAAAGCTTTCTGTCAAACTCCGGATGAAATTATTGATCAGGTTAAAAAATCAGGTTTACGTGGAAGAGGTGGAGCTGCATTCCTTACGGGATTGAAATGGAGCTTTATGCCCAAGACGACCAATCTTCCTAAATATCTTTGTATTAATGGTGATGAAAGTGAACCCGGATCATTTAAGGATAGACAGATTTTTGAGGATAATCCTTTTCAGCTTATTGAAGGTGCTATAATTACATGTTATGCAATCGGTGCTAAGGTTGCGTATTTATACATTCGTGGTGAATATCATAAATGGATTAAGTTGATGCAAAAAGCCATAGATACTGCTTATGAAAAAGGGTATCTGGGTGAAAAAATGAAATCAACTTTCGGTACCGATTTTTCTTGCGATCTTTATATTCACAAAGGTGCCGGTGCTTATATCTGTGGTGAAGAATCTTCGTTAATGAATTCAATTGAAGGACATCGTGGTTATCCGCGTGTTAAACCTCCGTTCCCGGCTCAAAAAGGTTTGTGGGGTTGTCCAACTACAATTAACAATGTAGAAACGATAACAAACGTTCCACCAATTATTTCAAAAGGGTGGGAATGGTTTTCAAAGATCGGTGCACCTAAGCATCCCGGTACATTATTATATGGTATTAGTGGTCATGTTAATAAACCTGGTGTTTACGAATATCCGACAGGTATGCTTTTGACAGAATTAATTTATGATATTGCCGGTGGTGTCCCTGGTAATAAAAAAATTAAATGTGTTATACCGGGCGGTTCTTCAATGCCTCCATTACGTGGTGATAAATTAGAAGGTGTAAGGATGGATGCAGAGTCACTAAAGGAAGCCGGATCTGCTGTAGGTACTGCCGGTATAATGGTTATGGATGAAGATACAAATCTTTTAAAAGTCTTAATCCGTATTGCTCATTTTTATCATCATGAAAGTTGCGGACAATGTACCCCATGCCGCGAAGGAACCGGATGGATGGAAAAAACTCTTCACAGAATTTTAGAAGGGCATGGTACTTCCAAAGATCTCGATCTACTTATAAGTGTTGCAAATAACATTGAAGGCAACACAATCTGTGCATTAGGCGATGCAGCTGCTTGGCCGGTCAAATTTATGATTGAACGATTCAGAGATGAATTTGAAACTTATGTTAAGAAAGACGTTTCTATTCCGGTACCTAATAAAGTTCATTCCATGAGAAATACTGCTGTACCACTTGCTGATATTTATAAATAGACTTTTCAATAATGAGTATGAAAAAGCCCCTGAACGGGGCTTTTCTCTTTTAAATGCTTTGCAAGTTATTTCATCAAAATCATTTTTATTGATTTGACGAAATCTCCAGCTTTCAATTGATAAAAGTAAATTCCACTGCTTAAATGGGAAGCATTAAATTCAACCTCGTAAGTTCCTGGGGTCATTTCTTCATCAAGAAGCCGGTCAACTATTTTACCAAGTACATCATAAATAGTTAATTCAACATGGTAAATATTATTTCCTTTGGAAGAGGGAAGTCCGAACTTGATCTTTGTAGTTGGATTGAAAGGATTAGGATAATTTTGTGAAAGATGAAATTCATCAGGGATTACAATTTTATTCTCTTTAACGGAAACCGGACCGGCACCAGTTCTGAATTGAATCCTTTTACCCGGGAAATAAAGACCAGCAGATTTTAACAGTGCACCTGATGTAGAAGCTTCGTAAATAGCTGTTCTTGTATAATAATCGCTATTTGGTAACAGGTTTACCGATGGTGTATATGTCATGCTATAAACATTTAAAGATTGTGATACAGGATGTCCCTGATCCGGACATACTGATTCGACAGTAGGACCAACAAATAATGCGAGTATGTAATCAGTATCCTTTGTAGGTATCGTTTCTGTTTTAAACTCAACATTTGTGGGTACATTAGTTTCGCCATTTTTTGGATTTTTAATATCCGGCGGATTGGGATACCATTTATTGTTAGTAGTAAACTTATTTATTTTACTCATACTATAAGTGTTTTGAAAATGTTCAACTATTCTCCATAGATAAGTTTTATTCTTTTGCAAGGCATTTGAGGGTATTGTAAAAGATCCAATGTTCGTTGGCAATGAATGAGTATATGGTATCCCAACATTTGGGGTTACCGATTCAACAGTTGTTCCTAAATAAATATCAACACTTAATGCATTAGTAGGGTCATTCCAGTATAATTCCACCGGATTTGCCGGTACATCAGTAGCATTATTAGGAGGTGATAATAAACTTGCCGGTTGATATTGAGTTGAACCGGTTGTAAACGAAATATCAGGACTTTTTGATGTACCAACAGCGTTGCCATAAATAACTGTTGAGTAATATTTTGTATTTGCGTCAAGGGGCCATGGATAGGTATATGATTTAAGTTCTGCAGCTGTTTTGGTTACCGGTTGAGAAATATTTGGGTCTATTGATTCCGGTGTAGGACCTAAATAAACTGAAGTTTCAGTAACGACTGGTGTTACTCCACTTGTGGTTGATTGTTCAAAGGTAAGTGTTGGACTAGGATTTGGAGTAATTCCTGTTGCACCATTGGTAGGTGATTTGAAAAATGGTGTAAGAGGTTTACCATAAGTACTAAAAATATATTCTACAGAGTTATTACTTGTATTAGAATCATATGAGTAATCAAGATAAAAAATGATTGTGTATGATTCTGAACCAGTAGGCATAAATCCATTTGGGAATGTTATTGCCTTTGTTTCATTTGCACCTATTGCTGGTCCGTCCAATGAATTGGTATAAATTACCTGTCCACTCTGATTCTTAATTATGTAACCCAGATACCATGAACTTGCCGGTAAAGGCGAGCTTCCATCATTTTTAATCTCAACTGTCAATGGGATATTTTTTCCGATCGGGTATTTACCATTTTGCGCTGGGCTAACACCTTTTGTAACCTTTAAATCGTTAGCCTGAATAATCGTCGTATATAAGAGAATTCCACCAAAAATAATGGGAATGAATTTACTCATTTTTAACACCCTCTTATTTTGTTACTCGTTTAGAAGAGGAAATTTATCTAAAGAAATAATTATCGATCGAATTATCTTTAGTAAAACTTAGCATACAATTTTAAAAGAGTCAATCATTTTTTTATATAATTTAATATTTGTGATGCTGGTTTTATAATTTGCTGGATATTAGCTTTAAGCATTCTTTTGCCCCTTGATGTTTTGGATTTATGGTCAAGCATTTATAAAAATCTTTTTCCGCCATTTCATATTTGCCTAACGACATATAACTCAATCCTCTGTTAAATAACGGGTCGGGATATTCTGGATCTTGTTTTATTGCAAAAGTCAGTAATTCGATGGCCTTCTCATAGTTTTTTTCGATGATTAAAATCGTAGCAAAATTATTAAGTGCTTTTGCATAAAATGGTTCAATCTCGAGTGCCTTTAAGAAATTTAACCGGGCATTACTGAAATCACCTAAAGCAAAATATATATTACCCCTATTATTGTAATAACGCGAATTATAAGGATTAATTTTAAGTGCTCTATTGACGTAAATAAGAGCTGAATCTGGAAGTTGTTTTTCCTGAAAAGCAATAGAAAGGTTATTTAGTGCGTTATGATATTTTGGATAATAAGAAATTGCCCGCTTATAATAATAAATTGCGCTATCGATAAGACCCATTCCTTGTAGAGTATATCCTTTATTATTTAGGTATAATGGGTTTTTATGATTCAGTTTTATTGCTTTATTAAAATCAGCCAGTGAGGATAAAAACATGTTACGTTCTCTAAAACATAGACCTCTATGATTGTACGCTTCAGCATAGTTTGAATCAAGTTCAATTGCTTTTGTAAACTGTTTAATCGCTAAATCATATTCTTTTTTAGTGTAATAGTATGTACCAAGATTATTATAGGGTACTGGGTTCAAAGGAGCTGCCTCAATATTCTGTTGCCAAAGTGTGATTCCATCCTTCCAGTAAAAATTCTGATTAATTGTTAACAATGATAAAATAATTACAACTGTACCTAAGATTATTTCTACTAAATTTTTTCTTTTAGGTATATATTTATATATCAAGGTCGATATCATCAATCCAAACCCTATGGTAACGGGATAGAGACGATACTCAAATATGACAAACTTTAAAGGAATAATGCTCGATTCTATTGAGAGTAGAACATAAAACCATAATATGCTGAAACTAATTAATGGTTCCTTCTTCCTTAAATAAATAGCAATTATTATTGTAATTATTAGTAAAAAGCTGCTAACCAGAACACGTGTTTCAAAAAAAGATTTGGATATTTCATAGTGATAGAATAGATGCTGGTTAATTGGTAGGAATAATAACCTTATATAAGTTTTTAACACTCTAAGTTCAGTAAGAAAATAATTATAAATTGAAGGAGCATCCTGCTGAACCGGAATACCATAAATAAAAATCACCCATAGTATTCCAAGGATAACAACCGAGCTAAGTACAACTACAAATTTATTACTCAGTCTGGAATTATCTGGTCGAAGAAAAATTATTTCCAGTAAGATTATTGAAAGTGGAAGTGAATAGATGATTTCTTTACTAAAAATACCAAGTATGAATGAAAGAAAAGAGATTGTGAAAAAGAGGAAACGGATTTTTCTATCGGGCAAATTAATTTGTAAATATCTGCCTTTCAAATAAAAGCAGAGTGAGAGTAAATAAAAAAGAATTGCTAAAGAAACCATCCTCTGGGTAATGTATGTAACAACCTGAACCTGAATGGGATGGACCGCAAAGATCAGAGCGGTAAAAAGAGCTATACTTCTTTTGTAAATGAAAATCTTAGAATTTAAGAGCAATGTAGAATTAAAAAGTAGATTTATAAACCAATAAACGAGTAAGGAATTTATTAAATGAATTAAAACATTTGTCAAATGATAAACTAAAACATTGTAGCCACCAAGTAGGAAATTCAGGGTGAATGTAAGATAAGCAAGCTGGCGGTTGTAAAATGGAATTAACCAGCGGTCTATTTCAAGAAATTTTTTTAGATAACCGATTGTTGGGTTATTAAGAATTGTATGGTTATCATCAAGCTGTAACCCATTTTGTAATGAATTCAGGTATATTAGAAAAACTAGAATTGTAATTATTGAGTAGGGGGAAATTTTTTTAATAATATTTTTAATGTCATATTTCATTTAATATGTTCAACTATTTTTCTGAGAGGTTTGAACTTAGCAAGAATACGGGGATCGTAAAGAGAGAAAAGTCCGGTGGACAATAATATTAAAAACAATCCTTCAATTGGATCTAAATTATAAAAATATCCTGACACAAAGTGAGTTCTCCAGTGACCAAGCCATCCGGGTATTCTCTCCAGAAAAATTATCAAATTTCCATCAATATAAGTAACTGCTTTTTCAATCGGGTAAGGTGGTGTCTTCTGAATAATACCGGCTGAATTCAAAATGATTAGTATTATGACAAATGATGAAACAAATAAAAATCTTTTTGTTAACCAGAATTTCCGATTATTTGTAGTAGCAGATTGCAGCGAATAAAAACCGTAAAATAAAAGAAGTCCTCCTATTGTTCCTAAAGTATTGATAAAGAAATCATTAAAGTCGAGGTACTTATGTCCCGGAGCAGTAATATAGAACTGAAATACTTCATCTAATATTCCTATTACAACTCCGGCAAATAATATTTTGTTGTATAAAAATTTCTTACGATCATAATCAAAAGTCCAGCCAATTAAAAAAACGAGTCCAAAGTATTGAATGAAATGAATATATTCTACGGCATGCAGACTTAAAACACGGTAAAAATAATAGACAAAAATGATGTAGACATAAAAAAAGATGAGTGTATAAACTCGGTTTACTCCTTTTCTTGCTCGTAAAAAAATATAAAGAAGTAGAGTAAGTATAATTAATATGCTTACTTCAACCGAATAATTTCTCGGTACTAAATTACCTGTAAGCCATTTCATGTTTCCGACCACAAGTGCCGTTACTTCTACGTGAAGAAGAAAAGAAAATACAATGTAGATGATGGTTATGATTAAGAATAGTAATGTTATGAACTTATTTCTTTTTTGCGACATATTAAGTTCACTTCTGCTCTGGATTCTGAATACAAATTAATAAAAGAAATTATTAGTAGTAAGAAATATTTATTAAATGTCCCAAGTTTGTGATAGGGGATAGAATTGCAATACTGTCATTCTAAATTTAAATTTAGTTTTAAAGACCACGGCAGAACTCTTGGTAGCGGTTTACCTACTACGACGGTTTAGTTCCAATAAATAGGTATTAGTCTCAATCATTCAGTGAATTTAAAATGAAAAAGGCTTCTTAAGTGAAGCCATTTGCGGAGAGAGAGAGATTCGAACTCTCGGTAGCGGTTTACCCACTACGACGGTTTAGCAAACCGTTGGTTTCAGCCACTCACCCATCTCTCCGTGCGCTGAATCTCAAAATTTTGCAGCGCCAATATAATCATAGCGGAATTAAAATAAAAATTTATAAATCAATTTTACGTTTCTACCCGGCATAAGTGCAAAATTCTTAATGGAAGAAAGATGATCACGGTAACTTTGATTTAGGATATTTTCGGCTCTTAAATTTATTATGTGATAACTATTACCACTTGGAATCTTAGTCCCGACATATAAATCAATTATTCCATATCCTTTTGTTGATTCTTCAAATTGAGCGACTCTGTTTTGATCAGCAACCAATTTCCAATTCAATCCGAACCAATATTCATCATCTGCATACCGTGGTTCAATTGAGAACCGGAAAGGAGGCATCTGTGGTAATGGTTCTTTGTTACCTAATTTTTCTCCCTGAGTATAATCCATAATCGCTGTTAGAGAAATTTGTCTTGTAATTTCATACTGAGCTTTTAATTCGAAACCATATAGCTCAGCATCACTTTGCATATATCGGAAAACGGGGAGCCCATTACCTGAAGTATTAAAAGTATTATTGCTGGTCGGGTCATAAAATAATTCTGTCGGCGCTCTAAAAATGTAATCCTTCATTCTATTATAATATCCGCTAAGCTCAACTACATGATGATACTTCCTTAAACGGAATCCAAAATCGATACCGATATTTTTTTCATTTACAAGATTCCGATTTCCTATATCAAAGGTACCGGATGCCCCATGAATTGCATATGATGAGAGTTCTTCAACAGTGGGGGAACGGAATGCATTAGCTGCATTTGCAAAAAATGAGATTTCGTCATTCAAGTAATACACAACTCCCAATGAAGCACTCAATGATGTGTAGCTTTTTTCCTCAGGAAGAAAAGTTTGACCGGAAAGCTCTGACTCCGGTATTTTAATTATATTTTTTTCTAATCGTCCTCCAAATTGGAAATTGAGCTTATCCAATTTTATCTGCTCTACAAAATAACCCGCTATCGTAAAATAATCTGCATTTGGTGTAAATGCTTCTTCACCTTCAATTACATAATTCTGGTTTAGTAAGTATAATCCGAATACACCATTAATATTCTTTAGTAGTGGGGTATGATTTATTGACAAATCTGAAGAAAAAGTTTTAAGTCCAAATTCTGTTTCTGTCTCACCACTATTTTTAAGAATTTCTTTATGATCATAATCCTGATAACCGGCTTTCAAACTTAATGAATTTATGAAAGAGCCGATCGATGAACTCTCAAGTAAAAATCTGAATTCCTTTTTATTCATCTCAATACCAACCGGATTTGGTGACTCATGTTCGTCAGAATTAAAAAATTCTTCTTCAGTTTTTATAGGGATTCCATATTTGGTTTTATAGAACGAATAACTTAATCCACCTAAACCGAATGATGGAATAAATGAAGTCCCAAATTGGTATCCGGTTGCAAACTGATCTGAATTCTCAACATCGAAACCATTTCCACCAACATAATTACTGCTATTTCTTCTAAAATAATTTCCATGGAAAGCGAAATTATTGATCCCGTAGTGTAAATCTCCACTGGCTGATAATTCTTTGTTCACTGTAGCCGAAGAAGCAGTCAATATACCATCAATCTGCTTTGGGATATAACGCGGGATTGCTTCTGTAATAATGTTAATTACACCACCTAATGCATTGCTTCCGTATAATAAACTGGCTGGACCACGTAAAACCTCTAAACGTTCTGCTGTTGATCCATCGTTAGAAATTCCATGATCGTCCGAAGAATTTGATAAATCTCCCATTCTTAACCCATTTTCGAGGATCAATATTCTGTTGTTCGAAAATCCCCTTATTATTGGTCTTGATGTTGCAATTCCATTTGAACGTATTGAAATACCAGGTTGAAAATTTAATGTATTTGAAATGTTAGAACTGCTTCTTATTAATAAATCAAGATTCGAAACGGATAATGTGCTTTGAGAAATATCTTTTGCATCTGAACCAAATGGATTACCTGTAATAATAACATCATTAAGATTAACTAATCCTTCTTCAAGTTCAATCAAGATATCTGTATCACCAGGTAAATTAATTTTTTTAATTATGGTTTTATGACCAATGTATGAAAATCTGATTGTGTAACTACCATTTTTAAGGTTGGTGAATTCAAAATATCCTTCTTCGTTGGTAGCAGAACCAATTTTTAATTCTTCTATTATAACATTTACCCCTAAAAGTGGTGTCCCATCTTTTTTATCTAAAACCTTACCGGTTATTTTATTTTGAGCAACTATTGATGTTGAAAAGACAAATAGCATTAAAAAGAATTGATACAATTTCATAATTCTCTCCCTCGATTAATTAGTAATTATTTTGAGTTAAAGAATTATGTTAGAGGTGGACCTCTTAAACCGGATGAATAATTAAAAAGTGATTTGTAATGATTACCAAAGGGGGATCTTAATTCTAAGGATAATTCGTTTAATAATAACTCGTTTGTGAGTTCAACAATGGTTGCATAAAAGTTATTCTGAATAAAATTATTTATTCTGCATAAACCAGATTCATCTGTGAATGGATGGTGATGGTTTTGTTTTTCTGTATTATCGATATATTCATTAGAGTACAGTTTTAAGGAATGCCAGAAGTGGTTATGGACAATAAAAGAAAAAATGATACTAAGCTGAATACAAATAGTTAGTAATGAAATCAAAACTATATTTTTTCTTATCAGGATCATTACAAGATCGTTATTAAGTCTAATTTATATTAAAGTGATAAACTTTATTATTTTTTGCACTGCAAATCTAAAGACAAAATATCTTAGATAAAAGTTCATTACTATACTTTATCAATCTATCAGTTATTGATAATTATTTAATTCTATTAATTCTTACCCAAATTTTTAGTATGGAAAATCTTAAATAAAACTATATTTTTATAATAAAAAGATTTTATCCTTTTTCGCGAGAAATAGATGTCCCTTACCAGGAAGTTTTTTGTATTTCTTTTGTTTATCATTTGTTCCAGTATTTCCAACGCACAGGAATTCGGTACTTTAAGAGGACTAGTTACGGATTCTACTTCAAGCGAAGCTCTTGCTTATGGTAATGTTTATATCAAAGAGTTAAAAGTAGGTGCCTCTACTGACTCAAAAGGATATTTTATTATCCCATCTATACCGGCTAATCGTAATTTAACATTAATTGTTTCTTATGTCGGTTTCAAAACAAAAGAAATTCTAATAAGAATCAGTCCAAACAAAGTTACCCAGTACAATATTGAATTGGTTCCATCAGGAGTTGAACTTCAAGCAATTGAAAAAATTGGTGAGAAAGTTATTGAAAAAAATGAAACAGATATAAGTTTACAAAGACTGGTTGTTAGAGATTTAGAAGCATTACCTAAAGGAGTAGAAACAGACATTTTTAGATCTCTTCAATACTTGCCGGGTGTTCAATCCACAGGTGATGTATCGGCACGGTTTTATGTTAGGGGCGGCGCAAGTAATCAAAATCTTGTTTTGATCGATGGAATTACACTTTATAATCCTTTTCATGCACTTGGTCTATTTAGTGTTGTAGATCCTGATATGATTAATAATGCAGAATTTTATAAAGGTGGTTTCTCTGCTGATTTAGGAGGAAGATTATCATCTGTACTGAACATTAATACAAAAGATGGCAATAAAAATAGATTTAGTGCTAAAGGTACATTAAGTTTTTTAAGTGGTAAAGCTCTTGTTGAAGGTCCAATACCAAATGGTTCGTTTATAATGACAGGTCGGAAAAGTTATTCGAACCAGATAATTAAAAAATTTCTTAATGAACAGAATGCACCTGTAGATTTTTATGATTTTTCTTTTAAGGCAAATTATTCGAATCCGGATTTTATACAAGGCGCTAAATTTTTAATAAACGGATTTATCAGCGGTGATAATATTATCAATAAAGACCCAAGGATAGAGGATTTTAATTGGTCTAATAGTTTGTTCGGTTTCAAATGGTTTCAGGTTGGTGATAGTCCGCTCTTTTATGAATTAGGATTTTCATATAGCAGTTTTGATGGCAAAGTGATTCCAAAATCAAGCAATGTTAGAAACAGAAATAACAAAGTAGAGGATATTGGAATTCAGATGGACTTTACTTACATGTTTGATAATAGAGATGAAGTGGGTGTCGGATTTCATATAAAGGAACTTAAAACAGAACTGTTCTTAGAAAATTCTCAAGCTCTTCCTATTAACCTTGGTAAGTCCGGAACTAATATTATTTTCTACACTAAGTATAAATTAATGCAATGGGATAAGTTAGGGCTGGATGCTGGACTCAGATATAATTTATCAAGTCTCAACAAAAATCTTAATTCATTCAATTTAGAACCTCGCGTTAATCTAACATTTCGTGTTAGTCCGGTTATTTCCCTAAAAGGAGCATGGGGAATCTATAAACAGGAACTCACAACCATTACTAATGAGAATGAAGTAATAAATATTTTTGAACCTTGGTTGATCATACCGGATTATTTACTTCCTTCGAAATCGATTCATTACATAGGAGGAATAAAATTCGATTTCTCAGAAAACTTTTTAATCGATCTTGAAACATATTATAAGAAAACTATCAATATTCCAATGATAAATCAGAATAAAACTTTTACAACTGACCCCGACTTTATTTCAACAGATAATGAAGCATACGGAGCCGAACTCTTTTCAAAAATATCATTTGGCTCTATACGATTCACAACATCATATTCTTTTGCTCATTCATATATAGAGTTAGGTAACAAAAGATATTATCCAAAATACGATATACGACACAGTTTAAATCTTGTTCTGGAGATCGATTTTGGGTATGGTTGGTCTTTTAACTCTGCCTGGGTTTATAACTCCGGACTCCCTTTTACTCAAATAGTAGGTTACTATGATAAATATTACTTTGAAAACTTTTTCGGCAACTGGTATAATTTTGATTCGAGAAGACCTTACGCTGTATTGGGAGTTCAAAATTTGGGACGCTTACCACAATATCACCGACTCGATTTTAATTTATCGAAAAAATTATTTTTTGGAGACTCAATTTTAATCATCGATTTTAGCGTAATAAATGTCTATAACAGAAAGAATATTTTCTATTTTAAGCGAGACAGTGGTGAAAGGGTAAATATGCTCCCGATATTACCAACTCTAACAATCAAATTTGAGTTATGAAAAAATTATTATTTATAATTCTTCTGGTTTCTTTTATTTCTTGTTCAGAAAGTTTTGATCCCTATGGTAGTCTAAAGGATGGTTATGTTTTAAATTGCATAATACGTGGTGATACTACATTTCAGACAGCTACTTTAACACGTACTTACTTAGTATCTAACAATGATCCGTATTCAAGCACAATTGACCCCAATATAAGAAATGCCATGATAAGAATATGGAACGGGGACTCATTATATATTATGAAAGATACTGTTATTAGTAGACCACAATCATCAAAGTACAAATACCCATACCATTTATATTATACAAATAAATTTGTCTTTAATGCCGGTAAAAAACTTGAAATTGAAGCACGCTTGGAAAATGGTATAAAACTAAAATCATCCACTACACCACCGGCACCAGTTCAATTCTATCAGGTTGATAAAAATATTCCATATAAAAATAATTCATCTGTTTATTTTGCATGGAATGCCGGTATAGCTAACCAAAGTTATGTTACCCGTTTATCAATTTATTATACTAAAAAGGAAAATGGAAAAGATGTTTTTATGACAAAAGAAATTCCACTTAGGTATGAAAAATATGGCAATGCTTCTGTACCTATTTATCCTACCGTTACTAATAGTAATTCTTTGACAATTGGAATAGATGCTGTTTCGGAAACCATGAAATTAATTTCTGAAGGTGATGAAAATAAAAGTAATTATGAAATTATTGCTGCATTTTTAGAAGTTATTGCATTAGATAAAAATTTGAGTGCATATTTTAATTCTACAGCAAGAAGCATGGACGCATTTTCAGTAAAATTAGATGAAACTGATTTCACAAATATTGAAAACGGTTTTGGTGTTTTTGGTATCTATCTTCGTAATACTTATTTAGTGCCGTTTACGCCTCAGTATATAAAATCTTTCGGTTACAAACCCGGTTTAGGTTATGCCGATTATCCATTTGAATAATTATTAATATGAAAAATAGAAAATCCATATTACCAATCTTGCTAATATTATCTCTGTTTACATTTTCTTGTGATAAAGAAGTATTTACAGGTACAACAGAAACGCCCCCCATCGAATCGGAGCGATTATTTATTTCTAGTAATCCTTCCGGGTTCAGAATATATGTTGATGATAAATATATGGGCGCAGTTACACCCGATACTATTCAATGGCTTAAGAGTGGGCAACATAAAGTTACCTTAAAACATGACCTCTATTTGCTCGATACAACTTTTAGTGTAAATCTGACCGAAAAAGTACTAAACAAAGTTGATGTTAATTTAATATCTAATCCAAATTTTTACGGTAGAATATATTGTATCACAATCCCATCAGGGGCTACGATTTATATCAATGGTGTAAATACCGGATTTACTACTTCTAAGATTATCAATGGATTAACTGCCGGTATATATAAAGTTAATTTCAAAAAGAATATGTGCAGAGAAGATAGCGTAGAATTTTTACTTAAGGGTGGTCAGTATTTAGAAGTATTCAAACTATTAGAAGATACAACAAGAAGTGTAAATTATAGAACAAACAATTCAAAAATTTCTTCCAATTCTTTAACAAAAATTATTGTCGATAAGTACAACAATAAATGGATAGGAACAACTAATAAAGGATTACTTAAATACGATGGCAAGAATTGGATGGTCTATGATTATTATGGATTTTTAAGTGATGCAAATATTACCGATTTATTGATTGACAAAAGAGAAAGACTTTGGATTGCATATTCTACAGGACTTGTACTATTGGAAGGTAATACTTGGTATAGTTTGACAAACAATTTACCTTCTAATGTTGTGAATTCAATAGCAGAAGACAACTCAGGGAATATATGGATTGGTACTTATAACGGTTTAGTTAAATATGACGGAACTAATTATCAAATATTTAATAAATCTAATTCGGTGCTTACGGATAATAATGTTCAAACAATTCATGCAATGAAAAATGGAAGTATTGCCATAGGCACTTCACGCGGAGGAATTTTTATAAAAAATAATAACAACTGGACTCATCATAACATTGCTGAAATTTTAAATGAAGATAAAATTGCAAATAATGTGATTGATCTGATAGAATATAACAACATACTTTGGGCTTATATCCAAGGCGATACATTTGAGGGGACACATAGTTCTTATCTGAGATATGTAAATGGTGTTTGGGAAAAATATTCACTTCCATTACAATTTGCAGTTGAAGCCGTTTCTTTTTACATAGATTCTTCAAATAATTTATGGATTTCTGGCAAAACCGGTTTAGTGAAACTTACCCCAACCAATCAAGCCAAGATTTTCAATACACAGGATTATAGTTTTTATAACAGTTATTACTGTAAGTCAGCAATTGTTGATAATTCAGGTGATGTTTATACTACTACATTAGGCGGGGGCTTAGTAAAAATTAAAAAAGGCAACTATTAACCGATTTTATAACATCCCTTAAATTATCTCTGATTTTCTCTGTTGCATAAAAGTAATAATTATTTTAAGTTTGGCATACCAAACGGTCGGTTTATGAGTCAAACAAAAGATTTAATACTTAAAACAGCATTTCTTCTTTTTACTCAAAAGGGGTATAAAGCTGTTACTTTAAAAGAAATTGTTGAAAAAACAGGTTTATCAAAAGGAGCTTTTTACCACTACTTTACAAGCAAAGAAAAACTATTCTATGAAGTAGTTGAGACATTTTTCTTTAAATCAATGTTAGTCGATTTTTCCGTTTTAGATAAAACTTCCTTGAAAAATTTTTATTCTGATTACGTAGTCACTCTTCAGAAAAAATTTAAGGAAATGAAAGATAATTTAATCCTTGGTGGACCAGAGATTAACTTTAATTATATCACTCTACTTTTTGATGCAATTAATCTTTTTCCGGATTTCAGAGGGAAATTGATTAAGGTACTTAATGATGAAATAAACGAATGGAAACAAGTGGTTAAAACAGCAAGAAGCAATGGCGAATTTACTTCTCCCATGACAGATGAACAAATTGCCCGTATGTTTATTTATTCTAATGATGGTATTAGTCTCAGACTTTTACTCGAAGGACATCTTGAGTTGATGTATTCTGAAATGATGAACCTTTGGAATAACTTTTATGATGAAATTAAATTTTAGTAGAATTTAAAAAATCGTTATTCCGTAACTTTTAATAAGAGCCATTCGTCTATTGAAATGTGATTCTAAAATATTCTTATAAAATTTTGGAAATATTTGAGGTAATAATATGACTTATAAGAAAATAATGTTAATCATTTTTGCTTGTGTGACATTCTTAACTACTTCGTATGCTCAGGTTGATAAAAAGATAATCTATTTATCTTGGAAAAATGTTGTTGATATTTCATTAAAAGAAAATTTATCACTTCAATCAAAAAGACTGGACTACGAACAACAGAATTTAGAAACATGGAAATCTTTATCCTACTTTTTACCTTCACTCAATTATCAAGGTATTGTGCAAAAAAATGTTGAGCTGCCGGTATTTGTGTTTATGGGGCAAAGGTTTGTTGTTGGAACACCTTACAATTTCCAGCACTCTCTTAGTTTATCATTTCCAATCCTTACTGGTGGAAGCAGATGGTTTAATTACCAGATTCAAAAGTCAATTAAAAAATCATTGAGTGAAGAGCTACAGGGTAAAGAAGAAGAAACTGTTTTAAGTGCAGTCCAATCATACTACGCAATAATTCTATCGAGTGAGATGGCAAAAACTGCAGAAGAAGCAGTAAATGTAGCAAAGCAGAACCTTGAACAAGTCGAAAAATTTTATAAAGCCGGAACTGCAACTGAACTTGATTTGCAAAGAGCAAAAGCACAGTATTCCTCAACATTACCAATGTTGGAATCAGCTTATTCAAACAGAAAACTTGCTGCTCAACGATTAAAAAGTGTTTTAAATGTTCCTTTAACAGATTCATTAGTTGTTCTTGATCAACTTGATAAAGAAGATTTCTTAAAAGATTATGCGACTTATCCATTAGAAAATTTGAAAGAAATATCAAAAGATAATCGTAGCGATCTCAAAGCACTTAACTATCAACAAGAAGCAGTTAAAGAAGGGGAAAAAATTGCACTTGGACAGTTTAGCCCGACAGTTGCAGTTGCGGCAAGTGTTGACCACGCTGCTCCTATGAATAACGCAAAAGTAACTTGGTCGGATTACATTCGTTCTAAATCGATTACACTTTCTGTTCAATGGCCCCTATTTGAAGGTGGGCGACGTATTATCGATTACCAAATGGCTAAAATAAAAACTGATCAGATAAGTCTGATGATCAAGCAACTTGAATATGGAGTCGATTTAGAAATTGAACAAAGTTATTATTCATTCAAAGAAGCATCAAAAAATTTACAAAGCTTAAAAGATGCGCTTGATCAATTTAAGGAAAGCTTACGAATTTCTAATCTGCTTTATTCACAAGGAATGAGTAATCAGTTGGATGTGTTGAATGCTCAATTACTCTATACAAAAAGTAAGACCGATTATCTGCAAGGTATCTACAATTACAATATTAACCAGCTGGCTCTACTGAAAGCTATTGGTCAATTAGATAAAATATGGAAATAACATTCGAGGATAAAATGAGCAAGAGAATATTAATCACACTTTTATTAGCAACTGTTTTAATAATTGCATGTTCTAAGACAGAAGAAAATAATTCCGAAAAATCTGTACCTGTAAAAATTTATAAAGTAAAGTCGGAATCGATATCACAATATGTTCGAGCTACAGGAGTAGTAAAAGCTGAAGATGATGTCATTCTTCTGAGCAAAATTCCTGAACGTATTGTGAAGATATATGTTAAACCGGGTGATAGAGTTCAAAAGAATCAAGTGCTTGCTGAACAGAAGAATGATATTTATAAACAAGGATTAGAAATAGCTAATTCAGCACTTAAGACTGCTGAAGTACATTTTAAGACGACACTTCAAGACTTTGAAAGATTGAGCAAGTTATATTCAGAAAAAGCTATTAGCCAGCAACAGTATGATCAGATAAAATCTGCAAAAGAAACAGCAGAACAAGCATTTAATCAGGCAAAATCCGCTTATGAACAAGCGAAAGAACAATATGACAACAGCTTTGTAAAAGCTCCTTTTGATGGAATTGTTGCAGCGGTCTATGTTGAAGAAAATCAAACAATTAATATGGGTCAACCGGTCCTACAGATTTTATCACCATCAAAAATGAAATCGAAAGTTTATCTAACCGGAACTGACATACAACAGGTAAAAGTAGGTCAAAAAGTTTCTGTTAAATTTCCAACCATTACCGGTGAAACATTCTATGGAAGAGTAGAAAAAATAAATAGCGCAATTGATCAAATGTCAAAATCACTTGAAGTAGAAATTCTTCTTTTATCATCAGACAGCAGAATAAAATCGGGAATGTTCGGAGAATTTTTAATTGAGACAAAGAAAATTGATGACTGTATTGTTGTTCCCGAGAATGCATTATTACCACAAACTGAAATAAAAATTGATAAAGAAACCGGCTTGCAAAAAATATTTAAGAAATTCTATCTGTTTGTTTTAGACAACGGAAGAGCTAAACTAAAAGAAGTAAAAACAGGAATTGCGAATAATGGTCAAGTCGAAATTACTTCAGGATTAGCTTTGGGTGATTCAATTATTGTAGTCGGACAGAATATTGTTAAGCAAGATCAAAAAGTAAATGTAATTGAATAAGGAATATTCAGAAAATGTTAATTACGAAATTTTCATTAAGACGACAGATAACACTATTAATGATTTATGGTGTTATTCTATTTTTCAGCTTTTTCTCTTTTTCGCAATTGAAGATTGATTTCTTCCCGGATATTACATTCCCATTTGCCGGTGTTATTACTTCATATTCAGGAGTTGGACCTGAAGATATAGAAAATCTTATTACACGACCGATTGAAGAAGCTGTTTCATCAGTAAAAAATATAGAAAAGGTTACTTCGCAATCATTCAAAGGAGCTTCAACGGTTTTTCTTGAGTTCAAGTACGGAACTGATATGGATAAAGCCGAGAATGATATACGTAAAAACCTTGATTTGATAAAAGATTATCTACCAAAAGATGCAAGCAAACCATTGGTATTTGTTTTCGATCCTTCGATGATGCCGATAAGCTATTTGACGATTAGTTCACCTTATTTAGGTCCGGCGGAATTAAGAAAATTATCCGAAGAAAAAATTGAACCGTTGCTTGAACGTGTTGATGGTGTTGCTTCTGTCCAAACAATGGGTGGTCAACAACGACAAATAAATGTGAATATTAACCCGGTTTTACTTGCTTCATACGATTTATCACCAAATGATGTTTTGCAAACAATCCAATTTGGAAGCGGATTACAACCGGCTGGTACAATCGAAACAATTGAAAAAAATTATAGTCTTCGTGTTCTAAGTGAATATTCTTCATTAAATCAAATTAAGAATACAATTATTACATATAAAAATGGTGTACCGGTTTATGTTAAAGACGTTGCTGAAGTAGTTGATGGATTTAAGGAGAATACTAATGAAGTTCGCGCTGATTACGGCGAAGGAATAATGATTATTGTTATGAAACAATCTGATGCTAATACGGTTCTTACATCAAGAAACGTTAAAAATGCTATACCCGATATAATTTCCCGTTTACCACAAGGAACTAAAGTAAGCATTATGTGGGATCAATCGGAATTTATTTTGAAGTCTGTAAACAATCTTAGAGATACTGCTCTTATTGCATTTGTATTAGCATTCATTGTAATCTATTTCTTCCTCAGGAATTTTAGAGGAAGTTTGATTATGGGTATTTCTATTCCGCTTTCTGTTATTACAACTTTTGCGGTAATGTTTGCGGCAAATCTCACACTAAACATTATATCAATGGCTGGTTTAGCTCTTGCAATCGGAATGTTGGTAGATAATTCCATTGTAGTTCTTGAGAATATTTATCGTCATCGCGAAATGGCTAAAAGTCGTTTTGATGCTGCAGACGAAGGGACGCAAGAAGTTGGAATGGCTATTACAGTTTCCACACTTACAACAATAAGCGTATTTCTACCGGTTTTATTTGTTCCCAATATAACAGGACAATTATTCAAGGATATGGTATTAACTATTACATTCAGTCTTCTTGTTTCTTTGATTGTTGCTATGACGATTGTTCCATTACTTTCTGCAAAGATTTTAAAGATTGAAGAGGATAAAGGTGGAAATAAACTTGCGAGATTTAAGTATAGAATAGGAGAATGGTTAAATAAATTGACTTCGAGATATTCAACTATTCTTCATTGGTCAATAAATCATAAAAAAATTGTTCTTATTACAGTATTTGTAATGTTTGTTTTATCGATTGGATTGGCAACAATGCTTGGTGGAGAGTTTCTTCCTAAATCTGATCAGGGTTTAATAAATGTTTTGCTTGAATCACCATCCGGTACCCCAATTGAACAAACAAGAATTTATGCTTATAAGATTGAGGACATTGTTAAAGAAGTAATTGATAAAGAAGATTTCGAATCACTCTCCATATTTTATGGCGAAAGGGAAGGGATTGGTGCATTCGGTACATCACCAAGTACGTTGGAAATATTTATAAAATTAACTCCAATGCAGCAACGAAAACATTCGCAGTTTGAATTACAGGATAGGTTACGCGCTAAATTTGATCAACTACCTGGAGTTACATATACGTTCCAGGAGGGCGGCTCTTTTACTACCGAGAAAGATATCGAAGTTAAAATAATAGGTTTTGATGTAGCCGGTGCGAAAGCAGTTGCCAATGAATTAAAATCAAAAATGGAAAAAGTAAAAGGTCTTGTGGATATTTCTCTCAATACAAAAGAAACAACTCCGGAATTACAGGTCCATCTGAATAAGGATTTACTGAATCATTACAATCTGACTCCTCTGCAAGTTGCCGGGAATATTTCAACTGCCGTGCAAGGACGCGTTGCTTCTCAATACAGAGAAGAAGGGGACGAATATGATATTTATGTTAGATTTGCCAAAGAGTACAGAAATAAAAAAGAATCTCTTGAACAGATTGAAATTGCTACTCCGACTGGTGGAAGAATTAAATTAAAGGATGTCGCAGAAATTAGGGAAGAACAGTCAAGTCCAACAATTTTCAGAGAGAACCAAAGTAGATTTGTTTCTGTTGGTTGCGGTCTATCAGGGATTGATTTATCTACAGCAGTAAGAGAAATAAAAGATATTATTGCAGATACACCAATTCCGTCTGAATATCAGGTGATAATTGGTGGCACTGCCGAAGATCAACAAGAAGCTTTCTTTTATTTAGGTTTAGCATTTATTGCCGCAGTAATTCTCGTTTATATGATAATGGCTTCACAGTTTGAATCATTGGTTGATCCTTTTATAATAATGTTTACAGTTCCATTATCAATTATTGGTGTCTTTATATTTCTTGCAATTACCGGTACAACTTTTAGTGTTATGGCTCTTGTAGGAGTAGTAATGCTTGTTGGTATAGCTGTGAATAATGGAATTGTTCTTGTTGATTTTATGAATCAACAAAGAAAAAAGGGTATGGGTTTGATTGAAGCAGTTGAATATAGTGGTAAAGCAAGATTAAGACCCGTATTAATGACTGCACTTACTACTATATTAGGAATGGTTCCTTTGGCAATTGAGATAGGTGAAGGTGCAGAAACATGGTCACCGTTAGCAAGGGCTGTTATCGGTGGTTTAACGGCTACTACAGTATTGACGTTAATTGTAATTCCAATTCTTTATATAAAGTTCGAGCATGCCAGCGAAAGAGTGAAGAATTATTTTAGAGAAAGAAAGAATAGAAAAAAATGATTGAGTATTAACGTAATTTTGTTCTAACCCTGACGGGATTAATTATCGTCAGGGTTTTTTATGATTTCAGTTTTTTTCTGATCCATTCTTCAAGACCACCACAAACAATTAATTCCTGAGCTGCAGTACCAATCGGATCTATAGAGTATTTATTATTTGGCGTGAATATCATTGATTGTGAAAAATCGATCTTAACTTCTATGCCGGTTCTCACAGTAGGTTTATTACTACCAAATTTTGATTTAAGATCTCTTACTAACTGTGGAGATTCAATTGTAAGGAAGCCATTATTGAGTGCATTTCTCTTATATGTTTCATTGAACGAACCGGCAATTAAAACTTGTATCCCACAATATTTCAGAGCCGTAGCTGCTTGTTCGCGAGAACTACCAATACCAAAATTAAATCCACCAACAAGAATATCATTTCCCCGAACTATTTTCACAAAATCAGGATCATAATTTTCCATGACAACTTCTGCTTGCCTTTGGGGTGTCATGTCGTCTTGATAAGTATATTTTCCTGGGTATATTCCGTCTGTGTTAAGATTATCCTGATGACAGAAAATTATTTCACCCGAAATTTCTTTAGGGAAACCGGGAATAATATTTATTGCTGTATCATTTTTTTGTTTGATGAAATTTACTTTTACTTCACCAACTATCTTATTGTTTAAGAAATTGCATTCAAAAGTAATGTAACCGGCTAATGCAGACGCAGCAACAACAGCAGGGGAGGCAAGGTAAGCATCTGCTTTTTGGGAGCCCATTCGTCCCTTGAAGTTTCTGTTTGTAGCTGATATACCAACCTCGCCATCTTCAAGAAGCCCTTTACCCATTCCAATACAAGGACCGCAACCCGGTGGTAAAGGAATTGCACCGGCATCTAATAATGCTTTCCAGTCACCTCGTTTTTCACTTTCTTTTTGTACTTCGCTCGACGCAGCAGAGATGTAAAACTCTACACCTTCAGCAATTTTTTTATTTCTTAATATTGATGCTGCTTCGGATAAATCTTCAACTCTTGAATTTACACAAGAAACAAGATATGCTTTGTTAATCTTTATTTTCTTTTCTTTAATCTCAGAAATTGGAGAAATGATTTTTACCGAGTTAGGACCTGAAACGTGAGGTTCAATTGAAGATAAATCGATTGATAGTTCTTTTGCATAAAAAGCATCATCATCTGGTTGTAAAAATGAAATATCCTTTTCCAGTTTAGAAATATTTTCCAGGTTCATACGGGGGTGATTTCCAAGACCATCTGAATCTGAGGGCACACCCTCAAGACCGCGCTGCTTAATAAAATCAGCTCTTTCTTTTAACCAGTCAATAGTTTTTTCATCGATTGGAAATACTCCTGCTAAAGCGCCCCACTCTGTAGTCATATTTGCAATTGTCAATCGCTGATCGATTGAAAGATTATTGACCCCGTCACCTGTAAATTCTACTGCATGGTTAAGGACTTCATCATTATTGAAAAATCCGGCAAGAACAATAATTAAATCTTTTCCCGTAACTCCACTATTAAGTTTTCCATTCAGTGTAACTTTTGCTACGGGAGGAATTTGCCACCAGGTTTGTCCCGTTGCCCAAATTGCAGCAGCATCTGTTCGAACGATCGGAGTCCCCAAACAACCTAATCCTCCATACATATTTGAATGGCTATCAGATGCTACTACTAAAGTACCGGGCCAGGCATAACCTTCTTCGCACATAATCTGATGTCCGATACCTCTTCCCGCCGGATAAAAATCTGCACCCTTTAATCTGGCAAATTCTTCAATGCGTTTGTATTTGTCTAAATTTTTCTCGTTACGATTCTGGATATCATGATCGAGTGTAATAACTACTTGTCTTGGGTTATAAAGTTTATTAGCGCCAATACTTTTAAATTTTGGAATAACTGCACCGGTATTATCATGTGTCATTACATAAGCCGGTTTGATGGAAATGTAATCACCGCTTTTAATCTTTTCGTTTTCTTTTAATCCTACTGCATATTTCTGAGCAATTTTTTCAACAAGTGTTTGTCCCATTAATTATTCATTCCCATAATTATTTTTAATTACTTCCAATGATAGATTGTAAGCATGACTGACTATTATTGATTCATTTATTCTATTTATATCGGGGTCATCGGCTATTATATGTAACAATTCTGAAGGTAAAGAGAATCGATGGGCAAATGCAACACCGCTAAAGTTCTTGTTTAATAATTTTCCGGTATTACTTTTTACAATCTGACCGTTTACTATATCTAATTCATTTAATTTACCTACATAAAAAAGAATTGCACCGGCAATTACATAGTCCATATTTATTTTTAATGAATTACCGAAACTGTCTTTTAATTTATTTGTAATTTCGATAGCGATTCTTAAGGAAGTACGGCTATATTGCATAAAAGAAATCTTGCACTCTTCCATATCTGTGGTAAATGGAATTTTTTCCAGATCGGTAGGAGAAAATACCGAGTTTTTTATGGCAAACGCCCAGGTATTTAAGGTGCTATCTCTTAGTGATTCGTCTTTAATCCATACTAATTCCGGCCATAGTTTTTTTATTTCGTCGAGTAGCATTTTGACCTCTTATTTTGCTAATTCTATTTCTTTTCCATTCTGTCTTAATACTTTATAAGCTTGAAATGCAAGAACAATAGCTAAGACAAATAATAAAACAGAAATAACAGAAAGAATGTAATTGTTGTTCCGGATATTGGTATAGAATAATGTTAGTAATGCTGTTAATGTAACCGTGAACATAAATATCATTGGAATTAACGTAAAAGAATAATTTAGTTTAAGATTTGCAATCCATATAGTAATTGCAAGAAGAGCGATTGCGGCTAAAAGTTGATTTGCACTTCCGAAAACTGGCCAGATCGACATTGTTTGTCCGCTGAATGTTAAGGCAGCACCAAAACCGACAGTGATAGCGGTTGCAACAAATCGGTTTTTAACTAAAATATTTTGTTCTTTCTTTTCACGTATTTCAAAAAATTCCTGGAAAGAAAATCGAGCGAGTCTTGTTGCCGTATCGAGTGTTGTAAGTGCAAAAGCAGACACTGCCAATGCTGCAAAGTTGGTAGCAACTTGTGTAGGAATATTAAGCAATGGAATATTATGGATAAAGTTAGCTACTCCGGTTGAAAATGCTGCTACTGCTCCTTTAGTTTCTAATAATTCTAAGAAATGTTGTTGATCCAAAGAAGCTACCGAAAGTAAAGCAAGAACTGCTAATATGCCTTCAATTAACATACTTCCGTAACCTACAACTCTTGCGTCAGATTCTTTATCAAGTTGCTTGGATGTTGTTCCACTTCCTACAATAGAATGAAAACCACTAATTGCACCACAAGCTACGGTTACAAATAGTGCCGGGAAAAGGTAGCCGATTTTATCGATTTGAAAATTTGTTATTGGTGACAAATGGATTTCGGGAAACGTAAAGAAAAGCCCAATAATTCCACCAATCATTAATGCATAAAGAAAAAATGAATTAAGATAATCTCTTGGTTGAAGCAAAATCCATACTGGGGTAACAGATGCTATAAAAATGTAAGTAATAAGAATATATAGCCATACATCTCTGCTTAGCTGAATAGGAAATATATTTCCAAAATAAATTGAAAAGAATAAAAGAATAACACCAATAAGCGATGAAATGAATAGAGGGAATTTGTATTTATAAACAGTCAAACCAAAGAGAACAGCTAATAAAATAAACAGTAAGGAAGAAGTGCCTGAACTAGGAATACTTTCAAATGTGCTGGCAACTATTATCATAAATACTGCTATTACCAATATTAAAGTTGACCATGCAAAGAGAAGAAATAATTTTTTACCTTTATTACCAATGTATGTATCAATAATCTGTCCGATTGATTTTCCTTTATGCCTTACCGATGCAATTATCGATGTGTAATCGTGAACACCGCCAATGAAAGTAGCACCAATCAAAATCCACAGATAAACCGGCACCCATCCGAAACTTGCAGCGATTATAGGTCCAACTATTGGTCCTGCACCAGCAATTGATGCAAAGTGATGTCCGACTAATACCGGTGTTTTTGCCGGACAATAATCAACACCATCATACATAGTATGTGATGGTATCTCCTTTGATGAAGTAACATTTAACTTCCGTGTAATGAAACCACCGTAGTATTTATAGGAGAACGAGAAGACAACCATTGCTAATAGAATTATTATGATTCCAATCATTGTGAATCCTCTCAAAATAATTTTTGAACAGTTGTTTTTGTACTTCTATTTCAACTTAGAGATAATGGCATCTGTCATTTGTTGAGTAGAAACGGCACCATTTTTTATGACATCCGGTCCACCTCTAAGTTTCATCATATCATATGTTCTGAATTTACCTTCTTCAATAACATCGGCAATAGCATTTTTTATTCTGGCAGCAATATTATGTTCACCAATATGTTCAAGCATCATTACGGCACTCATAAACATGGCAATAGGATTTACAATAGAAGGATTGAGCTTTTCATATTTAGGAGCGCTTCCGTGCGTTGGTTCAAACACTGCGTATTCATCACCAAGATTAGCACTGCAAGCAAATCCTAATCCGCCAATTAATCCGGCAAATCCATCGCTTATTATATCTCCGAACATATTTTCCGCCACAATTACACCATAATCTTCGGGATTTTTGGTTAACCACATCATCATAGCATCAATGTTAGTATCCCATAATTCAATTTCCGGATATTCTTTTGAAATTTGTTTTGCAATTCTAAGCATCATACCCGAAGTTTCTCTTAAAACATTTGGTTTTTCGCAGAGTGTGACGTTCTTATAATTATATTTTTTTGCATACTCAAAAGCTGCTCTTATAATTCTTTCGCTTGCCTTTTTGGTAACAATTCGGGTTGAAATAGCCATCTCTTCACTTGGAATATTCTGAAATGCTTTCATTTTAGGATTTGTTTCTAAAGCATCTCTTACAACTTTAGGCGGATTTGTCCATTCGACCCCCGAATAAAGTCCTTCTGTATTTTGTCTGAATATAACTGCTTTTATTTCGGGTTCTTCAATAGTATTGTTTTTTCCTCTTCTAATAAAATTGAGTGGATTACCTTTGAAGGTTAAACAAGGTCTTATACAAATATCCAGATTGAATAATTGACGTAATAAAACTATAGGTGAAAAATAAACTAGTCCTTTTCCTTTTAATGATGGGTCTAATTCGTTATCAGCATCATCTTTTGGTTTACTTGTAATAGCCCCAAAAAGAGCAATCTTGTGTTGTTCAATTAATTTAATGGTTCTTTCTGGCAATGGATTTCCTTCTTTGCACCAAAATTCCCAACCGATATCGCCCCATACAAAATTAGCCTTAAAACCGGCTGCCTCTAATAATCTTATTGATTCAGGTAATACTACTTTACCAATTCCGTCACCCGGAAGCGCAACAATAGTTCTCATTAAAATCCCACTTTTTTTTATTTATAAATACGAACATAGATAGTATGAATATATTAGGCAAGAAATAGATAATACTAATTGAGTTAAAAATTAAAATCGATCTGGAAATTAATCCTGTTATCTAAATTACCTTGAATTTCAGAATCGCCGCTCCCCAATGTTCTTTCATTCGGTTTATATAATTCTGAATATTTGAGTGAAATATTGAAACCAAATTTTGTAGAATAACGTGCCAGAACGTACCAACGCATTCCTTCTCCGTATAATGCCGGATTTGTCATTACCCCAATTACATCATTTTCAAATTGGTAGATTCTGGAATTATAAGAATCAGTTGAAAAAAATATGTAACGGGCATAAATATTAAGGTTTTGAATCGGGATGTATTTTATATCTTGCAATACTAAATAACCACTTTCTTTCGGTTCTATTTTGGTTGATGTTAAATACACATATTCAATTCTGGTTCTAAGTTGAAGATTTTTTGCAACTTTGTAATATAATTCAGCCCTGTAATTTTGTTGACTTCTTTTAACAAGCCCTCTTTCGGTACCAATAGATTCTACAAAATCTTTAGTTTCATTTTTGAACTTAAGTCGTAATTCTGTATTAGTAAAAATCTTGTTTGTATAGTAGATCATTATATCATTACCTGAAGAGGAAAAATTATAAGTACTACTTGCAATTGGAAATTTGAATTGATCATAGTAAATATTAAAAACGCCGAAATCGGTTCTAAACCTTATTCCAGAATAAAACCCGACTTCATTTTGTGCTATTCCTTTTTCACCGAAACTACTTGCATGCAGACTAATGAAATTACGAGGGAAATTTCTTAAAGAAAAAACCAATGAAAAGTTTTTATCGACTGAAATATTTGCATTGTGAATTGATGCAACAGAACTCATGTTATAAGAAATTTCACCGCTTAGATAAATTCGGTCGAAGATAGAAGAATAAGAAGCTGATAGAAAATCGAAACTATCGCCAGATTTTTTGAATAAACCGGAACTCGAAAATTCCCGATCGTAAGATGCATGGTAATACAATAGACCTATTCTAATATTAGGATCGAAATTGTAATCAATAGAAGTACCCAACACTTTTTCGGTTACTCTATTTTTTTTACTTATTTCTGAATCAGTTCGATGATATCCATCAATTAATAACGAATTTATTTTATTAGTAACCGAATCAATTGAAGCATCTTTCTTATTACTTGAAAAGAATGGAGAAATTGTAAAACGGTTTAAGTTTAGTTTTAATGCGGCTCCTCTGAAAAATTGATTTTCATCTGCACTAGTGTATGGAACAGCATTGCTACCTCTTTTTGAGATAATGTTAACTGCATCAGTCCCTTTTGAAAAAGAATATGGGCTCCACAATGCTAGTCCTTGTCCGAATTCATAGATATAATCACCTAATATTACTGTTTTGAAAATTGATAAGTCCTCAATTCTAAGGTGAAAAGATGTAAAATCAGTCAAAGACTTTTCACCCGCATCTTTTTCTGTTAATATTCCGGCATATACTTTATTTGTGCTGTTAATTTTTAATCGACTATAAATTTTTGCTTTAGAACCCTGGTACTTTTCGTTAGCAAATCCTTTTCTTAATTGTAAATCATTTTGAGTCCGGAACCTGTAATTGAATTTTACATCTTTAAATTGAGTTGAAAGCGCTTCAAAAAAAGAAATTTCTTTTTCATCGCCAAGATTTAGAAAGGGGAGTATTCTGTTTATCTCGTCTTGACTTACTCCTTCGATGTTACTTAAGTCTTCCGGTTTATATATTCCTCCTTTTAAGTTTCTATGTCTAATAATTGCTCTTGCGGTTTGAATATCCATGAGTGGAATTCGTAATAAATCATTTACTGATGCTGTGTTCAGTAATATCGGATTAGCCATTAAGTATTCAATTGAATCATAAATTTGTGTGTCTTCATTATCCTGAGTTACATCTTCTAATAAGTCATTAATTTCATCGTAAGTTTTAGTTGTATCTTCTTGCTGAGAAAAAATAGGGGAGTATATAAGAAAGAAAAATAGTATTAGGAATGCATACTTCATGCAATTTGTAATTTATTTTGATAAACGAATAACAATACCGAATTGATGACTTAAATCCAAATCAGGATGCGAATTGACAGCATATTCAATCTGAAATATGTCGTAAATGATACTAAACCCACCAGAAAAAATATTTGGTTCATTGGAGGCACCTATTCTAACCTGTAAAAACTTTGTCAACAAATATTCAGTACCAATTCTTATTGATGCATTATAGTTTAATTCCTTTCGTATTGATAAATATACGGTCAAATCATCGATTGCCTTGTAACCGATTCCTCCGGAAAATGCAACAGGAATACTATTTTCCTCTTCTGCAATTTTAGTACGTGTGAAATTTTCTAAAACAAAACCTAATCTAAGAGATTTTGTAATCTCAGCAATTCCTCCAAGATTAAAGAATAGGTAGCCCTTGCTACCATAATTTTTTATTGATATATGCTGATAGAAAGAAGTAAGTCCAACAGAAAATTTATCAACTACTTTTCGGCTGAAGCCCAGACCAATTTTAGTTTCTTTGTAAAGGTCAAAACCATAAATAGAGAAACCACCGCTAAAAGAACCTAAAGAAGTTGGTTCAATGTAAGAACCAGCCCCTGTTGATAATGAAGATTCGCCAAAGGGAGCGGGTGAGTAAAACAATCCGATTAACCGACCTTGCACGTATGCAGTTGTTGCTGGATTATTAAACAACGAAAAAGGATCATCAGGGAATGATAAATCGGAGTGAGATATAGCAACTTGCCGGGCGCCGGGTATAATCTGGCAGAAACTTTCGGATAAAGCGAGTAGTAGAAACAATAGTATTAAAAGTCGCTTTTTCATACTTCAAAACTTAAGTGATTGTATTAAATATATCAATTACATATTTTCAAAGTGAAGAAAAAAGGTTTAATATGAAAAAAATAGTTTTATTGCTTCTTATCTCATTAGTTGGGTGGAATAAAATTTTTAGTCAGGAGTTGGATGCAACTGTTATTGTTAATTATCAGAATTTGCCAGTTGCGGCAAAAGATCGTTTAGCAAATTTTGCTAATCAGGTCAAGGATTACTTGAATAACAATAAGTTTACTAATAAAAACTGGGAAGGCGACAAGATAAAATGTAATTTTAATATTTTTTTCACGGGTAGTAATGATGATCTTACTTATAGTGCACAATTAGTAGTTTCCAGTCAACGTCCCATCGAAGGTACACCAAGAAGTTCGTTAATGCTAAATATCATGGATAACAGTTGGCAATTCAAATATGAACGCAATCAAGCTATGTATTTTAATCAGTCAGATTTTGATCCATTGACAAGTTTTCTTGATTTCTATGCTTACATAATTATTGGTTTTGATATGGATTCATATTATCGTCTTGGCGGCTCGGAATATTTTTCAAAAGCACTCGAGATAACAGTAAAAGGTGCAAGCAGTCAATTCCCGGAAGGTTGGCAATCCAAAAGTACTGCATATAATAGAAGAGGATTAGTTGATAATCTGTTGAATGCAAAATATCAGCAGTTGCGTCAGGATATTTTTGATTATCATTATAATGGATTGGATTTGTATCATTCACCCCAGACAAAAGAACAAGCTCAGAAGAATATGGTTAAATTGATTTTAAATTTGGAAAAAATTCGTAGTCAGATAGACCCGCGAAGTGTATTCCTTAAAGTATTCTTTGATGCAAAAGCGGGGGAATTTGTAGAATATTTACGAGATTATAAAGACAAAGAAATTTTTAATACACTTAAGAAGGTTGACCCGGCACATATTGCTAAATATGATGAAGCGTTGAAATAAATTTTGGGATTAAAAAACGACTAAGTATTAAATATTTATTTCATATATCCGATACTTTTTGTAAAGGTCACCATTCATTGTTTCTGCACCACGATTCATCATTTCATTATCTTCTAAAATCCAGCTCGCTTCACCTAAAAATATTCCGATCTTTGCTGCACGCTGAACTATTTCCCAATAAAATACAGCATCCAATCCGCGTTTCTGATACTCTGGGATAATACCTAATGTTAAAATTCGTGACCATTTAATATTTTTTTTGTCAAACAGAAATTGAAATATTCCAAACGGGAAAAGTCGTCCGTTAATTTTTTTCAGTATGTAATTATAATCCAACATTACAAGCGAAAAACCGACGACCTTATTATCTATTTCACCAAAAAGAATTAAGGATGGCTCTGCAATTGGTTTCAGTTCTTTTGCCATAAAGTCTATTTCTTCATCAGTCATAGGGACAAATCCCCAATTAGGAGCCCAAGCTTTGTTATAAACGTATTTAACTTTTTCAATTTCTTTCTTAAAGTTCTTCATATCAATTTGGTAGATTTTTATACCGGAACGCTTCTGTGCTATTTCTGCGACGCGTCTTAATTTATCGGACGATATAACTTTCTTGTTTTCGAGTTTATATGCATAAAGGTCTTTTGCTTTTTTAAAACTGTAATTTTCACAGAGGTCCAAATAATATTTTGGATTATATGGCATAAGAATTCGTGGTTCATCATCAAAACCATCGATTAACATTCCATACTCATCGTTAGAAGATGGATTAGCAGGACCTCGCATAGCTTCTAGACCTTTTTCTTTCAGCCAATTTTTTGCAGCATCAAATAAGCTATTAGCAACTGATTGATCATTTATAGACTCAAAGAATCCGAAGAAACCCACTTTATCGTTATGGTACTTGTTGTGCAGATCATTCTTTATTGCTGCAATTCTTCCGACAATTTTATTATCTCTATATGCAAGAAAAAATTCAGCCTCTGCATGTTTGTAAAATGGATGTTTAGTTTTGTCCAAAATCTTTTTTCTGTCCATAATCAGTGGGGGTACCCAGAATTTATCATCTTTATATATTTCCCACTGAAATTTTATGAAACGATTTAGATCTTTTTTAGAAGTGACTTTTTGAATAGTAATTGGTTCCATAATTAAGCATTTTTATTTAAGCACACTTTTGTCAAGTGTGCTTTTACAAGAATGATTTACTTAAATTAAACCGAGTTCTTTACCGATTTTTTTGAAAGTGTCAATAATGTAATCAAGATGTTCATCTTCATGAGTTGACATGTAAGAGGTTCTCATCATTTGTCTGCCCTGTGGAACTCCCGGGGAAATAAAAACATTCACGAAAATGCCGGCATCATATAACATTCTCCACATCTTAAATGCTAAAGCATCGTCACCGACTATTACCGGCACAATAGCTGTTCTTCCTTCGGGGACGTTAAATCCGGCTTCGGTTAATTCTTTTCTTACCTTATTTGCGTTTCGAATTAATTTATCAACTCTCCAAGGTTCTTGTTCCAGAATATCTAAAGCGGCTAATGCTGCTGCTACTGATGCCGGTGTGGGAGAAGCACTGAATATCAACGCAGATGAATGATGCTTTAGATAATTAATAACTCTTTCTGGACCGGCAACAAAACCTCCTAAAGATGCAAATGTCTTGCTGAATGTACCCATAGTAAGATCAACTTCTTTTTCAAGATTGAATTCACTTGCTGTACCACGTCCACCTTTTCCGATTACACCCACTGCATGTGCGTCATCTATTAAAACACGAGCGTTATATTTTTTTGCTAAAGAAACCAAATGTGGTAAATCAACTATACCACCTCCCGTACTGAATACACCATCACTCACTATTAATTTGCCGGAATCGATTGGAATTTTCTTTAGTACTCTTTCGAGGTCATTCAAATCCATGTGTTTGTAACGTTCAAGAGATGCAGTTGCACCTTTTGCCATTATTTGTCCAGCAACTATACATGCATGATTATCTCTGTCTGAAATTACATATTCACCCCTTTGCACAAGTGTTGGGATAATACCTTGAGCTGTTTGATAACCAGTACTATAAAGCAAGACTGATTCTGTACCAAAAAATTTTGCTAATCGGGTTTCTAATTCAATGTGTAAATCCAATGTCCCGGTTAGGTAACGAGAACCCGAGCAACCGGTACCATATTTTTCAACTGCTTTTAATGCGGCTTCTTTTACTTTTGGATGTGCAGTTAACCCTAAATAATTATTCGAACCGGCCATTACTATTTTTCTTCCTTCAATTTGTACTACCGGTCCTTCGTTTTCTTCAATTGGTCTGAAATAAGGGTAAACACCCATCGCTTTTACTTCATCAGCTCGAGTGAATTCATAGCATTTTGTGAATAAGTCCAATATTCCTCCGGATTATTTTTCTAATAAAAAATTTTATATCTTAATGAAAATTATTATACAGATTTGCTAATTAACAGAAACAATATAAACAAATTTAACAATTTATTAACACTATGAGTCCCAAAATAATTTCAGTTGTTACAGGAGCTTCGGGATTTGTCGGGAGCCATTTAGTAGATAAATTATTAAAAGAAGGGCATCATGTTAAATGTATTTTAAGAAAATCCAGCTCGTTACGTTGGTTGGAAGGAAAACCGGTTGAAATAATTGATTGCGGATTGTTTGATAAAGATGCTCTAAAAAATGTTCTAAAAGATGCAGATTATCTTTTTCATGTTGCCGGTGTAGTTAAAGCCAAAACTAATGAAGAATATTTAAGAGGTAATGTTGAAACTACAAGAGTTTTACTGGAAGCCGTTTCAGATGTAAATCCCAATATTAAAAGAGTTGTGATTATCAGTAGCCAGACAGCTTGCGGTCCTTCATTGGATGGTAAACCATGTACTGAAGAAACAAAAGAACACCCTATCACCAGATATGGTAAAAGTAAATTAGCGCAAGAGCAGCTGGCAATGAGTTATTCCGACCGTCTCCCGATAAGTATAGTTCGTGCTGTAGCAGTTTATGGTCCACGAGATACTGAAGTTTATCTTGTCTTTAAAACATATAAACAAGGATTACTCGGTTTGATTGGTTTTAACAGAAAACTTGTTAATATTATACATGTGTCCGATCTGGTAGATGGAATTTACTTAGCTGCTATTAATGAAAAAGCAAAAGGACAAATCTATTTTATTGGTTCTCAGGAATATTATGATTGGATTCAGATTGGTAAAGCAATTTCGAAAGCAATGGGGAAGAAAGCATTAACGGTAAGAGTACCACATTTAATTGTATATATAGTTGCATTCTTTGCAGAATTTTTTTCACTCTTCAGCTCCAAAGCTGCTACTTTTAATATCGAAAAAGCCAAGGATTTTGTTCAGCAATATTGGATTTGTGATGTTTCAAAAGCTGTTAACGAATTAGGATTTAAGCAGAAAATTTCTTTAGAAAAAGGAATGCAAGAAACTGTTGAGTGGTATCGGGTAATGAAATGGCTTTAGTTAATTTATAATGTAAAATGAATAATGTAAAAAGAGAGAAAACAGAATTCAGATAAAAGAATTTAGAATGCAGAATGTTAATCGAGTCAATAAAATTAGTCTTTTCTCTTTCTGAATTCTAAATTCTCAATTCTAAATTCTCAATTATTCTTAGCACCTTCTTTAATCCATGTTCTTATTCCATCAATCTGATTTTTGGTTAAAGGTCTGTAACCAATTGGGGGCATCGGATTAACAGTTCTTCCTTCAATTGCCCAGATTAACTTGCTATTGTCTGGTAAACCTGGGAAAACGATTTGAGAATTACTCGTTGTTTCAGCCCAGTTTGCTAAACTTAAACCGGCTTTTCGATCCATACTGTTATGGCATCCAGCATTATTACATCTTGCATCAAATACAGGTTGTATGTGTTGTGAATAACTTACATTATTGGATGGAATTATTTTAGAATCAAGGTCTTCCTGATTTATTGTATCATCACAAGCTGTTATGATTGGTATAGAGAGGAGTATTGTGAATAATAGATTTTTATTTTTCTTATTGAACATTGATCAAATAGTCCTGAAATGCTAGCCAAACATAAAAAGATTTTAGATTTATCACTAATACAATTCTTTTTTACTTTTCGTTTTTATTATATCTTTGAAAAGAATAAAATCTCATGGGTATAAAAATGAAAACCAAGCAAATCGTACTATCAATATTTATATGCCTTTTTATTTTTATAAATATAAATGCTCAGGAGCTCTTGCAGTCTGGTCCTATGGTTGGATATTCTGCAATGAGAGAAGTTGGACTTTGGGTTCAAACTAAAACAGAAGCAAAGGTAAAATTTGCATACTGGAATATTAATGAACCTAAGAAAAAATTTTTTACAGATGAAATTGTAACCACAAAGGATAAGGCATATACAGCAATTCTAATTGCTGATAAACTTGAACCTGGTCAAAAATATAATTACGAACTTTATATTAATAACAAAATTGTTAAAAGAAACTATGAGCTAAAATTTCAAACTCAGAAACTTTGGCAATGGAGAGAAGATCCGCCGGAATTTAATTTTGCAACCGGTAGTTGTTTTTATGTAAACGAGACACAATACGATCGACCCGGTAAACCATATGGCAGCGATTATAAAATAATGACAAGTATTTATGAAAAAAATCCCAATTTTATGATCTGGTTAGGGGATAATTTTTATTTGAGAGAAGTCGATTGGGATTCATGGAGTGGAATTCTTAAAAGAATTACGCATACCCGTTCGTTACCTGAGCTTCAACCGTTATTAGGTTCGGTTCATCATTATGCAATTTGGGATGATCACGATTTCGGTCCAAACGACAGTGATAGAGGTTATTTTTTTAAGGAAAAAACTCTTGAAGCGAATAAGCTTTTTTGGGTAAATCCTACTTATGGTTTTAATGGAATATCTTCTATGACAACATATTTCCAATGGGGTGATGTTGATTTCTTTCTTCTTGATGGAAGATATTTCAGAACACCCAATAACAGAAAATCTGGTTATAGGGAATTATTAGGTGATCCTCAAATTCAATGGCTTATTGATAACTTGGTTACAAGCAAAGCACCATTCAAGGTTATTGCAATTGGCGGTCAAGTATTAAATCCTGTTGATGATAAACCTTATCTTGAAACTTATGATAAATTCCCGGAAGAAAAAGCAAAATTAATGTCGTTGTTAAATGAAGAAAAAATTGAAGGAGTTATATTCTTAACGGGGGATAGGCATCATTCCGAATTAACAAAACTTGATAGAGAAAATGCTTACCCATTATATGATTTTACAATTTCATCATTGACGGCAGGTGTATCTCCCGGCAAGGATGAGAAGAATACTTTGAGAGTTCCGGGGACTTTAGCAGATGAACATAACTTTGCAATATTTAATTTCTCAGGTCCTTCTAAAAACAGAGTATTAAAGTGTACAGTCTATAATGTTGATGGTAAAGAATTGTGGAGTTATACAATAAACGAGAATGAGCTAAAATATAAAAAATAGATTTTTTACTTAGGATTGTTGCTTTGAAATAACTTTTATAAATTTGCATTGGTTCTTTTAATTCTCAATTCGACATTCTCAATTCTCAATTGAAATGGGGCTATAGCTCAGCTGGGAGAGCGCTTGAATGGCATTCAAGAGGTCAGGAGTTCGATCCTCCTTAGCTCCACAAATACAATTTAATATGTTTACTGTTTATATTATCAGAAGCATTTCTAATAGTAAGTATTACATCGGTCAAACTAACAATCTTAAGCAGCGCCTAATTCAACACAACTCCGGTTATTCAAAAGCTACTAAATCTGGAATTCCCTGGGAACTTGTTTTTCAAAAAGAATTTGATTCACGTTCAGATGCATATCAATTCGAACAAAAACTTAAGAGAATGAAAAGCAAGAAATATCTGGAGGAATTGATCTCAGCTGGAAGAGCGTCCCGATGAAATCGGGAAGGTCAGGAGTTCGATCCTCCTTAGCTCCACTTAAAAACCTTGATTAGAATTAATAATCGAGGCTTTTTTATTTTGTACTACCCTTCATAATTTTTAATATATTTTATCATTATTATCAATTTAATATAAATTAAAAAGCCCTCAGCGTTATTATTTCTGAGGGCTTTTTAGATTACTGAACTAAATATGCTTTAGAGAATTCCGAAGTATTATTATTAGTATCAATAGCTAAAGCTGTAACATACAAACCTGATTTAATTGGAGGGAAAGTAACTGTAAATTTTCCATGTGGATTAGTAGTAGTACTCCCAAGATAAATCTCCCCTTCACCATAACCTGTCAAATCGGATCCATTGTTTGAATAAAATTCAATTTTTAATTTTTCCTTGCTATGAAAATCAACATAACCTTGAATAACGAGCCGGCCATTGGTAAGATTTATTTTTTCTATAATAGGAAAGTTTATTAACCCATTAGGACCTTCATCAAGATCACCTTGATCGTTAAGAGTTATCCCATCCATCTTTAAATCAATACCCAGATCCCCATTATCAAAAATCATGTTTTGACTGAATAAATTTCCAAACGAAACATTGTTTTCTAAACCAATTCCATAAACATGGTTATTAGAAATTACATTCCCAACAATTTCTGAATTTTGTGATCCATTCTCACCTAAGAATATTCCTAACCAATTACTTTTAATAATATTACCATCTTTGAAACTTCCCCCAATAATATTTCCAACAGATGGCTCTCCATTAAATGAAGAGGAGTATCTGATTCCATTCCCATGATTGCCTAAACCAGCGTTCCCATATTTATCGGTTCCAATTAAATTTCTTTTTACTAAGCACTGCGAGGTTATATTAATTCCATCCAGTCCATTACCCGAAATTAAATTATCATAAATCTTCATTTCTCCTGTAGGTTGTTCGAGACTGGTGATCAATGAGATTCCACTCCCTTGATTACCAAGTGCTTTTGTCCCAGTAGCATCTGTTCCAATATAGTTCCCTTGAATTAGACAATTTGTAACACCATAGTGTATTTGTATTCCATCGTTTAGATTACCTGAAATCACATTTCTTTCAAACTCATTAGGACCTCCTATAATATGTTCACTCGAGTTTTGCCCCGTTATCTGAATACCAATCCAATTATTCGGTAGTGCAATTGTTCCGGTTGGATCTGTTCCAATATAACAGCCTGTGATCTTATTCCCTTTAATTCCGTTACCAGAAATCATAATACCAGGGCATTTAAGATTATTTATAACAAGTGAATGAATATGATTATAAGACGAATAGATTCTAAATATTGTACCAGGTTGCATTTGACTTCCATCAATAACAATTTCAGGTCCACTGGGGTTGGTATTGCCAGTAAATTGCGTTTGAGTAGAACCATCTATAGTAAGTCCATCACCTTCTATATGATTCCATCCACCATTAGGATAAATTGTAAAAACTCCATTATTAAAACCAATATCTGTTGTGGGAATATTGAAAGCAATTTTTTGCCTTCCAGGTAATTCATTAGAGAGAAATATAGCTTCTCTTAACGAAAGGACTCCATCACCGCCTGGATATACCCACTCTGAGCCTGACCAATACAAATCGAAAATGTCATTTGTAGTTGTGACAATGAGATCGGCATCTAAATTTGTCATGCTTATGTTTTGACTTGCATTTGGAAATACTCTGTTTTCTTTCAATAATTCTGGTTCGGTAAATTCACATGCAGAGATTAAAAATAAAGCAGAAATTAGACATAAATTACATATCCTCATTTCATCTCCTTTAATTGAATAAAATATTTCATTTAATAAATTTTTATGATTAATAACTAATTAAAATAAAAATCGGAGGGGAGCGCATATTGGCTATCATAGTAATTAGACCATTAGCAGATAATATAAGGGTTAATTAAAACCCAAGAAACCACTATTGTTCATAGAAATTTTAACAATAGCTTTTAATTTTTTTACAGGAATAAAAGTTCGATAATATCAGTCTATTTTAGTAAAATAAATTTTTTTGTATCTATGAACTGACCCGCTTTAAGCTGATAATAATATATACCACTGGAGAGATTCTGACCATTAAACTGGATTTTGTAATTACCGGGTTGCTTAAATTCGTTTAATAGGGTGGTAATTTCTCTTCCAAGAACATCATAAACCTTTAAGGTGACAAGTTGGGATATAGGAACTGAAAAAGATATTGTTGTTGTAGGATTAAAAGGATTCGGAAAACAATTAAATAATTTGAATTTAGTTGGTAAATTAGATTCATGATGCCAGTCAATATTTGTATTCTTATTTATAAAAACTGCTTTAAGATTCTTTTCGGAATCAAACAAAACACTATAGGGATTATTTTCAGATACTATAACTCCATTTTGATCAATCCATTTTGAAAAAATAAATCCTTCATGTGGGATTGCATAAACCTTAGTGGACAAATTTTTTATATAGGAGTAATGGCCAGGCAAAGGTATAGTGCTACCTCCTGTATCGGAATTAATAAAGAGATTTACTCTGGTTACTGAAGAATGGTGCCCAGGAGTAAATCCTGACCAGATTGGGCTAATTGAACTATCTCCTTGTAAATCATGGGCAACTACTTTCCAGTAAAATGTAGTGTTTTCTGGAAGACTGAAAAGTGCATCACTAAAGAAGTTTTTTTCAAGGTTCTTAATTATAAGTGGAGGATTTGAATAATTTGAAAAATATACATCGTACTTTAGTAAATCTCCTTGATCTTGGTCATAACAATGCCACCCAAGATACAGATTAGTATAATTTTCAATTAGTCCACCATTTGTAGGAGTTGGGTTGAATGGAATTTCTGGTGGTCGGTTTATTAAATTACCCGTAACAACCGATATGGTATCACTATTTAGACTTGTTCCATAACTGTTGTAACAATAAATAAAAAAAGAATAAGAAGAATTTGAAGATAAATTTTCTATTTCAATAGAATTAGAGTTTGCACAAAGGTAACCATATATTTCATAATCGAGTGAAGAATCTCTTTTATACTTTAATACATACCCTCTTTCATTATTAGCATTATCATTCCAGTTAAGAACAATTGTATGATTATTGATTGCATTGCCGGTTAAATTTGTCGGTTTTTTGGGAGCGACAGGTTCTATGTTAGCTTTAAATCTTAAAACTCTATCGGCAAATTTAAACTCACCAACCCATAGATATTCACCATCAAACCAAATACCGTTCGGATTAGTCATTTTAGTTCTTGATTTGCCTGGAGAATCACTTAATAGATCTTTTTGACCAAGAACGATATCATAAGGTGTAGTAGAATTTTGTGGGAAATTATTATAAATGCATACCCGATGATTACCTATATCAGAAAGAAATAATGTATTTTCGAAAAGGAATACACCTGTGACACCATTGAACTTTAACGGATGACCAGTTAATATAATATCAGGAGAAACATTATTAGATTCAGGAATTGAATTCCAGATCATAATTGCACCCGGTGTTGTTCCAAAAATACAACCAATAATCAACCTTTTCCCATCAGTTGCGATTGATGTGGGAGTATATGGTTCAGTTGATAAATAAATATTAGGAATTTCAATATTTGCTTTATGATAATCATGCCAAATAAGAATCCTTTTATTTCCAGGATCATTAATGAATATCTTATTCTTATATAAAGTTACAGCATCCGGACCACTAAAATTAAATGAGGTGTAATTATTAATTCTAGGAATTATGATATCGGGAACTTTTTTATCTTCTTGGGGGAAGTGATTCCAGATTTGAATTCCAACAACTTGGTCAGCATTGGCAAATTTGATCCCATCAGTCCATAATTTAGTTGCGCCGCGAAATGATGAATACATATTTGGATCAACAACATCATATTTCCCCCAATCAACAGAAGCAATCAAATTATCTGCTGGTGGTTCATCAATTTCTGGTAACTTATTATATAAAAGTAGTCTCCAACCACTTGAAATAGCTAATTGAGTTCCATTGGAAGCAACCCCAGCACAAGAAAGGATCCCCTTCCTATCAAATTGCTCGACAGTATTAAAATCATTTTGGCCAATAATTAAATCAGGATTTGCACTTTCATTTTGAGGTAATTGGTTATAAATTAAAATTCTATCTGCCTCTTGGTCTGCAACAAATAATCTATCACCATCATAAAAAACTCCCCATGTACCATAAAATTTACTTTCCCCACCATTGAATATGATATCAGGTGATTGATTATTAACAGTAGGAATTTTATCCCAATAATATATTTTTCTACCATCACTAATAAATAACTTGCCATCTTTAGCATGCATTCCACAGTGACTGACAAAACCGTTAAAAGTATTACTTGAAAAACTATCCTGACCAATAACAATATCAGCGGGCTGTCCATTTTGTGTAGGTATTGAATTCCAAATCAATACCCTGTGAAAATTATAATCTTCAACAAACAATTTACCATTATCAACTGCTATAGAACGTGGAGTAGCTAAATTAAAATTGTTTGGAACGCTGGCATCGTAGGATATAAAATCCTTTTGCCCAACAACTATATCAGCTGGTTTATTATTTTGATCGGGAAGAGTATTCCAGATCATTATTTTCCCAAAGGTAGTAGAAGCTACATATAGTTTTGTTCCATCAAAATGGACAGCCCATGGCCATATAATTTTTGATGCGTCATCTATATTAATATCAGGTCGATTTTCAAATTCAGGTTGTCCTAAGACAATGTCTGCTGGGGCCCCATTCGATTTTGGAATTGTATTCCATATAAGTACTCTATTATTATATGTGTCAGCAACAAATAATCTTACACCATCCGAAAAAACATCAATAGGCCAATTAAGAGAATATCGATCATTTCCTGAAAAATTAGATGTAAAATTTTTTTGTCCAACAACTATATCGGGAGGTTCATTATTTTTAGTAGGTATGCTATTCCAAATTAATATTCTATGGTTTCGTGTATCTGCAACAAACAATCTCTGACCGTCACTTTTAGCACGTGCTGGGTGATTTAGACCAGTAGGTGTTGTAATAGAAGAATGCAAGCCAAGCAAAAGATCAGCTTCTTGACCATTCGAAAAGAGAGTGTTTTGTGGTTTTATAGGAGATATAAATAATAACAGAAGAAAAATAGAAGGGATGAGCGGCTTCATATTATCACCTAAATAATTTTTGGGATAAGACTTGAAGAGTAGAAAAACAGCAGATATCTATAAAATAAATACAGTATCATCTGTAATAAAAGCCCGTTGTAAAAAAGGAGGGAGTAAAAACGAGCTTTCAAAAACTAATTTATAAGATTCAAAAAATCAATAAAAATGTTTTTGAGAATTAAAAATCTTATATGCATTATAACTAATATTGATGATTGAATAATTCATATTAGATATATACTATAATCTATTTGTGGTAGGATTATCCATTGTCCTCTGGATCGAAGATTATTTTCTACCTATGCCTCAGTAATAATTTCATTATTGGGAATGAATTAACCGCTTTTGTAAATAGCTGAAATGATGAATTCAAGATGAGAATTAGTTTTTGAAGTAATCATATTCAAATGTTATGTGGTATAATAATAAATTTGTTTCTTTCTTCAATTCTCTCTTAATTCCAACAATTGTGATCTACTTTTTTAAATGAAACAAAATAGAATTTCCATTGGATTAGTTCAGTACTTATGTCTGAAATTAAAAATTAGGTTTAATGCCCAACATCAACTTTCTGTATGACAGAATTAATCTGACTTATACTTTGTTGGAGTTTTCTTAATTCACTTTCCAGTTTATAAATCTTGTAAGATTCTAGAGCTTCTTTACCACCTAATAACCAATTTATATCACAACCCAATCTTAATAAACGGGTAAGAATTTTTGAACCCGGCTCACGTTTTCCGCTAATGTACTGTTGCAGCTGTTGAGGAGAAATTTTCATTGCCTCCGCTAATTTTTTAAGTGTACCATATTTTCTTTTAGCGAATAATCTCATCCTTTCGCCAATACCTAAATGCATACTCTCTTCGCTTGTAAACAAATCTAATGCTTCATTATATTCTCCCTCAAAGAGATTTAGCTCAAACTGGTAATCGTCAATTATCTCTTTAATTTTTTTGTAAAGCTCATCATCAAATTGCGGTGATTCATTGATAAGATAGGAGAGTGTTTGAACTTTTATTCCAAGTTTTTCGGCAATCATGCTAAGTTTAATGCCGAGTGTGTGAATTAAGTATCTAATTTCTTCTTGTTTAGTCATTGGGTTGCGCCCTCTTCATCAGATACACAATGCAAAATAGTAATTTTTATTAAAATAATTAATAACGACCTTTTGACCGTTTTCGAATGTTAAAAATAATTTCCAATTCCAATTTATAAGTAATATTTTTAGCATAATGAAATTTCTCTCATTGACATCAGAGCATCGGTATATTCTTAAAATAGCTTTGCCGGCTATAGCAGGGTTATCGACACAAATGATAGTTTCATTGGTCGATACAGCAATGGTTGGTAGATTACCGGATGCTGAGTACAATCTTGCTGCTATGGGAATTGGTGTATTTGCTACCTGGGCTGTAGTAAGCCTTTTCTCAAGTTTAGCAACCGGTACACACGTCTTAATTGCCCGTAGTTTTGGTGAAAAAAATGATAAGGGCTGTGGTGAAGTTCTAAATACTGCTATAATTCTCTCATTTTTAATTGGGGTTGTTGTTGCTTGTCTCGTTGTCTTTTTTTCAGATGATATAGCCGGATTTTTTGCAGCTGATAAGAAAGTAGGTTCTCTTGCCGGGGATTATCTTCATTATCGTTTTATGGGAATTCCTTTTTTCTTGATTACTGTTTCTTACCGGGGTTTCTTTTTTGGAATCGGGAAAACTAAAATCTTTATGTACTCGGGAATTCTCGCTAATCTTCTCAACATCATTTTTAATTATTTTTTCATCTATGGTGGATTTGGTGTTAAAGGGATGGGATTAGCCGGTGCTGGTCTTGGTTCTACTCTTGCCACTATCTGTGATGCAATTTTCTATTTTGGCGTTTCACTTTTACCAATTTATAAAAACAAATTTCACTATTTCAGACGCTTTAGGTTTGTTAAAGAAATAGCATTAAGAATAATAAAAATATCTTTACCTGTTTCTTTACAAAACATTTTTATTTTAATTGGCTTTTTAAGTTTTATTGCGATTACAGGTCTTATTGGTATTATAGAACAAGCTGCAAGTAATGTTATTTTTTCAGCTTTACTTATTTCATTATTACCTTGCTTTGGTTTTGGTATTGCCGTGCAAACTTTAGTAGGGAATACTTTAGGTGGGGGTAATATTAAACTTGCAAAACATTATGGTTTTGAAACAAGTAAAATTGCTTCTGTATACACAGTTATAATTGGAATAATATTCTTTCTTTTTCCGAGGGCTGTTTTATTCCTCACTACAAATGATCAACAGGTAATTGAAACAGCAGTACCAGCATTACGTATTGCAGCATTTGGACAAATATTTTATTCCGTTGGAGTAGTTTTGGCAAATGGTTTACAAGCCGTTGGAAAAACACTTTTCGTCATGTTAGCCGAAGTAATTGCTAATTGGTTTGTCTTTGTTCCAATTGCTTATTTACTTGGAGTAGTTTTTGAGCTTGGTATTATTGGCGCCTGGTCTGCACTCCCATTTTATGTAATATTATATGCAATAGTAATCCTAATTAAGTTCAAATTTGGACGATGGGAGTCTTATAAAAAGGTATAGATTTAGTGATAAAAAACTTGACAAAGTTATCGTTTAAGAATATATTTGAACTGAAAATTGAATATGAAATCCAAATTACTAATATTGTTTCTAGTTACGATAACGGCTGTTTATGCTGGTGTCGAACTTATCAATTTTACTGCAAAGAGCCAAAATGGCAATGTTGTATTAAATTGGCAAACAGCTTCCGAAACAAACCTTAAACATTACGTAGTTGAAAGAAAATCTGTAAGTGGTAATTTTTATGAGATTGCTATTGTTGAACCACGATCAGATAAAAATTATCAATATATCGACCAGTCTGCTTTCAAAACTTCAGATGCGGTTTATTCATATAGAATTAAGATTGTTGATAATGATGGCTCAGTTTCATATTCCGGAATTCAATCTGTTTATCACAACGTATCCAGTGTTAAGAGAACCTGGGGAAGTATAAAAGCCCTATTTAGATAATGTCGGTTCTTCCTTTTCGAAGTTTATCAATTCTTTTTTTTATTTCTAATGGTCACCGCTAATATTCGTATATATTTAGCATCAAAATCTCCCCGGAGAAGAAAATTACTAAAACAATTGGGGATAAAATTCAAAGCTTTTTCGGTTGATCTTAAAGAAGAAATTTTAGATGGAGAACATCCTATTCAAACTGTAAAAAGATTAGCCGAGCATAAATTGCAATCTGCAATTAGGAAAGTAAAAAATGGAATTATAATTACCGCCGATACAATTGTTGTTTTAGATCATGAAATAATTGGTAAACCTCAAAACAAAAAGGATGCTTTTAATATTTTAAAGAAATTGAGCGGTAAAACCCACAAGGTTTATACTGGTTATGTTGTGTTTAATACGATAAGTAAAAAGAAAATTGTTGGTTATGAACAGACAGAAGTAACTTTCCGCAATTTAACAAACCAGGAGATAAGCGATTACATAAAAACCGGAAGTCCTATGGACAAAGCCGGTGCTTATGGAATTCAGGATGATTTTGGAGCGGTTTTTGTAAAAAGAATAAATGGATGTTACTATAATGTAGTTGGTTTGCCTCTTTCTAAAATATACAAATCTTTAACGGAAATTTTGTGAGTTGAATAAGTCACTTAGAACAAATCTTATTATTCTTTTTTTAGTCGCTGCAATAATTTTTTTAGTAATAATTGTTTACGCCGATTCTCACTCAATATTGAATGCTTTTAAAAACTTTCGATGGTTATTACTACCAATTTTGTTGCTATTATCTTTAGGAAATTATTTTGTAAGATTCTTAAAATGGGAATACTATTTAAGATTGTTGGGAATAATTATTCCATTAAAACAATCAATTAAAATTTTTTTCTCTGGTTTATCCATGAGTGCTTCGCCGGTTAAGATGGGAGAAATTCTAAAGTCAGTTCTGTTAAAAGATATTTATCAAGAACCAATATCAAAGACTGCTTCAATCATTTTTGCAGAGAGACTAACTGATTTCTTGTCGATTACGTTTCTAACCATAATTGGTATCGTTTTCTATAGTTATTCTGCGGTGTGGGTCTATATGGTTTTAATATATTTTTTATTGTTGATAATATTAATAAGCAATAGAAAACTTGTCGAGCTTCTTTTCAAAATCTTTAATAAAGTAGCATTTATGAAAAAGCTTTCTAATAAAATGATAAATCTTTACGAAAGCGCTTATGTTTTGTTACGACCCAAACCACTAGTAGTCATGCTGGTTGTAAGTATCTTTTCATGGTTTTTTGAATGCTTTGCATTTTACTTGGTTCTTAATGAATTTGATTTAAGTATCTCCATTATATTTGCTACTTTTGTATATGCATTATCTACAATTGCAGGTGCTGTTTCTATGTTACCAGGGGGATTAGGTGTAACAGAAGGTTCGTTAAGTATTATATTAATAAATAGTGGTGTGACAAAGGAAATGCAATTACTTCGACAATTATTATAAGAGCTGTAACTCTATGGTTTGCTGTTTTATTGGGTTCTATCTTTCTTTTTATGTTCCAAAAGCAAATTAGAAATCAAAAAAATATTAACAATAACGGATAAAAAATATGACTAAGATTATTTGGACAAAAGTTGATGAAGCTCCCGCGTTGGCTTCTTATTGTTTCTTACCAATACTAAAATCATTTGTTAAAGGATCGGGTATTGAGGTTGAAGAAAGAGATATATCCTTGTCCGGAAGAATTATTGCAACATTTCCGGATTATCTTACTGATGACAAAAAAATCCCGGATCATTTATCAGAACTTGGCAAAATAGTAAAAGAGCCTGATACAATTATTATTAAACTTCCGAATATTAGTGCAAGCATACCACAGCTTCAGGAAGCAATTAAGGAACTCCAGTCCAAAGGATTTACTATACCAGATTACCCGGAAGTACCAAAGACTGAAGAAGAAAAAGAAATTAAAAACAGATATGCTAAAGTATTGGGTTCAGCGGTTAATCCAGTTTTAAGAGAAGGGAATTCAGATAGACGCGCCTCGGAATCAGTTAAAAAATTTGCGCAGAAGTATCCACATAAAATGATGAAACCATGGCCAAAAGAGGGCTCGAAAACACGCGTTGCGCATATGAATCAAAAAGATTTTTATGGGACAGAAAAATCTATTACACTTTCGGACGAAGATATTGTTAAAATCGAATTTATCGATACAAAAGGGAATGTAGTAGTATTAAAAGAAAAATTGAAATTACTACCGGGTGAAGTAATTGATACTGCGGTAATGAATGTAAAAGAGTTGAGAAAATTTTATGCTGAGCAGATTGAAGAAGCAAAAAAAGATAATGTTTTACTTTCCCTACATCTAAAAGCGACAATGATGAAAATATCCGATCCTATTATGTTCGGTCATGCTGTTTATATTTATTTCAAAGATGCAATCGATAAACATTCAGTCACTCTAAAAGAAATTGGAGCTAATGTTAATAATGGTTTAATGGATATTCTGGAAAAGATTAAAAAACTGCCTGAATCAAAAAAGGTTGAGATTGAAGAAGATATAAATAAAATTCTTGCCACGAGTGCTTCACTTGCTATGGTCGATACCAGAACAGGTAGAACGAATCTTCATGTCCCTAATGATGTCATAATCGATGCATCAATGCCGGTTGTGATACGTGATGGTGGGAAAATGTGGAATAGAAATGATGAACTTCAGGACTGTATAGCAATGATTCCAGATAGAAGTTATGCCACAATGTATCAGGCAATGATTGATGATATAAAAGTTAATGGACAATTTGATCCGTCAACAATGGGTGCTGTTTCGAATGTTGGATTAATGGCATTGAAAGCAGAAGAATACGGTTCGCACGATAAAACTTTTGAAGCAACCGAAAACGGTGCAATTCGCGTTGTAAACTCAAATAATGAAGTTTTGCTTCAACAACAAGTTGAGTCCGGTGATATTTTTAGAATGTGTCAAACAAAAGATGAGGCAATTAAAGACTGGGTTAAATTAGCTGTCAACAGAGCAAAGGCAACAGGTTCACCAGCAGTTTTCTGGCTTGATGAAAACCGTGCTCACGATAGAGAAATTATTGCAAAGGTAAAAAAATACTTGCCAGAGCATGATACAACGGGACTTGAAATTAAAATCCTTAAACCTGTTGAAGCAATGAAATATACACTCGAAAGAACCCGAAAAGGATTAGATACAATTTCTGTAACCGGAAATGTTTTGCGTGACTATTTAACTGATTTATTCCCGATACTCGAATTAGGTACAAGTGCTAAAATGCTTTCAATAATTCCTTTGTTAAATGGAGGAGGACTTTTTGAAACCGGTGCCGGTGGTTCTGCACCTAAACACGTTCAGCAATTATTGCAAGAAAATCACCTTCGTTGGGATTCATTGGGAGAGTACAATGCACTTGTCCCGGCATTAGAGATGATTTACGATAAAACCGGAAATAAAAAAGCGAAAGTATTAGCTAATGCTCTTGATAAAGCAATTGGAATGTATCTTGAAAATGGGAAATCACCTTCGCGTAAAGTAAATGAGATTGATAACCGTGGAAGCTCATTCTATCTAGCATACTATTGGGCTCTAGCTTTAGCAGAGCAGAATGATGATCTTGAAATGAAAAATCGTTTTGCTAAAATTGCAAAAGAGATTGAAGTAAACGAAAATAAAATAGTAGAAGAATTGTTAGCCGTCCAAGGTAAACAAGCTGACATTGGCGGTTATTATAAGCCCCACGATGAAAAAGCATATTCGATAATGCGACCGAGTAGCATATTCAATAAAATTATTGATGAAATGTAAGGTTTTGAGATTTAGCATTAGTTTTAGACAGATTTTGAATTACTGACCGAACGAAGTTTGCTGTGAATTAGTTTTTTTTTCTTAACTCTTTGTCAAAGAACACAATGAATAGACTGACGAAATTTTATAAACATTTTTCGGAATTGTATAATTGTCTTTATTAACACTCGTTCACAAAATCGGTTCAAAACGACTTATCTATCCTTGATTTTAGAGGTCATCATTATTATTTTGCACCGCCTTAATCATATAAAAATGGAGGTTTAAGATGCGTGACGAAAATGGAATGGGAAAAGGATTATTAATCGGTTTCCTGACCGGCGCTGCTGTCGGTTCAATTATTGCCCTTCTTTTTGCACCAAAATCGGGCAAGGAATTACGAGAGGATATTAAAAATAAATCTCAGGATTTTTTAGAAGATGCTGATCGTTATTTAGCAAATGCCAGAGATAAAGCTTCGCAGTTAATAAACGAAGGTAAAAAAAAATCCGAAAAATTAGTTTCTGATGCCAAAGAAAAAGTTGATGCTCTGATTGGCGAAGCAGAAAAAATTCTTAGCGAAGCTAAAGACAAAGCTGGTGCTGCTGTTGAAACCGGAAAAGCAAAAATAGAAAAAGAAGGTGAGCGTCTAAAATCAGCTATTAAAGCCGGAATGGATGCTTATCGAAGTGAAAAAGAAGCTTAAGAGATCATGACTGTAATTGATCTACTCCTCATCATATTAATAATTCTGGCTTCAACTCTGGTCGTTTATACTATTATTACATTGAAAAAATTAATGACCAAAGTTGAAGCTGTTACTTCTGATATTCACAATTTTATTGAGAAGGCAAATCCTGTAATACAAGAACTTTCCGAAGTATCTAAAAGAGCAAATAAAATTGTCACAGAAGCAGAAAATTATTGGGATGAAATCGATCGTTCTATAAAAAAAATGAAGGAAAAGATTTCAGATATCAGAAATCTTAACTTCATGCGTGATGCGGAGAATCCGGCCAAAGATCTCATCAAAAATATAAAAGCAATATTAAAAGGCATTTCAGCTTTCTGGCAAGCTTTTAAAAGAAATTAAATAAATAGTTCAAAGTAAGGAGATATCATATTGAAAGAGTATAATCCAGAAGCTATAAGAAATATAGCATTTGTTGGTCACGGTGGAAGTGGAAAAACTACTATTTCTGAATTGTTATTGTTTACGGCTGGTGAAATTAATAGAATAGGAAAAATAGAAGAGGGAAATACCACTTCCGATTTTAATCAGAATGAAATCGATAGACAAATTTCAATTGCCGCTTCACCTCTTCACCTCGATTGGAATAACACAAAAGTTAATATGATTGACACTCCTGGTTTCCCGGATTTTATTGGCCAGGTTATATCAAGTTTACAAGTTGCCGATCTTGCAGTTTCTGTTATTAAAAGTGCCGAAGGTGTTGAAGTTGGAACAGAACAAACTTGGGAATATGTAAAGAAAAATAATCTACCCGCTGCTGTTATAATTAATAAAGTAGATAACGAGCATTCAAGATTTTTCGAAACATTACAGTTAGCTAAGAACAGACTTAGTCCTGATGTAATTGCTGTTACATTTCCCTTTAAAGAAGGACTGAATTTTAATTCCGTTGTAGATTTAGTTAAAATGAAATTAGTTACTTATGGCGATGCCGGTTCTAAAAAAGTAACTGAATCTGAAATCCCGGATGAAATAAAAGATAAAGCAAATAAATTACGTGAAGAACTAATTGAAAAAGTTGCCGAGTCTTCCGAAGAGTTGATGAATAAATTCTTTGAAGAGGGAACATTATCAGAAGAAGAATTAAATAAAGGATTGAAGACTGCAATTAACAAATGTGGTCTAATTCCGGTTTTTGCATTTGCTGCTACTAAAGGAGTTGGGGCAAATACATTTTTAGATTTTGCTACAAAATATTTCCCGGCTCCAAGTGAAAGAGAACCGATTGAAGCAACAATGAGAGATAACGGAAATAAAGTTAAGATTAAGTGCGATCCAAATGGTGAACCCGCTCTCTTTATTTTCAAATCTCTTTCAGAACAGCATGTTGGTGAACTTTCAATTTTCAAAGTCTATTCAGGCACTGTTACACCAGGTATGGATTTGATAAACACGCACAAAGATAAAGTTGAAAGAATGGGACAGATTTTCATTCTTAACGGAAGAAATCGAAAAGAAGTATCTAAACTTTCTGCTGGTGATATTGGTGCTGTGGTTAAACTTAAGGATAGTCATACCGGAGATACATTGTGTTCTAAAAACTTTACGATTGTATTCCCAGATATTCAATATCCCGAACCTGTTATTCGTTTTGCAGTAAAACCAAAAGCAAAAGGGGATGAAGATAAAATTTCTGCTGCATTACATACTGCGCACGAAGAAGAACCATCTTTAGTTTCCAGATTCGACCCTGAGATTTCGCAGACAATTGTTTCCGGGCAAGGAGAACTTCAATTAAATCTTGCTATTAAGTTATTGAAGGATCGCTATGGAGTTGAAGTAGATTTGGTTGAACCGAGAATTCCTTATAGAGAAACAATTCGTGGTAAATGCGAAGATGCTGAATATAAGCATAAGAAACAGTCTGGTGGTCGAGGACAATACGGTCACGTTCACTTAAAACTGGAACCACTACCAAGAGGAACTGGATACGAATTTGTTGATGCAATTGTAGGTGGTGTTGTACCCGGTCGTTTTATCCCGGCGGTTGAAAAAGGTCTTAAAGAAATTATGGCTAAAGGAATTTTGACTGGTAGTAAAGTTGTGGATGTGAAGGTAACTTTGTTCGACGGAACATATCACTCTGTGGATTCTGATGAAGTATCATTCAAAATCGCCGCTTCACAAGCATTTAAAAAAGGATTTCTGGAAGCTAAACCTGTTATATTAGAACCAATTTATGATATCACTGTTAAAATTCCTGAAGAATATATGGGCGATGTAATGGGAGATATATCGAGTCGTAGAGGAAAAATCCAAGGTATGGATTCTGAAAGTCCGTTCCAGATAATCAAAGCTAAAGTACCGTTGGCAGAACTTCACAAATACTCTACTCAGTTAAGAAGCTTAACGCAAGGAAGAGGAATGTTTTCAATGTCCTTCTCACATTACGAAGAAGTACCAAAAGAAATAGAAACAAAGATTATAGAAGAATATCAGAAATCGAAACAAGAAGAAGAAGAGTAATAATTTCAAAATAAGTGATGGAGTTTATCTTAATTCAATTAGGGTAAACTCCTTTTTTATTTGAGGGAAAAATGGAAAAGTTATGGTCCCCCTGGCGTTCAAATTATATTGATTCGTTTAATCAGGAAAAGAAATCAAACGGATGTATCTTCTGCGATGCAATCAATCAAGATGTAAACGATGAAAATTCCTTAAAAATATTTGACAATAAATTTTGTTATGCTATTCTTAATCTGTACCCGTATAACAGTGGTCATTTGATGATAGTACCGAAAAAACATGTTTCCGATTTGCATCAATTAGATGAGAAAGAATTATCAGAAATGATGGCAACCCTCAAATTATCAATGAAAGCACTTGATTTTGTAATGAAACCACAAGGTTATAATTTTGGTGCAAATCTGGGTAAAGCTGCCGGTGCAGGTATTGATGATCATATTCATTTTCACTTGGTACCACGTTGGAATGGCGATACCAATTTTATGCCCGTATTAGGTGAAACAAAAATTATCTCTCAGGACCTGATTCAAACGAAGAAAAATCTTATTGAAGCAATCAAAAAGATATTTTAGAAGTATTACTTGTTTCACTGAAAAAATTATTGAATTATATTTCACACAATTATTTTCATTAAATATTTACGAAAGGAATTCGATGGATCAGATTATTGAAACATTAGATAAATTAAGAGTCCCATCACTTGATGAAATTTTAGGTAAAAAGTTTCCGGTTCTGGATGATGGTTTTATTCGTGTTATTGATTACATGGGGAGTGACGAATCAATTGTTCAAGCTGCACGGGTATCATATGGTAAAGGTACAAAAAAAGTATCTGAGGACCGTGGATTAATTCGATATTTAATGCGTCATCATCATACTACTCCTTTTGAAATGTGTGAAATAAAATTACATGTTCGTGTTCCGATGGATACGTGGAGACAGTGGATAAGACATCGGACTGCTAATGTTAATGAATACTCCACACGTTATTCCATTGCAATCGATGCCGCACAAAAAACAAAATCCGGCGAATGGCGTCTTCAGGCAAAAAATAATAAACAAGGGAGCGAAGGTTTTTTCCCTGAAGAGATCGGTTCGAAATTAACAGAAAGAGAATCTGAACTTCAGGAATTTGCCAGGGAAGTTTATCAGGAAAGATTATCCCTTGGAGTAGCACGTGAACAAGCAAGGAAAGATTTACCATTATCTACATATACAGAAGCTTACTGGAAAATTGATTTACAGAATCTTCTCCACTTTTTAGCTCTTAGAATGGAAAGTCATGCTCAGTATGAAATTCGGTCCTATGCAAATATTATCGGTAACGAAATTGTAAGTCGTTGGTGTCCTCTTGCTTGGGAAGCGTTTCTGGATTATAGAATGAATTCTCTTTCATTCTCCGCGCAGGAAATTCAAGTCCTTCAAAAAATCTATGCCGGTGAAAAAGAAGAGGCAATTAAACTTGCCGACAATTTCGGTTGGTTGAAAATTGTTGATAACAGGTTTACAAAAAATATCGAGCGAATGGAATTTGAAGAAAAATTAGAAAAACTCGGCATAGAAAAACCTTGGGAATGAGTGTTAATTAATTTTTTGATATCAAAATTTGAAGACGCTCTTCTTTAGTTGTTCTATAAATATTATTTAAGCTCGTATTGGAAAAAATAATTATTGCTGCAATATCAAAGAATAATGTAATCGGTTTGAATGGAAAAGTTCCCTGGCACATTCCGGAGGAACTAATACATTTTAAGAATACTACTTTAGGTTTTCCGGTTATTATGGGAAGAAAAACATGGGATTCTCTGAAAAAACCACTCGAAAATAGACTTACTATAATACTAACACATAAAACCGACTTTTCGTTTTCTCATCCAAACGTTGTAATTTGCAACGCAATTTCAGAAGCATTATCATTTTGTACTGCAAAGGATTTTCAAAAAATATTTATAATCGGCGGACAAGAAATATTTGAACAAATGATTCCAATTACCGATAAATTGATTATTTCAGAAATACAGACAGAAGTTGAAGGTGATCGTTATTTCCCAACAATAAATTATGAAGAATGGGAATTGGTGTACTCATTAGATAAGAAAGAATTTATTATAAAAGAATATTTACGTAAAAAAGAGAATTGATAGATTGTCGCAAAAAATTAAGATATTACCCGAAAACATAGCAAATAAAATTGCTGCCGGCGAAGTTGTTAATCGTCCTGAATCTGTTGTAAAGGAATTGATGGAAAATTCTATTGATGCCAGTGCCAACCAAATTGATGTTTACATTAAAAATGCCGGTAAAAATTTAATTCAGGTGATAGATGATGCCGTAGGAATGTCAGAAGAAGACGCTATGCTCTGCATTCAACGCCATGCAACAAGTAAAATCAATTCAATTGAAGATCTCGAAGAAATCAAGACATTAGGTTTTAGAGGCGAAGCACTCGCATCAATTGCTGCTGTATCTATTTTTGAAATAAGAACACGAAGAGAAGTTGACGAACTTGGTGTGGCAATTAAAATTGGTGAAGGTGAAAAACTGATTAAAGAAAAAGGCGCTTATCCTGTTGGGACATCTGTCACGGTTAAAAATTTGTTCTATAATGTCCCAGCACGTAGGAATTTTCTTAAATCCAATTCAACCGAACTGAAGCATATAATAGAAACTTTTAAGAGAATTGCTTTAAGTCATCCTCAAATTTCTTTTAGATTAATTAACGATGATGATATTATTTATGATTTGCCAAAATCCGATCATTTAGAAAGAGTTAAATCAATTTTCGGTGAAAATATTGTTGACCTGATTTTAGAAGCTAAGGAAATTACCGATTATATAAGTCTGAATGGCTTTATTACAAAACCTATTTACCTCAAAAGAAGTAAAGGAGAGCAATACCTTTTCTTAAATAACCGCTATGTTCAGAGTAAAATTATTAATCATGCTGTCTTTTCTGCTTACGAAAATTTAATGGAGAAAGGTGACTATCCGTTCTTTGTTCTTTTTGTGAATATTGATCCTAGAAAAGTTGATGTGAATGTTCATCCTTCTAAACTGGAAGTTAAGTTTGATGATGAAAAAGAAATTTATTCATTTGTTCATGCTGTAATTAAAAAAACATTAGCCAGTTACGATTTAGTACCATCAGTTACATTTGATAACAATACTACAGATAAAGAATCTTTACGTTTCAATTCATTTAAAAGTACTAACAGAAGTGATTTTAGTGATCGTCCATTTAGCAATCAAACGGAAAAGGATAAACGTAAATCTATTTTCTCTGATGACGAGATAGAACAATTGTTTGAAAACCTAAATCGTGAAATTAAATCAGCAGCTCCTGATTCTGTTGTTGAACATCCTTTCGAAAACAATACACAACGGGAAGTATATCATGAGTTCGATTCTGCGGAAAATTCTCGCGATATACCTTTTATTGTATTGCTTCATAATAAATATATTCTTTCACAGATTAAAAGTGGATTGATGATTATTGATGCTCATGTGGCACATGAACGCGTTTTATATGAAAAAGCCCTTCAAACATTCGAAGCCAACATCCCTTTTTCCCAACATCTTTTATTCCCTCAAATATTAAAACTTGATCCCGCAGATTATCAGCTTGTTAAAGAACTTGAACCTTATTTAACAAATCTCGGTTTTACTATTAAGTTTAAGGCAAAAAACATTATCGAGATTATTGGAATTCCATCTGATTTGAAATCGGAGCACGAAACTGATACGTTGCTTGATATTTTGCATGAGTTCAGAAAGAATCAACAAGAAAAACAATTAGAAGTAAGGGACAATCTTGCAAAATCGTTTTCTTGTAAAGCTGCAATTAAAGCCGGTGATAAACTTTCTGAAAAAGAAATGAGAATTCTTGTTGATAAGCTATTTGCTACTTCAATGCCTTATGTTTGTCCGCATGGAAGACCGATTGTAATAAAAATTCCAATTGAAGAACTCGATAAAAGATTTGGACGAACTTCATAAAGTTTATTATTTTTATTAAAAATTAGTTCTCAGTTTTTTAAGATTAATGAACGAAAGGGAAAAATGGAAGAATATAAAAAAGCTAAAAAGATCTATGAAGATAAATTAGCTGAAGCAAAAGAACAGCCATTGAAATTCACAACAGTTTCCGGTGCAGAGATAAAACCACTTTATTCACCGGATGATATCGAAAAAATTGATTTTCTAAAAGAAATCAATTTCCCCGGGGAGTATCCTTTCACTCGGGGTATTCACACAAATGGTTACCGCGGCAAAATATGGACTATGAGGCAATTTGCCGGATTCGGTACCCCTGAAGATACCAATGCTCGTTTCAAGTATCTGCTTGAACATGGGCAAACGGGTCTCTCTGTTGCGTTCGATTTACCGACTTTAATGGGGTGGGACTCTGATGCTCCTATGAGTGAAGGCGAGGTTGGAATATGTGGAGTTGCAATCTCATCTCTGGAAGATATGGAAACATTATTCGATGGAATTCCACTCGATAAAGTTTCTACATCAATGACAATTAATTCTCCCGCTGCAATGATTTTTGCTTTTTATCTTGCAGTCGCAAAAAAACAAGGTGTGCCTTTCGATAAACTACGCGGAACACTTCAAAATGATATTTTGAAGGAATACATAGCACAGAAAGAATATATTTTTCCACCGCGACCATCAATGAGAATTATTACGGATATGATTGAATACTGCACAAATGAAGTTCCGCAGTGGAATCCGATTTCAATTAGTGGATATCATATAAGAGAAGCCGGCTCAACAGCAGTTCAGGAATTAGCTTATACTTTGGCAGACGGATTTGCATATATTGAAGCTTGCCTTGAACGAGGTATGGACATCGATAAATTTGCTCCCAGATTATCATTCTTCTTTAATTCACATCTCGACTTTTTTGAAGAGATTGCAAAGTTCAGAGCAGCTCGTAGAATTTATGCAAAACGTATGAAAGAAAAATATGGTGCAAAAAATCCAAGATCCTGGTGGTTAAGGTTTCATACTCAAACTGCCGGATGTACACTTACTGCTCAACAACCAGAGAATAATATTGTTAGAACTGCATTTCAAGCATTAGCGGCGGTTCTTGGCGGAACTCAATCGCTTCATACTAATTCGATGGATGAGACACTTGCATTACCAAGTGAAAAAGCAGTTAAAATAGCTTTAAGAACCCAGCAACTTCTTGCTTTTGAAACCGGAGTTATAAATACAGTAGATCCTTTAGGTGGAAGTTATTTTATTGAATCTTTGACCACCAAAATGGAAGAAGAAGCAAATAAAATATTCGATGAAATTGATTACATGGGCGGAGTTATTAATGCAATTGAAGCCGGATACTTCCAGAAAGAAATTGCTGACTCTGCTTACAGATATCAGAAAGAACTTGAAAGAAAAGAAAAAATTATTGTAGGTGTAAACGAATTTGTTGAAGAAGATTCCAAGATCGATATCCCTATTCTTCAAATATCACCCGAAGTTGAAAAGAAACAAAGGGAAAGGTTAGCCAAATTAAGGAGTAGAAGAAATCAGGAATTAGTCGATCGAAGTATTGGTAAAATAGCAGAAGCAGCCAGTTCCGGTTCTAACATAATGCCGGTATTGATTGAAGCTGCAGAAAATTATGTTACTCTTGGAGAAATGGTCCAAGTACTTAAACAGCATTTTGGAACATACGAGGAAGCAGTTGTTTTCTAAATTTTTAGAAGTCATTAAATTATTACGAATACAGAGTTGGATTAAGAATATCTTTATTTTTGTACCGCTTGTATTCTCAAAACATTTATTTGATTTTAATTTGTTAGTTAATGTGTTCGAAGGATTTTTTGCTTTTTCATTTACTTCCAGTTTTGTTTACGTTTTTAACGATATTATAGACGCTGAAAAAGATCGACATCATCCTCAAAAGAAATTCAGACCGATTGCAAGCCAAAAAATTAATAAAAAAGAAGTCTGGCTTATTCTTTTCATTTTATTAGCAATAGTAATAATCTTTTCATTGCTATTAAGTTCAAAATTCGTTTTAATGTTGTGGCTATACATTATAATAAACTTCGCTTATACTATATACCTGAAAAAAATAGTTATAGTGGATATCTTTTGTATAGCTGCCGGGTTTTTAATCAGGGTTGTTAGTGGTGCATTTATTATATCTGTTTATTTATCAAATTGGCTTATTCTTACTACAATTTTCTTATCACTATTCCTTGCTGTTATTAAAAGAAGGGTAGAGATCGCGAATAGTTTTAATTCTGCTATACAAAGGGAAGTATTAAATGATTATTCACTTGATTTTATTGATTTGATAGCTGCAATAACATCTGCTTCCGTAATTTTGAGCTATGCTTTATATACAGTAGCAGAAAGAACTATCGAAGCATTCGGTTCTGAACATTTAGTATTTACAACTATATTTGTAATTTTTGGCATCTTCAGATATATGTTTTTAGCATTAAAGAAAAATATGGGGGAAAATGTTGCTGAAGTATTTCTAAAAGATGTCCCAATGATTATTAATCTTGTATTATATTTAAGTGTATCTCTTTACCTAATTTATTTTTGATATTGGATCTGACATGCTTTCTGATTTTATTACACTCTTTATATTGTTGTTACTGAGCGCTTTTTTTTCTTCAACTGAAATTGCTTATTTAGTATCTAATAAAATTAAGATTGAGATTCGCGCACGTAAAAAAAATCTTTATGCGTATAACGCACATTATTTTATTAAAAATCCCGATCTCTTTTTTTCAACTCTTCTTATATCAAATAACATTGTAAATATTGCATTTGCCTCTTTAATATCAGTATTTCTAATTTCTTCGTTTGGGATGGAAGAAGCCGAAATTCTTATAATCTCAACAATTTTTCTTCTTTTTTTTGGTGAATTAATGCCAAAATTTGTGGGTAGAGAATTAGCAGATACGATAATACTTATTTCTTCAATACCACTTAGAATTGTTTTGTTCTTGCTTTATCCCTTAGTTAAAATTACCTCAAAAGTGTCATCTATTCTTAACAGATTGAATACAAAAGAAGAAGAAGAAATATTACAGATATTTGATAAAGAGGATATCCAAAATTTAATTGAAGAAAGTTCAGAAGCCGGAAAAATGAACGAAGATCAGTCAGATATTATTACAAAAGTAATTGAAATCCGTGAACAAAGAGTCTATGAAGCAATCACACCACGAACAGATATTGCCGGGGTTGAAATTAATGCTACGATAGAAGAAGTTATAGATAAGTTTCTTGAAACAGGTTATTCAAAATTAATTGTCTATGAAGAAAACCTTGATAATATAAAAGGGATGATTTTATTAAAAGATCTTTTCCATAATCCTAAGAGTCTTTCAGAAATGATAAGAGAGGTTGTATTTGTACCCGAAACCAAAAAAAGTCTCGAAATGCTTAATGAATTTCTCGAAAAACAATTTACATTAGCCGTAGTTGTAGATGAATTTGGCGGGACAGCGGGTATAATAACTATAGAAGATTTGATCGAGGAATTGTTTGGCGAAATAAGCGATGAATACGATATTGAAGAAAAAGTTGTAAAAAAACTTGATAACAATACATATATATTAAGTGGTAAGGTTGAGATAGATTATCTTAATGAAGAATTTGGATTCTCAATTGATGAAGAAGGCGACTTTGAAACAATCGCCGGATTTATTACTTCCAAACTTGGGCGCATACCTGTAAAAGGAGAAACTTTTAAGATCGATAATTATTCTATCCTTATCCTTAAATCAGATAAAACAAAAATTGATTTACTTAAACTTACCATTGATCAAGACCTCACAGAATAAACTTTTTTATTATCTAACTTGTTATTAATAGTAAAAATTAACCCAAGGATCATTTATGCTTTCACTCTTTAGTAAAAAAAATATTGTCCAGAATCTTGATTCCGATACATTTGAAAAAATGATACAGGAAACAGAAGATGCTATTATTTTGGATGTCAGGACAGAAGAGGAATATAATCAGGTGAGAATACCGAAGTCAGTTTTAATAGATATCTATAAAACGGATTTCCTTAATCAAATAGAAAAATTAGATAAAGAAAAAACTTATTTTGTCTATTGCCGGTCCGGAAGTCGCAGTTATAATGCCGCTGTACAAATGCAACGAATGGGATTCCAAAAAGTTTATAACTTGGGAAATGGAATTATTGAATGGTATGGTCCGGTCGAATCAAACTAAAGTTCTGAATAATCCAATAATATTTTTTGATGATAACTGTAATTTATGTAATCGATTTGTCAGGTTATTAATCAAGTTAGATAAAAAGAGAATACTTCGCTATTCATACTTTCACTCACAAGTTGCCAATCAAATTCCTGAATTAAAAGAGTACTTAATTCCACCTTATCAAACTGTAGTTCTTTTTGCTGAACAAAAAATATATATAAAATCGGATGCCATAATTAAAGTAATTAATTATTTCAATTATCCATGGAAAATATTTTCTGTATTAAAATACATACCTCGAAAATATCGCGATCGGTTTTATGAATTAATTGCAAATAACCGTTACAAAATATTTGGTAGAATAGATAATTGCCCTGTATATCAAGGTGATTACAGTAAATTGTTTCTACACTAATTCTGTTAATAATATTTCAATAAATGGAAGAAAAGCTAAAATAACCTTATCTTTGTCACCACATTTTAAGAAAAAATCTTGTTTTCCCTTAAATATAAAGATAAAAACTCAAAAGCAAGAATCGGCGAGCTTAAAACATCACATGGTGTTGTAAATACTCCTATTTTTATGCCGGTAGGAACGCAAGGAACTGTAAAGGCAGTAACGCAAAGAGAACTAGAAAATGAAATTGGCGCCGAGATTGTTCTTTCAAATACTTATCATTTGTATCTCAGACCGGGTACAAAAATTTTAGAGCAAGCCGGCGGTCTTCATAAATTTATGAACTGGACTCGCCCTATACTGACAGATAGCGGAGGATTTCAGATATTTAGTTTGGCTGAGCTACGCAAATTAAAAAAGGATGGTGTTGAGTTTAGCTCTCATCTGGATGGTTCGAAACATTTTTTTACCCCTGAAAAAGTAATAGAGATTCAGAGAAGTATCGGAAGCGATATTATGATGCCGCTTGATGAATGTACACCTTTCCCATGTGAATATGATTACGCTAAAAAATCAAAAGAACTAACTACTGAATGGGCTTATAAGAACAAAGAAGCATTTCTTAAAACAAAACCTTTATACGGATTCGAGCAGTATCTGTTTGGTATTATTCAGGGGAGTATATACAAAGATTTGCGTGAAAGCTCTGCTAAGGATTTAGTTGAAATTGGATTTGATGGCTATGCAATAGGAGGATTGGCTGTTGGAGAACCCATGGAAACAATGTATGAGATAGTGAATTTTACAACTGATTTTATGCTGGAAGATAAACCACGTTATCTTATGGGTGTAGGAAGACCTGAAAATATTTTAGAAGCAATCTCTCTCGGGATCGATATGTTTGATTGTGTTATGCCAACAAGAAATGCAAGGAACGCCTATCTTTTTACTTCGCAGGGAATTGTTTCGATGAGAAATGCTGCGTATAAAGATGATTACACCCCGCTCGATCCAAATTGTAATTGTTATACATGTACTCAATTTTCAAGAGCATATTTACGCCATCTTTTCAATGCTCGTGAAATTCTTGCTTTAGAGCTTGCTACTATTCATAATCTAACATTTTATTTGAATCTTGTGCGTGAAGCACGTAGAAGAATAATCGACGGAACTTTTATTGAATGGAAAAATAATTATTCAAAAATAATATCTGTAAATGTACAATCATCATTGGAGGAATAAGTGGATATATTATTAGCAATGGCTCCACCACCGGACGGATCAGGTGGAGGAGGAGGTAGTTTAATCAGCACCCTTATCATGTTCGGTGCTATCTTCGCAATATTTTATTTTATGATCATAAGACCTCAGCAGAAAAGAGCAAAAGAAAGAGAAAAATTGCTCTCTGCAATTCAGAAAGGGGACAAAGTGATTTTAACAAGCGGTCTTTATGGTACGGTAGCCGGTTTAGAAGAAAAAACCTGTCTTATTGATGTTGGCAATAATGTCAAAATGAAATTTGATCGTTCTGCTATTGCAACAGTAATTAAGGAATAAAACTTCTGAGTGCCTTAGAAACTAAATTATCTAAGGCACTATCAATAATTCATTTTACTAATCATTATTCTTGCGGAGTATGAAATGAAAGAATTAGGAATAAAACAAAATTTTTTAGCAATTGATAAAAAGTATTCCAATTACAAAGATTCCCAAATTGTGATAATTTCTGCTCCGCTTGAAAAGACTGTAAGTTATGGTAAAGGAACTGCTAAAGGTCCTAAAGAAATCTTAAACGCTTCTCATTATGTTGAATTTTTCGATGAAGAGTTAAACAAAGAACTATGTTTCGAAAAAGGAATTTGTACTTTACCCGAATTAAATTTATCTAAACTTCCGATTAGCAAATCGTTAGATAAGATATATAAAGAAGTTTGCAAACATATAGACGCTGGTAAGTTTGTTGTTACATTGGGAGGAGAACACTCATTATCTGTTGCGCCAATTAAAGCTCACCACGAAAGATTTGAGAATCTTTCCATACTTCAAATTGATGCACATTCCGATTTGCGTGATAGCTACGAAGGTTCAAAGTATTCCCATGCTTCTGTAATGGCGCGTGTTGCAGAATTTAATACTAATATTGTTCAGGTTGGAATTCGCGCACAATGTAGAGATGAATATGAATTCAGAATTAATAAAAATATACGAACTTTTTACGCGCGTGAAATTAAATTGGGAATGTACGGAGATAACTGGCAAGAATTAGTTGCTAGATCACTTACTGACAATGTTTATATAACATTCGATGTTGATGGCTTTGATCCATCTTTTCTTGTTGCAACCGGGACTCCTGAACCAGGTGGACTTTTTTGGGATGAAACTATGAATCTACTTAAAGTAATTGGATTAGAAAAAAATATTGTAGGATTTGATGTTGTGGAACTTGCTCCATCTAAATCTCATCCATCTTCAAGCTTTGTTACAGCTAAACTTGTTTATAAAATGCTAAACTATGCATTTGTTAACAGGTGATATTGAATTATTGATTCATTTTAAGTAATTAACCGTTAGTCATAAATTTCTTTGGGGTAAAAATTGAAACGGTTGATCATATCTTTCATCATACTTTTAAGTACTGTTATATCTGCTCAGGAAAAAGTTTATTATGCCAATATTGAAGGTGATATTGATTTAGGACTTGCACCTTACATCAAGCGTGTTGTAAAAGAAGCTGAGGTCAACTTTGCATCTGCAATAATATTCCGTATTAATACATTTGGTGGTAGAGTAGATGCTGCTACACAAATTAAAGATGCAATACTCAATAGTAAAATAAAAACTATTGCATTTATTGATAAACGTGCAATTTCAGCCGGCGCATTAATTGCCTTATCATGTGAAAAAATTGTAATGGTGCCGGGTGCTTCAATGGGCGCTTCAACTGTTGTTGATCAAACAGGACAAAAACAATCCGAAAAATATCAATCCTATATGCGCTCTGAGATGCGTGCAACTGCAGAAAAAAATGGTCGCCGCACCGATATTGCTCAAGCTATGGTTGACGAAACAATTGTAATTCCGGATATTAAAGACGATAGCACCAAACTTGTTACACTTACTTCCGAAGAAGCCCTTAAATATAAAATGGCGGATACTATTCTTACGAACGTTGATCAAGTTAAAGAGTTTTTCGGTCTTCAAAATGCTGAACTGGTTACATTGGATTCAAATTGGGCAGAAGATTTTGTTCGCTTTGTTAATAACCCCATTATATCCTCGCTTTTAATTATGTTAGGTCTTATTGGACTTTATACCGAAATTAAAACTCCTGGCTGGGGAATCGCCGGAACTGTTGGTGTAATTTCGCTTGCTATATTTTTTGGTGCCGGATATATACTTGAACTTGCTTCAATAATAGAAATACTAATGTTTGTTATAGGCGTGATATTATTAATAATAGAAATATTTGTGATACCCGGTTTCGGAATTTTTGGAATACTTGGAATTATTTTAATGGTAAGTAGTTTATTCCTTGGATTAATTTCAGATTTCGAAATGATCGATTGGTCACTAATTTCTGTTGCAATAATTCAGTTGGGACTCACATTTTTATTTACTTTCATTGTTATTTTTCTTCTATTAAAATTTTTACCGAGGACTGATATGTGGGGAAAATTGATTCTTCAGGAACAAGTGGCAGCTAAATCCGGTTATGCGGCAAAACCAGATTTTCAACATTTGATAGGAGTTGAAGGTGTTGCCTTTACAGATTTAAGACCATCCGGAACAGCACTTATAAATGGGAATAGGATTGATGTTGTGACCGAAGGGGATTTTATTAAAAACGGAAGTCGTATTGTTGTCAAATCTGTTGAAGGTTCTAAAGTTGTCGTTGAGATTATAAAATAAGAAAGTCTCAAAAACACTCTTGATTAATATGGGACAGAACTAAATTCTTACCAATTAAGAGTGCTTTTGAGACATTTCACTTTTTATCTTCTTATAATAATTCCACTATATTTTTATTCGACGATTTTTCTGTTCGCTTAGTTGTCTTTATTTTCTGCATAGAATCTTTGGATTTTACTTCGACTGTCATTTCAATTGATGTCAATGTTTCTGCTTTTACAACATATCCTTTATCTATGTTGAAAATAATTTTACCGTTACCTGAAATTACAGGGTCTTCAAAAGCATATTGAACTCCTTCTTCTTCTCCGGTTTTATTACCACTCCAATTTGCAGTAAGGTTAGCAGTTATCAAAGCACCTTTGTCCCCATTAATATTAATAAAATTATCGACCTTAAATCGAGCGTTATTGTCAATATTAAATACACCAACCTGAGCGGGGTATTTTCTATCCCAGGTGGAGTCTTTTGCTACTGCTTTTTCCGGAAGTTCTCTGAATATCAATTGAGTAAGTGGTCGTAAAGCAGATTCACCTAAACTTTTTGCGTATTGAGCTTTTTGTTCAGAAGTTAATTTTTGTGGAGTTTGCTGGAAGGAATTTAATTTGTCAATCATCTTATCTAATCTTGTTACTTCAATTACTTCACCTCTTGGACTTACCCTTGCTCTGTATGGGGAGTTAGCAAGTATTGCATATTCCATAAATTTTTGTTTCTCTTCTGGTGATAACTCTGCTTTAGAATCAAATGTAATTTTTTGACCGTTTATATTGGCATCTAAATTTACCGATGAAATGTTTACAGATAATTCTGCTACTTTATCTTCATCAATTTCAAGAACTTCTACATCAAAATTATATGAAACTGTTTGCAATAGTTTTGATTTAATTGTGGAATCAGCTTGAATAGTTTCATCGGAATTTGAAATTGTTGTAAGCTTGTACTTAAACTTATCCCCCTTAGAAAAATTATATCGAAGAGTTATATTATTTTCATTTAGTGCAATTGTTTCAAATTTCTCAGTATCATTCGGTAATTGTTTGTTTTCTGAAGATTTCCCGCATCCAACAATTATTGAAAGAAGTAATAAGGTAATGAATGTCAAATATATTTTTTTTGTCATTGTAATCTCAATTTGTTAATAGAAACTCCCCTTAGGAAGGGGAGTAATTAGTTAGTTCCAACCATTAATTTCGAGTAGTTCTTTTCTTGAAAAAAAGTGTGAAATTTCTTTCATAGCATTTTCATTTGAATCAGAACCGTGTACAATATTTTCCTGAATATTGTCCGCATAAAGTTTTCTTATTGTACCTTCTTCGGCTTTAGCAGGATCAGTTGCGCCGATTAATTTACGGAATTCTTCAACAGCATTTTCTTTTTCTAAAACTATTGGGACACATGGACCGGATGTCATATACGTAATCAAATCATTGAAGAATGGTCTTCCCTTGTGAACTTCGTAAAATCCTTTTGCAGAGTCTTCAGTAAGTTTAACCATCTTTAATCCAAGTATTTTGAAACCCGCATTTTGAATATGTGATATAACTTTTCCAATTAATTCTTTTCTTACGCAATCGGGCTTTAGTATTGCTAATGTTCTTTTACTCAAATTTATCTCCTTAATTAATTATTACTTTTTCTTTTTAACCGATTTAGATTTTTTTACAATTTTATTCTTTTTATTTAAGCTTTTTCCTTTTGTAACGGATTTTTTCTTTTTGGATGCTTCGAATTTTACTTTTGATTTTACACTTTTCTTTTTATCCAAGACTTTTTTCATAGTAATTCCGATTTCAGCGGGACTTTCGACAACATGAATTCCGGCTTTTTTCATTGCCGCCATCTTTTCTGCAGCAGTTCCTTTCCCACCTGAAATGATTGCACCGGCATGACCCATTCTTCTACCAGGAGGAGCGGTTCTTCCGGCAATAAATCCAACTACAGGTTTTTTAACATTCTTTTTTATAAACTCTGCGGCTTCCTCCTCAGCGTTTCCACCAATTTCTCCAATCATTATAATTCCTTCTGTCCCCGGGTCATCATTGAATAGTTTTATGATATCAATAAATCTTGAACCGATAACAGGATCTCCACCAATACCAACGCAAGTAGATTGACCAATCCCTAAATCTGTCAACTGTTTTACTGCTTCGTATGTTAAAGTTCCACTTCTGCTTACAATACCAATTTTACCTTGTTTATGAATGAACCCGGGCATAATACCAATCTTAGCTTTGCCTGGTGAAATAATTCCGGGGCAGTTAGGTCCTATAAGTGTAACACCTTTTCCTTTGATTGCATTATATACTGAAATCATATCGCGTGCGGGTATTCCTTCAGTAATACAAACTATTAACTTAATACCGGCATTAGCGGCTTCTAAAATTGCATCTGCAGCAAAAGACGGTGGTACAAAAATAGCCGATGCCTCTGCTTTAACTTCTTTTACAGCATCTAAAACCGTATTGAAGATTGGAATATTAGTGCTCTCAAATTTCTGACCACCTTTACCAGGTGTTACTCCACCAACTACATTGGTTCCATATTCAATCATTTGTCTTGTATGAAAGGAACCTTCTCCGCCGGTAATCCCTTGAACAATTACGCGAGTTTTTTTGTCGAGAAGAATGCTCATTTTTTATTCCTTAATATATTTTCAAAAATTGTTTAGCCAAAATTAAGAAAGGATATGGAAAAATTCTTTTTTAAAAATTTTGATAAGAAAACTGGAGTAAACTTAATTCATCGAATTCTTTAGCCATTACTTGCATCCCGATTGGTAGTCCCTCAGAGTTTTTACCGATTGGAATATTAATTCCCGGGATTCCGGCAAGATTTGCTGAGGTTGTATAAATATCCATCAGGTACATCTCAAGTGGATCGGTCGATTTTTCACCTATTTTAAAGGCAACAGTTGGTGTGGTTGGTGTAAGTATTAAATCGATTTCCTTAAATGCATTATCAAAGTCTTGTTTAAGCAATCTTCTTACCTTTTGAGCTTTTCTATAATATGCATCATAATATCCGGCAGATAGAACGTAAGTACCTAACATAATTCTTCTTTTTACCTCACTTCCAAATCCTTCAGTTCTTGATTTGATATACATTTCGTTGATATCTGCTATTTGTTTTGATCTGTATCCAAAGTGAGCTCCATCATATCTTGCTAAATTTGATGATGCCTCTGCTGTTGTCAAAATATAATATGTCGGTATAGAATATTCAGTATGGGGGAGAGTTATATCAACTAACTCATAACCATTAATTTTAAGTTTATTACAGACTTCATCAATGGCTTCTTTTATTTCAATATCAAGCCCACTTGAATAGTATTCTTTAGGAAGTCCTATTCTAAACTTTTTATTTGTGTTTAGTTCTAATGAATAATTTGGTACACATACATCAGATGATGTTGAATCTGCCAAATCTTTGCCGGCAATAACTTGGAGAATTAATGATAAGTCATAAATATTTTTTGCAAATGGTCCAATAGTATCGAAAGATGAACCGTATGCGGTTAAACCGAACCTGGAAACTCTTCCATAAGTAGGTTTCAAACCATAAATACCGCAAAACGCAGCGGGTTGACGTATTGAACCACCTGTATCAGTTCCCAAAGAAGCGTCGCATAGATTAGCAGCAACCGCTACAGCTGAACCTCCGCTTGATCCGCCGGGGACTCTTGAATTATCAATGGGATTTAACACAGTTCCAAATGCAGAATTTTCGTTGGAAGAACCCATTGCAAATTCATCACAGTTCGTTTTACCAATTATTATTGCATCTTGATCAATCAATTTTTGTACAGCTGTGGATGTATAAACTGATTCAAAATTTTTGAGGATTTTTGAAGAGCAGGTAAGTGGTTTATCTTTTATTGCTAAAACATCTTTAATAGCTATAACCATTCCGGCAAGAATACCGGCTTTATTCTCTTTAATTTTCTTTTCGATTAAATCCGCTTTTTCGATCGCGTCAGTAAAAACAAAATTAAAAGCGTTTAGTTTTTTCTCTTGTTCTATTCTTGAAAGAAAATTACTGACGTTTTCCTTTAAAGATAATTTACCGGTTCGGATTAATGCTAATTTTTCGGAATGATTTTTATAAACTACCAACAGGTTTCCAGTTTTTTAATTATCCAATTTTTTGTTGTTCTTGATATCATCATTAATCTTGATATCTTCTTCAACTTCTCTCATTGCTTTTTTAAATTCTCTCATCCCTTTACCAATCCCCTGAGCGAGTTCAGGTATTTTCTTAGCACCGAATAAAATTAAAATTGCTAAGACAATCAGAATTATTTCTCCTGCCCCTAAATTTCCGAACATATATTCCTCTTTCTTTTTTTAATTAAAATGCATTGCGATTGATTGAAATATTAAAGCTCCGTCTGTTTTTCTTAAAACTGGGTCACAAGCGTTTTCAGGATGTGGCATCATTCCCATTACATTCTTTCTTTTATTTGTGATTCCAGCAATATTTCTTAAGGAACCATTCGGGTTATATTTTTTATTAATAATACCATCTGATGATGAATAAGTAAAAATTATTTGTCCGTTTGCTAACATATCTTTTAATGTAACATCATCGGTATAATAATTTCCTTCGCCATGTTTAATAGGAATTTTTATTGTTTCTTTCTTTATTCCTTTTGTGAAGATTGTATCTTTATTCTCAACTTTAAGGTAAATATCCTTACAAACAAATTTCAGGGATTCATTTTGTAACATTACTCCGGGTAATAAACCGGTTTCTAATAAAATTTGAAAACCATTACAAATTCCAAATACAATTCCTCCGTTGTTGGCAAAGGCAACAACTTTTTCCAGAATAGGAGAGAATTTGGCAATTGCACCGGTTCTAAGATAATCTCCATAAGAAAACCCGCCAGGAAGAATAATTACATCGGAGCCCTTTAAATCTTTTTCTTTATGCCACAAAAACTCAGCATCATATCCTAAAACTTTCTTGACTGAATAATAAGCATCATAATCGCAATTAGACCCCGGGAAAACAACAATGCCAAACTTGGGTTTCATTATTCTTTTTCCTTTGTATCCTTTACCTCAGTTAGCGTGAATTCGAAGTCTTCCATAATCGGATTGGACAAAAGTTTCTCGGAATACTCCCGAACTTCTTTTTCAGCCTCTTGTAAATCCTTAGTATCAACAAAAAATTCAATATACTTACCAATTCTTGTGTGTTTCACATTATTAAATCCCAAGAGTTTAGCACCCTGCTCAACTGCTTTACCTTGAGGATCTAAAATTTTTGGTCTTCTTTTTACTATTACGGTTGCTTTGTACAATCTATAAACTCCAGTTATTTGCCATTCCCATTTTCGAATTTCTTTCCTGTTATAAGATAAAATATGTGTCTTATTATTCCGAAAAAAATAATCGACAGAAAAATAAAAAACAAAATTTGTCCATTAGTAATTATGGTTAATATTAAAGCTACTATCAATAAAGTGAAAAGGAAAATTTTTTCTTTGAATTTGCGGTCTTTCAGTTTTGGGAGGGCACTATAACGAATTCTGCTGACCATTAGAATAGATAATATTACAACAAGTGGTAAAACTAAAGATGAAAAGGGTTCAATAATTTTCCCCTCTTTATAAAAGGAAAAAATCAGTAATGCAATAGTTATTGCTGATAAAGGAATTGGTAGCCCTGTAAAATCGCCTTTTATTTTAATTTCTTCGGTCATTACATTAAACCGGGCCAAACGAAGTGCACCAAAAATTAATAGAAAAGAACTAATAATAATTCCCCATGCTCCGAATTGAAAAGCATATGATTTGAATATAAGGAATGAAGGGGCAGCACCAAAACTTACAACATCTGAAAGAGAATCAAGTTCTACTCCAAAACGACTTGTTGTATCAAGAAGTCGGGCGACAATTCCATCTAATGTATCGAAAATGGCAGCAATAATTATAAATATGGCAGCATACTTGAAATTATTTTGCGAGGTATATAGGATCGACATAAAGCCACAAAATATATTCATCGATGTTACAGTATTAGCGACAAATGCTTTTGAAATTAAAGGTTTACTCATCTTCAAACTCGAATAAAATTGTTTCACCGGCTTTTACTTGATCCCCAAGTTTGACTTTTATTTTCCAACCTTTTGGGACAATAACGTCTGATCTGCTTCCAAATTTAATCATACCAAAACGTTCTCCTATTGATACAGTATCACCAAGTTTCAAGTCGAAGACAATTCTTCTTGCTATAAAACCGGCAACCTGAGTAAAAAGCATTTTCCCGAATTTACTTGTTATTCCAATTTCCGATCTTTCATTTCGTAAATCTGCCTTTTCGTGAAAAGCAACTAAATAATCACCTTTAACATAATTTAAGTAATCAACTGTCCCATCAATTGGTATTCGATTAACATGAACATTTAATGGAGACATGAAGATTGACACTTGTATTGCCTCTGAATTTAGAAAACGTTTCTCAAAAACATCTTTTATTATAACTACTTTTCCGTCAGCAGGAGAGACAATTACATTTTTATTTTTGGGTGGTGTTCTTTCAGGGTCACGGAAAAAATTTATACTGAATATTAAAAATCCAAGTCCTATCAAAATCAAAGCATACTTAATCCATCCTGTTTGAATAAAAAATGATAGTATAACCAAACCAATTGAAAATAGTGCCGATATTATGAATGTATTTAAACCATATTTAGTAATCATAAGATTATTATAGCTCTCTAATTATAAAAAAGAATGACAATACGGGCACAAATGTAATATTTTCTGACCTTAATTTCTTGTGAATAATTTTTTTGCTAACTTTTCGAACAGAATTTAGATAAATCATAAAAAAACGACTTTATAATCTGGGAGGAAGAATGAACTTAAATATGCAAGGGATGCTAAAACAGATTCAAAAAATGCAAGCTGACATGGCTAAGGTTCAGGCAGAACTTGAAAATAAAACTGTAACCGAAGAAAGTGGCGGAGGTATGGTTAAAGTTGTAGCTAATGGCAAAAAGGAAATTATTTCTATAAACATAGATGAAGAAATTGCAAAGAGTGGCGACAAAGAAATGCTTGAGGATTTAATTGTTGCTGCTGTTAATAAAGCACTTCAATCAGCCGGCAAAATGGCTGAAGAAGAAATGGCGAGTATAACAAAAGGAATGCTTCCTCCTGGTTTTAATATTCCGGGATTATAAAATTGTTAGTGGCTGAACCCCTTCAAAAAGCTATTGAAGAATTAAGTAAACTTCCTTCAATAGGGAAAAAGACTGCGCAAAGATTGGCTCTTCATTTACTGAAGAGTAGTCAGGCAAATGTTGACTCTTTAGTAACTGCAATCGCCGATCTTAAATCTAAAATTAGATTTTGTAAAATTTGTTTTAATATTTCTGTTGAAGAAGAGTGCGAAATATGTAAAAGCCATAAAAGAGATAGAACAATTCTCTGCATAGTTGAAGATGTTAGCGATGTTATAGCAATTGAAAAAACTAATGAATATAATGGTCTTTACCATGTATTAGGTGGTGTTCTTAATCCGTTGGCGAATATAAATGCAGATTCATTACATATAAAAGAACTTCTTAAAAGAATAGAACGCAAAGAGATAAGAGAAGTTATATTTGCTTTAAATCCTGATGCAGAAGGGGATGCAACATCACTCTATTTGACCAAATTACTCAAGGAATACCCAATTAAGTTATCAAGAATTGCGAGAGGGCTTCCGATTGGTGGTGACCTTGAATTTGCAGATTCTGCTACCATTGGGAGAGCATTCTTAGGACGGATCGCTCTCTAAAAATGGAAACCAAATCGATGGAAAAAGAATGGTATAAGGATTGGTTTTCTTCTGAAGAATACAATTTTGTCTATTCACATCGAAATTTTGATGACGCAAAACAAATTATTGATTTAATTATTTCCACTCTTGGTTTAAAAAAAACTGATTATCTTTTAGATGCCCCTTGTGGTACTGGTCGTCACCTAATTTACCTTATCTCACTTGGATATAATGTTGTCGGTTTCGATTTAAGTTTTCCGTTTCTAATTAAAGCAAAAAAAATAGTTCTTGATAATGGATTTACTCCTTTACTTTTCAGAGGGGACATTAGAAATTTTTGTTTGAAAAAAAAATTTGATTGTATCCTCAACCTTTTTACAAGTTTTGGGTACTTTTTTAGTGATGATGAAAATTTTCAATTCCCTATAAATTCGCTAAATCTGTTAAACCAAGGCGGTTATTTTGTTTTAGATTATATTAACAAAGAATTTCTTATAAATAATTTAGTACCCAATTCTGTTAAAGAATATAATGGCATTACCGTAATTGAGAAAAGAGAAATTAAAGATGACCGTGTTATTAAAACCATAAATCTTATAAAAGGGAATGAATCTAAAACTTATTATGAATCTGTTAAGTTGTATTCAAAAGATATTATACTTGAACGTTTTATGAGAATTGGTTATAGTTTAGCATATATATTTGGTGATTACAAGGGAAACAAGTTTAATGAAAAAGATTCTGAAAGATTAATCATGATTTTTAGAAAATGTTGAAAGAACTCTCTAAAATATTTCTTTTGTTATTCGTTATAACTTCTTGTGATTTAATTACAACAAGAGTTCCGGAAGAACCTATTAAACCGGGTTCAGGTAATTTACCGGCAACCTCTCCGCAAATATTGTTTCAAAACTTTAAATCATCCCTTGAAGATAAAATTGTAGAGAATTATTTATCTTGTTTTGTGGACTCTTCCTTTCTTAAGAAAAAATTTCAGTTTATACCGGCAACCGGTTCTATTACACAATATCCGGTATTAAACTCTTGGCGAATAACTTCAGAAAGGCAATATCTTACTAATTTAAAATCACAGGGAGCAGGTATTACTTTAACTTTTTCAAACACAATAAATACCCCTTTAGGAGATAGCGCTATCTATTCCATCGATTATTCCATTAATATATCATCAAATAATCTTACATTTGCTGGTAATTATTCGGGTTCAGCTATATTTAAGATATTCTTGGATTCACGTAATCAATGGGTAATAGTTGACTGGCAAGATATTAAAAAAGAGAACCTTAATTGCTGGAGTGATTTGAAGGGGAGGACTTATTAGAAAGTATATTTTTATAGCCCTTATCTCTGTTTTAATGATAAGCTGTATAAATCCTTTCGCTCCTGGGATTGATGAAAACTTGGGTGTTGAAGGAGGATTAATCAGCGATCAAAAAAATGTAGGTGGTGTTTTTCAAAATTTACAATACGCTTATACCTTTAAGGATACATTGATTTATAGCAAGATATTAGACCCAAATTTTATATTCTCATTCCGTGATTATAATTTGGGTGTTGACTATAATTGGGGCAGGGATGAAGAAATGAAGGTAACTTATGGACTTTTTCAAAATACTCAGAGATTGGATCTTATATGGAATAATATTGTATCGATGACTGGTGACTCCACAAGGATTGTAAGAAGTTTTAATCTTACTATTACTTTTAATCCTACAGATATATTGTATGTGGATGGTAGAGTTAATCTGGAATTAAAAAAAGATAAAGATAATAGATGGAGAATTTTACGCTGGAATGATGAATCAAACTTTTAAATATTTTTAATCTCAAGTTAACAAATAAAATTGTCCTATGTTTTTTTTCTATATTAAAGAAACACTTAGAATTTTCAAGAGATCCTCCATTGCTACAGTTGTAACGGTAACAATAACAACAATTGCAGTGTTTCTATCTTCTATTTCTGTTTTCATGATTTTTTTATCAAACGATTTTTCTAACAAAATAAAACAAAATATAGAAATAAATTTATATCTTAAAGAATCTTTAGTTAAGACAGATATCGGAAGAATTAAATCGACATTAGAGGAAAAACAATTTATTAGTTCAGTAAAATTTGTCTCAAAAGAAAAGGCAATTGATGATTTTATACGAGAGACAGGTGAAGATTTCCGTTCTGTGTTAGATTATAATCCGCTTCCAAATTCGTTTGTAATCAGATTCAAATCGGGGATGATATCAGAGAAAAATTTTGACATAATAATAAATGAGCTCAAATCAATAAACGGTGTTGATGATGTTGTTTATGATTACAATGTAATCGTTCGTATATTGAAAATTTTACGTTCGCTTGAATTTGTTATTTATGTTACATCAATTCTATTAATCTTGTTATCAATTTATCTTGTCTATAGTAATAACAGAATCCAGTATGAAAGTAATAAGACTCTCTATAACACAATGAAGTTAGTAGGAGCCAAATTATCGACATTGAAGATTCCGATTGTTTTGTATAGTTTATCGATAGGGTTGATTTCTTCTATTTTGTGTTTCTTGATTAATTATATAATTTTGAAATTATTGACTACAATAAATATTAATCTTAAATTCTCTTTTGATTTTAAGATAATTCATGTAATTACTTTTATCATTGGTATAGCTTTAGGTCTAATTGGAAGTTATTTCGCTTCAATGAAGGTTACACTCAAAATAACTGTAAATGAAAATTTCTCCGGGTAAAAGATGAATAAATTTCTATTATCATTAATTTTACTTTTTGTAGCAATCTCATCGAGTATTAACGCTCAGATAACCGATTATGAATTAGGAACCAAATCTGGGTTAAGGTATAATCAACAGAGTGGATATTTTGATTTATCAGATCCAGATGCAGTTAATATTAAAGTTGCAGTTTGGGGATTTGTCCGTTATCCAGGGAAATACTTAGTCCCTTCTTATACTAACTTGTTAGATTTACTTTCATATGCAGGAGGGCCAAGTAACGATTCTCACTTAGATGATTTAAGACTATACCGTACAAAAGAAGATGGTTCTCAAGAAATGTTAGTTTTTAACTTTAATGATTTGCTTTGGGAATCGAAGCTTGACTCAAAAAATAGGAAAGTACCTTTAATTGAAGCTGGAGATATTCTTGTTGTCCCAGGTTCTCCACGCTATTATGCTCGAGATCTTGTTTCGATGTGGGCCACTATTTTAAGCGCTCTGGTATCAATTGCAATCCTTGTTTTAAATCTTGTCAGGAATTAAAATGGAAAACTCAAATTTTAATAACAATGGTCAGGATATTAACACACTAAGAGATTATATTAATCTTATAAGACTTAATTTACTTCCAATTATCCTTATAAGTATAACTGGTTTGCTTGTCGCAGTGATATATGCAGTAAATGCTCCTAATATATACAAGTCAATTACCGTTCTCAAAATAGCAAAACCATCAGGTAGCATTTTACAAGGTTCGCTTTTACCTGAGTTTCAAGATTTTGGAAGCGACAGATTCATTGCTAATGAAATAGAAATCCTAAAAAGTTATAAGTTAAGAGAAAAAGTCGCTAAAACGTTAGTTGATACATTTAAGGTAAGTAGTGATAAAAAAAGTTTTAGTCTAATCCTGGAAGAATCTGATGGTCGTAATTCAATTCTAAGTTTGAAAAGCATAGAAAAAATAGTAAAAGTACTTGAATCTAATGTTTCTATTGATCAGAAAAGAGGTCTTGATATAGTTGAAATTTCTGTCGAATCCAAATCTCCGAAAGAAGCAGCTTTAATAGCTAATACTTATGCTGCTGCTTACAAAGAGATTAATTTGGCTAACAACAGACAACAGTTAACTGCTATCAAGGAATTTTTAGCAAAACAAAGAGATGAAAAGTTAAAAGAGCTTGGGAATGTAGAAGAAACTTTGCTTGCTTATCAAGAACAAAAAGGAATTGTACAATTACCAGAACAAGCCCGAACTTTAATTGCACAATCATCCGATTTTGAAGCAAAGTTGAATGCAACCAAAATTGATCTTACAATCGCCGAAAAAACCTTAAATCAATACAAAGCTGAGTTAGAAAAACAGGATCCTGAAATAAAAGATTATATTGAGAGTTTAGCTACTGAACCTTATATAAAAAATCTGCAGCTTCAAATTGCCGATATGAAGACACAAAAAGATCGCGCTGTTGCTACTTCAGCAAATAGCCAAAGGAAGAATGAATTAATAAAAGAATATGATGCAAGAATTGAAGAGCTTAAAAATAAGTTAAATAATCAACTTTCGGTTTACAGAGCTGGTGTTTTGGCTTCAAGTCCAGAAGAAATTAAGGATCTCACTAGAAAGGTATTAGAAGAAGAAGTTAAGTATCAAGCACTTCTAGCTTCTTATAAAAAATTAAATGAAATTGTTCAGGATTACGATAAGCGTTTAAATAAATTACCTACTAGTACAATTGACCTTGCACGTTTACAACGAGAGCAAGCATCCTATGAAAAATTATTTACCCAGGTTGAAGAACGTTATCAGGAAGCTATAATTAATGAACAATCAGTCCCTGGTAATGTATTGGTTATAGATGAAGGACTTGTTCCGATTTTACCATCAAAACCTAATCGATTGTTAATTGTTATTGTTGGACTTGTACTTGGTGTAGGTCTTGGGATTGCTTTTGCATTTGTTAAAGATCATTTCGACAATACTATTAAAACACCAGAAGATATACAAAAGAGAAATATTAATATTCTTGCCTGGATCCCACAAATAGAGGGGATTGATTCCACGAATAAAGATTTTGAATTTATAGTTGCTAAAAAACCCGATGCTTCTGCCAGTGAAGCATACCGTGCTTTACGAACCCGAATTAAATTTTCGAAACTGGATAAAGAAACATTAAAGGTGATCTTAATTACATCACCAACTTCTCAGGAAGGTAAAACAACTACATCAGTTAATCTTGCGGGAAGTTTTGCTCAGGCAAATTTCAAGACAATATTGCTTGATGCAGATCTTAGAAAACCTAGAATTCACTCGGTTTTCAATCAAAAAAGATTTCCAGGATTTACAGATTATTTCTTTGGACAAACTTCATATGAAGAAATTATTCGAACAACCGAAGTAAATAATTTATTTTATGTAAGTGCGGGTACAATTCCTCCTAATCCTTCCGAAATTCTTGGTTCTTCTCAAATGGAAAGTTTTATTCAAAAATTAAAAAATAATTTTAATTATATCATTATCGATTCACCGCCTTTAATTGCTGTAACAGATTCTGAAATATTAGCTCAGGTAGTTGATGGTACAATATTAGTCGTTTCTGCAAATTATACGGAAATGGATTTACTTGAAAAATCTGTTGAGGTTCTGCGAAGAGACAATAGCACGTTTTTGGGTGTATTACTTAATAATTTCAGTTTCAGAAGTGGATATAGTTCTTATTACAAATACTACTATTATTATTCAAGACCAACCAATGGCTCCAAGAAAAGTCGGGTAAAAGTGTAAATGAGCAAGAAAGTTTCTGTTGTTACTGGTGGAGCAGGATTTTTAGGTTCTCATCTTTGTGATAGGTTAATCCAGGAAAATATAAAAGTAATTTGTCTGGATAATCTCCTTACGGGAAGAATAGAAAACATTGAACATCTATTTGGGAATGAAAATTTTCATTTCATCAAACTTGATGTAACAAATTTTATACATGTTTCTTCATCAGTGGATTATGTTTTGCACTTTGCATCTCCAGCTAGCCCAATCGATTATCTTAAGCTTCCTATCCAAACTCTCAAGGTAGGTTCACTTGGGACTCATAAAGCACTGGGTTTAGCAAAAGAGAAAAAAGCCCGGTTCTTACTTGCATCAACTTCCGAAGTTTATGGTGATCCTTTAGTACATCCTCAACGGGAGGATTATTGGGGAAATGTAAATCCGGTCGGACCAAGGGGAGTATATGATGAAGCCAAGCGTTTTGCTGAAGCGATTACGATGGCTTATCACCGTTATCATAACCTTGATACTAGAATAGTGAGAATTTTCAATACTTATGGTCCACGTATGCGCATCGATGACGGAAGAGCGTTACCAACATTTTTCTCCCAAGCACTCCGTGGCGAAGATATTACTGTTTATGGAGATGGTAAACAAACCCGTAGTTTTTGTTATGTAAGTGATTTAATTGATGGTATTTTCAAACTACTTTTATCCAATGAAGTTTTACCAGTAAACATTGGTAACCCCGATGAAATTACTATTGAAAACTTTGCTTTAGAAGTTATAAGGTTAACCAATTCAAAAAGTAAAATTATCTATAAAGAATTACCTGTCGATGATCCTCAAATTAGACAACCAGATATTTCAAAAGCCAAGAAAATATTAAACTGGTCACCTAAAATTAGTAGGGAAGAAGGTTTGAGAATTACCTTAGAGTATTTTAGAAAAATGATTTCTTGAGCTAAAGTAGTTTATTATTCATTCAAATAAAAAGTCCCGCTGTTTACGGGACTTTTTATATAAATAACAACTATCAAATCATCTATTAATACATTCCATCCATTCCGCCATGCGGCATTTGTGGCATTGGTTTTTCATCTTCTTTCTTTTCGAATACAACGGCTTCAGTAGTAATTAATAGCGAAGCAACTGAAGCAGCATTTTCTAATGCGGTTCTTGCAACTTTTGTAGGATCAATTACACCAGACTTAACAAGATTTTCATATTTTTCTGTTGCTGCATTGAAGCCAAAATCATCTTTTCCTTCCATAACTTTGTTCAGTACAACTGCACCTTCTAAACCGGCATTAGCAGCAATTTGTTTTAGTGGTTCTTCTAATGCTTTTTGAATTATCTTGATACCGGTATTTTGATCTTCATTTTCACCTTGCAATTTTTCTAATGAACCAATTGCTCTAACAAATGCAACTCCACCACCAGGAATAATTCCTTCTTCAACGGCAGCTCTTGTTGCATGCAATGCATCTTCAACTCTTGCTTTCTTTTCTTTCATTTCAACTTCTGTGGCTGCACCAATCTTCAGAACTGCTACACCGCCAGATAATTTTGCTAATCTTTCTTGTAATTTTTCTTTATCGTAATCTGAAGTTGTTTTTTCAATTTGCGCTTTTATTTCATTAATTCTCTTTTTAATATCATCAGATTTACCTGAACCTTCTACAATTGTTGTATTGTCTTTATCAACAACTACTTTCTTAGCACGACCTAAATAGTCTAGTGTAGCATTTTCTAATTTGAATCCTCTTTCTTCAGAAATTACTGTACCATCGGTTAAAATAGCAATATCCTCTAACATTGCTTTTCTTCTATCGCCGAAACCAGGTGCTTTAACTGCGCAAACTTTCAATGTACCACGAAGTTTGTTAACAACTAAAGTAGCTAAAGCTTCGCCTTCCAAATCTTCTGCAATAATTAACAAAGCTCGTCCAGCCTGTGCAATTTTTTCCAGAATTGGGAGAAGATCCTTCATTGCCGAAATCTTTTTATCATGAATTAAAATGTAAGGGTCTTCTAATACTGCTTCCATTGTCTCAGAATTGGTAACAAAGTAGGGTGAAATATAACCGCGGTCGAATTGCATACCTTCTACGACTTCCAAAGTGGTTTCAGCGGATTTGCTTTCTTCAACAGTTATAACACCATCTTTGCCAACTTTATCCATTGCATCTGCTATTAAATTACCGATTGTTTTATCGTTATTTGCCGAAATAGCTCCAACTTGAGCGATTTCTTCTCTTCCACCAACATTTTTACTAATTGATTTTAGATAATCAATAACTTTTCCTACAGCTAAATCAATACCTCTCTTTAAATCCATCGGGTTAGCACCAGCTGTAACATTCTTTAATCCTTCACGATAAATTGCTTGGGCTAAAACTGTTGCAGTTGTGGTTCCGTCGCCAGCCACGTCGCTAGTTTTGGAAGCAACTTCGCGTACCATCTGGGCGCCCATATTTTCCATTGGGTTTTCAAGTTCAATTTCTTTTGCAACAGTAACACCATCTTTTGTAACTGTTGGGGCACCAAATTTTTTATCAATGATAACATTACGTCCTTTAGGACCTAAAGTTACTTTTACAGCATTAGCTAATTTATCAACACCATTTTTTAATGCTGCACGTGCATCACTACTATATTCAACTATTTTTGCTGCCATAATATTTCCCCTTATTTTTTATCAAACTTTTACTTTACAATTCCGTAAATATCGCTTTCGCGCATAATTAGATATTCTTCGCCATCAATTTTGACTTCTGTTCCGGAGTATTTACCATAAAGAACAGTGTCTCCAACTTTTACAGTGAGTTTAATTGTTTTTCCATCATCAGTCATTTTTCCATCGCCAACTGCTACGACTGTACCTTCGATTGGTTTTTCCTTTGCAGTGTCCGGTAAAATAATTCCGCCTTTAGTTGTTTCTTCCGCTTCTTTTGGTTTTACAATTACTCGGTCATGTAATGGTTGGATTTTGAATTGAGCCATATTAACCTCCTTGAATTAAAATTATATTAGCACTCTTAAAAAACGAGTGCTAATATAATAGGTAAGCAATAATTTGTCAAGAGTTCTGGACGAAATTCTTGGTTTTTTTGCTAAAAAATGGCTTTTTTAACGAAATATATATACTTAACTAAATAAAACAGACTCTAAGTATTTATTGCAGTCGATAAGATTTTTGATTTAATAAATCTCTTTATTTCTGCAAAAAATTTGATTAGGGATTCAAGCTAAGATTCAATGAAATGTATAATTAGTAATGGTTCTTCAAATCGAGTGGCAGAAATTATAAAATCAGTTTATAAATTTTTTACCAAAACTACTTCTTTGTGAAAAATATTAAAGGCTCGACACTTATTCCAATAATATTGATCTCTCAAAAATGTAATCTATATTCTTGAGTAATTTTGAGTTATCAAAAATTTCCTCTAATTCATTACTGGGAATATATTTTTTTACATTTTCGTTCTTGAGCAGTTCATCCTTTAAGTTTGTTTTCTCATTCTTCCATACTTCCATTGCGCAGTTTTGAACAATCTGATATGCCTCCTCTCGCGATATACCTTTTTCTGTAAGTAGTAAGAGTACCTTTTGTGAAAATATTAATCCTCGTGTAAGGTTAAGATTTTTTAACATCCGATCAGGGTAGATTATCAAATTATCTATTAGTTTTATACTAAGTCCTAAAATATAATCCAAAACAATACAGCTATCTGGAATTATCACTCTTTCTACAGATGAATGCGAAATGTCCCTCTCATGCCAAAGAGCAACGTTTTCTAATGCAGCTATACAATTACTTCGTAATAAACGGGCAAGACCTGTTATTCTTTCGCTTACAATTGGATTGCGTTTATGTGGCATTGCTGAAGAACCTTTTTGTCCTTTCGAAAAATATTCTTCTGCTTCCAGAACCTCTGTTCTTTGAAGATGACGAATTTCAATTGCTATTTTCTCAAGAGAAGAACCGATCACCGCAAGAGTTGTCAAAAATTCTGCGTGACGATCCCTTTGCACGACTTGTGTTGCAACAGGTTCGGGTTTTAGACCGAGTTTTTCACAGACATATTGTTCAACTTTTGGAGAAAGATGTTCAAAGGTTCCTACTGCGCCTGATATTTTCCCGACACTGATATTTTCTATAGCATTTCCCAAACGTAATATGTTTCGTTTTGTTTCTTCATACCATAATGCAAATTTTAATCCCATAGAGTATGCTTCGGCATGAATACCATGGCTTCTTCCGATGCACAATGTATGTTTATGTTCTAACGCTCTTTTTTTAAGAACTGATTTTAAATCCATTAAGTCATTCAGTAAAATTTTGCCGGCTTCTTTCATTTGATAGGCAAGGGCAGTATCTAAAATATCTGAAGATGTCATGCCGTAATGAATATGTCTTGAAGCTAAACCAACATTTTCGGCAACGTTTGTGAGAAAAGCAATCACATCGTGTTTAGTAGTTTCTTCGATTTCTAAGACACGATTTAAATCATAATTCGCTTTAGATTTTATTTCTTCTAAATCTTCTTTTGGAATAAAACCCATTTCATATCTTGCTTCGCAAGCAAGTAATTCAATTTTAAGCCAAGTATCTAATTTGAATTTTTCTTCCCATATTTTACCCATTTCTTTACGGGTATAGCGTTGGATCATCTCCTTCTCTCCAATCTTAGTTTTAATGTGCGTTGTTTACTATCTCGGATTACTTTTACATCAAGAACATCACCGGGACTAAATTCCTGTAGTTTACCGATCATTGTTGTTTCGTTATTAATCTTGAAATTATTTATGCCAACAATAATATCGTAAACCTTAAGACCAGCTCTTTCAGCGGGAGAATTTCTCTGAACTTGAGTTACTATTACTCCACGTGTACTCTTTAAATCGTATGCTTTAGCGATAGCTTGGTCGATAGTTTGTATACTTAAACCAGTCCAAAAATCTCTGTCAACTTTGCCATTAATTTTTAGCTCATCGACGACACGTTTAATTTTGTTTATAGGAATTGCGAAACCTAAACCGATATTACCAGCCGAACCGGCAGTGTAAATTAAAGTATTCATTCCTATCAGTTCACCAAATGCATTTACAAGTGGTCCACCACTATTACCTGTGTTGATAGCTGCATCTGTCTGTATCATGTTTACATAGTATCTGTTATCCTGTGCACCAAGATTCATCCCTTTTGCGCTAACAACACCCACAGTAACCGTTGGTTGATCGTTAATATCAAATAAACCAAATGGATTACCTAATGCAATAACCCATTCTCCGATCATTATTTTATCTGAGTCGCCCATCTTAACATAAGGGAAGTTATTTCCTTCTATTTTGAGTAAACAGATATCAGATGAAGGATCGCTGCCAATTATTTTGGCTTCGTGTTGAGAACCATCAGTCATTGTTACTATTGCTTCGACTGCGTTACCAGCCACATGATCATTGGTAAGAATATAACCATCCGGAGAAATTAATACACCTGAACCAAGATTTTTAATTTGTTGATTGTAAACTCTATCTCCAAAGAAGTATCTGAAGACTGGATCACTTGAAAATATGTCACGCACTTGGCGGATTTCAGTGACATTAATACCAACAACAGCTGGACTTACTTCCGCAGCAGTTTTAGTTATAATAGTTGCTCGCGATGCAGTTATGTCTTGTTGAAGATGTGCCTGGTTTGAAGCGTTGATAGCGTTTACACTTGAATCACCCGAAAATGAACTTAACGATCCTTCAAAAGATGATTTACCTTTAAATATAAATGCAAAGGCAGCAGTAGCAATTAACAATGTAACTAATGCTGTTGTTATAATTATTCTACTTTTATTCATCTGAAACCTTCCTCGATTTATCTGCTTGTTGTTTAATATAAAGTTTTATTGGTTCTATATGACGAATTAAAATTATTAACAAGACAATCGAAACAAGTATTGAAAACTCTAAATTATTTTCAGCTTGAATTTGGGACATTCTGTTAAGAACGTCAACTGATGTAAATGATAAGACAGCAGTTAATAATGTTGCGGTAAAGTTACTAAAATGAATGTTTCGTCGGAATGCATATCCAATTAGCCACATTACTATCCAGATAATAACTAAAGGAATGGAAATTATAACTGCTCCTCCGAATGCAGTAGCTAAACCTCTACCTCCTCTGAATTTAATCCAAAAAGAATAACAGTGCCCCAATACAGTACCAATTAATCCCAATAATAAAAAGGGAAAAACATCACCGTAAAAAAGGGCAATTAATTCGACTGCTGCAAATCCCTTAAAAAAATCAATTATAAAAATTACGATAGCCAAAAAAACAGAATCTGAGATGCGGTAAGAATTCATTGCACCAACATTACCACTACCGCTTTTGGTTATGTCTATTCCTTTTGTAGTTTTTAGTAAAATATATGCTGTAGGGACTGAGCCAATTAGTATACCAATTAAAAAGCTTATTATGTATTCCATTGTTGTCCTTTATTATTAATCAAATTTAAGAAATAAACAAAGTCAATGAAAATATAATTTAGCGATTATTTTGGCTTTATTACTTAATCTATTATCAATGATTTTCTTATTAGGTAAAAAATAGTTTTGAAAAACTTTATTGAACATTTAAAGATATTCTGTTATTTTTCAGTAGATTTTAATTAGGCCAATTATGCAGATAGAATTTCTGCAGAATCACTTTTATCTCCCTTCCACCTATATATTCTCAAATTATTTGAATGTTTCCAAATTAATATCTCTTTGTGAAATTTTTATAAAATAGATTTCCTTTCTAGTTCATTTTTTCCATTTATTGTTTCTAAAGATTCTCGAAATTATTAGTTAGCAACTAATTTCATTTGGCAATTAGAAAAATAGATCAGTAAAAACTTAGGAGGTAATTATGGAAGATGTGGATCGGGGCAAATTTATTTCAGTTCGAAATCTTTTGGAGGATATTGGAGCTGGAATTGGGAAAGCAAATTTTTCTCTCTGGAAAGAATCTGAATCACCATATGGAATATTGGCTGTAAAAACCGCAAAGGTCAGTGTCGATTTTGAGATGACTAGTTCAGCTATTGACAGAAATGAATCATTTTCATTAAATGCACCCCCATTACCTTTCTTAGGTGCAAAAACTTTAACTCTCAGCTCTGATACTTCTTCAAAAGAAAACAGGGAGTTAAATCGAGCAAATATTATTCTCGAAATTGTCAGTATTGCTCCTGAAAGACTTGAAAGTTCAGATAATAAAATAAAGGAAAATTTACTACAAGCTATAAATTTAATTCGTATTCGTATTCCAAGTTTAAAAAGATCTGAAAAAGATAAGAAGAGGATAAATGATATATTGACCAAAGCTGAGAAATTGTTAATGGAAAATAAAATTGAAGAAGCTCGTAATTCTCTAATTAAAATTGCAGAAGAATATTCAATAAATATTTCATAAAAATTCAGGAGGTAAAATGCCCGAGTTTAAAGCCCCTTCATTGGACCCTAAACCATTAATTGATGCTGCGGTTGGTGTTTATAATTCTGTAACAACAGTAATTTCAAAAGTAGTGGAACAAAGTGGAAGTCTCTCCTCCGAGGCTCAAAAAAATATTAATGAAGTCCTTGGGGGAAATATAGGTGGGATTTTAGAGAAATTGGATTCCCACTTAAAGGAAATATTAGATAAGATTAAAGATGTGGTTAGTACAGTTCAACAATTACCACCACCACTTATTTCTCCTCCGATAGACCCATTAATTGTTTTAAAACAAATAGCTGATGGGATTCAACATGCTGAGAATATACTGAATCAGCAATCGTTAATTATTGCGAGTGGTTCTGTTGAAATTGAATTGGATGTAAAAGTTGGAAATGAAGTAGGCGGACATGCAAAAATTACATTTCAAATATCTCCAAAACCATATAATTAAAAGGAGTTAATTATGGCAGCAAGTATCGAATCAGTAGTATCATTTTCTGTTATTTTAGCTGAAACATTCGCTGCAGTTGGGTTATCTACACTTGTTCCTAACACTTTAATTGCAGTAGCGAAAGGTGCAAAAGGTGCAGCATCAATTGAACCAACGGAATTGTCTTTACCAGGAAGTGTTAAAGATAGTTTAGGAATAATTAAGAAAGTTGCAAATAATGTAGATGCGCTAGATATTTTAATACCAAAAGAGGCAAAAATTTCTGCTGAGTTTCAGTTTCAAGGTACATTTAATACTACTTATGGGGCAAGTATGGAAGGCTCTGTGTCTGTAGAAAGTGTTGGCGCTGTTTCAGTTAAAGCTGGTTATTCGATGTTATATGAATCCAAATCCAGCAACAAGATTTCACTAGAGGTTAATTTTTCTACCATACATGCGGAGATTTAATACTGCATAGTAATCGTTGAGAATTGCTCCATTTTGTATTAAGATGTCTCAACATTCCCATAAATCCTTGCATAATTAATCAAGGGATAAATTACTATATTTTTTTCACTTCTATACTTGAGAAGATGGTGATTGGTCTCAAATAAGAAATTCAAAACTAACGTTGATTTTTTATAATAAAAATAGTTCAATCAATAGTAATAGTAAGCTTAGTTACTCTGAATTATAATTTTTACATTAATTCAGCTAGCAGCAAATATTCCGGGGAAAAATTCTAACTATTTTCCTCTTTCCTATTCTTATAAAATTGTTAAATTTGAGCAGTAATTCTAAGTATAAATTATTAAAGAGGAATTAATGGTTAATTATATTGGTAGATTTAACGTAGTCCCTTCACTACCTGAAAAGTTGGAACCTTTACGTGAGATAGTGTTTAATTTATTCTGGACCTGGAATCATGATGCTATAGATCTTTTCAGACGACTTGATGGTAAGCTTTGGGAAGAAACATATCATAATCCGGTATTGATGCTTGGTAAAATTTCTCAGGAAAGATTAAACGAAGTTTCCAACGATGATAGTTTCATTTCCCACATGAACCGTGTATATGTTCAACTAAATGTTTATTTGGAAGAGAAAACCTGGTATCAAAAAAATTACAAATTCGATAAAGAAAATGTTATTGCATATTTCTCGGCTGAATATGGGCTTACAGAATGTTTGCAAATTTATTCAGGTGGACTTGGAGTTTTATCCGGCGATCATCTTAAATCTGCAAGCGATCTCGGCTTACCTTTAGTGGGAGTCGGATTGTGTTATAAAGAAGGTTATTTCCAACAATACCTTACATCTGACGGTTGGCAACAAGAAAGATATGAACTGACTGATTTCTATAATCAACCGATGACTCTTGTTCTCAATGAAGATAAATCACCACTTAAAATTGATCTGGATTTTCCAGGTAGAAAAGTATTTGTGCAAGTTTGGAAAATTCAGATAGGCAGAGTTCCGCTCTTTCTTCTTGACACAAATGTCCCGGAAAATACTCCTGAAGATAAATTTATTACGCGTGCACTTTACGGTGGGAATAACGAAACACGTATTCAGCAAGAAATTGTTCTTGGAATTGGGGGTATTCGCGCGTTACATGCTATGGGCATTAAACCGATTGTTTGTCACATGAACGAAGGTCATTCTGCCTTCTTAGCACTGGAAAGAATCAGAATCTTAATGAAGCTATATAACTTATCCTTTACAGAAGCGCGTGATGTCAACTTTTATTCGAATGTATTTACAACTCATACACCAGTACCGGCTGGTATTGATATTTTCCCAAATGAAATGATCGAAAAATATTTTGGAAATTATTATCGGCATGAATTAGGAATAAGTGATAAAGATTTTTATAGCCTTGGCACTATCGTTAAGGATAAACCACCAAGTAATTATAATATGGCTCACCTCGCAATGAATATGTCCGGCTATGTTAATGGTGTAAGTAAGTTGCACGGTAAAGTATCAAAGAAAATGTGGCAGTCAGGTTTTCCACAGGTTCCATTTGATGAAATTCCGATTGACTATGTTACCAACGGAATCCATATACATTCTCATTTATCGAATGATATGCAGGAATTACTATACCGTTATCTTGGTGAGAAGTTTATGCGTAATCCCTCTGATGTTGAAACCTGGAAAAGAATAGATGAGATTCCTGATGAAGAACTATGGAGAACACATGAAAGAAGACGTGAAAGATTAGTTGCATTCGCACGTAAGAGATTACGAAAACAAATTATAAGTCGTGGTGGATCTTCTTCTGAAATCAACGCTGCCAAAGAAGTGTTGGACGCTTCAGCTCTTACTATAGGGTTTGCCAGAAGATTTGCAACCTACAAACGCGCTACTCTTATCTTTAAAGACATAGAACGACTAATAAGCATTATTGCAAATCCTGATTATCCCGTTCAATTTATAATTGCCGGTAAAGCACACCCTAAGGATGAAGAAGGGAAGAAGCTTATTCAAGAAATTATAGCTGTAACAAAAGAACATTATTTAAGGAAGAAGATTGTCTTTTTAGAAAACTACGATATGAACGTTGCTCGCTATATGGTTGAAGGATGCGATGTTTGGTTGAATAATCCACGCCGCCCGTTAGAAGCAAGCGGTACATCTGGTATGAAAATAATTGCAAATGGTGGACTCAACCTTAGCGTTCTTGATGGATGGTGGGATGAAGCTTACAATTATCAAGTCGGTTGGAAAATTGGTAATGGTGAAGAATACGATAATCTCGATTATCAGGATGAAGTTGAATCCCGATTAATTTATGAAATGATTGAAAAGGAAATTGTTCCGCTCTTTTATAATAGAAGTGAAGGAAAACTTCCGCGTGGATGGATCCAAATGATGAAAAATTCTATGAAACAACTTGGACCAATTTATAACACTCACAGAATGGTTCAGGAATATGCACAAAAGTTTTACTTTGCCTCTTATCAGAAACGACACGAATTAATGGAAAACAATTGGAAAAAAGGGAAAGAATATTCTGCATGGAAAAGTAAAGTTTATGAAAATTGGCATAAAGTAAAATTTATCTCAATTCTTGAAGAAGAAAAGAACGGCGATCTGAAAGTTGGGAAAAAATATCCGATTGTTGCTGAAGTTGAATTAGGTGATCTTACTCCTGATGATGTTGATGTTCAGATTTATTTCGGAAAAGTTGAAAACGGAGAATCTGAAGATCATTCATATGTCAATATGACTTGTAACCCGAAGAAAACAAAATCCGGACGTTATTCTTACAAAGGTGAAATTGAATGCAAGAATACCGGACAGTTTGGATTTACATTACGCATTCTACCTAAAAATGATATTCTAATAAATAAATTTGAATTGGGACTGATTCGTTGGGCTTAGTAAGTGATTAACTTTTAGTTCTTTATTTGGTTCGCTGAGAAGATTAACAATGCTGGTGGGGATATTTGTCGAATAATTAATCCTAAACTAATAAGGAGTTGACTTAAATTCTTTCACTTACTTTTGAGCATTTGAATTACAAGCGCTATTATTTATTGCTCACATTATTGATTATATTAATAAAGAAAAATTTGAACTCTTGCTATAATAAAGCAAAAAAAATAATAAGCTAGTTTGATAGTTCATTAAGCATTTTAATATTTTTTCTCATAATTCAATAACTAAAAATTAATAACAATAAACAAGAACCAAGAGAATATTAAGAATGTTGTTAGAAACACTCGACTTAAAAACAAAAGATGTCCTTATCTATTCACAGAACCTGTTTAATTTTAATGATAGTTTTAAGATTATTTACAAGAATGAGAAAAAGAAATTTCCAAGACGTATAAGCTATTTTGATGTATGCAATTATGTGAAAGACCCTTCACCCAAAAATCTAATTATATATCGACTTCTCACCAATATTCATAATCTTGATGCATACAGTACAAAGTATGGATATTTTATAAAAATTAATGGCAGAATGGAACTGATCTATTTCGACCCGATTTTTGCAATAAAAGACTTACGACATTTACGATTTGAATTAGACCCAAATAGATTTCGTTTCAAAATACAGCAGGTTGGACTAACATCACTTACTCGTTGGGAAAGTGAACCGGACTTTGCAGAGGTATACAGTTTCGACTTGAAAGCAGTTGAAGCTCAGAATCAAAACGACAAAATTTATGCGGATGCCATTTTTGCAATGGATCCGGATTACTCAGATAAAGAACCCGAAGAAATTGAACCTCCCAGAAATTTTGAAGTGGCAAAAAAGTTTACTCCCGATGCACCACAACAAAAGGAATCCGTTGCATCCTTACATAATATAGCTGAGGATAAAGAGGGCAAAGCTAAAGTTGTTACACCAAATCCTCCTGACCCTAATAAAGTAATTGATCTGCGGGAAGAAATAATTTCACTGCTAAAACAAGCATTGAATATAGAAAGTGAAACAGTTTCTAAACCTCAAGGTTCTTTAGATCAGCTTAAAACTAATCCAGAATCTTCTGAGCAAGTGAAAAATGTCTTCGACCTTTTTAAGACTACTAATAAATCGGATGGACTTGCAGAACGTGAGAAAGAATCCGTGATCTTAAGATTTAACAAGGATTCATAATATTTAGCTCCTGTTAATCTATTACCCCGATAAAATCGAAAACAATTAGTTAAAAACACGAATACGGAAGCCTGATACAGATTGAAAATCTAAAAACCGAAAGCAAAATACCATACAAATCGTTTTCAATCCTTACCAAGAATTGTCATAATGTACTCAACTATTAAAAATCTACTATCAATTAAATATTTATTCGATTATATACTTTGATGATTTTATCTTATTCATTATTCAGTTGCTCTGCTTCTTATACATAATTATATTAGCAAACCATTAAACAAGATTTTATACTAATTAATAAAATCCTCTCATCAAACACAGGAGAAAAGTATGGCGGAACAAAAGAAGTTTGTCCCCTTCGTCTCTTCAGAAACTAATATGACCGAATTTACAGTCCGTGCATTAATAATTGGATTAGTACTGGCTGTAGTTCTTGGAGCAGCAAATGCATATTTAGGTTTGAAAGCTGGAATGACAATAGCCGCAACCTATCCAGCTGCTGTTATCGGAATGGCAATTATTAAACTTTTCAAAGGAACTATTTTAGAAGAAAATTTTGCTCGTACTGTTGGTTCAATAGGTGAATCGATTGCTGCCGGAGCAATTTTTACATTACCGGCATTTTTTATCGCTGGAATATGGAACCCGTTTTTTACTCCAGGTAATTATGTTATATCAGCCGCAATAATGTTTGCAGGTGGTGTGCTTGGTATTATGTTTGTCGCTTTACTCAGAAGAGTAATGGTTGAAGATGTTGAATTACCTTTCCCTGAATCAGTTGCTGCTGCAGAAATTCATAAAGCTGGTCAGCATGGTGGCTCAGGTTCAAAATTTTTATTTAATGCAATGGGTGTTGGTGCATTGATTCAGGCACTTGGACAATTTAGGTTATTTGCAACAAGCGCAGATGGTCTTCTTTCTTTAAGTAAAGGAAATATTTTGTTCCGCTCGCCAGATGTAAGCCCCGCTTATATGGGTGTGGGTTATATAATCGGTCCACGTTTAGCATCGTTAAACTTTTCAGGTGGTGTTATTGCTTGGGGATTATTAGCACCTATTATTGCTTATTTCAAGTTTGGATCAACACCTATGGAAGGACAAGATTGGGCTGGTACAATAGTACAAGTATGGAGGACTTATGTTAGACCAATTGCAATTGGCGGAATGTTAGTTGGAGCCGGATTTACTTTATGGAAAATGAGAAAGAATCTGATTGCCGGAATTTCAAGATCGATTGGAGACGTAAAAAAAGCAGCTACCGGCGAACACGTGGTCGATAGAATTGAGAAAGATATTCCTTTCAAATGGATTATAATCGGAATTCTTGGTACTGCTGTTCTAACATTTATCATTTATGAATTCTTTGCGCAAGATATATTTGCTGCTCTCGTAGCTACTGTTGTAATGATAATTGCCGGATTCTTCTTTGCGGCCGTATCCGGTTATTTGGTCGGAATTATTGGCTCATCTAATAATCCAATCTCCGGTTTAACATTATCAACATTAGTTGTTGCTGCTTTATTAATGGTTGTTCTTGGAATGACGGGAACTCAAGGTGTAGCAGCAGTTTTAGGTGTTGCGGCAGTTGTCTGTGTTTCTGCTGCGGTTGCCGGTGAAATGCTTCAGGACTTAAAAGCCGGACATATTTTAGGTGGAACTCCATGGAAAATGCAAGTCGGTGATTTAATTGGTATTGCTGTTTCTGCTGCAGTAATGTTTATACCATTAATTATCTTACATGAAGGCGATATTAAAATGGGTGGAGCAGGATTTGGTGGTGAAAAACTTCCGGCTCCTCAGGCAAGTTTGATGGCTATTCTATCAAAAGGTATAGTTGCCGGTGAAATGGAATGGATCTTAATCTTTACGGGAATGTTAATGGGTGTTGGATTTATTATGATGAATGTTAAAAGTCCTATGCTTGTTTCTGTCGGAATGTACTTACCGTTAGGTACTACTTTCGCAATTTTTGTTGGTGGTCTTATCAAAGGTATTGTTGAAATGTTCAATGCAAAAAGAAATTTCAATGATGCACAAAAATCAAGAGTTGAAAATACAGGAATATTATTAGCTGCTGGACTTATTGCCGGGGAGGCACTTATCGGATTACTATTTGCCGGATTTGCATTCTTCGAAATCCCGTTATTCCATATTTTCGAAACACCTAGTTTTTATGTCAGCTTGGTTGTATTCGCATTGATAGCTTGGTATCTGATTAAAATACCACTCAATAATGCCGGCAAACCCGAAGACCCTGCACCTCCGCAAGTATCAATGTAATTAAGTAAATACTTTTACTCACCCCCGATATAATTTTTATGATTGTATCGGGGGAAATTTTTTGTAGGAGATTAAATGCCTTTAAGTTTTAGAGAGCGTAGGAAAATATTAAAGAATGCTAATTACCTCGACTTACATCCGTTAAAATTACACAAAGAGGAAATTCAAGATAATCTTGTAACAGTTCTTATTCCTAAATTCAAAAACAAATTCATTGTTAAACATATTGTCCCGAAATTAAAATCACCTGATATCAAACTTAAATTAGATGAAATTGGTTCTGCTACATGGTTGCTTTTAGATGGGAAAAAAGATGTAAGAACAATTTCTAAACTTCTATTAGAAAAATTTGGTGACAAAATAGAACCTGTAAACCAACGTTTGACTAAATTTCTTACAAATTTGTATGAACAGCGATTAATAACTTTTCAAGAAATAAATAAGGAGGCATAAAATGGGTAATATTTTAGGAGGACTAAAACCTGAATTACTCTGGAACCATTTTGAAGAAATTTGCAAAATTCCTCATCCATCACGTAAAGAACAAAAAATTGCACAATATGTTGTTGGTGTTGCAAAGAAAAATAATTTAGAATATTCAACTGATGATTTTGGAAATATAGTAATCCGCAAACCAGCCACACCCGGATTCGAAAATAAAATCCCTGTTGTTCTTCAAGGTCATCTTGATATGGTAGCTGAAAAAAATAATGATGTTACTCACGATTTTGATAAAGACCCGATTAAACCTTACATAGATGGTGACTGGGTAAAAGCAAAAGGAACCACACTTGGTAGTGATAACGGAATTGGGGTAGCAGCTGCATTGGCTGTATTAGAATCGAAAGATGTACAACATGGACCATTAGAAGCTCTATTTACTCTTGACGAAGAAACAGGTTTGAATGGTGCTCAAGCATTAAAATCCGGATTTCTCAGATCAAAAATTTTAATCAATCTTGATTCTGAAGAAGACGGAGCCTTTTATATCGGCTGTTCAGGCGGACAAAATACATTTGTTAAGTTTACGTTCAAACCTTCAGAAATACCGGCAAATACAATTGCACTTGAAATTCAAGTCAAAGGTTTGAAAGGTGGGCACTCAGGTTTAGATATTCATACCGGAAGAGGTAATGCAATTAAGTTAATGGCAAGATTACTTCATGAACTTAATTATAAATTCGGAATCAGATTGGTAAGTATTAACGGAGGAAGTAAACACAACGCAATCCCTCGCGAAACATTTGCAGTGGTAAGAGTTCCTAAAAAATTATTAAATGATCTTATGACTTATGTTGACAACTACAACACGATTGTAAAATCAGAACTTTCGAGTGTTGAACCAAATCTTGAAGTAATTGCTAAAGAAATAAAATCGAAAGCCAAAGTGATGGATAAAAACAGCGCAACAAATTTAATCGATTCATTATACGCCGTACAAAACGGTGTGATAAAAATGAGCGCTGACATCGAAGGTTTAGTAGAAACCTCATCAAACCTTGCCGTTGTTACTACAAAAGGTAAAAATGTTGAGGTTATTCTTAGTCAAAGAAGTTCCGTTGAAACGGAAAAGAAAGATATTTCAAACGCAGTAGCTGCAACTTTCAGATTAGCTAAAGCAGAAGTTAAACAGGGTGATGGTTATCCGGGTTGGAAACCGGACATTCATTCACCGGTTTTATCTGTTATGAAAAATGTTTACAATAATATGTATAATGCTAATCCTGAAGTTAAAGCAATTCACGCCGGTCTTGAATGCGGTATAATTAAAGAAAGATTCCCTGATATGGATATGATCTCCTTCGGACCAACAATAACAGGCGCTCACTCTCCCGATGAAAAAGTTCAGATAAGTACTGTTCAGAAATTCTGGGACCTCCTTACTAATGCATTAAAAAATATTCCTTCGGTATAGATGAATTAATTCCTTTTCATGCTCTCAGGAAATGTCTCTTGAGAGCATAATCAGGATTATTGAATAAAAAAGAAGAGAGAAAATGGAAAACCAATTATCAATCAAACCCGAACCATCAGCACTCTTCAGATGGATTATTTTAGTATTCGTCTCACTTGCTATGTTCGGTAATTACTATATCTATGATAGTATTAGTCCACTTGCGGATTTACTGGTAAAGCAACTCAACTTCTCTGATTCTAACATCGGATTATTACAAGGTATTTATAGTGTACCAAATGTTTTTATGGTTTTAATCGGCGGAATAATTATTGACAAGATTGGTACACGCATTTCGACTTTTATTTTCACAGCTCTATGTTTAACGGGTGCAATTATTACTGCATCTTCAAGCGATCTGACTTTTATGGCAATCGGCAGACTAGTTTTTGGACTTGGCGCTGAATCGATGATTGTTGCAGTTACTACTGTAATTGGAAGATGGTTCAAAGGAAAACAATTGTCATTTGCTTTTGGTCTGAATTTAACTTTAGCCCGACTCGGTTCATTTGCCGCACTAAACTCTCCAACGTGGGCTAAAAGTTTTTATGATAACTGGCAATATCCATTATTAATTTCCGTTGTAGCCGGTGTTATTTCAATTGTATCCGTTATTATTTACTGGGGAATGGATTCTTACGCAGAGAAAAATTACTCATTACGACCTGTTCCTAAACAAGATAAAATTATTTTCAAAGAAATTTTTTCATTTAGCAGATCGTATTGGTTTGTTGTGCTTCTTTGTGTAACATTTTATTCAGGTATTTTTCCATTCCAGACTTTTGCTGTTAAATTTTTTATGGATGTGCACGGAACGACCAGAGAGTTCGGAGGGTTTCTTTCAAGTATGTTAACATTATCTGCAATGATTTTGACCCCGCTCTTTGGTTTATTTGTTGATTATATTGGCAGAAGATCTTTACTTATGATGTTCGGATCATTGATTCTTGTTCCTGTTTACCTGATTATGGCTTATACACATATTTCATTATACGTTCCAATGGCAATGATGGGATTAGCATTTTCACTTATTCCGGCGGTAATGTGGCCCTCGGTCGCAATTATTGTAGATGAATCTAAATTAGGGACTGCATACGGATTAATGACTATGATTCAGAATATTGGTTTAGCCAGTTTTAATTTTATTATTGGCTGGGCAAATGATTTTTCCGGTGGTTACACACAAGGGATGTGGATCTTTTCATCATTAGGATTTTTTGGACTTCTTTTCGCATTCTTATTACGTAAAAGTGAAATGGGACCAGACTCTCATGGATTAGAAAAAGGGATTAATAAGGAATCGTAAGAACTTAGCTTTATTTTTTGTAAATTTATACCGGAAAAAGGAAAAATTAGATCGATGAGTTCTAAAAGAGCAATGCCAAAATCTGTTTTGATAATTATGTTGATTATACCTTTCTCTATTCTAAAACCACAAACTTTTGGATTTGGATGTTTAGGATTAAGTGGCTTTTATGCCGGATACTCAGAGCAACAATACTCCATCGATGGATTAAATCAGTATATTCAACAAAATTATTATGGACCGATTCCAAAAGATAAAGTAGAATTTAAGAAGGGAACAGGTTATAGAGTTGGCGCAAATTTATTCAGAGCAAAGTTTGATAATTTTTTTATTTCCGCAAAAGGTTATTTTCAATTTGTTAAAGAGAATTTAGAACAGAATACTACTTCTCAAAGCGATGTTATTAAGAACGAATATCAGTTATCACTCAATCATTGGAGTTTAGCTTTAGATGTTGGTATTCCTCTCTTTTCCATTATTGATTTTAAGGTAATTGAAGGTGGGGTTGTTTTTCATAATATTGAATTTATTCACTCAACTTTCAAAAACAATACACAACTTTCCGAAACTAAATATGAACCACCATCTAATAAAGTAAATTACTTCATTGGTTCCGGCTTAATCATTCATATAATCCCGGATTATATCAGCATTGAAGGAACAGCAAGTTATCAATTCATAAAACTTGATGAATTGGTAATCAAATCAGAATTACTCACTGGTCCAACCAAAATATCAAATCCGGTTTCAAAAGGTGGACTAATGACAACCGTACAACTTAACATTGGTTTTCCATTATAAAAGGTATTTTATGAAACTAACTCCACTCGATAAAGCATCAATTATTGCAATCCGTGATTGCATGGGTACTCAACCAAACGAATCTGTTCTGATTGTTACTGATGAATTAAAAAGGAAGATTGGTTATAACCTTTATAAAAATAGTCTTTCACTTGGACACGAAAGTCTCTATGTAGAAATCAAATCGAGAGAAATGCATGGACAAGAGCCACCTAAGCAAGTAGCAGAATTAATGAAAATGTTTGATGTTGTTTTATGTCCTACAGCCAAATCTCTAACACATACAAATGCTCGTAGAGAAGCTTCTGCACTTGGAGCCAGAATTGCAACTTTCCCAGGAATAACCGAAGAAATTATGATCCGCGGATTAAATGCCGATTATAAAAAAATTGCTGCTTTAACAATTAAACTAACAGACATTCTTACCAATACAAATATTATTCGAGTTACTGCACCTAACGGAACTGATATAACTATGGATGTATCAACACGTAAGGGTCATGCAAGTAAAGGTTTATTTCATGCAAAAGGGGAAAGCGGTAACCTACCAACCGGTGAAGCTTACATTGCTCCTTTGGAAGGAAAATCTAATGGGGTATTTGTTGTTGACGGTTCGATGGCTGGTATTGGGGTTATCAAAGGAAAACCTATAAAGTTTGTAGTTGAAGATGGTTACGCTGTCGAGATTTCCGGCGGTGCTCAGGCAGATAAACTAAATAAGATTTTACACGATTATGACATGTCTGCTCGTAATATTGCGGAATTTGGTATTGGTACTAATGATAAAGCCCGATTAAGCGGTTTACTCCTCGAAGATGAAAAAGTTATGGGAACAATCCATATTGCCATCGGCGATAATAAATCGATGGGTGGAATTGTGAATGTCCCGATTCATCTTGACGGCGTAGTTAAAAAACCGACTGTTTACTTTGATGGTCAAATGGTAATGAAGAACGGTAAACTACTTATTTAAGTTATTTTCTTCATCTAAAGTTTTTCTTTCTAAATAAAAATTGAAAATCCGCTCAATTTTTTATACCTTTGCCAGCTAAAAATCCACAAAAAAGCCAAAAACTATGAAAATCCTTAATGACCTCAATCAGGAACAGCTAAAAGCTGTGGAATATAACTCAGGTCCCCACATGATTGTAGCTGGTGCCGGATCAGGGAAAACCCGTGTTTTGACTTATAAAATAGCATATTTAATTGAAAAAGGGCTTGAACCTGAAGCTATTTTAGCTCTTACTTTTACTAATAAAGCTGCAAAAGAGATGAAAGAGCGTATTAAAGCTCTTGTTGGTAAAAAAGCCAACTCTCTTTGGATGGGTACTTTTCATTCAATTTTTGCCAGAATTCTAAGGGTTGAAGCAAAAGCAATTAATTATAAGCCTAATTTTTCTATCTATGACAGAGAGGATTCGGTTTCTTTAGTCAGTAATGTAATGCAGAATCTTAATATTAATCTCGAAAGTCTGACTGCAAATGGTGTCCAACATAAAATAAGCTATCTAAAGAATCAGATGATTAAACCGGAAAATTTCGCTAAAAGTATGGCAACAACTTTAGCAGATAAGAAATTTCTGGAAATTTATACTGAGTATAATAAGAGATTGTTTGAAAACAATGCTATGGATTTTGATGACCTTTTATTAAAGCCGATTGATCTCTTTAATGAGAATCCTAAAATATTAGCAAAGTACAAAAAACAGTTTAAGTATATTCTTGTTGATGAATATCAGGATACCAATAAAGCTCAATATGAGTTATTAAAACTTCTTAGTCCAGCCAAAGATAAAATATGTGTTGTTGGCGATGATGCGCAAAGTATTTATAGCTGGAGAGGAGCAGAAATTAAAAATATGCTCAACTTCAAGAAAGATTTTAAGGGTGCTAAAATTTTCAGACTCGAACAGAATTATCGTTCTACAAAAATGATACTTGCTGCTGCAGATTCAATTATTAAAAATAATACAGAGCAGATTGCAAAAACATTATGGACAGAAAATAATGACGGAGAAGAATTAACTATTATCAGAGCTTCGGACGAAAAAGACGAAGCATTCCAAATTGCAAAACGTATTAAGAAGGAAATATCAACAAGAAAATTATCGTTAAATGATATAGCTATTTTTTATCGTCTTAATTCTCAATCACGTGCATTAGAAGATGCCTTAAGAAGAGAAAAAATTCCTTACAAAATTGTAGGTGGAATTGAATTTTACAGAAGAAAAGAAGTTAAAGATGTTTTAGCATATCTAAGAGTATTAACAAATCAGAATGATGAAGAAAGTTTGTTACGAATTATGAACTTCCCGCAACGTGGAATTGGTAATACTTCAATATCCAAGATGATTGCGTTTGCAAGGAAATTAAACCTCTCATTATTTGCTACAATGGCGCGTGTTTTCGAAGTAATTGAAGTTAAGGAGAGAATTCAAAAGAATGTAAAACAATTCAAATTATTGCTCGATAAATATATTGATCTTAAAGACAAACTTTCGATAGGAGAATTGACTTCTGCATTAGTGGATGAATTGGGAATTCTGAAAATATATAAAGAAGAAAATACTCCTGAATCAATGAGTCGATACGATAATATTCAGGAATTGCTTTCAGCGGTTCAGCAATACAGCAAAGAAAATCCAGATGCCAAATTAGATGAATTTCTGGCAGAAGTATCCCTTGTATCGGGTGTAGATCAATATAATGAAAAGGAAAATTCCGTTACATTAATGACAGTGCATAGCGCGAAAGGTTTGGAATTTCCGCTTGTATTCATCACCGGATTAGAAGAAGATATTTTTCCGCTCAGCCCCAAATTCGATTCAGATTCAAAGCTGGAGGAAGAAAGGCGATTATTTTATGTTGCATTGACCCGCGCAAAACAAAAGGTATTTCTTACCTATGCACGTTCACGTTACAGATTTGGAGAAGTTGCATATCAAAGTAAATCAAGATTTATAGATGAACTTGACGAAAATACAATTGAAGAATTTAACGGTACCGGCGGAAGAAAATCGGGCAGACGAAAAAGAGATTTAGTTGATGAATTCTATCAGGAAAGTTATGATGATTATGATCAGGAAAGAAGGTCGTTAAGAGTAGGAAGCCGCGTGGTTCATCAGATTTTTGGTGTAGGTAAAATTCTTCAAATAGTTGGAACAGGTGATCTTCAAAGAGTTACTATTGCATTTGAAGAGAGTGGAACAAAGCAACTATTAACAAAATTTGCTAACTTAAAATTATTATAACATAGTGAGGTATTAAAATGAAAATTGGTGTTTTAACTGGCGGAGGTGATTGTCCCGGTCTAAATGCCGTAATCAGAGCCGTCGTTCGTAAATCGATGCAATACGGTCACGAAATTATTGGGATAAGAGAAGGATGGAAAGGTTTGCTTGAAAATAATTATACAAAGTTAGATAGGGAGTCAATCTCTGGCATTCTTCACCGTGGTGGAACTATTCTTGGTACATCTCGAACTAATATTTACAAAGTACCGGATGGAGAAAAAATTGTTATTAAAAATATGGAAGACAACGGAATAGAAGCTCTTATTGCAATTGGCGGTGAAGATACACTCGGAATTGCCGCAAAGCTTCATAAAGCCGGAGTAAAAGTTGTGGGTGTTCCCAAAACAATTGATAATGACTTGAATGCGACGGATTATACTTTTGGTTTTGATACGGCTGTTAACATTGCTACAGAAGCAATAGATCGTTTGCACACAACCGCCGAAGCTCATAACAGAGTTATGGTTGTAGAAGTAATGGGAAGACATGCGGGATGGATTGCTATTCATGCCGGGATTGCCGGTGGAGCAGATATTATTCTTGTACCGGAAAAACCTTTCAGTATTGATGAAGTATGCGAGGTTCTCAAGAAACGTCATGAAAGCGGAAAGAGTTTTAGCATTGTTGTAGTATCTGAAGGCGCCAAAATTCAAACTGAAGAACAAACCGATAAAGATGGTTCGTTTATACTAAGTAGTCTTAAAAAAGATGCATTCGGACATGTTAAACTAGGTGGAATTGGTAATGTAATTGCAGAAGAAATTGAGAAGCGTACCGGCTTCGAAACAAGAGCTACTATTTTAGGATATATTCAAAGAGGTGGAAGTCCTACTGCATTCGATCGTGTTTTAGCGACACGTTATGGAGTATTTGCTGCTGATTTAGTTAATAATGGTTTCTGGGGTAAGATGGCTGCTCTAAGAGGGAAGGATATTGTTGCTGTAGATTTAGCAGATGCAACCGGCACACTTAAAATTGTTGATGAGGATTTACTTAAAGTTGCTGAAACATTTTTTGGTTAGAATACAGAGTAAAACAAGAAAAATTATTTTAACCGCCAAGGTCTTTGCGTTCTTGGCGGTTTTTCTTTTTACCGCAAAGTTCACAAAGTAATGTATTTACTACAGTTCCAGGCTTCTGTCGTCTGTCTTCCGTTTTCTTTCTACCTTCATATTTTCTCTCACCTTGCCATACCATGTCACTTTTTTACTTCTTATAGATTCTTCATCCGGCTATGCCGGATTCAGAATGACTGAGGAGTTTTTTATCATTTATCATTTCTAATTTATAATTCAGTAAAGATTCCTCACCCACTAAAGTGGGATTCGGAATGACTGTTTTATTTTATCTATTTATCATTTAAGAAAGATTTCTCAACCAACCAAGTTTGATCCTGGATTACAAATCAAAATATCTATTTACAATCAAAATTTATCTTCCTTCAATATCACACAATAATCTTTACTCATTCAACTTTATTTTCTTTAATTAGGTCCTTATGATAAACATGTTTCATCGAAAAATAATTTTGAACATCTTTCTTTAATACACCGGAGAGTAAAATTATTGATAATAAATTCGGTGCAGTCATAAATCCAAGAGCGGCATCACCAAATGCCCAGATAGCTTCGAGTTCTGCAATAGC
>Ga0101944_10000272_pt1 | contig 162189 bp, 125 predicted proteins | sample DewCreD2012metaG_FD_75245 | JGI IMG/M metagenome (GOLD analysis project Ga0101944, IMG submission 75245) | Hot spring sediment bacterial and archeal communities from British Columbia, Canada, to study Microbial Dark Matter (Phase II) - Dewar... ...
AGCAGCTCGACGAGGTCACCGGCCTGGCGCAATTGGTGGTCACGCTGCCTCCGGGAGACGAAAAGCATCAGCCGATGATTTTGATTCGCGACTCCGCGGGCCGAACGCGCAAAAAGTACCTGATGCCCTCCCGCGCGCACCTGATGGTAGCCGATGGGGACGAAGTGATGCCCGGCGACGTGCTGGCGAAGATTCCCCGGGAGACCACGAAGACCAAGGACATCACCGGCGGTCTGCCTCGCGTGGTCGAGCTGTTCGAAACCCGCAAGCCCAAGGACCCGGCTGTGATCAGCGAGATCGACGGCATTGTTCGCTACGGCGAAATCACCAAGGGTCTGCGGCGCATCTATGTGGAGAGCGAAGACGGCAAGACCGTAAAAGAATACGCCATCCCGCGCGGCGTGCACATCAACGTGCAGGAAGGCGAGCGCGTGCGCGCCGGCGAGCCGTTGATTGACGGGCCGCTCAACCCGCACGACCTGCTGGCGGTACTGGGCGAGAAGTTCACCCAGGCGTACCTGGTGAACTCAATTCAGGAGGTCTACCGGCTGCAGGGTGTGAACATCAACGACAAACACATCGAAGTCATCGTCCGGCAGATGATGCGCTGGGTGAAGGTCGAAGATGTGGGCGACACCAGCTTCATCCTCGAGGAGCAGGTGGACAAGTTCCGCTTCCGGGAAGAAAACGAGCGCGTAATCAAAGAAGGGGGCCGCCCGGCCACGGGCCGGCCGCTGCTGCTCGGCATCACCAAGGCCTCGCTTTCGACGGATTCGTTCATTTCGGCGGCCAGCTTCCAGGAGACCACCCGCGTGCTGACCGAAGCGGCCATCTCCGGAAAAGTGGATTATCTCCGCGGGTTGAAGGAAAACGTAATCATGGGCCGCTTGATTCCTGCCGGAACGGGGCTGGAGTACTACCGGAACATCCGGCTGCTGACGCAGCCGCCGGCAGAAGTGCCGACTCCGGCCGAACCGGAACTGACACCGGAAGAAGCGGCGGCGATGGACTTCCTGCGGGCCGATTCGGGCGGTGCGACCGCAGAGAATTGACGGCCACCCGTCCGAGCGGGCAGGCAGAGCGTCTAGGGAGTCTTGCCGGCCTGAGGGCTGGCCGGTGGCCGGTCCACCCCGAAGTCCCACACGAATACGCTGATCCCTTTCTGAGGGATAAGCTCCAGAATCACGTATTCGCCCGGTTCCAGGCTCTGCCCGAGCGTGAAGCGATAGACACGCGGAGCCACCGGCCAGCGCTGCAACAGCAGGGTGTCCCGTTGTTCGATCTGGTCTCCGGTCACAAACGTATTGATGGTTTGGACTTCGCGGCGGTCACCTTTGATGCGGGCGCGCACGAGTTCGATCTCCGGGGTGCGGTCGTCTGCGGTCCGGAAGTAGAATTCCGGCTGGCCGTGACGAAGCCGGACAGCAGCCCGTGCTCCGGGCAGCTGAACCCGGTGCCGGGTGGGGATCACGGGTACCGGCACGAGAATTTGAGTCAGCAAGCGCCCTTTGTCGAGTTGCATTTCTACGGGTGATTGCCCTAGAGCTAAGATTTGGCCGTCTAGGACCACGTACATCCCGGCACTGTCGGGCAGAAATAGCCCCGGGCCAACTTCGATGCTGGCGTCCACGTGGATGGATCGGGCCAGCTCCTCCTGTCGAATTTCCTCGATTCTTTTCCGGATCTCTTCCCGGCGGCGTTCGGCCTCGCGCTCGGCCTGCAGGGTGGCTTCCCAATCGACCAGTTCGACCGGCAGTTCCTCCCACTGGGAGCGCTCCACGCTGTAGTAGCGGACGCGGTCACCCCGGCGCTCGTACTCGCGGACGAGCTGAAAGGTGCCGTCGGTCAGAATCAGTTTTTTGCTCGTGCTGGGTACCCGGGTGGCTTCTTCCTGTGGAGGCTGGGGTTCCGGGACGGGCTGCTGGGCGTTCGACAACAGCCCCAAAGAAAACGCCAGCAGGAACAGGGCAAGACGTGCCAGTGCGGCCCGCAGGGTCGAAATCACCCTTTTGGATACTTGCGGCATAGCGTTCTGTTTACTGCCGGCCGTTTTCGGCCACCCTCCAGTGAGATGCCAGTGCTCCCCGGAAGGTTTAGCCACGCTCGGTGCGGGCTCTAGGATAGCTCGCCTGGTGCGGAAGGTAAATGACCCCTCCTTGCCGGAAGGGAGCGTTCGGGCAGCTTCGAACGGCTGCGGCCGTGGAGGCGGGGCGACGCTCAGTGCTGGCAACGCGGGTAGAGCACGGTGAGAATCATCAGATCGGAGTTGGTAAACAGCCAGCGCTCGACCTGTGTCCCGGCCGCCTCGGCAGCTTTGGAAAGAAAGCCCAGGTTTTTGGCACGGGCGAGGGCCAGCAGGTGCTCGAGGCAGATACCTGTCAGGTTGGCCACTTCTTCGGCCGTGAAGAGCTTCTGGCTGGAACGAATTCGAACCACAGATTTTTCTCCCAACAGTTTAGATGACAGCCGCATGCTAAGGGCTGCACAAAACTCCCTGCAATAGTATTTCCGTTCTATCGGTCACAAACCTTTGCGCTATCTGGTGGACAAAAAACAGTGGCAAACAGTGGAAGAAGAAAGGGTTGTTTGGAGCAGCGTCAGACGTTGCTCATGGGGCGAGAGGAGAATACGTCGCGCGCCGTGTGTAACTTCTGACACTTTCTGGAAGAATTTTATGATTATTTGGAGCAGTGAATTGTGCGCACGCGGAAAAAAACAGCGCACGAAGGCACGTCTGCGAAGACAGCACCTCAACTTGAAAATCCGCTGGCTCGTTCGAACGCGTGAGCCAGACGCAACACACGTGCCTCTTCAAAATGCGGCCCGAGAATCTGAAGACCAACCGGTAGCCCTTCCGGCGTGGTACCACAGGGCACGGAAATCCCCGGGAGGCCGGCCAGTGATCCTGTAACTGTATAGATATCAGCAAGATACATCTGAAGGGGATCGCTGGTACGCTCGCCCAGACGAAAAGCGGGCACAGGTGAAGTGGGCGTGACAATCAAGTCCACCTGGCGGAAGGCTTCTGCAAAATCGCGAGCAATCAGGGAGCGAACCTTCTGTGCGCGCAAGTAATAGGCTTCATAGTATCCGGCCGACAGAGCATAGGTGCCCAGCATGATGCGGCGCTTTACTTCTTGCCCGAAGCCCTGACCGCGGGTTCGTCGGTACATCTCGGCCAGGCTCGCCGCCGGTGCGCGGAAGCCGAAGCGGACGCCGTCATAGCGCGCCAGGTTCGAGCTGGCTTCCGCAGTGGCCACCAGGTAATAGGTAGCGATTGCATAGTCGGTGTGAGGAAGACTGATGTGCTCAATTGTGCAACCCAGTTGCGCCAGTTGCTGAATGGCTTGCTCCACACGCTGCCGGACGGCGGGGTCCATTCCGGCACCAAAGTACTCTTTCGGTATGCCCAGCCGCATCCCCTGAACAGGCTTGTGCAGCTCGGCGGTGTAGTCAGGGACCGGGGTTCTGGCGCAGGTGGAGTCGTTTGCGTCTTCGCCCGCCAGGACGGTTAGGGCCGCCGCGACGTCGGCAACGGTGCGGCCGAAGGGGCCGATGCGGTCGAGCGAGGAAGCGAAGGCAATCAAGCCATAACGGGAGACTCGCCCATAGGTGGGCATCAGAGCGGGGATGCCGCACAGGGCACCCGGCTGGCGAATCGAGCCGCCCGTGTCGGTCCCCAAGGCGATGACGGCCAGTCCGGCCGCCACCGCTGCGGCCGAGCCTCCGCTGGAGCCGCCGGGAACGCGGTCGGGGGCGATGGGGTTGCGCACCGGGCCATAGGCGGAATTTTCGTTCGAGCTGCCCATGGCAAATTCATCGCAGTTAGTTTTGCCGAGGAGGATAGCCCCGGCCTGTTCCAGGCGGGTTACGGCGGTTGCGTCATAAGGGGGGATGTAATTCTGGAGAATGCGCGAGCCGCAGGTGGTGACGATGCCTGCCGTGCTGATGACGTCTTTGATGGCGACGGGCACGCCTGCCAAGAGTGGCAGGCTCGCACCCCGGGCCACCTGACGGTCAATGCGGTCGGCCTGGGCATAGGCCCGTTCGGGGCAAAGGGCCAGGTAGGCGTTCAGCTCCGGATTGCGTTCCCCGATACGGCGGAAGAATTCGTCGGTGAGTTCGCGAGCGGAAATCTGTTTTGCCGTGAGCGCACGGCGCACAGATTCGACGGTCCACGCCGTGGGCGCGCTCATCGTTCGATGACCTTCGGGACGCGGAAGTACGGCGGTCGCGCCTCGGGTGCATTCCGCAGGACATGTTCGCCCGCGGTGTGGGGGCGCGGGAGATCTTCTCGCAGAGGGTCGGCTTCCGCGGGGGAAGCAGTCAGGACTTGGGCCATGGGTTCGACGGCTTCCGTATCCAGCTCGTTTAATTTTTCCACGTAGCGGAGGATGGAGTCGAGCTGCTGCAGGTACAACTGCACCTCGTGCTCGCTGAGCTCCAGATGGGCCAGCTCGGCGACGCGCAACACGTCTTCCCGTCGGATCGACATATGCTAGTCCGCACCTCCCTGTGCAGCGCTGTCCGCTGGCCTGGCGGGTGCGGACGCATGGCCGGCCAGGCCAAGCTGGTCCGCAATCGAACGCATGGCCTGAATGCAGAAGCCGATGTGTTCTTCCAGGGGGATACCGAGTTCTTCCGCACCCCGGCGCACGTCGTCTCGATTCACTCCACGCGCGAAGGCCTTGTCCTTCAGTTTTTTTTGCACCGAAGCCGGTTCCACTTCGTGGATGCTTTTGTTTGGCTTGACCAGGGCGCAGGCTGTGAGGAATCCGGCCAGTTCGTCGCAGGCAAACAGTACGTGTTCGAGCAGGGAGGTGCGTGGGACGCCGGTGTAGTCGGCGTGTGCCAGGATGGCACGAATCATTTCTTCGGGGTAGCCGCGTTCGCGCAGGATTTTTGCGCCTTCGGAGGGATGGCCCTCTGTTGGATGGCGTTCCTCATTGGGCCAGCGTTCGTAGTCGAAGTCGTGCAGCAAGGCCGTGATGCCCCAGAATTCTTCGTCGGCGCCGAATTTGCGGGCATAGGCACGGACGCATGCTTCGACCGCCAGAGCGTGCTTGCGTAGATTTTCGTTTTGGGTGTATTCGCAGAGCAGTTGCCAGGCTTCCGTGCGCGTTGGAATCAAACACATCCTCCCGAATCGAGCCGCAACCCAGCGTTCCGGGGTTGCGGGTTCGTCTCGGCGGCTATTGTAGAACAACATGCCGAGGAACGCAGGTGCGAACCGGTGCGTGAGGCGCGCACCGTTCGCTTCGTGCAAAAAGGACTTGACACGCAGGGCCGAAATTCGCAGAATGACGGTGCGCCAGTTTTTGCCTTCCCCCACCGGATCGTTCCTCCGTGTCCCGCGCCGGAAGAGTCTGCGAGGACGACTGTGTCTGAGAAAAACGGTCACAAACCCGACCTGGAACTGGACCGCGAAGTAGTTCGCTGCAAGGTATGCGGCCTGGTGCAGTACCTGACGAAGTCCGGGAACTGCCGCCGGTGTCTGCGTGCTTTGCCACCCAAGATCGAACTCATGGTGCCCCCGCCTCCGACGCAGGAGCTGCCGGGGGACGACCGACAGTTGTTCGAACACTGGCCGAACCGCGAGACGGTAGAGAACATCGGCCTGCGCATCCGTCAGTTGCGCGAATCGCGCGGGATGACGCAGAGCCAGCTGCAGGCGCGTTCCCGCGTTTCGCGTTCCTATCTCTCGCGGATCGAAAGCGGCCAGATGACCCCCAGCCTGGGCACGCTGGAAAAGATCGCTGAAGCTCTGGGCGTGGGACTGAACCGGTTCTTCATCCCGCAATCGAACGGCGAGGCGCTGATGGAAGACCCGTTCATCCAGGGGTTGCGGCCGTACTTGCGGCAGTTGGACGCGGAGCAGTGGCAATCCATTTTGAAGCGGCTGCAGGCGATCAGTGACCACGTCACCAGCAGCAACGGGCGGACGCGTCCGGCACCGACGACACGGCCGGCCTCGTCGTTGCCACGACGTTCGGGACAGCACGTCTCCCACGGACAGCAGCGTTAGCTGCCGGGCCAGGGCGGCGGCCGGGCGCGGCCGTCCGCAGGCGCCGGCGTGCGTGCTCCGAACCTGCGGCACACTACGGACAAAAAATCCGCTGCAGAATGGCGAGACCCGGGATGAGCTAGAGGGTCGGTTGCTTGCCGATGTGCAGTAGAGCGATTTCCGTGGCAAATCCCTTTTTCTGAATCACGACTGCCCGCATCCGGTCTTCTTCTTTGGCCAGGAAAAGGATGTCATCAGAACGAATCTCCACACCAAAGACCTCTTTTTTGTGCAGCATCACGTTGGGGCCTTCGCGTTCGAACTCTTTCCCGAGCTGCTCCTGATACCAGGCGTCTACGGACGAAGGCAGATCGTCGGTGCGATATTTGGCGGCGGTGATGAACACGGGTTCTGCGTCTGGCGGTGAAAGTTCTACCGTTGCAGGCGGGTCCACGAGCCGGGCATTCGGATAAACGGGCAGGTCGAGGACGGGACGCTCTTCTTGGCTCACGCGAATGTCCCCGACCGGCGTGCGCACTTCGACCTCCGCCGGAGAATGGGTAATTTGCATTTGGCTGATCATGAACCGGCTGACCAGTAAAATTCCCAATCCGAGGAGCACGACGCTGGCCAGCAGAAGTCCCAGAACCCACCAGAGCAAGGTGCTCTTTTTTTCTGGTGACGGTTTGGCCGGTGTGGTCATGGAGGCGTTGAAATCCCCCTCTCCTTACAGATACGCAGCGCCGGGTCGGAGCGTTCCGTGTGGCCGTCCGACGCTAGGCGAAGCGGACTTTGACGTCGGGCCGCCGCTCGAGATGAACCGTATCGACAAACCGCACCTGACGCGGGTTGAGCGTCATGATCAGGGAGTGGGTGCGCACGCCTTCTCCGAAAAAGCGCACCCCTTTGAGCAGGCTGCCTTCGGTGACCCCGGTGCAGGCGAAGATGATGTTCTTGCCCGGGGCCAGGTCTTCGGTGTCGTAGATGCGCTTCGGGTCTTTGATCCCCATCTTGGCCAGACGTTCTTCATGCTCCGGCTTGCTGACCACCAGGCGGCCGAGGATCTGGCCATTCAAACAACGGAGCGCCGCCGCGGTGAGTACACCTTCCGGAGCGCCGCCGGTGCCCATGACCGCATGGACACCGGTGCCGACCACCGCCGCTGAGATTCCGGCCGAGAGGTCACCGTCGCTGATCAACTTGATCCGCGCGCCGGCGGCGCGGATATCCTGGATCAGTTTTTCGTGGCGGGGGCGGTCCAGGACGATGACGACCAGGTCTTCCACGTCGCGATCCAGGCGTTTGGCAATGGCCTTCAGGTTTTCTGCGACCGGTGCGTCCAGCTCGACGGCGCCTTTGCAGGACGGGCCGACGACAATTTTTTCCATGTAGATATCCGGCGCGTGCAGCAGGCCGCCTTTTTCGCTGGCTGCCAGTACGGCGATGGCGTTCGGGGCACCGGTGGCGCAGAGGTTCGTGCCTTCGAGCGGATCGACGGCAATGTCAATTTGTGGATAGTTGCGGCCGGGGTTGTGAGCCGCAGCTCCTACTTTTTCGCCGATGAAGAGCATCGGGGCTTCGTCGCGTTCGCCTTCGCCAATGACGATGGTGCCGTCCATTTCCACCGTATCCATGACCCGGCGCATGGCTTCGACGGCCACGGCGTCGGATTTGTGTCGGTCACCGAGACCCATCGTGCGGGCCGCGGCGATGGCGGCTTCTTCGACGACGCGCAGAAATTCAAGGCTCAACAAGGATTCCATATGCACTCCTCGAGCGGCGCGGCTGCGGGCGAGGTTTCTACCGTCCGCAGAGCGGGACGTATGATACGCGAAGCCGGCCGTGGAAAGAATAGCCTGGCCGGTGGACAGGGCGGGATGTGCGACCAGCCACCCGAAGCCGCGGGTCGGACTTGCTCCGGTGCGTTCATACGTAGGCGGCGATGCCGGTGATGCGTTCTCCAATCACCAGTTTGTGGATGTCGTGGGTGCCTTCATAGGTGTACACGGATTCCAGGTTGTTCATGTGGCGCATGATGCAGTAATCGTCCACGATGCCGTTGGCGCCCAGGATGTCGCGGGCTTTGCGGGCCGTTTCGAGCGCCATCCAGACGTTGTTCATCTTCAGCATCGAGATGTGGGTGTGGTGGGCACGGCCCCGGTCTTTCAGTCGGCCGACGTGCAGGGCGAGCAGTTGCGCTTTGGTGATTTCCGTGATCATCCAGACCAGTTTGTCCTGGACCAGCTGGTGCGAGGCAATCGGGCGGTTGGCGAACTGTTTGCGGGTGCGGGCGTAGCGCAGGGCGGTGTCGTAGCAGGCCATCGCTGCGCCGATGGCGCCCCAGCCGATGCCGTAGCGCGCCTGCGTCAGACAGCTCAGAGCGGCTTTCAGGCCTTCGGCGCCGGGGAGCAGATTTTCGGCGGGGATTTCGCAGTCGGTCATCGCCAACCCGGAGGTGACCGAGGCGCGCAGCGACCATTTGCCGTGCACATCCCAGGCTTTCAACCCGGGCGTGCCGCGCTCGACCAGAAAGCCGCGCACGACATCGTCTTCCGTTTTGGCCCAGATCAGGCAGACGTCGGCCACCGAACCGTTGGTGATCCACATTTTTTCGCCGTTCAGAATGTAGCGGTCACCTTTCCGGCGGGCGCGGGTGAGCATGCCCCCGGGGTTGGAGCCGAACTGGGGTTCGGTGAGCCCGAAGCAGCCGATCGCTTTGCCGGACTGCAATCGGGGCAGCCACTTTTCTTTCTGGGCCTCCGAGCCGTAGGTGTAGATGGGATACATCACCAGAGCGCTTTGCACGGAAACGAAGCTCCGCAGGCCGGAATCGCCCCGCTCCAGCTCCTGCATGACCAGGCCGTACTCGACATTGGACATGCCCGCGCAGCCGTATCCGGTCAGGTTGGCCCCGAGAAATCCCAGTTCGGCAATCTGCGGAATCAGTTCGGTCGGGAAGCGTCCTTCCCGGTTGCAGGCTTCAATAATCGGAAGCACCTGCTCATCCACAAACTGGCGGGCCGTCTGGCGGACCAGCTTTTCTTCGTCCGTCAGCAGGGAATCGAAGTCGATGAAATCCACACCGGGGAATGCGGGCATGCACGCTCCTCGCTGGGCGTATTCGGCGGCTGGCGACGGATGACTGGGTTGGCACGTCGTCGGCAGGCCCGGGCGCGGCTGCCCGGCCCCTTCCGACGAGAACGCCGCAGACCGTCAGCCGACGAATTCTAGCAAGGCGCGCCCGGAGGGGACAAGCGTCGTTGACGGATTTTTGCCGGGATGCTATAAAATTTCGTTTTGCTTCGAGGTCGGCAGACTGTCTGACGGGCAAGCCTCCTCCCTTTTCGTCAGGCCCGGGTCGAGAGGCTGGCAGTCTCGATGTCTCCTGAGTGCGAATGGAAATTGTAAGACAACTCGGAGAGTTGTTCCTGCAAGCTGTGCCCACCGTGATTCTCGTTTTTCTTTTCTATCTGTTCCTTAGAGCGAATTTCTTTCCGCAGATGGAGCAGGTGCTGGCCGAGCGTGCCGCACGCACCGAGGGGGCCCGCCAGGCCGCCGAAGCTGCCCGGGCTGCCGCCGCACAGAAGGAAGCCGCCTATCAGGCAGCGTTGAAGCAGGCACGGGCCGAAATTTACGCGGAACAGGAAGCCGCGCGCCGGCTGGTGCTGGAAGAGCGTGCCCGACTGATCCGGGAAGCACGGGAGCGGGGCCAGCAGGAGATCCGCAGCGCCAAGCAGCGGGTGCTCGAAGAAACGGCTGCCGCCCGAAAAGAACTGGAAGCGGAAAGCTCAGTGCTGGCCGAGCAAATTGCGCGTCTGGTGCTGGGCGCTGAGGGCACGGCGCCGTCCCCCAGCAAGGTGCGATGATCATGCGTCCTGAACTGCTTCGGACGATTGCGATAGTGTGCGGGGCCCTGCTGCTGACGGCCGGTTCGGCAGCCGCCGCCGGGGCCGGGGATGTGGCGCACTCGGCGGTCGGCTGGGTGTTCCGGATTCTGAATTTCCTGCTCGTATTTGCCGTGGTGGTCTATGTGAGCCGCCGATACGGCCGTCGGTACTTTGCGGCCCGCAGCGCGCAGGTGGCCAACACGATTGCCGAAGCCGCACAGATCCGACAGCAGGCTGAAGCGGAACTGGCGGCCATCGAGGCGCGGCTGGCCGGGTTGGAAGCGGAAGTGGCGGCGCTGCGTGCTCAGGCGCGCCAGGAAGCAGCCGCGGAAGCGGAACGGATTCGGGCGCTGGCGGCCGAAGAAGTGCGGAAGATTCAGCGAGCTGTCCAAGAGGAGATCGCTGCGGCGGAACGCGCGGCCCGGATGGAGTTGAAAGCGTTTGCCGCGCGGCTGGCTGTGGAACGGGCCGAGGCGTTGATCCGGAAACAGATGAATCCAGAGCTGCAGGCGAGGATGTTCCGTTCCTTCGTCGGCAGTCTGGCGGGGAGTGCGAATTGAAAGCGTTGACGCGACGGTATGCTGCGGCCCTGGCCGATGTTGCGCTGGAAGGCGGCGTGGCCGAGGCGGTGCAGCAGGAGCTCGCCGGGTTCGCAAGACTCTGGGGCGACTCTTCCGAGCTGCGAAATTTTCTCGCCAGCCCTGCCGTCCCTCGAAGCGAAAAATTCGCGCTGATCGAAAAATTGATCGCGCGGATGAACGCCAGCAGGGTGCTGCGGAATTTCCTCTGCGTGCTGGTGGAGAATCACCGGACCCCTTTGCTGGCGGAGCTGCCTGCAGCGTTTCGTGCCGAACTGGACCGGCGTCTGGGCATTGCCGAAGCCGAAGTGACTTCGTCGTATGCGCTGACCCACGCGGAGCAGGAGGAACTTCGCCGGGCGCTGGAACGCTTCACCGGCAAGCAGGTGCGCGCCGAGTACCGGCTGGATGAAGGACTGATCGGTGGATTGGTGGTGCGCATCGGTTCGACGGTTCTGGATGGCTCGGTGCGTTCCCAGCTCGCCCGGCTTCGGACGCAACTGGCTTCTGAGTAGGAGAGGAGCATGGCGAACATCAAAGCAGACGAAATCGCAAAGCTGATCCGCGACCAGATCAAGAATTATCAGCAGACGGTGGCGGTGGAAGAAGTCGGCTCGGTGATTTCCGTCGGCGACGGCATCGCGCGGATACACGGCCTGGAGAAAGTCATGGCCGGTGAGATGCTCGAGTTCCCGCACCATGTCTACGGGATCGCACTGAACCTGGAAGAAGACCAGGTGGGCGCCGTGCTGCTGGGGGAATACACGGAGATCAAAGAAGGAGACATCGTCAAGCGGACGCGGACGATCATGTCGGTCCCGGTGGGCGAGGCGCTGATCGGTCGAGTGGTGAATCCGCTCGGGGAGCCGCTGGACGGCAAGGGCCCGATCGTCACGCAGCACCGCAATCCCATCGAGCGGCTGGCTCCGGGCGTGGTGGATCGCCAGCCGGTGCGCGAGCCCTTGCAGACCGGCATCAAGGCGATTGACTCCATGATTCCCATCGGTCGTGGCCAGCGCGAGCTGATCATCGGCGACCGGCAGACCGGCAAGACGGCCATTATCCTGGACACGATTCTGAACCAGAAGGGCCAGGACATGATCTGCATCTACTGCGCGATCGGACAGAAGCGCTCGACGATCGCGCAGGTGATCAAGATTCTGAACGACTACGGTGCGATGGACTACACAGTGGTCGTGGTGGCGTCGGCCACCGAGCCGGCCACGATGCAGTACATTGCCCCCTATGCCGCCTGCGCCATCGGCGAATATTTCCGGGACAAAGGAATGCATGCGGTCTGCTTCTACGACGACCTTTCCAAACACGCACAGGCCTATCGCGAGATTTCGCTCCTGTTGCGGCGTCCGCCCGGGCGCGAGGCGTTCCCCGGCGACGTCTTCTACCTGCATTCGCGGCTGCTGGAGCGGGCCGCCAAGCTGAACGATGCCAATGGTGCCGGTTCGCTGACCGCTCTGCCGGTGATCGAAACGCAGGCGGGCGACGTTTCTGCGTACATTCCGACCAACGTCATCTCGATTACCGACGGCCAGATTTACCTGGAAGCGGACCTGTTCAACGCCGGCATCCGTCCGGCCATCAACGTGGGTCTTTCGGTGAGCCGTGTGGGCGGCAACGCACAGATCAAGGCGATGCGACAGATTGCCGGCACGCTGCGGCTGGAGCTGGCGCAGTACCGCGACCTGGCTGCCTTCGCCCAGTTCGGCTCCGAGCTGGACCGCACCACGCAGGCGCAACTGGCGCGTGGCCAGCGGTTGACGGAAATTTTGAAGCAGGATCAGTTCCAGCCACTCCCGGTGGCCAAGCAGATCCTCATCATCTTTGCGGGCACGAATCGCTATCTGGACAGCATCGACGTGAGCGAGTGCCGGCGCTACGAACAGGAGCTGTACCAGTTTGTGGACACCCACTACAGCGGTCTGCTGAAGAAAATCGAAGAGAAGAAGGCACTCGACGACGAGCTGCGGGCCGAAATTCGCCGGGTGCTGGACGCCTTTCAGGAACGCTTTGCGGCTTCCGCTTCCCGCGCGGCCGCGGACTGAGTCGGAGGATCTGAGACCGGTTCTATGCCGACCCTGCTGGATTTCCGCAGACGGGTTCGCTCGGTACGCAACACGCAGCAGATTACCCGGGCCATGAAATTCGTGGCCGCCGCAAAGTTGCGGCGGGCACAGGAGCGGGTATTTGCGGCGCGGCCGTATGCCCGGCAGATTCTGCGTGTGATGCGTTCGGCCATGGCGCGCGTGCCCCAGCCGCTGCATCCGCTGATGGTCCGGCGGGACGAAGAACGCCTGCTGGTGCTGGTGCTGAGCGGCGACAAAGGGCTGTGCGGCGCGTTCAATGCCAACATCATTCGCCGCGCGGCGGAATTCCTTCATGCCCATCGCGAGCAGCAGGTTTTTGTCATTCCGATCGGCAAGAAAGTGCGCGATGCGCTGCGCAAGCGCCGGGTCAGCTTTCTTGAGGAGTACATCAACGTCAGCCAGCGAGTGGAGTTTGCCCAGGCGCAGGAGATTGCCCGGCAGGTGATGGACCGCTACTGCCGCGCCGAAGTGGATGCGGTCTATGTTCTCTACAACGAGTTCAAAAGTGTGCTCGCGCAGCGGCTGGTGGTGGAAAAACTGCTTCCGATCGAGCCGGAGCGGCTGGCCGAGGCCGCGGAAGTCAGCGACCGTGCGGAAACGCATCCGCCGGTGCCTGCTCCCCGTACTCCGCTGGCGGGCGCAGTGCCGGTGGATTACCTCTACGAACAGCCGCCGGAGGAAATTCTGGCGCGCGTGCTGGAACGGCATGTGGAAACACAGGTTTTCCGGGTTCTGCTGGAGTCCGCGGCGGCCGAGCATGCCGCCCGCATGACGGCGATGGATTCCGCTACGAACAATGCGGCAGAGCTGATCGAATCGCTCACGCTGCACATGAACAAAGTACGACAGGCAACCATCACGAAGGAAATCATCGAGGTCGTCAGCGGGGCGGCGGCTCCGACGACGACCTAGCCAGCAGCGAGGGAAGGACGAATGGCGAACAGCAGAGAAAATATCGGGCGCGTGGTGCAGATCATCGGGCCGGTCGTGGACGTGCAGTTCGAAGAAGGGCATCTGCCGGCCATTTACAACGCCATACGTATCGTCGGCGATGGATTCGACGTCCCGGAACCCGTCGACGTGGTGGCCGAGGTCCAGCAGCACCTGGGCGAGGGCCGGGTGCGGTGTGTTTCCATGAAACCCACCGACGGGCTGGTGCGCGGAATGAAGGCGATCGATACCGGTGCGCCGATCACCGTGCCGGTCGGACGGGCCACGCTCGGGCGCGTGATGAACGTGCTCGGCGAGCCGGTGGACAAGCTGGGCCCGATTCGCAGCGACAAGCGCTACTCCATCCATCGGCCCGCACCGCCCCTGGAAGAACAGTCCACCGAGCTGGAGATGTTCGAGACGGGCATCAAGGTCGTGGACCTGCTCGAACCCTACCTGAAGGGCGGCAAGATCGGGCTGTTCGGCGGCGCCGGCGTGGGCAAGACGGTGCTCATTCAGGAGTTGATCCACAACGTGGCCATGAAGCACGGCGGTGTATCGGTGTTCGCCGGCGTTGGCGAGCGCACCCGCGAGGGCAACGACCTCTGGCTGGAAATGCAGGAGTCGGGCGTCATGGTGGCGGGTGATCCGGAGCGATCGCGCGTGGCGCTCATCTACGGTCAGATGACCGAGCCACCCGGAGCGCGGCTGCGCGTGGGGTTGACGGGACTGACCGTCGCAGAATACTTCCGCGATGAGGAAGGCCTGGACGTACTGTTGTTCATCGACAATATTTTCCGTTTCGTGCAGGCCGGTTCGGAGGTTTCGGCTTTGCTCGGGCGGATGCCCTCAGCGGTCGGCTACCAACCCAATCTGAACACAGAAATCGGGGAGCTGCAGGAGCGGATTACATCCACCAAGCGCGGCTCCATCACTTCGGTGCAGGCGATCTACGTGCCCGCCGATGACTACACCGATCCGGCACCGGCCGCCACCTTCACGCACCTCGATGCCACGACGAACCTGAGCCGCCAGGTGGTCGAGCGCGGCATCTATCCGGCCGTGGACCCGCTGGCCAGCTATTCGCGCATTCTGGATCCGCGCATTGTGGGCCAGGAACACTACACCGTGGCGCGGGCTGTGAAGTCGGTTTTGCAGCGGTACAAGGATCTGCAGGACATCATCGCCATCCTCGGAATCGAAGAGCTGTCAGACGAAGACAAGTTGATCGTCAGCCGCGCGCGCAAGATCGAAAAGTTCCTCTCACAGCCGTTTTTTGTGGCCCAGCAGTTCACCGGTCTCGAGGGGAAGTACGTGAAGGTAGAAGACACGGTGCGCGGCTTCAAGGAAATTGTCGAAGGCAAGCATGACGATGTGCCCGAGCAGGCCTTCTATATGGTGGGCACCATCGAAGAGGCGCTGGAAAAGGCCGAACAGATGACCGCAGCGGCCTGAGCCTGCGACCGGTGAGAAAGACGCGGCCATGACGTTGCTTCCCGAAAGCATCGAGCTGGAGGTGGTCACTCCGGAGCGTCAACTGGTCCACGAGACCGTAGACGAGGTGCAACTGCCGGGTCTGCGTGGCTATCTCGGCATCCTGCCCGGCCATGCGCCGCTGATCAGCGAGCTCGGCGTGGGGGTGCTGAGCTACCGCAAGGGGAACATGACCCGTTATCTGAGCATCGTGCATGGCTATGCCGAGGTCTTACCGGACCGGGTCATTGTTCTGGCTGCGATTGCCGAACGCGCCGAGGAAATCGACGTGGAACGCGCCACGCGCGCTCGCGAACGAGCCGAAAAGCGTCTGGCGGGAAAGGGTGCGGACGTGGACTGGGATCGAGCCACGTTCGCCCTGCAGCGAGCACTGGTGCGACTGCAGGCTGCGGCACGGGCCGGCACCAGCATTCCTGCCGAAGAACATCACGCAGCACCCTAACTTTCCTCTTTCGCTCCAGGCAGGCCGGTGCCTCGAGTCATCACTCCCCGAACGTGCAGGTCATCGTCCAGCAGGACCAGGTCTGCCTGCGCCCCGGGCGCCAGGATTCCGATCGTAGAGTCCATTCCGAGCAGACGGGCGGGGTTCAGGGTCACCATTCGCAGGGCTTCTTCGAAAGGGACACCCAACCGAACGATGTTCCGCAAGGCGCGATCCAGCGTGAGGGTGCTGCCGGCAAGTCGGCCTTGGTGGTCGCGACAAACCCCGCCAGACACCACCACGGGAATGGTTCCCAGTTGGTAGTTCCCATCGGGCATGCCTGTGGCGGCCGTGCCGTCGCTGACCAGAATCACGCGGGCCACACCTTTGGCTGCGAGCAGCAGTTGCATTGCGGCGGGGTGGACATGCACCCCATCGGCGATCAGTTCTGCGGTGACTTCCGGAGCAGTCAGCACGGCGCCGATGATTCCGGTTTCCCGATGCGAAAACGGTCGCATGGCGTTGAACATGTGGGCAGCATGCTGCGCTCCGTGCTGGATGGCGGAGCAAGCCTGCTGGTAGGTGGCGTCTGTGTGGCCCAGGGAGACGACCAGTCCGTGTCGCCTGGCTGCTGCCACCAGCTCGAGTGCTCCGGGCAGCTCGGGCGCAAGCGTGAGGATTCTGGCCTGTCCCTGTGCGGCTTCGAGCATCTGCTCCAGCACGGGCAGAGAGGGAGCGAGGATGAATTCCTCCGGATGGACTCCGCGGCGGACGGGATTGATAAAGGGACCTTCCAGATGCACGCCAGCCATCCACGCCTGTCGTGACGCAGGCGGGCCGTCGGTCTGGTGGTGGAGAATGTACTCGGCCATGCCACGCAGGCTGCGCAGAGTGTGCTCGAGCTGTGCAGTGACGGTGGTGGCCAGCAGGGTGGTCGTGCCGAAGCGCGCTACGGCCGAGGCGATGGCGGCCAGGGCCTCGGGCGTAGCTTCCATGGCGTCGCGACCGGCAGCGCCGTGGATGTGGATGTCCACGAAGCCGGGCACGAGGGTGCAGTCGGGAAACTCGAACCGCCAGGCAGAATCGGGTGTGCGCAACTCTCCCCTGCGGCCGATGGCGACGATCCGATCGGCGTCAACGACGACCACCGCATCTTCCACCTGTTCGAGTGGAGTCAGCGCCCGGCGAGCCTGCAGGACCAGCGGTTGCATCGGCTTGCTCATGCTAATCAAAGTTCGTCGAAAAAGCACGGCAGACTTGTCCGCTGTGTCCGGTCGGATTATTCTTTCGACCGGCAGGAGAAGGAAGGATGAGCCACGAGAAACGTTTTCTGGTTTGGAAGCGACACCACCGCCGTCGCAAGGCAGCCAAGGCGAAGGTCAAACTGTACGAGGAAGGCAAGCTGTCCTATGAGCAGTTGCCGGCGCTCGCACGCGAGTTCCTTCGCCGAAAGCGGCGGATGACATCCCGGACAGCCTCAGCTTGAGGTGCGGGCATAAAAAAATTCGGTGGCGGCTGTGTTGGCCTCGGCAGGAACATCAGCCGCCACCGAGTCTACGTGTTTGCAGCGTGAATCAGCTACCGGAAGCCCGGATGGGGGCGCCTTTCGGCACACTCAGGTAGCCCACGGCGCGGTTCTTGCCCACCTCATTGACCACCAGCTCAAGCGGCGCGCGCGTGCCACGGGTGTAGAAGTAGATCGGCTCGTTCACGGAGCGGTTCTTTTTCTCCAGCCGCAGGTCGTCCACATAGAGTGCCACGGTGAAGTGATTGCGCTTCGTGTTGGTGCCGCGGAGTTCCACGACGATGTCGCCGAACTTCTGGCGGCTGCCCTTGCCCTCGAGCGTGAATTCGAAGTAGTCGCGGAGCCCCATGCGGCGGAGCTGCTCGATTTCTTCGCTGTTGCGGGCGATCAGTGTGCCCAGCTCACCGCGGGCCATCTGCAAATGCTGCCGCGTGGCTTCCAACTCGCCCCGCACGCCGCTGACTTCCCCGCCGAGGGCCTCGACCGCCTTCAGATCTGCTTTCGTGGCCAGCTCGCCTTTCACGTTCGTTTCTACCTGGGCGAGCTGCTTGGCATAGTCTTCCCGAATCTGCCGTGCCTGCTGGCGCGCGCGATTCAGTTCCGCTTCGGTCAGCTTCAGACGGTCGGTCACCACGGCCAGTTCGCCGCGCGCCTGGGCGGCGGATTCTTCGGCCTGCTCGAGCCGCTGGCCCAGCAGGTCGATCGTCTGCCGCAGCGACTGAACTTCATTGCCCAGGGCCTGTTCATTTTGCGATGCACGGCGGGAGGCGCTCCAGGCAATCCCTCCCCCGATCAACGAAATCGCGGTCAGAACGGCAAACGCTACGACCACCCATCGCGGCGTGCCTTCTGCCAATTGTGCGGTTCCACCACGATCCTCCAACATGTTCTCCTCCTGATGCGAACACTTGCATTTCTGGGATAAGCATCTGAAAGGCCAAGCGAGTTGCCAGGGATAGATTGTAGAACCTGAGCGTTTTCAACTATTTCCGAGTGGCCGCCGGGTGCCCGTTTTCGCGTTGGGCCCGCCGGCACGGTAATCTTTACCGGCACAGTGGCGTTTTTGCCTGGCGGGCGCGAGCCAGCTTCTCTGGCAGACGCTGTTCGGGGAAACCTCGTCGTGTAGAATAGCGCGCACAATTCGAACAGAGTTCGAACAGAGGAGGAGCGATGCTTTCGCGCCGTCGTTTTCTGGCCACTCTGGGGTTTGCCGCTAGCGCTGGCCCCCTGTTCCGCTCGTCCCGTCTGGTGGCGGACATCAAACCGGCGAAAATTCCGGAGCTGCAACCGCCGTTTCGCCTCGAGGTGGACTGGTATCGAAGAGCCGTTCGACGCTTCCAGGCGAAGCTGGCAGCGAAGGGATTGAACGGAGCCATCGTGGCCGATGTGCTGAACCGGAACTATCTGACCGGAATTTTTCTAACAGAGACGGAGCGGCCGAATTACCTGTTTGTTCCGGCCACGGGAGACCCGATCGGTTTCCTGCCGGGCCTGGACCGCGACATGGCGGCTTCGTGGTGGGTGAAGGAGTTCGAGTGGTATTTCGACTTTCCGCATGCGGGCGGGTACGACGCCGTGCAGTGGAAGGCGGGCAAGCGCGAGGACCTGTTTGTGTGGATGCTGAAGGGGCTGGCCAAGCGCGGATTTGGCAACGCCCGGCTGGGGATTGACCGCGAGCCAACGCCATCGCTGATGGCCAAGTTCCGCGAGACGCTGCCCGAAGCCTCGCTCACGGATGTCTCGCAGGACCTGCTGGCCATGCGTCAGATCAAGACGGCGGAGGAGATCGCCCTGCTGCGCAAAGCGCTGGCCCTGCATGATGCCATGCTGCAGTTTGCGCGGGAGTTCATTCTCGAGCATGGCACCGCGATTACGGATTTTGATGTTCGGCACGCTGCGCAGGAATTCGGCACCCGCACCCTGATGGCGGCGATGGGCAAAGAGGTGGACGGCCGGGCGCACAAGGCGGTGGGCATCAGTCTCGGGCTGAATTGTCGTGCCGGGATCGCGACCGCGTATCCGCATCCGAATCAGTTTTTCTATACGCGACTGGCCCGGGGGCAAGCGGTGCAGATCTCCGGTGTGATCCGCATCGGTGGCTACGGCGGCGAGGGATACCGCGCGCTGCACATTGCCCCGATGGATGATTTGCAAAAGAAGCTCTGGGAAGTGCACACCGAAATGACACTGAAACAGGCCGAGTTGAGCCGGGCCGGTGTGCGGTGTCAGGAAGTGGCCGAGGCGGTGCTGTCTCTGGCCCAGAAGGCCGGGTTGGAAAAGTATGTCTACCACCGGCCCGCGCACGGGCAGGGCATGGAAGGCCATCAAGCGCCTTATATCGCGCTCGGCGACGAAACCGTGCTGCAGGAGGGCATGACGTTTTCCAACGAACCCGGCCTGTACAACCTGGAGGGCGGCTACGGCTACAACCACTCGAACTGCGTGCTCGTGGGCAGGGAGCGCGGCGAAATCATGAACCGGACACCTCTGACTCGCGAGTTCTGCTGGCTGAAGCTGTGACGCGTTCCCGGCCGAAGACTCTCAGCGGGCGATGACGAGGTTTTTCAGCGCCGCGATGCGCTTTTCGAGCGGCGGATGCGTGCTGAACCAGTGCAGCAGCCCCGACGCGGTGCCCAGGGGCGCGACGATAAACAGCGACGCCATTTCCGGCGCGACGTCCATCGGCACTTTCTTGTTGTAGCTCCCCAGCTTTTCCAGTGCCCGGATCAAACCGAAGGGATGTCCAACGATACGCGCGGCAGTGGCGTCGGCAGCAAACTCCCGCTGCCGGGAAATCGCAAGCTGAATCAGCAGGGCGGCGATCGGGGCCAGGAACAACATCAGCAGCGCGGCCAACCCGCCACCGTTGCGGTCGTCGCGGCCGCCGCCGAAAATCATTGCCCAGCGGCCCATGTGGGCCAGCCAGGTGATGGCTCCGGCCAGGGTGGCGGCCACCGAAGCGGTCAGGATGTCATAGTTACGCACATGAGCCAGCTCGTGGGCAATCACACCTTCCACTTCCTCATCGTCCATCAATTGCATCAGGCCGGCGGTCACGGCCACCGCCGCGTGGCGAGGGTTCCTTCCCGTAGCGAACGCATTGGGAGCCGCCTGCGGGATGACGTACAGCCTGGGCATGGGGAGGTTGGCCCGCTGGCACAACCGTTCGGTGATGGCGTACAGGCGCGGCGCCTGCTCACGGGTCACTGGCCTGGCACCGCTCATGCGGAGCGCAATCTTGTCAGAAAAAAAGTAGGCGACGCCATTCATGACCACGGCAAGAACCAGAGCGACCGTCATGCCGTCTTGTCCGGCAATGGCGGCTCCGCCGAACAGGAGCAGCAGAGTCAGACCCGTCAACAGCAGGGCGGTTTTCATGGTGTTCATGGAAGCTTTCCAGTCCTCCTCGTATTCAGTCTACGGTGCATCCCCGCGGGCGTCAACCGAGCCGCGCCTCAGCGAACTTCTGTTTTCACGACCGCTTTTTCCAGCCGCATCTGGCCGGCGCGCAGGTCGGCATCGACGACGACGGTGTCGCCCGGCAGAATCCGCCCTTCGAGAATCTCCAGGGCGAGCGGGTCCTGGATGAGTCGCTGAATGGCGCGCTTGAGCGGCCGGGCGCCATAGGCAGGGTCGAAACCCTCCCGCAGGAGCAGCTCGCGGGCGTTTTCGGTCAACTCGATGGTGATGTTCCGTTCGGCCAGCAGTCGCGAGACCTGCTTCAGTTGCAGCTCGACGATCTGCACGAGTTGTTCTTTACCCAGCGGGTTGAAGAGAACGATGTCGTCCACTCGGTTCAGGAACTCCGGCCGGAACGTGGCCCGCAAGGCGTCGAGCGCCTGCTGCCGCGCACGCGCCGGATCCCGGCCCGCGAGCTCGAAAATGGCCGTCGAGCCGACGTTACTGGTCATGATGACCACCGTGTTGCGGAAATCCACCGTCCGGCCTTTGCTGTCGGTCAGCCGACCGTCTTCCAGCACCTGCAGCAACAGATTGAAGACGTCGGGGTGCGCCTTTTCGATTTCGTCGAACAGGATGACGGAATAGGGACGGCGCCGGACGTGCTCGGTGAGCTGGCCGCCTTCTTCATAGCCGACGTAACCCGGCGGCGCGCCGATCATGCGGGCCACGGAATGCTTTTCCATGTACTCCGACATATCCAGTCGGATCATGGCGCGTTCATCGTCAAACAGAAATTCCGCGAGCGCTCGCGCCAGTTCCGTTTTCCCCACACCGGTGGGACCGAGGAAAATGAAGGAGCCGATCGGTCGGCGCGGGTCGGAAAGTCCGGCGCGGCTGCGCCGGATGGCGTTCGAGACGCGCTGCAGGGCGTCGTCCTGGCCCACGACGCGCTGCCGGAGCCGCTCTTCCATGTGCACGAGCTTTTCCACCTCGCCTTCAAGCAGGCGGCCGACCGGAATGCCCGTCCATTTGCTGACGATGCGCGCGATGTCCTCATCGTCCACTTCTTCTTTCAGCATGCGGCGGTCTTTTTGCAGCTCGGCCAGGCGCTGCTGGGCGGTTTGCAATTCGCGCTCCGCCGCAGCCAGCTTGCCGTAGCGGATTTCCGCCACTTTGGCCAAGTCGCCTTCGCGCTCGTAGCGGTGCTCCTGTGCCTTCAAGGCTTCGATCTCTTCCTTCAGCTTGCGAATGCGGGAAATCGCCTCTTTTTCGTTTTGCCAGTGGGCTTTCAGACTGTTGGATTCCTCGCGAAGCTCCGCCAGTTGCCGCTCGATCTGCTTCAACCGCTCCTGAGAATGCGGGTCGGATTCTTTCAGCAGCGCCTGTCGCTCGATTTCCAACTGAAGGATCCGGCGCTCGATTTCGTCGATTTCCACGGGCAGCGAATCGATCTGCATGCGCAGGCTGGCGGCCGCTTCGTCGATCAGGTCGATGGCTTTATCGGGCAGGAAACGGTCGGCGATGTAGCGTTGCGAGAGCGTGGCCGCGGCCACGATCGCAGAGTCTTTGATCCGCACGCCGTGATGCACTTCGTAGCGCTCTTTCAGGCCACGGAGAATGGCAATGGTGTCTTCCACCGAGGGCTCGGTGACCAGGACGGGCTGAAAGCGGCGCTCCAGAGCCGGGTCCTTTTCGATGTGTTTGCGGTATTCGTTCAGGGTGGTGGCGCCGATGGCCCGCAGCTCTCCCCGCGCCAGAGCCGGCTTCAGCATGTTCGAGGCGTCCATCGCCCCCTCGGCGGCGCCGGCGCCGACCAGGGTGTGCAGTTCGTCGATGAACAGGATGATCTGCCCTTCGGCATCGGCGATTTCCTTCAGCACGGCCTTCAGCCGGTCTTCGAATTCTCCGCGATATTTGGTACCCGCAATCAGTGCGGCGAGATCGAGCGCGACAATGCGCTTGGGCTTGAGCACCTCGGGAACGTCGCCCGCCACGATTCGCTGGGCCAAACCTTCCACGATGGCTGTTTTCCCTACACCGGGATCGCCGATCAGGACGGGATTGTTTTTCGTCCGGCGGGCCAGGATCTGCATGACGCGGCGAATTTCATCGTCCCGACCGATCACGGGATCGAGCTTGCCGCGCCGGGCGAGATCGGTCAGGTCGCGTGCGTATTGCTCGAGTGCCCGGTAGGTGGATTCCGGGGTCGGGGAAGTGACGCGCTGCGAGCCCCGCACCGCCGTCAGCGCCTGCAGGATGGCTTCATAGTTGGCCCCCTTGCGCTTCAGAAGCTGCGCGGCTGGATCCGATTCCAGCGCTGCAATCGCCAGCAGGATGTGCTCGGTAGAGACGAATTCATCCTTGAACTTCGCCGCTTCATCGAAGGCTCCGTGCAGAACCTTTTCGCTGGCGGCGCTCAGGTACTGCTGGGCAAGCCCGGTCACCTTCGGCAGCAGCTCGAGCTGTCGTGCCAGTTCGGTGGCGAGCATTTCTGAGCGCACACCCAGCCGGTTCAGAACCGCGGGCACAATGCCCTCCGGCTGGGCGAGCAGACCGCTCAGCAAGTGGAGCGGCTCGATCTGTTGATGGCTCAGCCGGGCTGCCTGTTCGCGTGCTGCCTCGAAAGCTTCCTGAGCTTTGATGGTCAATTTGTCGAAACGAAGCATGGGATTCTTTCCCCCGGTGAAGTAGCAGGTCGGAGGGTGGGAGCGGGTCCCCGCTCCCACCGCACCCTCCCAGGTTTACTTTGCACCCGAAGCGACCGTGACGCGAATCTGCTTGGGCTTGGATTCCTCGCGCTTGGGCATGCGCACTTCAAGGACGCCATTGCGATATTCGGCGCGGATCGCGTCCGGGTTGACGGTGTTCGGCAGCGAGAAACTGCGGCTGAAAGTGCCGTAGGCACGCTCCACCCGCAGATAGTTGTCTTCTTTCACGGTCTGGTCGAACTTGCGCTCGCCGCGGATCGTCAGCATGTTGTTCTCGACGCGAATGTCGAGGTCTTTTTCCTGGATGCCCGGCAGGTCGGCCTTGAGCACCAGTTCGCTTTCCGTCTCGTAGATATCCACCGGCGGCACCCAGGCGGCTAGCGACGATTCGTCGGCACGCGCCCGCGAGAAAGTGTCTTCAAAAAGCCGGTTCATTTGCTCCTGCAAAGTGAGCAGGTTGCGAAATGGGTCCCAGCGGGTAATGGTTGGCATGGCCACCTCCTTATTTAGTCATCATGAATAATAAAATTTGCGTGTATTTTTGTCAAGTAAAATTTAATTCTTTCAAGTTTTTTTATTTCAATGATTTAGAAAAATACTTTTTCCAATACAGACTTACATGGCTTTCCGACAGGGGTTGCTATAAAATCTCTCGAGGCGGAAAGGGATTGGGGATGGATATAAACGAGTTCGATTACGAACTCCCTGCTGACCGTATCGCGCAGGCACCGCTTGCTGAGCGCGACCAGTCTCGTTTGCTGCTCATCGAGCGGGAGCTAGGCACATTCACCGACCGGATTTTCCGAGAGCTGCCTGAGATTCTGCGCGGCGATGAACTGCTCGTGGTCAACAACGCCCGTGTGATACGGGCGCGACTCTTTGCGCGCCGAATGGGTTTCGGTGCGGAGCCTGTGGGCCGCAGGAGCCGCCACAAGCGTGAGTATCTGCAGGCGCAAATCGAAGTCCTGCTAGGGCGACGCCTGGCTCCGGATACCTGGGAGGCCTTGGTGCGGCCCGGTCGGAAGGTGCGTGTGGGAGAGCGTCTGATTTTTGGCACCGGCGAGCTCAAAGCGGAAGTCATCGGTCGCGGAGCCTATGGTTTGCGTACTTTGCGTTTTCCCGGCGCACAGGACCTGGAGGCAGTTCTGGATCGCATTGGACATGTTCCGTTGCCCCCGTATATCGACCGACCGGACCTCCCGCAGGATGCAGAGCGCTATCAAACGGTCTACGCACGGAAAGGTGCGGCGGTGGCGGCGCCCACGGCAGGATTGCACTTCACCGAACGAACGCTCGCTGCGATTCGAGCACGCGGCGTGGAGATTTGTGAAATTACCCTGGACGTCGGGTTGGGAACATTTCAGCCGATTCGAGTCGAGCAGATCGAACGCCACCGGATGCACCCGGAGAGCTACGAAATCCCGGAGGCGACCGCCGAATGCATTCGACGCGCCAAGCGCGAGCGGCGTCCGGTTCTCGCCGTGGGGACCACGGTTGTGCGGGCCCTGGAAGATGCTGCGCTGAAGCTGGAGCAGTCGGGTTCATCTTCGGAAGAATGGGTTCGAGCCGGTCGGGCCGAGGCGGAACTTTTCATCTATCCGGGTCACCGATTTCGCATTGTGGATCAATTGCTCACGAATTTTCACCTGCCCAAGTCCAGTCTGTTGATTTTGGTTTGTGCCTTTGCCAATCGGGAGTTGATTCTGAGGGCCTACCGGCATGCCGTGGATGCCGGGTACCGCTTCTACAGTTACGGCGACTGCATGCTGATTCGCTGAGGAAGCGCCGGGATTTGGCCTGCTCTGGAATCGTCGAAATCGCCGGGCCGCCGGGTCGCTGAAGTTTCTGCACGTGCAGGACAGTTTGACTATAATGCCCAAGTGGCACCCCCCGCGACGCGTTTCCTGGTTCTGAGCGATATCCATGCTAACGGCACTGCACTGGATGCCGTGCTCGAAGCGGCGGCAGCGCGCTGGGATCGTGCGGTGTGTCTGGGGGATCTGGTGGGCTATGGTCCGGATCCAAACGAGGTGATCGAGCGGATCCGCACACTGGGGGCTACGGCGATCCGGGGCAATCATGACAAAGCAGGCTGTGGACTCGACGAAGCCGAGGATTTCAACGACATCGCGCGCCAGGCAGTGATGTGGACCCGGCAGCAACTCCATCCAGAAAATCGCGACTATTTGCGGAAACTGCCGGCAGGTCCGCTGGAAGTGGACGGGGTCGTTCTTGTGCACGGCTCACTGCACGATGAAGACGAATATGTTTTTGCGCCGGCCCAGGCCTTGCCCGGGCTGCTGGATGCGCCGACCCCGGTCTGCTTTTTCGGTCACACGCATTTCCAGAGCGGATTTTCATTTCGGGACGGAAAGCTGGAGGTACTGCATCTGCACCCGGCGAGCACGGTGCAATTCACGGCGCTGCGCATCGAGCCCGGGACGCGCTACCTGTTGAACCCGGGGTCCGTGGGACAGCCGCGGGACGGGGATCCTCGGGCCGCGTTCGCCATTGCGGACCTGGTTCACCATGTGGTGGAATTCTGGCGGGTGCCGTACGATGTGCGTGCGGTGCAGCAGCGGATGCGCCGCGCCGGCTTGCCGGAGCCATTGGTGTTGCGGTTGAGTCACGGTCGGTAAACGGGAGTTGCGGTGGCCGAAGATTTTCCACGCACGACGGGTTGGGAACCTTCGCAGCGGCGAGGTTTCGGGCTGGCGCTGCTGTTCGGTGCCGGTGTGGTTGTGCTGGTGGTGTTTGTGGCCTACCTGCTTCTGGTGCGGTTCGGCAACAGACCGACACAACCCCTTGCGCCGCTGCCCATGGGCACGACCGAGCAGGCCTACGCCAGCCAGATCGAGTTTTCCGGAGTACAAATGAGCCGCGCAGAAAATTTCCTCGGCCAGGAAGTGACCTACCTGTTCTGCGTGGTGACAAATCGCGGCGCCCGCACCGTGCGGCAGATGGAAGTCGCCGTCGAGTTTCGCGATGCATTTCAGCAGGTTGTTCTTCGGGATACGCGGCGGGTGATCGGTCCGCGCGCTGCGCCCCTGCGACCCGGTGCGAGCCGAGAACTGCAACTGAGCTGGGAGCACATCCCGGCCGACTGGAATCATCAGTATCCTTCCATCCGGATCACCGGTCTGCTGCTGGAATAAATTTTCCCGGACTTCCCCGGCGCCCTTCCGAAAAAGACCGGTTTATAATTGCAAAAATGTTTACCCTTCAAGAATTGGAGCACGCCTTGCGTGCCCTGCTGGCGTCCGGGGGCGTGGAGATCATCGAAGACGGTCGGCGGCAACCCGTTGTCGGCCAGTTGCACTGGGAGATGCTGGCGTTCGGCGGCGAGCCTCGAATTCATCTGTGGTGCGAGCAGTGGAATCTCGTGCGAAGCATCCAGCAGGTTGACGAGCTGTCAGAGAACCGGATTGTGCTCTCCGTGCGCCGGTTCGGCCGGCGAACTCCCGGGCGCATCGAGCTGATTGCGCAGGGACAAGCCACGATACCGCGCCGTTTGTCGCGGGCCGTGTTCCTGCACCGATTTCGTTCGCTGCTGGAGGAAGGATTTCCGGATGACCGGCTGGTTCACTTGGTGATGGCCAGCGACCTGGAGCATTCTTTCTCCGGCGCGCATGCACGAGGAATTCAGGTGCGCGGCCCCCGGGGCTTCGCTCTGGTGGGCGTGGGCGGGGAAGAAGAGAGTCCTGTGGTGGACGGGATTCTGACCACCGGCCTGTTATGGTACGACTGGCTGCGTCGTCGCGCGAAGCCCTGGGTGCTGGCCGGGCTGCGGGTGTTCGTGCCGCGTGGCCACAGTCTGGGGTTGGCGCTGCGGCTAAGAGGCTTGCGCCAGGAACTGACGATTCAACTCTACGAATACGATCCGGAGCAATGGCGCCTGCGTCCGGTGGACGTGCGCGACACGGGCAATCTGCAGACCGAGCTCAGTCCGCTCCGCCAAACTCAGCTCTTGCTCGAGCAGGCCCGTTCTCTGGTCGAGCGCATCCAGAGGCTTGTCCCGGACGCGATCGACGCCGCCGTTGTTCCCGGCCGTGCCGAAGTGGCCATCCGCGTGCGCGGACTGGAGATTGCCCGCTGGCGCGGCGGGCAGTGTTTGTACGGGTATCCGGAGCGGAATCGTGAACTGACCGAACAGAATTGGAGTCGTTTTGCGCGCTGGGTGAAAGGCGTCGCCGCACGGCGCCATCCGGCCGCCCGGGATCGCCAGAACCGATACTACCGCGCTCAAGCCGAACGCTGGCTAGAGGCGATGATCCTGCGCGAGCCAACCACGGTGGAGGCGCAGTTGCGACCGGAGTTTTTGTACGCGCAGGTGCCCGCCTGGGTTGGAGGGGATCGCGGAGTCATCGATCTGCTCGGTGTCACGCGTTCAGGTCGACTGGCAGTTTTTGAATTGAAAGTGAACGAATCTCTGCATCTGCCCCTGCAGGCGCTGGACTACTGGACCACGGTCTATTTGCATCAGAAGCAGGATCAGTTCCGGCGATATGGATATTTCCCCGGGGTGGAGCTGCAGGAAAAACCGCCGCTGCTCTACCTGGTGGCCCCGGCGCTGCGCTTTCATTCCACGCTGGAAATGATTCTTCAGTATTTTTCTCCGGAAGTCGAAGTGATCTGTGTCGGACTGCGGGAAGACTGGCGGAACGGCTTGCGCGTCGTGCACCGTCACTGGGCAACGCGCAGGTCGGTCAGCGGGAGCCGGAAATAGGGAAAAGAAGAGAAGCAACGTTGGCAAATCCAACGCTGCTTCCCGGGGTGTGTCCAAGATGTGGCTTTATCCTATCAGATGCAGGGGTTGGCAAATGGTTGCATGAAAAGCGCCATCGGGTAGCGTTGTCCTGGAGACTGTGCCAAGATGGGCAGGAAGAAATTCACTCCCATTCCGGAGGCGGGCTGATGCTTGTGCGCTTCTGGGGCGTGCGCGGTTCCACGCCGACTCCCCAGCGGGAGAACCTGCGCTACGGCGGAAACACGTCGTGTGTTGAAGTCCGCGCCGGAAACCAACTGTTCATTTTCGACTGTGGCACGGGGTTCCGTGTTCTGGGAAATGCCCTGCGCAAGGAATTTGGTCGCCGGCCACTGCAGGCCCGTGTCTTCCTCAGCCACTATCACTGGGATCATATCCAGGGGATTCCGTTTTTCGTGCCGTTGTACGATGCACGCAACTCCTTTGTCTTTCATTCGTTCCGTTCGGTGGACACCGGTTTGCGGCAGGCGCTGGAAGACCAGATGCTGGAGCTGACCGGCGAAGAGGTCATCATCGAGACCACCTCCCCGGCGGGTTTCGCCGTGGCGGAAGAAGGCGGCTACGCGGTGGCGCTGAACACCGAGATCAGCGTGGACCTGCGCCGCGAAGGATTGGCGCGCGACCTGGTGCGCATCGTGCAGGACGCCCGCAAGGCTGCGGGATTGCAGATCAGCGACCACATTGCGCTCTACCTCGCTCTGCCCGCCGAGACGCAACTCGAACTGCAGACCCACCTGGATTACGTGGGCAGCGCAAAGCTGGCCGAGAAACGCGAGCCGAACTTCTCGGTGTAGACCTTGGCGGCCTCGTTGATCTCCTGGGCCTCGTCGGAGGCCCGGCTGTCGCTGTACATGATGGCGGGCAGCAGCGGCCTGCCCGCGGCGTCGATCAGCAGCACCGTGCCCGACGTGGAGGTGACCGCGATGCGCCCGAGGGCGTCGCGCCCGTATCCGGCGGCGCGGGCCTGCGCCGAGACGGCTTGAAGGCACTTGACGGCGGCGCGCCACCAATCCTCCGGCTGCTGCTCGTGCCAGCCGGGCTTCGGCTCGCGCGGTCTGCGGGCGAAGGGCACGCTTGCCTCGGCCGCCACTCGGCCGTTGGCGGCACAGGCCACAGCCCGCGCTCCCTGGGTTCCCACGTCGAGTCCGATGAACAGCTCCCCTGTCATTGTGGCCCCCCGATGGACGATCGCCGAAAGGCCTCCCTCAACAGCGGATACAGAGAGCGGAAGAAGGCGTAGCGTTCGTCGTAGCGGGCCGCGTTCTCGGCGATCGGGCCGACCATGCGGCCCACGCGCGCGATCCGGGCCGTGGCCTCCTGAAGGCTGGGAAAGACCCCCGTGCCCCATCCGGCCAGGATGGCGGCGCCGCAGGCCGCAGGCTCGGCCGTCTGCACGGGCGCGAGCGATGCGCCCAAGACATCGGCCAGGATCTGCTGCCACACGGGGCTCTGCGCTCCGCCGCCGGCCGCGATGATCTGGCGGGCCGAGATGCCGATGGAGCGGAAGATCTCGAGCGAGTCGCGCAGCGCGAAGGCCACGCCCTCCATCACGGCGCGCACGAGGTGGCTGCGCTCGTGGCGGAGCGCCAGCCCGAAGAACACGCCCCGGGCGTGCGGGTCCATGTGCGGCGTGCGCTCGCCCAGGAGGTACGGCAGGAAGACCAGCCCTTCGGCCCCGGGCCCCGTCTGGGCCGCGGCCTCGGAGAACGCCGCATAGTCGAGGCCCAGGCCCCCGAAGACGCGGTCGCGCAGCCACCGCAGGCACAGCCCGGCGCTGAGCATGGCGCCCATGATGAACCAGCGCCCCGGCACCGCGTGGCAGAAGGTGTGGGTGCGAAGCTCGGGGTCGTGGGACGGCTGGGCCAGCGGGGTGAAGAGCTGGCCGCCGGTGCCAATGGTGGCCAGGAGCGTGCCCGGCTCGACGACGCCGTTGCCCACGGCGCTCACGGGCTGGTCGCCCCCGCCCGCCACCACGCGGGCATGAAGGGGAATGCCCGTGTCGCGCGAGGCGTGCCGCGTCACGGTGCCACAGATCTCGTGCGACTCGCACACGCGCGGCAGCAGGTCGAGGCTCACGCCCGCGGCTTGGGCCATTTCGGGCGACCAGCGCCGTCCGGCCACGTCGAAGAGCAGCGTGCTGGCGGCGTCGGTGACGTCGGTGCCCACGTGGCGGGTGAGGCGCAGGCGAATGTAGTCCTTGGGCAGCAGCAGGGCGGCCGTGCGGTCGAGGGTCTCGGGCTCGTGGCGGCGGAGCCAGCAGGCGGTGGCGGCCATGAAGCCGGTGGCCAGCGGATTGCCGGTGAGGCGGGCCAGGCGCTCGCGTCCCAGCTCGGCCATCAGTTCCGCCACTTCGGCGCCGCTGCGCCCGTCGGCCCAGATGATCGCGGGCCGGACGGGCAGCCCCTCGCGGTCTATGCATACGGTGCCGTGCATCTGGCCCGCGAGACCCACGCCGGCGATCTCGGCCGCCGCGACGCCGGCGCGGGCGATGGCCTCCTGCGTGGTCTGGCACGCGGCGCGCCACCAGGCCTGCGGCTCCTGTTCGGCCCAGCCGACACGCGGCGTGAGGATCGGGTACTCCGCCTGGGCGACCGAGCGAACGCGCCCCTCGTCGTCGAGGACGGCGCTCTTGACGCTCTGCGTGCCCAGGTCGATGCCGAGGAGAAAAGGCATGCGGGGCCTCCTGTGGCTTGTGGCGCCGTTACGCTATCGCAAGGCGGGCGAAAGATCAAGCGGCTTGAAGCCCGACGGCTATCGGCATATAATCCCCAGCGGCCGCGGTGGCCAAGGAGAGAGGCTCGTGCACGTTGCCTGGCTGACTCTGGCGCTGGCCGCCACGCTGGCGGAGCCGCCCCCCGAGAGGCCGGAGGCGGAGTTCCCCGCCCCGTTTGTGGGGCTGCACGTTCTCGTGCGCCTGGCAGACGACCTGTTCACGGGCCACGACCTGCGATACGAGGGCGGGCAGTTCCGCCTGCGCCAGCGCGAGGGCGACCTGACGTTCGCCGAGGAGAGGGTGTTGCAGGTCCAGTTCGTGGACCCTCGCCGCGACGAGTTCCGGGACCCCGTCGGGCTGGCGATCCACGTGGCCCACCTGCGGCGTGGCGCGCCGCTGAAGCGTCTGCTGATCCAGCGCTTCGGCGAGGGGGTGCTCTTGCGGCCCGAGGACCCGTTGGCCGAGACCTTTCACCGGCTGGTGCCGAGGATGTGGCATCCGGACCTGGCGGCGCTGCTGTGCACCGAGGCGGCGCGGCGCTGTTTCCTCGAGCGGCGGTCGAAGGATGCCGTGATGCTCTTCGAGGCAGCGGCCCTGGCCGAGAAGGCGCGGCCCGATCACGCGTTCGTCTATGGCCTCATGCGCGTGGCGGCGCTCGCCGACTTCGCGCGGCCGGACGAGGTCCAGGCGGCCATCCGTCAGCTCGATGCGGCCCACCCGGAGCACCGGAGGGAGATCCTGAGATTCGGCCTGGCCCTGCGCGAGGAACTGCCCGACCGCCCCGGCCCCCCCAGGATTCTCAAGGGCCTCAAGTAGCGCCCTTCAGAGCCAGGCTTCGATCAGGGTGTCGTCGCCCACGCGCCGCACAGACCAGTCTCGGGCCTCGAGCGCCTGTGCGACGGTCAGCACGCCGTCGCCCTCGACCGGGGTGCGGGCGTCGCGGCCGCCGATCACCTTGGGGGCCACGAAGGCGAGCACCTTGTCCACCACGCCGGCGGCGAGTGCGGCGGCGCACAATTCGCCGCCCCCCTCCAGGAGCACGTGGGTCATGCGGCGCAGGCCGAGCTCGGCCATCAGGGCGCGCAGGCTCACCCCGCCGCGCTGCGCGGGGAGGACCAGGATCTCCGCCCCCTTGGCCGCCAGGGCCGAGCGACGCTCGCGTGGCGCCGCCTCGGTGGTGGCCACGATGAGCGGCGCCTCGCCGATGGTCTGGACGAGTTGGCTGTAGATCGGCAGGCGGGCCTGGTCGTCGGCGACAATGCGAGCGGGCACGCGCGCGCCGGGCGGCCGCGCCGTGAGCAGCGGGTCGTCGGCCAGCGCGGTGCCCACCCCGATCAGAACGGCGTCGGCCTGGCCGCGCAGGGTATGAACGAGTTCCCGCGCCGGCGCGGAGGAGATCCAGCGCGAGTCGCCGAGGCGGGTGGCCGTCTTGCCGTCGAGGCTCATCGCCCACTTGGCGGTGACGTAGGGGAGGCCGCGCGTGGTGAGCTTCACGAAGGGCGCGTTGAGCCGCTGCGCGGCCGGCTCCAGGAGGCCGACCTCCACCTCGATGCCGGCCTGGCGAAGCTGCTCGATGCCGCGCCCCTGGTTGCGCGGGTCGGGGTCCACCATGGCCGCTACGACCCGGGCGAAGCCTGCGGCCACGATGGCGGGCACGCAGGGCGGCGTCTTGCCGTAGTGGGTGCAGGGCTCGAGCGAGACGTAGAGGGTGGCGCCGCGGCAGGCCTCGCCCGCGGCCGCGATCGCGTTGGGCTCTGCATGGGGGGCGCCGAAGCACTCGTGGAAGCCCTCGCCCACGATGCGGCCGTCGCGCACCACCACTGCGCCGACCATCGGGTTCGGTTCCACGCGCCCGCGCCCGCGCTCGGCAAGCTCGAGGGCGCGGCTCATGAATGCAGCGGGATCAACGCCCTCACCGGCCATAGATACCTGAATTGGCAGGAGAGCCCCCTAAGAGGCCGCTCAGGGCCGACACGGGGGCAGGCGTCACCTTGCCGGTCATGTAGTCCATCTTCCTCTGGACCAGGTCCAGCGGGTTCGGAGGGATGACGGCCGAGAAGACCTGGACAGTGCCGGTCACCACGTTGCCCACGCCGCGCCCCACGCCCTGTACGGTGCCGATTGTGGTCCCGTACACGATGTTCCGCTGGACGGACGTCTGGAGCACGGTCACCGGCACCTGGAGGGGGGCCGAGGCCACCTTCCACAGGCCGCCGGCAAGCCGGGTCAGAGGGCTATCGCCGCTGGAGCTGGAACCCCTGTCCAGCATGCTATCGGCGACGGGTCACCCCGTGCACGCGGCAGCTTCGACGCGGGAGGCGGGCCCTGCGGCGGCAATCACCGCGAGAACGCCCAGCGCGAGAAGCCAGCGGGTTCTCTTGCCCATCGGTCGTCTCCTTGGGGCCGCCGGGGAACCCTCGGCGGCAACGACTCGCTGGTAATGACAACATTATAGCAGTCGCGCGCCAGAATTCCAGCCAAATCCGCCGAAATTTCCGGTGCCCCAGTTGGCGGGCGCCGTCAGGGCCGCGTGATGTCCGACGGGGGCCGCAGCGGCGGCAGGGCGCGCTCGCCCAGCTTCTTGTTGTAGATCGGCAGGACGTCGCTGGGCAGGGGGAACGTGACCACCTCCAGGGCGCCGGCGCCCAGCCGCACGATGCCGTTGCCCAGCCCCTCGGCGCCGCCGGCGAGGATGCCGTAGACTGCGTTGTGCTCTCCCGCCGCGCGCAGCATGGTGGCCGGGATCTCGAGGGGCGAGATCACGATGTTGCACACGCCGCGGGTCAGCCGAGACAGCGGCCCCATCCCGGGCAGCCGCGGCTGTTCGGCGCCGCCGGCGACATCCGCAGGATGGTTCGCTCCAGGCGCGCCCCCTTCCTCAATGGCCCGGGCGGGCGTTGCCAGCGCAAGCGCCACCGCGAAGCTCAGCCCGACCAGAAGCCACGGCCTGTGGTTCATTTCTGCTCTCCTTGCGTTGCGGGCGGCCCGAGCCGCTCGGAAAGGGGCGGTGACGCCGGCCGGCGCCCGCGCGCTTCCACCGCCTGAATCTTCCAGGCGGAGCCGACCTTGGCCACCGTGTAGTCGAACAGTTCCGTGTCTCCCTCGTGCAGCACGATCACGGGGAAGCGCACCTTGCCCTCCGGGGCCGGCTGCGGGGCCTGCCACTCGATGCCGAGCGCCGCGTCGGCTTCGGCCCGAAGCTGCCTGCGGAACCCCTCGACGCCAAGCCGCGCGAGGTCCGCCTCGCGCGCCGCCAGGGCCTCGCCTGTGAAGCACTTCAGATACGCCACCTCATCCGCCGCCGCCATCGCGCGCCACGAGTCGCTGATCGGGTGCGACTCGGGCATCGAGCCGGGTCCAGGCGCCCGCGCGTTCCTTCGCGGCGCTGACCGGCTCAGCGATACCCCAAGCGCCACCGCCAGCCCCAGGGCGACGGCCCCCAGCAGCAGTTGCACGCGCCCGTCGGCGATCAGCCGACAGGCCCATCCTGCCGTGGCAGCGTTCTGGCCACGTTTGTCCGACATTATAGCAGCCTCGCACGGACGTTCCAGTCAATTTCGGCCGTTCGACGCCGCGGGTGCGGGCGATCTGCCGGGCTCAGGCTCGGCCTGACGGCTTGTGAGCGTCACCTGCACCTTGAAGGTCGCGCCCATCTGCACCTGGCCGTCGAGCAGCACGAGCACCCCCGTCGCCTTGTCCACATAGAGGTCGGCGTGGCCTGTGAGGCCGAAGGGGCCTTGGGCCTCCTCGGCCGCCTCTTTGGCCTCGGCGCTGACGGGCGTGGGGTCGAAGCCGATCTTCACGCACTGGAACGTGCCCGCGGGCACCTCGATGGCCCTCTCCTCCACGCCTCGGACCGCAACGTCCCACATCGATTCGTTGTTGAGCACGCGGATGCGTTGCGGGGGGGCGCCGGGGGTGAGGTCGAAGCCACGGGCGATGTAGCAGGCGGCGATGACGTGCCAGGCGTCGCGCGCGCCGGGCTGGCGGAACGCTTCTTTGAGGTTCCAGATGCGGTGCTCCGCCTTCTCGCAGCGCTTGTCGGAGCAGTGTACCTTCGCGCCATCGGCGCGCGTGACCAGGTGCTGCGGGTCGCGGCAGCCTTTGCCCTTGCAGTGGTCGTGGCGATGGTAGTCCACGCCCGCGGGCGTCCAGAGGAAGCGGCGGTGCTTGTAGGTCGGCTTGGTGCGAACGTCGTGGGCTTCGAGCTGGGCGAGGTCGTTCTCGCGCAGGCGCGAGACGATAGCGGATTCCACCGTATAGCCGGGCACGCCGCCTTTCGATTCAGCGGTGATGACGATCTGGCGGCCGTCCTTCGCGTCTTCGTGGAACAGCCTCATCGTCGCCGTGCCGAGGTTGAAGCGGAGCGCGGCCTCGGCGCGGAAGGCGTAGACCAGCGTTTCGCTCTTGAGGCCATGCAGCGGGTGCTTGGCCAGCCAGGCGGGGGAGCGGGTGAGCGCGAGAGCCGCCTTCGGCGCCTCCCATGTGAACGCCTGCCACCCCAGCCCCTCGGCCACGGTCCGCCAAGGGGGGCCATCAGGCTTGCGCGACGCGATGAGGATGCCGCCTTCCCGCTCCGTCACCCACCGCTGGATATCGGCCGGATCGTCAAGCAGGCTGTAGGTCCAATCCAGATAGAACGCCAGTGGAGCCGGGACGTGGCCGACGAAGGCGACAGGCTTGGCGAGACGCCGCACTCCGGCGATCTGATCTCTGAGATCACTCCCCCGCGCCCAATGAAGATGGGGGTTCGAGGAAAGAACAAGCCAGAGAACGGCCACGGCCGCCGGCGCCGCATGCCCGATCCTCGCGAAGGCGCACACGACCAGCGCCACGCCCGCGAGCACCCCGGGGGCGAGGACCCGCCAGTCCCCCTCCGACCCCCGGGCCGGAACCGCGGAATAGACGAGGAGGGAGACGACGAGCACGCCGCCCAGGAGAAGAACCGCCTGGGTCGCCCCCTTGGCCAGCGCGCCGAGCTCCTGGCGGGAGAACTGTGCGAGGAGCCGCCCGGCGGCGATGGCGACGAATGGAACCACGGTGAGGAGGTGCCGCGGCTCCCCGGAACTGGAGAGCGCCAGCCAGGCCAACGCGGCTCCGCCGAGGAGGAGCGCCGGACTGGGGCCTCCCTCGCGCCGTCGCCCACGCCAGAGGCCGTGCAGCCCCGCGATCGGCGCCAGCACGAGCCACGGAAGGCAGAAGGTCGCAAGGCGCGCCAGGTCGTGGTGCCACCCGAACGCCTGCCCGGGCGGCTGAAGGTGGCGGAGCACCTGCTCGCGCCAGAGCGCGCGCAATGGCTCGACCGATCCCGTGATGGCGCTCGCGGCCAGCGGCAATGCGAGAGACGCGACAACGGAGACGAGGAACGCGATGGCCACCGTTCTGCCCGGCCGAAGCCAGGCCCACTCCATCGCCATCGCAGACAGAACGAGAACGCCGATGATCACTACGCCGTATGCCTCGCGCGCCCCGAGGCTGGCCGCGATGCCCACGAAGAGGCCGAGGGCGGGAAGCCAGCGGCGATTGCCGTCGGCCCGGTGTTTCACGAAGTACCGCAGGCACCACAGGATCGTGGCGGCCTGGGCCATTTCGGCCGCGCCGCACCGCCCGAAGCGGAGGAAGCCATAGCTCGTGGCCAGCGCGCCGGCGGACAGCAGCGCCGTCAGGCCGTCGTGCCAGCGCCGCGCAAGGTCCCATGTGAAGAACAGCAGCGCCAACGCCCACAGCACCGAGGGCAGCCGCACGGCGAATTCGCTCAGGAACGGCCCATGCCCGCTCAAGAGGAACTCGCCCGCCGCGAAGGGCACCGCTTGCCAGTAGACGAGGGCCGACTTCTCGCAGGCGAACGGCTTGCCGGGCACCGGCCAGAGCCATTGGCCGGTGCGCAGGATGTGGCGGGTGACGATGGCGGAGCGCGCCTCGGACTCGTCGAGGGGCGCGGCGCCCAGGTGCACGAGCAGCAGGAACGCGGCGACCGCGAAGACGAGGAGGACAGGCAAGACTCTGCGTGCCAAGGGCTCCGTCCTATCTGTCCTATCGGTCCTATCCGTCCCACCTGCCTCATAGGACTGATAGGACCGGTAGGACGGATAGGACCGCGTGCGTGCGGCCCGGCCTTTAGAGCATCGGCCTGGCGCGCCGGACGAGCTGCACGGCAAGGCCCCACGGGTCGCGCACGATGGCGATCTCGTCGCCCGCAGGCAGCACGTTCGGGGCGGTCGCAGCGGTGGCCCCGGCGGCCAGGAGCCGCTGATAGTCGCCGGGTACATCGTCGCTGGTGAACGCCAGGTGCAGCACGAGCGGGTCAATGGCCCAGTAGTCGGGCACGGGGACCGCGGGGTTGCGGTAGACCTCGAGCATGACGTGATCGGCCGAATCGGCGAGGAAGCGGACAGGCACGGGCTGGTCCTTGGCCAGCACGATGCGGAGGCCCAGGTGGGCGACATGCCAGTCGGCCATCGCCGCAGGCTCAGGCACGTTGAGGCCCAGATGCTCGATCACCATCAGTTGGCCTTTACATCGAAGCAGTAGAGGTTGGTGTCGTAGCGCAGGTAGAGGCGTCCGCCGACGACCACGGGGTGTGCCCAGCTCGGGCCGCTGCCCTGCACGCGCACGCGGCCCTTGATCTCCAGGCCCTGCGGCGAGCAGGTGGCGAGGGCCGCCTGGCCGCCGTTCTCGCCGAAGAGGTAGAGCATGCCGTCGGCCCAGCACAGGCTGCCCTTGCCCACGCCCTGCTCGGACCACATCCGTTTGCCGGTCTTGAGGTCGAGGCAGGCCCAGCCGCCCTCGTGGTTGCCGTAGATGTAGCCCTTCTCGATCACGTAGCCGCCGTGGTGGCAGATCATCTCGCGGGTGGTCCAGGCCTGGCGGGCCGACACGCCCTTGTCGCTGACCGCGACCTTCATGCAGATGCCGCCCTTGCCGTAGCCGTTGGACCAGAAGACATAGCCGTCCTCGAACGCCGGCGTGGGGCAGTTGGCCACGTTGTCCTTGCTCCAGGGGTTCGAGAAGAGGACGGCGCCGGTTCGGGCATTCACACAGAGCAGTCCGCCGCGGGTGCCGGCGAAGACGAGATGGCCGCCCTCATAGGGCACGCCGAGGCATGAGCCGTACTCGGCTCCGGCGTCGAAGCCCTTGCTCATCCACTTCACGGCGCCGGTCTCCTTGTCGAGCGCGACCAGGCAGTTCTTGCCGCCCGGCTTCACGATGGCGAGCGTGCGGTAGATGAGCACCGACTCGGCGTAGCCCCAGCCGGGCACATCGCCGCCGAAGTCCCTCACCAGGTGCTTGCTCCAGACCCTCTTGCCGGTCTTGGCATCGAGGCAGGCGACGAGGCCGGCCGCGGTTTCGAGGTAGAGCTTGCCGCCGTCAATTGTGGGCGTGGCGCGGGCGCCGGGGTGGTCGCCCCGCCAGGCGGGCTCCACGTCCACATGCCACTTCTCCTTGCCGTCGAGGTCGAAGGCGAAGAGGCGCAGGACGCCCTGGGCGTCGCCCGTGATGTAGACGAGGCCGCCGGCCACAGCCACGCTGGAGTAGCCCTTGCCGATGTCGTCGGCCTTCCAGAGCAGCTTCGGCCCGTCGGAGGGCCATTCCTTGAGCAGGCCCTTGTCGGGCGACTTGCCGTCGCGGTTCGGCCCGCGCCAGCCGGGCCATTCGGGCTCGGCGGCCGCGCCGGCGAACGCCCACGCCGCCCCGACCACGCCCAGCGCCGCCACGATGGACCCCAGCCTCGCTCGCCGCATTCGGTGCTCCTTGCTGTGTGGTGCTCTCACCCCTCACCACACATTCTGCCACACCAGGGGCGGGGAATGCAACAGGCGGACGCCCCGCCCTTGACTTGGGGCACGCCACGTGGTTGACTAAGCCGCGACGCGAGTGCAAGGGGGACTGGCCGATGCGAGCGCTGGTGACGGGCGCCACGGGCTTCGTGGGGAGCCATCTGGCCGAGCGGCTGTGCGCCGAGGGCGTGGAGACGCTGTGCCTGGTGCGGGGCACGAGCCGCCTCGAGTGGCTGGCGGGGCTGCCGGTTCAGAAGTTGGCCGGCTCGCTCGAGAGGCCCGAGGCGCTGCCGCTGGGCGAGGTGGACTGCGTGTTCCACGTGGCGGGCGTGACGCGGGAGCGGACGGCGGCGGCGTACCTGGCGGCGAACGCGGAGCCGACGCGGCGGCTCGCCGAGGCGGCGGCACGGGCGAACCCGCGCCTGAGGCGTTTCGTCTACGTGAGCAGCCTGGCCGCCGTTGGGCCCACGCCGGCCCAGGCGCCGCTCGACGAGTCGGCGGAGCCGCATCCCCTGCCCGGTTACGGCGCGAGCAAGCTGGCGGCCGAGCGAGCCGTGCTGGCGATGCGCGAGCGACTCCCGGTGACCATCGTGCGGCCACCCGCGGTCTACGGGCCCCGCGACCCGAACTTCGTGACGCTGTTCCGCACGGCGCGGCGCTGGCGGCTGGTGCCCGTGATCGGCAGCCTGGACAAGCAGTTGACGCTGGTGCACGTGGCCGATCTGGCCGAGGGCCTCTGGCTGGCGGGCACGAGCGAGGCGGCGGTGGGGCAGACCTATTTCCTCGGCAGCGGGACTCATACGTGGCGCGAGATCGCGGAAACGCTCAGTGCGGCGCTGGGGCAGCGGCTGCGCCTTGTGCGAGTGCCGGGCCTCGTCGCCCGCCTCGCCGGCGAGGTCGGCGAGTTGAGGTGGACTCTGACCGGCAAGCCGCAGATCGTGAGCCGCCGCAAGATTCGCGACGCCCTTCAGCCGCGGTGGACGTGCTCCTGGGCCAAGGCCGGGCGCGAACTGGGCTACACGCCGAAGAGAGCGTTGGTGGAGGGGATGAGGGAGACGGCGCGGTGGTACGCGGAGCATGGGTGGATGGGGTCGCGCGGGGCGTGAGGCGTGACCTGGGATGCGTGGGAAGGCGGGCAGCGGAGCCCGTTACCGCGGCGGCGCAGCGTTCGAGATCGCCAGCAGTTCGTCCACCATCTCCTGCGAGCGAGCCACGCGCGGAATCTTGTGCTGGCCGCCAAGCTGGCCGTGGCGCCGCGCCCACTCGTAGAAGGTGCCCGGGGCCAGTGTGGTGAGGACGGGCGGCCGCATGGCGTAGCCGCGCTCGCGGTGAACCTTGTAGTCGAGGTTCTTCTCGATCAGGCTGGCGTCCACCCGGGCGATCCACTCGTCGAGGGGCGGGGGCGTGCCGTCGAATTCCACAAGCCACTGGTGCGCGCCGCTGGGGTCGGCGGCCGTGGGCAGGATCGTGGAGACGGTGTATTCGCGCACCGTGGCGCCCGTGGCGAGGCAGGCGGCGGCCACCGCGGCCTCGAGCTCGCCGCCGATGACGTGCTCGCCCAGGGCGTTGAGGGTGAGCCGCGTGCGGCCCGAGACGACGAGCTTCGGCGGGCCGAGCGCCGTGAACCGCACGAGGTCGCCCACGTCGTAGGCCCAGATGCCCGAGCAGGTGCTGAGCAGCACCGCGTAGTCCTGGCCGGTCTCCACCTGGTCCAGCGTGAGCCTCGTGGGCTGCGGGCGGCCGAGCTCGGCCGCGGGCACGAACTCGTAGAAGGCCCCGACGTCCACCTCCATCCGCATGGCGGGGTCGGCCTGGTCGCACTGGATGGCGGTCATGCCGGCCTCGGAGGACGAATAGGTGTCCACATAGGCGATGGGCCGGCCGACCAGTTCGCGGAACTGCGCGCGATAGGGCTCGAAGGCCATGCCGAAGTGGATGAAGACGCGCAGGCCTGGCCACACGTCGGCCACCTTGCGCACGTGGGGCCCGAGCTTCTCGCGCCCGAGGTCGATCAGGCGGCGGAAGAGGAAGAGCGTCCACGACGGCAGGCCGACGAGGGTGGTGATGGGGCTGCGCAGGTAGCGCTGGGCCACGGCCTCGACCTTCTGCTCCCAGTCGGAGATGCTGGCGATGTCGGGCTCGGGCAGGCGGTAGCGGCGCGCGATGCGGGGAATGTGCAGGGCCGTGATGCCGCTGGCGTCGCCCTGGAGGCACTGGCCGCGGGGCTCGAGCTTCGGCGAGCCGCCGAAGTAGAGGGTCTTGCCGCGCAACACGTCGGCCTGGGGCGCCTGGCGGGCGACCAGCCCCATCAGCGTGAGGCCCGAGCGGAAGTTGGCGCGGATCGCCTCGCGCGAGACGGGCAGGGCCTTGCACGTCTCGGCCGTGGTGCCCGACGAGAGGGCGAAGTAGCGGATGTGGCCGGGCCAGCACACGTCGCGGGCGCCGTCGAACGCCTTGTGCCACAGGGGCGCCATCTCCTCGTAACGGCACACCGGCACGGCCCGCTGGAAATCGGCCACGGAGCGCACGGACGCATAGCCGTGCGCGCGGCCCCACTCGGTGTCGGCCGCCTGGCGCACCAGGCGCAGCAGCAGTTGCTCCTGGGCAGCGGCAGGGTCGGCGAGGGCCCGCGCGGCCTGCCGCAGCCGACGCTGCATCGCCCGGCGAATGACCCAGTTGATCGCGCCCATCTGCTGCGGCCTCGATACACGGCCATAGGGTCGAGCGCGATGATAGCGACCCTGGCTTTTTTTGCAACTCGCTTTGCGTCCGGCGGCCCCGATATGTATCATATTGCTTCCTGGAGGCGGACCTGAGGCCCCTGGATAGGAGGGCTCAGCAGCGGTGGCCGACATCTTCGACCGGTGCATGCGCTTCCGCGAGGAGCAGCGTATCGCGGCCCAGGAGGACCTGCCGATCGTCGAGCGGGTCATCTTCGGCGTCTCGCCCACGGAGAATGCCGGGCCGTGGATCGAGGCCAACGGCCGGCGCATGCTCCAGTTCAGCACCAACGACTACCTGGGCATGAGCGTGCACCCCGAGGTGCGCGCCGTGGCGGCCGAGTATGCGGCCCGGTACGGCATCAGCGCGCCCATGGGCGCCCGGCCCCTCACCGGCACCATCGAGCTCCACCTGGAGTTCGAGCGGCGGATCGCCGACTTCAAGCGCACCGAGGCCGCCCTCAGCTTCACCATGGGCGCCGGCGCCATGATCGGCGCGGTCGCCTGCCTCGCGCGGCAGGGCGACCTGCTCATCATGGACCAGCTCGCCCACGCCAGCCTCGTGTGCGGCGGCAAGATCTCGGGCGCCAGCATCAAGTTCTTCCGCCACAACGACCCCGAGAACCTCGAGCGCGTGCTCAAGCGCTCCGACCCGGCCCGCCCGAAGCTGATCGTGGTGGACGGCGTGTACAGCATGAACGGCGACATCGCCCCGCTGCGTGAGATCTGCGACCTCAAGGAGCGCTACGGGGCCCGGCTGTTCATGGACGACGCCCACGGCCACGGCGTGTGCGGCGACCACGGGCGCGGTGCCGCCGAGATGCTGGGCGTGGAGGATCGCATTGACCTGCACGCCGGCACCTTCTCGAAGGCCTTCGGCACCTACGGCGGCTTCATCGCCGGCCCCAAGGAGGTCGTCTTCTACGTCCGCTGCCTCGCCCCCACCATCCTCTTCACCAAGGCCGCGCCCGCCTGCGTCGTCGCCGCCACGATGAAGTCGCTGGAACTCGTCCGCAAGGCCAACGACCGCCGCAAGAGGGTCTGGGACAACGCCCGCTACCTCCAGGGCCTGCTGCGCGAGCGCGGCTTCGAGGTCGGCGACACGCAGACCCCCATCACCCCCATCCGCCTGGGCGACCACGGCGCGGTCCACTGCGCCGACCTCCTGCGCCGCAGGCACGGCGTGTGGGTCTCGGCCGTGGTCTACCCCGCCGTGCGCCGCGGCAACGGAATCATCCGCGCCATCCCCACCGCGCTCCACACGCATGAGGACGTGGACTACCTGGTGAACTCCCTCGAGGCCGCGCGGGCCGAGGTCCAGGCCATGGGCAAGCCGCACGTCGCCGCGGCGGCCCAGTAGCCGCAGCCTCGCGAGGACCGGCCCGTGGATGGCGTGTTCGACCCCCTGAGCTACGAGAACCTCGCCAAGAGCGTCGTCACGGCGCTGATGGAGCGCGCGCCCGAGCCGCTGCCCCCCCACAAGGAGTTCCCGGGGCCGGGCGTCTACGCTGTTTACTACACCGGCGACTTCCCCGCCTATCAGCCCCTGGCGGCGCGCGAGGGTCACCGGCCCATCTACGTGGGCAAAGCCATCCCGCCCGGCGGCCGCAAGGGCCTCGCACCGGGCGGAGCCGCCGAGACGGCCCTCCATCGCCGCCTGTGCGACCACGCCAAGTCGCTCGCCCAGGCCGAGAACCTGCGGCTGGCCGACTTCCTGTGCCGCTATCTCGTCGTGGTGCCCGTGTGGGTCACGCTCGCGGAGCGTTTCCTCGTGACCCACTACAAGCCGCTGTGGAACACGGTGGTGGATGGCTTCGGAAATCACCCGCCCGGCTCGGGCCGGAGCGGCATGCGGCGCCCGCGGTGGGACATCCTGCACCCCGGCCGCCCGTGGGCCGCGCGCCTCGAGGCCGCGGAGTCGGCCGCCGACGTGCTTCGCGAGGTCGCCGCCTGCCTGCACGCCGCCCCCGCGAAGCCCCCCGCCAGCCGCACCCCGCCAGCCTGGCTCTTCTGAGGCTACCGCCGCCGCTTCGCGGGAACAGCGCGCAGCTCCACCGCCGTCTCGTACAGCTCCACCGGCCCGCGCGCGTTACCCACGCGCACCGACGAGCGGATGATGCTGGAGCCGGTGCGCTTGCGGCGCACGGGGTGAAACTCGACCGTCTCGAACCCGCAGCCCTCCGCGATCCGCGCGAAGTAGCGGTCGGTCCTGAACTCGATGCCCTGAAGGATGTTGTTGCCGATGACGACCACGGCGGTGCCCCCGGGCCGCATCACGTGGCGCGCGGCGCGGCAGAAGGCCAGGCAGTCGTTGAAGTAGGCCGCCGCGTAGTTGGCCCAGCCGCTCCCGCCGTAGATGCCCTTCTCGGGGTGCAGCCGGCGCAGCTCGTCGAGCTGCCCGGCCAGCTCGTCGCAGCGGGCCTCGAGCGCGATCGGGGCGGCGCCGCGCACGGTCTGCCAGAACTTGCCGAAGCTCAACTGCTCCATCTCGGCGAGCCGCGCGCGCCGCTCGACCAGCCCCAGCCAGAAGAGGTGCGGGCGGGTGTTCCGCACGTAATGGTAGTTGTTGAGATACGGCGGCGACGTGATCAGAAAGGCCACGCTCTCCGCCGGCACCCGGCGGTGGCCCGTGAGGAACGACTCGCAATGGACCTGCGCCTGCGGCCGCCGCCCGAGCGTGCGGGCATGGAGCTGCACCTGGGCAACGTCGGTGGCCATCTCGTCGAGCTTCGCCGCCACCGCCCCGGCCACGTCGGCATCCAGGATGTCCTCCTTGCCCGCCGACGCCCGGCGGCCCAGGCTCGGCTCGTACGAATAGTTCGAGAAGCCCACCATCACCGCGCCCAGCGCCACCCGGAACACGTCGGCCACCCAGCCCTCCGGGCGCTCGGCGATGAAGTCCAGGGCATGCAGCACCTTGCGCTCGACGGCGGGGCTGAAGAACGGCGCGCGGCTGGCGAACTCCGCGGGCGGGCGGCTGCGCGGCACACGGCGGGCGCGAACGGCCATGTGGGCGCGGAAGGCGCCAATGGCGTCCCGCAGCACGCCCAGGTCGTAGCCGAGGCACGAGACCTTGGCCCGACAGGCCAGCGCGGCGTAGGGGTTGATCTCGAAGCCGATGCTGTCGTAGCCGCGGTCCATCGCCTCCACCAGCGTGGTGCCCACGCCCGCGAAGGGGTCGAGCACCGTCACCTCGGCCGGGTCGCGCTCGCTCGCGGCCTCCAGCACGCCGCCCACGAAGGACGCCGAGAAGCCTGCGATCCAGGGCACCCAGCGGTGCAGCGGCTGCGAGCGGTTCTTCGTGAACGCCGTGTCGCCGAAGCCGGTCCTCCCGGCGCCGCCGTCGGCGACTGGCGGCGGCGGCTCGACCGGCCTCGCGGGATGCGGCTCCGCGGGGGCGGGGCCCGCCGACGCCGGCTCGCGCTGCGCCAGCCAGCCCTCGAGAGCGGCCCGCAGAAACCGCCAGGCGCGCCCGACCTTCTGCGCCGGCACCTTTCCCGACGAGGCCAGTTCGCGGAGCGTCTTCTCGCTCACCCGCACAAACCGGGCGGCCTCGGCCAGCGTGAACACTTGGCTGCCGTTGTCTTCCGCCATGGTGGCTCAACTTCCGTTAACTACCGGCAACATACCATACGGATTCGCCGGCCCCTGTCAAGGCGTCTTGCGAAACCCCGCCGTCGTTTGACAGCCGAGCGCGGCCCGGATAGACTGCCGCCGAGGCCTGTAAGGGATCGCGCCATGACCGATGCCATCGAGGTCCGCCCTGTCGCCAACCGCCGCGAGCGCAGGGCCTTCCTGCGCCTGCCGTGGGCGATCTACGGCGGCGACCCCAACTGGGTGCCCCCACTGCTATCGAGCGTGGACCGCACGCTGGACCCGCGTCGGAACCCCTTCTATGAGCACGCCGAGAGCCGCCTCTACCTGGCCTGGCGTGGAGGACGTCCCGTGGGGCGCATCGTCGCCACGGTGAACCGCCTGCACAACGAGCGCTACCACGACGGGGCCGGCTTCTGGGGCTTCTTCGAGGCCGAGGAGGACCCCGCCATCGCCCGGGCGCTCCTGGACCGGGCGGGGGAGGACCTCCGCTCGCGCGGCCTCACCTCGATGCGCGGCCCGTTCAACCCCTCGATCAACGCCGAGTGCGGCGTGCTCATCGAGGGCTTCGACCGCCCGCCGTCGCTCATGATGCCCTACAACCCGCCCTACTACCCCGACGCCATCCAGCGTGCGGGCCACACCAAGCACAAGGACCTGCTGGCCTATTACCTCGACCAGGACATGATCGCGCCCGGCACCGAGGCCCGCGAGCGGATGGAGCGCATCGAGGCCCTCGTGCGGCGCCGCAACCCCGAGCTGACGATCCGCACCATCGACATGAGCCGCTTCGAGGACGAGGTGCTGGCCCTGGGCGAGCTGTTCAACCTCGCCCGCGAGCGCAACTGGGGCTTCGTGCCGGTGACACCGGCCGAGATGCGCGCCCTGACCCGCGAGATCCGGCCCATCCTCGTGCCGGAATGCGTGATCCTCGCCGAGGTGGCCGGCCGCCTGGCCGGCGGCACGATGGGCCTGCCCGACATCGGGCCGCTCCTGAAGAAGGCCAATGGCCGCCTCCTGCCCTTCGGCTGGTTCCACCTGCTCTTCGGCAGGAGGAGGCTGGACTCCATGCGCATCTTCGGGGCCGCCGTGCACCCCGACTTCCACAACCTCGGCATCATTCCCCTGCTCTTCCTCCAGTACCTGCGCCACAGCAAGGCCCTCGGCTACTACTGGGGCGAGCTGTCGTGGGTAGCCGAAGACAACGTCCCCTCGATGCGCACCCTCGAGGCCGCGTTCAAGCCGCGCCTCTACAAGCGCTACCGAGTCTACGAGAAGGCGCTCTGAGCGGATGCCAGGCGCCGTCGCCTGACCCTCAGGCCCAGGTGGCCCAACGGCAAGGAGAAGCATCGTGATCGTCAGGCGCCTGCCCCTTCCCTTCGTCGCGCTCACCTTGCTGCCAGCGGTATGCCTGAGCGGCCAGCCCGCGCTCGATGCCCTCCGGCGCAACGCCGCCGTCGAGACCGACGTGATGGTCCCCATGCGCGACGGGGTCAAGCTGGCGACCGACCTCGCGCGCCCGAAGGGCGAAGGCAAGTTCCCCGTCCTCCTCATGCGCACGCCTTACCGCAAGAACCTCGGCCCCGCGGGCTTCGCCGTGGCGGCCGGCTACGCCTTCGCCTGCCAGGACGTCCGCGGCCGCTACAACTCCGAGGGCCAGCACCGCCCGTTCTTCGACGACCCGAACGACGCCTTCGACACCCTCGCCTGGCTCGCCCAGCAGCCCTGGTGCGACGGCACCGTGGGCATGATGGGCGGCAGCTACGTCGGCTTCACGCAACTGGCCGCCGCCATGACCAAGCCGCCCGCCCTCCGCTGCATCTTGCCCGCCGTGCCGCCGTCCGACTTCGAGAACGGCGTGGTCTTCTACGGCGGCGCGCTCCGCCAGGAACTCGTCCAGGGCTGGCTCATCGGCCAGGCCTGGTCGAGCCAGCGCGTGCAGCGCAAGGAAGCGCCCGCCGAGGAAATCCAGAAGTGGCAGCCCCACCGCAACTTCATGCAGTGGTGCTGGCACCTGCCCCTCTCCGACCCCGGCCCGCTCACCGTGGGAGGCCCGGGCTACGTGAACTACTGGCTCGACGGCGTCAGGAACTGGGAGAAGCCGGGGGTCTGGCGCGAGATCAGCCCCATCGGGCGCGTCGAGGACATCCAGGTCCCCGTCCACATCACCGCCGGCTTCTACGACATCTTCGCCCAGGAGAACCTCGACCTCCTCCTCGCCCTCCGCGCCCGCGGCGGCAACGACCTCGCCCGCAAGCACAGCCACCTCCTCATCGGACCCTGGCCCCACGGCATCGGCTCGGCGGCCGGCGATGCCAACTTCCCCGCCGCAAGCCGCGCCCTCGGCGGCCTCCAGGAGAAATGGTTCGCCCGATGGCTCAAGGGCCAGCCCAACGACGTGGACCAGTGGCCCCCCATCCGCGCCTATGTGATGAACCAGGACCGCTGGCTCGACACCGACACTTGGCCCCCCGCCGCCAGCAAGCCCACGAAACTCTATCTCAGCAAGGGCGCTCTCGGCCCCGAGCCGCCCAAGCAGGACGAAGCGCCCTCGGCCTTCACCTACGACCCCGCCCAGCCCGTGCCCACCCTCGGCGGCACCAACCTCACCATCCCCAGAGGCATGCACGACCACCGCAAGAACGCCGAACGGCCCGACGTGCTGCAGTTCCTCACCGAGCCGCTCGAGCGCGACCTCACCGTCGTCGGCACGATGCGCGTCCGCCTCTTCGTCTCCTCCTCCGCCCCCGACACTGACTTCACGGCCATGCTCCTCGACGTCCGCCCCGACGGCTACCAAGGCAACATTCAGGACGGCATCGTGCGCTGCCGCTACCGCGAGGGGCGCGACAAGCCCAAGTTCCTCAAGCCCGGCGAAATCGTCGAGGTCGAGATTCACCTCTGGAGCACCGCCTACACATTCAAGAAGGGCGATCGCATCGGCCTGCACGTCAGCAGCAGCAACTTCCCACGCTTCGACCGCAACCTCAACGTCGCCGACCCGCCCGCCACGTGGACCCAGCCCCAGACCGCCGAGAACAAGGTCCACCACGGCCCGGCACACGCGTCTTACGTTGAGTTGTCGGTGCTGCCCTGAGCCTCGGAGGAATCCAGTGCGCCGCCATCCAGCCGCCAGGCACGAATGGCGACCGAATGGCGCCGCACCGGCCACTGCTGTTAGTTGTCAAAGAACAGCGCGGGCCTCGCTCCGGACGCCGCTCATGCCCCGAAGGGCTGGAAGCCTGGCCTTCGCTCCGCCTTTCCCCACCGCGCGGTTCCCCGGGACGGTCTGGAGCCGCCCCAGGGCGCCCCCGAGACACTTCGTGGGTTGGTTAGCCGTTCGGTCTCCCGGTGGCTGGAGCGCACAGGGGTACGAGGAACAGGCCCCTGCCCCCGGCCTCTCGCCCGGCCCTTGGACGGCCCGGCCGCCGGAAGCTCGGCGCCTCTCCCTCCACCCACAGGTACGCATACTCGCCAGTGGTTCGCCAGTAGCTCCGGCACTTATGGCGTGAGAGACCTCTGCAAGGGCTTGCCGCGACGACAGTTCAGGAGCGGCCGCATTCCATAAGAAAATCTTCGCGCCCGCGCAATTAATCGCTTACGCCCGCGCTACTCGCCAACACGGCGGGGGTGCGGGCCGGAATACCAGGTGGGTGCGGGAGCTCTGAAGGAACGAGATGGGAACCAACAACCTCCCGCGGGTTTGGAACCCGCGGGAGGTTTTCTGCGGGACGGGGACGTCCCGCCTGGAGGCCCCAGAGAGAACGGCTCTGCCCAGAAGTCCCGCCCGCACCCGCAGCCCAAGATCGTGCTTGACTTAGCCGAGGCATGGACTATAATCAAGGGAGAGTGGAGCGGTGTATGGGAATGGGAGGGTACAGCACAAGCACAGCCCTGGCATCGTGCTGGAAGGGCAGCGCGGCGCTCGGGATAGTGTGGGCAGATAGAGCTGTTCCTGTAAGACCGGTGGCCGCGGAACCTGTATCGGCGATGGCGTGGGTAGCCGTCCGCGGGTGTCCTGGCCGCTGTTACGAGTTAAGCGTTGAGAGGCGCAAGGCCTAGTGGGCGCAACGACCTGGCAGCCTGAAGGCAGCTTGATGGGCGACTGGCAGGGGACACGCGATAGTCGGGCGAACCGTCTGGCCCGGCGAGCGGTGCAGCCTCAGGAATCCAGGCAACTTGTGCATCGAGGGCCAGAGTTGAGCCTCCTCGTTTCAGTGGCGTGCGGCGCCGTCTAGAGCGAACGCATCTCCAGCGTCGAGGCGATCTCGCGCAGCGCGTTCGGCAGGCACCTCCCGCCCGCCTTCCCATCCCGTGCTGCTATTCCAGAGTGTATACACATAGGGGCAAGCGCCTCGTTGCGCCCGCCTGGTGCCCATCGCCTTGGGGCCTCAGGCGGAAGGGATCGAGAGGTGGTCCGTGGTTTCTGGACCTATTGTCGTTGTGCTCTGCGTGATCGCCCTGGGCATGGGCTACGGCGCGAGTGAACTGGTGAGCTATATCCTGAAGCGCAATGCGCGCAGGAAGGCGGACGAGCTCCTCGCCGCCGCCCGTGCCGAGGCCGACGAGACCCGACGCCAGGCGGAGGTGGATGCCAAGGAAGAGGTTCTACGCCGCCGCGAGGAGTTCGAGCGGGAGACCAGGGAGGCTCGCACCGAGCTCAAACTCCTCGAGAAGCGACTGGTGAAGCGTGAGGACGGCCTGGAGCGCAAGGCCGAACTCACCAGCAAACGCGAGAAGTACATCGAAAACCTCGAACGGGAACTCTCCACCCGTCAAGAGAACGTCCTGAACAAGGAGAAGGAACTCACCGAGGCCCTCGACAAGCAGAAGGAGGCCCTCTACCGCATCTCGGGGCTCAGCCCGCAGGATGCGCGCGCGCAGCTCTTCGAGCGGCTCGAGCGTGACTTCGAGCGCGAGGCCGCCGTGCTGCTCGACCGGAAGGTCGAGCAGGCCAAGGAGACGGCGGATCAGAAGGCCCGCGAGATCCTGGCCACCGCGATCCAGCGCTGCGCGGTCGAGCACACGAACGAGAGCGTCGTGTCCACGATCGATCTGCCCAGCGACGAGATGAAGGGCCGGATCATCGGGCGCGAAGGGCGCAACATCCGGGCCTTCGAGAAGGCCACCGGCGTGGACGTCATCGTGGATGATACGCCCGGCGTAGTCGTGCTATCGGCCTTCGACAGCGTGCGCCGCGAAATGGCGCGCCGCGCGATGGAGGAGCTGGTTGCGGACGGGCGCATCCATCCCTCCCGCATCGAGGAGGTCATCGAGCGCGCGAAGCGCAAGACCGAGGAGACCATCCTCCAGATCGGCAAGCAGGTGCTCTTCGACATGGGCGTCCACTCGAACAATCAGAAGCTCGCCTACCTGCTCGGGCGCCTGAAGTACCGCACGAGCTACGGCCAGAACGTCCTCCAGCACTCGATCGAGGTGGCTCACCTGTGCGCCACCATGGCAGGAGAACTGCGACTTGACCCTGCTCTCGCGCGGCGGATCGGCCTGCTCCACGACATCGGCAAGGCGGTGGACCACGAGCTCGAGGGCGGCCACCCCGAGATCGGCGCACTGATCGGCAAGAGGATCGACGAGGATGCCACCGTCATCAACGCCATCGCCGCGCACCACGAGGGCGCGCCGCCCGAAACCGTCTACGCCGTGCTGGTCCAGGCGGCCGACGCCATCTCCGCCTCCCGACCCGGCGCCCGCCGGGAAACCCTCGAGAAGTACATCAAGCGACTCGAGCGCCTCGAGGAAGTCGCCGGCTCGTTCGAGGGGGTGGACACCGCGTACGCCATCCAGGCCGGGCGCGAGGTGCGCGTGATCGTGAAGGCTGACAAGGTTGACGACCGGATGACCACCAAGCTCGCGCGGGACATCGCCAAGGAGATCGAGCAGGAACTCGACTACCCAGGCGAGATTCGGGTCACGCTGATCCGGGAAACCCGGTCGGTGGACTACGCCCGCTAGAGCGGCCCCATCGTGCCTGGCCCCACTGCCTTCCGAAGGGCGCGCCCGTGACGACCCAGATTCTGGCCATCGGCGACATCGTCGGGCGCCCGGGGCGGCAGTTCGTGCGCGACAACCTCCGGCGGATCGTCGCCCGCGAGGGCGTGGACCTGGTGATCGCCAACGGCGAGAACGCGGCGGGCGGCCTCGGCATCACACGAGCCATTGCCGCCGAGCTGCACGACGCCGGTGTTCACGTGATCACGAGCGGCGACCACATCTGGCGCCGGCGCGACATCGCCCGGGCGCTCACCCAGGACAATCGCCTCCTGCGCCCTCAGAACTACCCTCCCGGCGCCCCCGGCGCCGGCATGGTGACCGTGGCGACACACACGGGGGTTCCCGTGCGCGTGATCAACCTGCTCGGGCGGATCTTCCTCGAGCCGTTGGACTGCCCGTTCGAGTCCATCGAGCGCGTGCTGGCTCACACGCCGGGGCCTCCTGTGACCGTGGTGGACTTCCACGCCGAGGCGACCTCGGAGAAGGCGGCCATGGCCTGGTTCCTGGACGGAAGAGTGAGCGCCGTGCTGGGCACGCACACCCACGTGCAGACGGCCGACGAACGCCTCCTGGAGCACGGCACGGCCTTCATCTCGGACCTCGGGATGACCGGGGCCTACCGCTCGATCCTCGGGCGCCGCGTCGATCAGGTGATCCAGCGCCTCCGCTCGCGCCTCTACGTTCCGATGGAGGTCGCCGACGGCCCCGTAATGATGTGCGGGGCCATCGTCTCTGTGGATAGTGAAACGGGGCGGGCCACCGGGATCCGCCGCGTGGCCGAGACCTAGCCGCGAAAGGCACGCCGTGGAGCCATCGCCGGGCGAGGAAGTGCTCACGATCTCTGAACTCACGCGGCGCATTCGCCGCTCGCTTGAGGAGGAGTTCCCCCATGTCTGCGTCGTCGGTGAGGTGTCGAATCTCGCGCGGCCCAAGTCGGGGCACGTCTACCTGACTCTCAAGGACGGCGGCGCGCAGATCTCCGCCGTGCTCTGGCGCAGCGCGGCCGCGCGCCTGCGATTCGACCTCGAGGATGGAATGGAGGTCATCGCGACGGGCTCCCTGAGCGTCTACGAACCGCGCGGGAGCTACCAGATCACCCTCTCGTCCATCAGGCCCAAGGGATTGGGTGCCCTCCAGCTCGCCTTTGTGCACCTCAAGGACAAGCTGGAGAAGGAGGGCCTCTTCCGCCCCGAGCGCAAGAGGCCGCTGCCGTACCTGCCGGAGTGCGTCGGCGTCGTGACCTCGCCCACCGGCGCCGCCCTCCAGGACATTCTCACGGTGATCGCCCGGCGCTTCCCGCCGGCCCACGTGGTGCTTCGGCCCGTGCGCGTGCAGGGCGAAGGAGCCGCCGCCGAGATCGCGCAGGCGATCGAGGACTTCAACACCTGGGGCGGAGCCGACGTGCTGATCGTCGGGCGCGGCGGGGGGAGCTTGGAGGACCTCTGGGCGTTCAACGAGGAGATCGTGGCGCGCGCCATCTACGCATCCAGAATCCCCATCATCTCGGCGGTGGGGCATGAGATCGACGTCACGATCTCCGACCTCGTCGCCGACCGCCGCGCCCTGACGCCAACCGAGGCGGCCGAGATCGTGCTGCCCGAGTTCCGCGAGCTGGTGGGGCGCCTGGGCGACGCCCGGGGGCGTCTGGCCGCGGCCCTCCGGGGGCAGGTGGGGCTCGCGCGCGCCCGGCTGGAGCAGACCCGGGGCGCCTACGGATTCCGCGTGCCGTCGGAAATGGTGCGGCGCCACGAGCAGAGGCTCGACGACCTGTGCGCCGCGGCCACTCTCGCCACGCGCCGCCGGTTGGAGGCGGCCCGCGACCGCCTGGCCGCCGCGGCCGGCCGCCTGGAGGCCCTGAGCCCGCTGAGCGTGCTGCGTCGTGGATACTCGATCACCCGCATCGCCGGCACGCGGGCCGTGCTGCGCGACGCCGCCCAGGTGCACAGCGGGCAGAGCATCGAGACGCTGCTCCATGCCGGGCGGCTCGTCTCGCAGGTGCTGGAAGCCGAGAGCCACGGCGCGGACGGAGGCGGGGCCCCGCGGCGCTGAAAGACGCCACAGGAGGAGACTGGCCATGGGCAAACGCCCGTCATTCGAGAAGAGCCTGGAGGCTCTCGAAGAGATCGTCGCCGAGCTGGAGAGCGGACAGCTCACGCTCGACGAGGCCCTCGAGCGCTACGAGCGCGGCGTCGCCCTCCACAAGGCCTGCGCCGAAATGCTCGCGGCCGCCGAAAAACGCATCGAGGTCCTGCTCAAAGGCAGCGATGGCGAGCTGACGACCCGCCCCCTGAAGGCCGACGAAGAGCCCCCACGCGAGGACGAGTCGTGAGCGCCGAGCGGCTGGCGAGATACCTGGACGAGAGCCGCCTGTGGGTGGATGCCGCCTTGGATGCCCGTCTGCCGAAGCCCGAGGGCCCCGCGCGGCGCCTGGCCGAGGCCATGCGCTATAGCGTCTTCGCAGGGGGCAAGCGGGTGCGGCCCGCGCTCGTGCGGCTGGCCAGCGCCCTGTGCGGGGGCGCGCCCGATGGCGCGCTGCCGGCGGCCTGCGCCATCGAACTGGTCCACACCTACTCGCTGATCCACGATGATCTGCCGGCGATGGACGACGATGACCTTCGCCGTGGGCGCCCCTCGTGCCACAGGGCCTTCGACGAGGCCACCGCGATCCTGGCCGGGGATGCGCTGCTGACCTTGGCCTTCGAGGTGCTCGCCGAGGGCGCGCGCGGCCCACAGGGCCTCGCGATGGTGGCCGAGCTGGCGCGCGGCGCGGGGCTGCACGGCATGGTCGGCGGCCAACTGGCCGACATGGCCCTGGCGGCCACCCCGCCCACGCCGGAGGCGGTGGAGTTCATCCACTGGCACAAGACGGCAGCCCTGATGGGCACCTCGCTCCGCCTCGGCGCCCTGGCGGCTGGCGCCGCCTGGGACCACGTAACCAGGCTGGGGCGCTACGGCGAACTCCTCGGCCTGGCCTTCCAGGCGACCGATGATGCCCTCGACGTGGCGGCCACCACAGAGGCCCTGGGCAAGACGGCGGGCAAGGACGCGGCCTCAGGCAAGATCACCTGTCCCGCCGTCTTCGGCCTCGAGGCGACGCGTGAGCGGGCCCTCGCGCTCAGCGAGCGGGCCGTCGCCGAGCTGGAGCCCTTCGGCGAAGCCGCGGCAGTCCTCCGCGACCTCGCTCACTACGTGGTGAGCCGCCGCGCATAGCGCTCTTGCGCACAGACCGGGCGGCGGTTAGAATAAGGCGAGCGAGTACCTCATGGGATCGATTCTATCAAGAATCAACAAGCCGGCGGACCTCCACGGGCTCAGCCTGGCCGAACTGGAGCAGCTTGCGCTCGAAGTGCGCGAGGAGATCGGGCGCGTGGTCGCGGCCAACGGCGGCCATCTGGCCTCGAATCTCGGCACCGTGGAACTCACGATCGCCCTCCACCGCTGCCTCGACCTGACGAAGGACGCCCTCGTCTGGGATGTGGGGCACCAGGCCTACACCCACAAGCTCCTGACGGGGCGGCGCGAGCGGTTCAACACCCTGCGGAAGCAGGGCGGCCTGAGCGGCTTCCCGAATCGCGACGAAAGCCCCTACGACCTCTTCACCACGGGCCACGCGGGAACGGCCATCTCCTCTGCCGTAGGCCTGGTGTGCGCCGACGCCCTGCGCGGCCGGCAACGCCGCGTCGTGGCCGTGATCGGCGACGGCAGCCTCACCAACGGCGTGGCCCTGGAGGCCCTGAACCACGCCGGCGCCCTCGGCAAGAACCTCCTCGTCGTGCTCAACGACAACAGCATGTCGATCAGCAAGACGGTCGGCGGCATCTCGCAGTACCTGGACCGGTTCCGCTCGGCACCCCTCTACAACCGGGCCAAAGTGGAGATCCGGCGGTTCGTGCGCCGCCTGCCCGGCATTGGCGGAGCGGCCGAAACCGCGCTCGGCCACCTCAAGGAAGGCATCAAGGTGGCCGTCGGCTCCGAGACGCTCTTCGACCAGATCGGTTTCCGCATGTTCGGCCCCGTGGACGGGCACCGTCTCGCCGACCTGATCGAAATGCTCGAGGCGGTGCGCGATCTTCCCGGCCCGATCCTGCTCCACGTGATGACCCAGAAGGGCAGGGGGCATGCCGAGGCCGTGAGCAACCCGAGCCAATTCCACAGCGCCGGCCCGACTCATCCCGCCGCATGCCTCCTCGAGCCCGAAGCCGGCCCCGCGGCCGCGGCCCCCAGCTACACCTCGGTATTCTCGCAAACCCTGTGCCGGCTGGCCCTGGAGAGGCCCGACATCGTGGCGATCACCGCGGCCATGGAGGACGGGACAGGGCTGGCAGACTTCGCCCGGCAGTTCACCGGCCGCTTCTTCGACGTAGGCATCTGCGAGGAGCACGCCGTCGCACTCGCCGGGGGCGTGGCGGCCGCGGGCTGCAAGCCGGTGGTGGCCATCTACTCGACCTTCCTCCAACGCGCCTATGACCAGGTGTTCCACGACCTGTGCCTCCAGCGGGCCGCCGGCGTGCTCTGCATGGACCGAGCCGGCCTGGTGGGCGCCGACGGGCCGACGCACCACGGCCTGTACGACATCGCGTTCCTGCGCCACCTCCCAGGCATCATCCTGGCGGCGCCCAGGGACGGCGCAGAGCTGGAGCGGATGCTGGCCATGGCCGTGGCCGACAACCGTCTGTGGGCCATTCGGTTCCCGAGGAGTTCTGTGCCGTTGTGCGAATGGCTTGACGAGCCGCATCTGGAGGTGGGGCAGGGCGAAGTGCTCCGGGAGGGCTCGGAGGCGGCCCTCGTGGCCTACGGTGCCATGGTCGCGCCCGCCTGGCAGGCGGCCGCTCTCCTGGCCAAGGACGGCATCGAGGTGACCGTGGTCAATGCTCGCTTCGCCAAGCCCGTGGATGCCACGCTCCTGTCTTCCGTGGCCGCGCGGGTCCCCGTGCTCTTTACCCTCGAGGAGCACTCGGTGCTCGGCGGCTTCGGTTCGGCGGTCCTGGAATCCCTGGCGGTGCACGGCGCCGTGCCGTGCCGCGTCGAAATGGTCGGGGTGCCGGACCGCTTCATTGAACACGGGAGCCGCGAGGCACTGTTGGACGCCTTGGGCATCAGCGCGCGCGGGCTTGCCGCCCGCGTCCGGGAGGCCGTGCATGCGTGCCCCCTGCGCCGGCCCGGCGCTGCACGCGTGCGGGAATTCGTGGGCAAACCAGGCCTGGTGGGCACATGAAACGGATCATCCTGTCAGGCGACACTCGGAAACAGGGCGTGGGGACCGCCGTGGCGGACCTGCTGCCGTGGCTCAGGGGCCGGGTGGACGTGGTGGCCCTCGACCTGATGCTGGACCGCGAGCTGGAGCACGTAGAGGCCGACTTCGTGGTCGTGCTCGGAGGCGATGGCGCGATCCTCTCGACCGCGCGGCGGCTCGGGCGCAACCAGTTGCCCGTCCTGGGCGTCAATCACGGCAAGTTCGGCTTCCTGGCCGAGCTGTCGCCCGCGCAACTGCGCGAGCGCCTCGACGACGTGCTGGCCGGCAACTACCGAATCTCGTCGCGCATGCGCCTGTGGTGCTCGCTGCTGCGAGGCGACGAGAAGATCGCCGAGCATGCGGCCCTCAACGACGCGGTGATCTCGCGCGGCGCGCTCTCGCGCCTCGTGACGTTGGGACTGATGGTTGACGGGACGCGGGCGACTACCTACAATGGGGACGGCGTGATCGTTGCGACACCCACGGGTTCGACCGCGCACTCTCTGTCGGCGGGCGGCCCGGTGGTGGATCCCGGGCTGGAGGCGTTCGTGATCACCCCGATCTGCCCCCACACGCTGACCAACCGGCCCGTGGTCCTGCCCGCGCGGAACCGCATCGAGCTGCTGGCAGACTCGACGCCCGTGGACGTGGGGCTGACGATTGACGGCCAGGTGTACCAGCCGATCGCCCGCGGAGACCGCCTGGTGATCCAACGCGCGGCGAGCGACTTCCAACTGATTGACCTCGGGCTCCGGACCTACTATGACACACTACGCGAGAAGCTCCAGTGGAGTGGCAGCGCGCTCCACAGTCGCCGTCGAGATTGATGAGGGCCTGTGCAAGGGCTGCGGCCTCTGCGTCGCCTGGTGCCGGGAGCAGGCGCTCGAGCTGTCGCCCACCCCCAACGCGCGCGGCGCCTACATCGCCCGTGTGGTCGCGGGGACGGCCTGCTGCGCTTGCCGCCACTGCGCGCTCATGTGCCCGGAGGCCGCCATCCACCTCCACCGAACCTGAGGACCTGGGGGCGGCCGATGCGCCGCGGTGCTGAACGCCATGTCGTTGTGCTCATCACGCTACGGGGTAATCACCGACCTGCACTCGAACCTTGCAGCGGTGCGCGCGGTGCTCGAGGCCCTCCGCCACGACGAGGTGGGCACGGTGCTGTGCCTCGGCGACATCGTGGGCTACGGACCAAGCCCGTGCGAAGTGATTGATGCCCTGGGCAATCTACCGCTCAAGTGCATCCGCGGGAACCACGACCGCTATGCGATGGGCGAGAACTCCGATCAGATCCGAACGGCCACCGCCGAGGCGGTGGAGTACACGCGCCAGTGCCTCAGGCCCTCCGACCGGGCTTTTCTGGAAGCGCTCGAAGACTCGATGCTCTACGACAGCCGCATCCTGCTCGTGCACGGCTCGCTGCGCGACCGCGATGAATACATCCTGTCGCAGGAAGCCGCTGTGGCAAACTACCGGGCGCTTCGCACGGACTTCGCCGGAGTGTACCTGTGCCTGTTCGGGCACACGCACCTGCCGACCGCGATCGGCGACGGGAAAGTGTTCTACGATCTGGAGCCTGGCTACGTTCTCAAGCTCAAGCCGCTGACCCCGTATCTGGTCAACCCGGGCAGCGTGGGGCAGCCACGCGACGGCAACCCCGACGCGGCCTACGGGATCGTGGACCTGGCCGAGCGGACGTTGACATTCAAGCGCGTGGCCTACGATGTCGAGGACACGTGCCGCCGTGTAGCCGAGGCCGGCCTGCAACGTCACCTGGGCGACAGGCTGCGCGTGGGCAAGTGACGGCTCCTGCGGCTGGCGGCGAGTGGAGAGAAGGGCTGCCATGGGCGCGAAGGTCCTGATGGCCGGCAACGAGGCCGCGGCAGAAGGAGCCATCCTGGCCGGGTGTGACGCCTACTTCGGCTACCCGATCACCCCCCAGAATGAGTTCACCGCCTACATGGCCCGCCGAATGCCCGAGCTGGGGCGGGTGTTCATCCAGGCCGAAAGCGAACTGGCTGCCATCAACATGGTCTACGGCGCCAGCGCCGCCGGCAAGCGCGCGATGACCTCCTCGTCGAGCCCGGGCGTCAGCCTCAAGCAGGAGGGGCTCTCCTACATCGCAGGGTCCGAACTGCCCGCGGTTGTCGTCAACGTCCAGCGTGGCGGTCCGGGTCTCGGCAACATCGGTCCCTCGCAGGGCGACTACTGGCAGGCGACCCGCGGAGGAGGCCACGGCGATTACCGCTCCATCGTACTCACCCCGGACAGCGCCCAGGAGATGCTCGATCTGACGGCGATGGCTTTCGACCTCGCCGATCGCTACCGCATGGCTGCCATCGTGCTATCGGATGCCTATCTCGGGCAGATGATGGAGCCGGTGGTGCTGCCCACGGAGCCGCTGCCGGCTCCGCCGCCCAAGCCATGGGCACTCGCGGGTTGCGCGGGACGGCCTCCGAACACCATCCGCTCGCTCTTGCTGGGGGATGGAGAACTCGAGCAGCACAACCACAAGCTCTTCGAGAAGTACCGCATTGTGGAGCGGGACGAGGCCCGATGGGAGGCGTTGGCCGCCGACGACGCCGTGGTGGTGCTGGTGGCCTACGGAATCTGCGCGCGCGTGTGCCGGGAAGTGGTGGCGCGTGCGCGCGATCAGAGACTGCCCCTGGGTCTGATACGCCCCATCACCGTCTGGCCGTTCCCCAAGGAGGCCCTCGCCATCGCCGCAGCCGGAGCCGCCCGCGCGTTCCTGGTGGTGGAGATGAGCATGGGGCAGATGGCCCAGGATGTCCGCCTGACGCTCGAGGGGCGGCGCGAGGTGGCGTTGCTCGGGCGCCCGGCGTTCCTCCCCACCGTCGAGGAAGTCCTGGAGTGCGCGACGGCCCTCCTGAGGGGGCGGCGAGGGGGGAGCGGGCAATGAAGTCCCTCTACGATCGTCCCGAGACGCTCGGCCGGTGCCTGACCCACTACTGCGCGGGGTGTGGTCACGGCATCGTGCATCGCCTGATCGCCGAAGCGATTGACGAGTTGGGGATCAGCGGCCGCACGATTGGAGCGGCTCCCGTGGGTTGCGCGGTGCTCGCGCACCAGTACCTCAAAGTGGACATGTGCGAGCCTGCCCACGGGCGCACCGCCGCCGTGGCGGCGGCGATCAAGCGCGTGCGCCCCGAGTGCGTCGTCTTCTCGTACCAGGGCGATGGCGACCTGGCCGCCATCGGGGCAGCAGAGACCCTCCACGCCGCGAACCGTGGCGACCCGATCACGGTCTTCTTCGTGAACAACGCTGTGTATGGAATGACCGGGGGGCAGATGGCCCCCACCACCATGCTCGCCCAGCGCACGAGCACGACGCCCACGGGCCGCGACGCCGGCTACCACGGCAACCCGATCCGAGTCTGCGAGTTGCTGGCCACGCTCGACGGGCCCGCCTATCTGGAGCGAGTGACCCTGAGCGGCCCCGAGAGCATCCGGCGGGCCGCCCGAGCCGTGCGCAAGGCGTTTGTGACCCAGATCGAGCATAACGGGTACGCACTGGTGGAGTTCCTCTCCCCCTGCCCAACCTACTGGCGAATGAGTCCCGTTGAAGCCATGCGATTCATCGAGGAGGGGATGAGCCGCGTCTTCCCTCCGGGGGTCTTCCGGGACTGGGAGCCCGCGCGGGAGTGACTGGTCGCCTTGCCGCGTCGTGCGGCAGGCAGGATCGAGGGCAAGCCTGTGGTCGAGCGCGTCATCATCGGAGGCTTTGGCGGCCAAGGCGTCATCTTCCTGGGCAAACTGCTGACGCAGGCCATGATGGACGAGGGGCTCCACGTCACCTACTTCCCCGCCTATGGCCCCGAGGTCCGCGGCGGGCGCGCCAACTGCCACGTGATCATCGCCTCCGAGCCGATCCTGTGCCCCGTCATCGCCCAGCCGGATGCCCTGCTGATCATGAACCAGATCACCTGGGACTACTACGCGCCTTGGCTCCGTCCCGGCGGGCTTGCCGTGATGAACTCCAGCATGGTCATTGGCACACCTGCGGACCCATCTCACCGCGTCGTCTGCGTCCCGGCCACGGAGATCGCCAATGATCTGGGGGACGTGCGCTCGACGAACATGGTCATGCTCGGCGCCTACAACCAGGTGCGCGAACTTCTCCCCCTCGACAACCTCCTCGCGCATCTGCGCTCGGCTCTGGGAGGCGCGAAGGCTGGCCTCTTCGAGCTGAACTGCAAGGCGGTGTTGCGAGGAAGCGAGGCCGTGGCGGCTGCCTCCGAGCGCTCCCCCTGAGCCCCGGCCATGAACCTTCTGTTCCTCGACCACACGACGGAGCTGGGCGGAGCGCAGGTCAGCCTGCTCGGGCTCCTCGAGACGCTGGACCGATCCCGCCACACCACGACACTCGCGTGCCCGCCGGGGCGCCTGGCAGAACGCGCCGGGGCGCTGGGGGCCGCCATCGTGGAGGCGCGCATGCCGAAGGTCCGGGAGGGCAGGAATCCTCTCACGGTCGCCAGGCGCCTTGCCGCGGGACGCGCTGAGGTCCGTGCCCTGGCCTCCAGCGGGCGCTGGGACCTCCTGCACGCCAACACCCTGCGGACGGCCCTGTACGCCAGCCTCGTGCCGGCGTCGGGCCGCCCGCCCTTCGTGTGGCACGTCCGCGACGCGGCCATTCCGCATCTTGCGCGACGATGGCTTCTCTCCCGATGCGACGTGGCGATCGCGCCGTCGAACTACATCGCCGCCCTCCTGGGATGCGGCGCGAAGGTCCGCATCGTCCCCAATGGGCTTGACCCGAGGAGTGTGCCGGAGCGAGGAGCCGGCTTGGCCTTTCGGCGGGAGTTCGGGATTGGGCCGGATGCCCCTGTGGTGGGGTGCCTGGGCAGGCTTCTGCGCTGGAAGGGGCAGCACTTCTTCCTCGACGTCGCCGCGCGGCTGGCCCATCGCGTGCCTGAGGCCGTCTTTCTGGTAGTTGGGTCCAATCTGTACTCGGACCCGCGCGACGACTACGCGCGCGAGTTGCGTCGGTTGGCACAGGGGCTGGGCATCGAGGACCGCGTGCTCTTCACCGGACAGCGCGAGGACCCCTTGGCCGCCGCGAGCGCGATGGACGTGGTGGTGAACTGCTCAAGAGACGAGCCGTTCGGGCGCGTGCTCATCGAGGCAATGGCCTGCGGGCGGCCGGTCGTCGCGTTCCGCTCGGGCGCGGTGCCGGAGATCGTCCATGAGGGCGTGAGCGGGTTGCTGGTAAGGTTCGGCGACACGGCGGGCATGGCCGAGGCCGTGCTCGGTCTCCTGCGCGACAGAGAGCGAGGCGCGGCCTATGGGCAGGCCGGCCGCACGCTGGTGGCGGCCCGGTTCTCGCTTCAGGCGGCCACGCGCGGTGTGGAGGCCGTGTATGCGGAGCTCGCCGGGGTGCCCCGGCCCGAAAAGGGAGGGAGAGGCCCGGATGGACGGGATTGAGGATCACCCAGCGAGAGGGCCTGCATCGGCGCGGACCAGCCTCTTCGTGCCCTTCTGCCTCGTGCTGGCCGCAGCAACCTCGGCGGCGCTAGCGTTCTCATTCTACTTCCGCGGCCCGAATGGCGACTACAACCTCTACTACATCACCATTCCCGAAGCGCACGTCAACGAGTACATCCCAGCCGACGCCAGCCGCACGTTGGCCTTCCCCGGCCTGCTCGGCTGGATCGGCCTGTGGGGGCCGGTGGTGGTTGGAGGATGGGTGGTCGTTGGCGGGGCGATAGCCCGGTCCGAGCGTTTGGCACGGCGGGCCGCCCTGGCGCGGTCGGCGACGGCCTTCGCCCCCCTGGTGTTGTTGCTGGCGGTGCCCGGGCACTACTGGCTCGGCCTGCCGATGACCATCGGTCCCGTGTTCCTGATGATCGCCTGCATCGCCTTCTGTGCGGTAGCGGTTGCCTACCTGCTGCACCCACGCTGCGACGGGAGGGTCATGGCGGCGGTCTGTTCGACGCGTGGCGCCCTTGTCCTTTGCCTAGCCTACTCCATCCTGTTCTCATGGCTGAGCCTTCGGCAGTACTACGCGCTGCACCTGGGCTACGTGGACTCCGGGCTGTTCGTGGAGGGCATGGCCCATGCCGCCCGGGACGGGGCGCTGCGCACGAACTGGGTGGACGCTGCGGACCCCGAGTTCACGGCGCTCTGGGGTGATACGGGGCTGTGCTTCAGTTGGCACTGCTTCTTCCTCCTGTCGCCCTTGAGCTACCTCTACCGCCTCTGGCCCGCGCACGAGATGCCGCTGATCCTGCAATCGGTGGCGCTGGGGGTTGCCGGGGTGGCCGTGTACCTGCTGGCGAACGCCGTGCTGCACCATCGCTTCGCCGCATGGTGCCTGTCGGTCGCGTGGTGGATCGCGCCCACGACAGCTTTCGTGAACCTGCCCTCGTCGTACGGCTTCCGGCCCGAGTCGCTCATTCCGGCCAGTGTGCTATGGGGACTCTACGCCCTGGAGCGGCGGCGGTTCGGCTGGTTCGTGCTGTGCCTGATCGTGGCGCTCCTGATCAAGGAGACGGTGGTGCCGATCGTCGTCATGCTGGGGGCATTCATGGCGTTCGGCCAGCGGCGCTGGCTGGTGGGCGCTCTGACCGCTCTCCTCGGCGTGGGCTACTACGCCCTGGCCACGCAGGTGGCAATCCCCTATGTCTTCGGCCGCCCCTATGCGTTTAGCCCCCTGCTTCGCCAGTTCGGCGGGAGCGCAAGTGAGGTTGTGGCCAACGTGATAGGGCACCCGCTGGACTTCATCGCGGGCATCCTCGGGACGAAGACGAAGGTCTTCTTCCTCCTGCACATGGTTGTGCCCGTGTTGTTCCTGCCCGTTCTGAGCCCCACGGCGGCGCTCGTTGGTGGTGCGAGCTTCGCCATGCTGACGATGGCCAGCTACTACAGCAAGCACATCATCCCCTTCGGCCAGCAGGTGGAGATCCTGGCCGGGCTCTACCTTGCGGCAGTCTATGGGCTCAGGAACGCCTGCGAGCGCCCGACGGCCATCCACAAGTGGCTCTTGCGTTCCCGCGCGCTTCGCGACCGCGCCAGGGTGCTCGTGTCGGCAGGCGTGGGGCTTCTGGTCGCGGGAGCGCTGGCCAACGGCTTCTTCTTCGTGCGGTCGGTCGAGTGGAGGCAGTTCCGTCCGTCCCGCCGGGCGCGATCGGTTGCGGAGCTGAGGCAGGAGACCAGCCGGACCGGCTCGCTCTGTGCCAGCTACCGTCTCGCCTCGCACTTCACGGACCAGGAGGAGCTGTATGTGGCGCCCATCGGCCTCCTTCAGGCCGACCAGGTGGTCCTCGACCTCTACGACAGCTTCGTGCCGCTGGCGACGATGGCGGAGTATCGCGCTCGGCTCCTTCGGTCGGCCCGGTACGGCCTCGTGTACGCACGGGACGGATTCCTGATCTTCAGGCGGGGAGTGGGTGAGCTGGGAGTCGGCGGGCAGTTCAAGGTCACACAGGGCATCCGGCCACGGTTTGCCGTGGGGGAGCCGGCGAGCGAGTTTGCCACGCTGCTCGGCTATGACGCCGCGGAGTCAGAGGGCTCTGTGGAACTCACACTCCTCTGGCGTTGTGAGCGAGAGACCTCCGACGACTGCGCCGCGGTTCTGCTGCTCCGTTCCGACGGCGAGAGACGGGCGATGCGTCACCTGCCCACACACGGCGTCCTCCCCACCTGGGCCTGGCGGCCCGGGGATGTGATCCGAGACCGCGTCTCGGTGCCCTGGACCTTCGGGGGCAGCGGCGATTCGCCTCCGCTGCTGAGCGTGCGGCTCGAGCCGCTTCAGGCGGCTGGCGGGCGGTCGGCGGTTCGCGCCGGACGCCCGTAGGCGTGGGAATCTTCGCCCGGATTGTGCTACAATGTGCCGGGGGGAAGGATGGAGAAGGTGGCGCCATGGGCGACCCGCGTCAGTACCTGGACCCGAAGATTCTCTCGAAGCTTGAGAGTCTGGATCTGAAGGCTCGCCTGATCGTCGAGGGCTTCATCTCAGGGCTCCATAAGAGCCCGTTCCATGGCTTCAGCGTCGAGTTCGCCCAGCACCGCGAGTACGCGCCGGGCGACGATCTGCGCCGCATCGACTGGAAGGTGTATGCGCGAAGCGATCGCCACTACATCAAGGAGTATGAGGAGGAGACGAACCTCGTGGCGTACGTGCTGCTGGATGTCAGCGAGTCGATGCGGTACGCCTCGCGCGGGCTATCGAAGCTTGAGTATGGCTCCTACATTGCGGCCTCGCTGATCTACCTCATGCTGAACCAGCGCGATTCGGTGGGGCTGGCCCTCTTTGATGAGAGCGTGCGGCGGTTCATCGCGGATTCGAGCAACCCCGGGCACCGTGCCGAGCTGATGGATGCCCTCGAGAACACCCAGCCGGCGGGGAAGACTGAGCTGGGGCAGGTGCTCCACCACATGGTCGGCCAGGTGCGGCGCCGCGGCATGCTCATCGTCATCTCGGACCTGCTGACGAACGCAGAGCGGCTGCTGACGGGCCTGAAGCACGCGCGCCATCGGCGCCACGAGGTGATCGTCTTCCACGTCCTGGACGAGGACGAGTTGACCTTCCCCTTCGAGCAGCTCACGCTGTTTCGGGGAATGGAGGGGTATCCCCAGCTCTTCGCGGAGCCGCGATCGCTGCGCGAGCAGTACCTCAAGGAGCTGGAGGGATTTGTGGCCCGCGTGCGCGACGAGTGCGTGGCGCACCGCATTGACTACCAGCAGATGAGCACATCGGCGCCGCTCGACGTGGCGCTGTCGAGCTACCTTGCCACTCGGATGGGAACGACGAGGACCTAGATGCTCGGCTTCGAGAACCTCCCCGCCCTCTGGGGGCTGCTGCTGGCCAGCGCGCCCATCATCATCCACCTGCTGAATCGCCGGCGGTTCCGCGTGGTGGAATGGGCGGCCATGGAATTCCTCCTCGCCTCGAGCCGCAAGAACAACCGCCGCGTGCGGATTGAGCAGCTCGTGCTTCTCGCTCTGCGGGTGCTCATGATCGCCGTGCTGGTGCTCCTGGTGGCTCAGCCGTCGGTGAAGCGCGGAGCGCTCGCCGCGCTGGCGGAGCGGCGCCGATTCGTGCTCCTGGTCTTCGACACCTCGATGAGCATGGGCTACCGGGACGGCTCGACGACGTCGTATGAGCGGGGGCTCGCCTTCGCGGAGGAACTGATGGGGTCGTTGCGCGAGGGCGACGCGTGGGCGCTCGTGGCCGCCACGGGAAGCGGCAAGGCCGTTGTGCAGGAGCCGAGCTTCGATCTCGAAGCTGCGCGGGCGGCCGTGGCGCGGGACCGCTTGCCGCTATCCGACTCCGGCAGCAGCCTGCCTCGCTCCCTGGAGGCCGCCGAGGACGTGTTGACGCGAGCCGAGGGACCGGTCAAGGAGGTGTACCTGGTGACCGATCTGCAACGCGTGAGCTGGCTCGGGGCAGGTGCCTCTCTCGCTGCCGAGGACGCCGAGCGAACGAAGCGGCTGAGCCAACTGGCGCGCTTCGTGCTGGTGGACACAGGGGCTCCGGAGCCCGCCAACCTGGCCGTGACGCGCGTGGCGACCGACGGGGCGCTGATGGTCGCCGGGGGCGAAGCGACGCTCCGCGCGGAGATCGCGAACTTCGGTCCAGACACGGCCAGTTCCGTGACCGTGCACTTCCTTGTGGACGGGTTCCGCCAGCAGCGGACGACCCTGGCCGCCATCGCACCCGGCGGCACGACGCAGTGCGAGTTCCGCCACATTTTCCGTACGGTCGGAGTCCACACGGTCAGCGTCGAGCTGGAGGGGGACAATCTGCCGAAGGACGATCGGCGGGTTCTGGCGCTTGCCACCCGGGAGAGCGTGCGGGTGCTTCTCGTGGACGGCGAGCCGGGCGGCGAGGCATTCTCGGGCGAGACGGACTATCTCCGCCGCGCGCTGCGCCCGGGCAATGGAGGAGAGCCCTCGCTGTTCCTGCCCGAGGTGGTGAGTGCGGAGGGGCTCAGCGGTGCGGACCTCCCGGCCTACGACGCCGTGGTGTTGGCCAATGTGGAGCGGCTGCGAGAAGCGACGGTGGCCGCACTCGACGCCTACGTTCGCCGTGGCGGCGCCCTCCTGGTCTTCCCGGGCGATCGGGTGGACAGGGCGTTCTACAAGGAGGTGCTCTACCGGGACGGCCAGGGGCTGCTTCCCTGCTCGCTGGGGAACCCTGTGGGCGATGCGAACGACCGGAGGCAGGCGGTCCACATCAGTGATGAGGTGAGCGACCACCCCTTCGTCCGCCTGTTCCGCGAGCAGAAGGCCATTCGCCTGTCCTCCCCGTTCTTCTTCCGCTACTGCCGGTTGGAGGGCGTTGACGAGGGGGCGGGAGCCCGGATCGTGTGCAGGTTTGCCGGGGGCGCGCCCGCCATCGCTGAGCGAGGCTATGGAAAGGGGCGTGTCGTTGTCTTCGCGTCCACCGCGGACGACGGGTGGAACGACATGCCCTCGTGGCCGGCCTATCTCGCATTGATGCAGGAGGTGATGGCGCAGGTGGCGCGCGACCCATCGTCGAGCAGAAACCTCACGGTGGGCGAGCCGCTGGTCTGCCCCGTGTCTCCGCGACAGTTCGGCAAGCCCGCGCTCGTGCAGCGCCCCGGCGAGAGCCGGCCGGCGGCAGTCGAGGCCACGTCGGCGGCCGGCCTTCTCGCGGTTGTGTATGAGCAGACGGATAGGGCGGGCATCTACGAGGTCACGCTGCCGGGCGCAGACGATCGGGCCAGGCCCGATGGCCCCGAGGAGCGGCGGCAGGACTTCTTCGCGGTGAACGTGCCGGCGCAGGAGAGCGACATACGGCGGATCACGGAGCCCGAGTTGCGCAGACTCCTGCCGGGCTTCGAGTTCGACTATCAACGGGGCGGGGTGCGAACGCAGGGGTCTTCGAGTGCCAGCGAGAGCGGACAGCTCTGGCGCTCGCTGGCCTACATGCTGCTGGCGCTGGTGGTGCTCGAGTCCATTCTGGCGCAGCGCTTCGGCCGTTGAGCGCGGCTCAGGCGGCGGCTGGATAGCTCGCCACGATTCCCGGTCAACCGCTTCGATGATACCGCGGGACGCGCGTAGCGGCAAGTGTCCCGCTTGCCAGCCGCGGGCCTTCCCGCAATGTCCACAGGCGGGACGCTTGTGGCTACGACGGCTGGGAATCGTGGTGAGGTATCTAGCCGTGCTGCTCGGCGATGACTTTCTCGATGAACGTGATGGCATCGCCGACCGTTTTCACCGAGAGGGCCTCGTCCTGGTCCATCTCGATGTCGAACTCCTCCTCGAACGCCGCCACCAGCTCGATGCTCTGAATGGATTCCGCGCCGAGGTCCCGGACGAAATGGGACTCGGGCTTGACGTCCGCGAGGTCCACCTTGAGCAGGCGCGCGGTCACCTTTCTCACGCGTTCGGCCACATCCGTCATGTCGTCTCCTCCTGATAGGGGGGTGTCGAGGGCCTCTGTCCTGGGCGGCTAGTCGGCCAGGCCGCGCTCGCGTGCCAGCAGCTTGCGCGAGCGGCGCACCAGGTCGTCGCGCTCGGCCTTGGTGATGCTCACGGCGCTCTCCAGGGCAGCGATCTCGGCGTCCGTGAGCTGCCGCTTGCGGCGGCTCATCGCCGTGCGCGCGGTCTCGAGGGTCTTCTTGAAAGGGATGTTGTACATCTTGTTGTCGAGGAACATGGTGAAGGAGGGGATGAACTTGGGGGTCACGCCGCCGCTGGCCATGATGTTGCACATGACCCCGACGACGGTGCCGGTGTTGAGGATGGTGCCGATGCTGGTCTTCGTGTGGTCGCCGATGAAGCTGCCGACTTTGGTGTCGCCGGTGTCTACCAGCTCGCCCCTGAGATAGACCTGGACGGTGGAGTAGTCGTTCTTGAGATCGCTGTTGGTGGTGAGAGCGCCCAGATTGACCCACTCACAGACGTAGGCGTGGCCGAGGAAGCCGTCGTGGTACTTGTTGCTGTAGCCGTGGATGATGGATTCCTCGACCTCGCCGCCGACGCGGCAGACGGGGCCGATCGAGCAGCCCTCGCGGATCTTGCCGCCGACGAGGATGCTGCCGCGGCCGATGTAGCACGGCCCTTCGACTCGCGTGTGCGGGTGGACGACGGCGCCATCGTCAATCGTGACCGGGCCGTGGGTGGTGTCAATGCACACGAAGGGCTGCACCTCGGCCGTGGGAGCGACGAAGACCTGCTCCTTGCTTCCCCACACGGTGGCGTGGTCGGAGAAGGTGCCCACGATGCCGGCCTTGCCCGCCGCCTTGAAGTCGGCCACGATCGCCGCGGCGTTGTGATGGATCAGTTCCCAGGGGAAGCGGAGGAGCAGTGCACCGACCTCCCTGGCAGGAGTCGCAGGCGGCAGCGCGCCCAGGAGGTCCTTGGGTGCCGCCGCTGCGGCGGCGTCGGCCGTTGCCCGGCGCACGCGGGCTCCGAGGAGCGCGCCGGCGCAGGTCAGGGTCTCCTCCGGACCCTCGACCGGAAACTGCGCCGCGTCCAGCAGCAGGCAGCGGCCGTTGATGAGGAGAAGGTCATCGCCCCGCAGGCTGGCGGGATCGTTCACGGGAGCCTGGAGCCGTTGGCGAAGCACGGGGGCCAGCACGTCGCGGGTGAAATAGGCCACGTGTGCGTAGGGCGCGGCTCGGTGGATCTTCTCGGCAAGGGTGGTGGCGCCGCAGCGCAGCTCGAAGGCCGCCCGCAGGTGGGTGAGCGGGTAGAAGTTGTCGAAGGCCTCGTCCTCGAAGATGATCAGTCTCATGGGATTCCCTTCTTCAGTGCCTGGGTGATCGCCAGCGTGTCGCGCGCGATCATCAGTTCCTCGTTGGTCGGCACGACGAGAACGCGAATGCGGGAGGTCGGCGTGCTGATGGTAGCCTCCCGGGCGCGGACTTCGTTCGCGGCGGTGTCGAGCTCGATGCCCAGGGCGTCGAGTCCCTCGAGGATCTGGCGTCGCAGGACGATGCCGTTCTCGCCGATTCCGCCGGTGAAGACGATGGCGTCGACTCGGCCGAGGGCGGCCAGGTAGGCCCCAATGTACTTGCGGATGCGGTAGCAGAAGACGTCGAGGGCGAGACGGGCCCTGGGATTCTCGGGCGCCGCCTCGATGAGCGCGCGGCAGTCGTTGCTCAACCCCGAGAGCCCGAGGAGGCCGCTCTTCTTGTTGAGCAAGGCGTCAATGGCGTCGAGGCTCATCCGCTCGTTGCGGGCCAGGTGGAAGATGATCGCGGGATCGATGTCGCCGCTCCGGGTGCCCATCACCAGCCCCTCGAGCGGGGTGAGGCCCATGGTGGTGTCTACGGAACGGCCGTTGGCCACGGCGGCCATGCTGCACCCGTTGCCGAGGTGGCAGGTGATTCCGTTGAACCGGTCGGGCGCGAGGTTCAGGAGTTGGGCGGCACGCGCGGCCACGTAGCGGTGCGAGGTGCCGTGGAAGCCGTAGCGTCGGATGCGGCCCTTCTCATAGAGCTCATAGGGGAGAGCGTACACGAAGCTGTGCCGGGGCATGGTCTGATGAAAGGCCGTGTCGAAGACGGCCACGTGCGGCTTCCCCGGGAAGGCTCTCGCGGCGCTGCGGATCCCCACCAGGTTGGGCGGGTTGTGCAGCGGCGCGAGCGCGGAGTACTCCTCGAGCGTGGCAATGACTTTGTCGCTGATGAGGGTGGACTCGACGAAGGCCTCGCCGCCGTGGACGACCCTGTGGCCGATGGCACCGAGATCGTCGGGGGATCGGAGGACGCCGCCCGAAGGGGCCATCAGCGCCCTGCGGATATGCTGGAACGCCTGCTCGTGGTCTGGGATCGGGGCATCATACCGGACCTCTTCGCCGCCCGCCGCGTGCCGGACAGCAGAGGCGCCCTCTCCGATCTTCTCCACGATTCCCTTGGCCAGCAGGCCCTCGGCGGGCATCTCGAAGAGCTGGTACTTCACGGAGGAACTGCCGCAGTTGATGACCAGGATCTTCATGCGCCTCCTAGCGGCCTTGCGCCATCACTGCAATGAACGCAGCGACCGTGATGATGTCGTCCGCGGTGGCTCCGCGCGAGAGGTCCGAGATGGGCTTGGCGAAGCCCTGGAGCAGAGGCCCATAGGCCCTGGCGCGGCCGTGGTACTGTGTGAGCTTATAGGCGATGTTGCCCGAGTCGAGATCGGGGAAGATGAGCACGTTGGCCCGTCCTGCGATCCGGCTCTCGGGGCACTTGTAGCGCGCCACGCGCGGCACGAGGGCCGCGTCGGCCTGGAACTCGCCCTCGATGAGCAGGTCGGGCGCCTTGCGCTGCGCCAGGCGGGTGGCTTGCACGACTCTGTCGATGCGCGGGTGCACGGCGCTGCCCTTGGTGGAGCAGGAGAGCATGGCGACCCGGGGCTCGATGCCCAACGTGCGCTGGGCCGTACGGGCCGTCGTGATGGCGATGTCGGCAAGCTGCTCCGGCGTCGGGTCAATGTTCACGCCGGCGTCGGCATAGAACAGCAGGCGTTCGTCCTCGGGCCAAGAGTCGGGCAGGACCATGATGAAGATGCTGGAGGGGACGGAGACGCCGGGCGCCAGGCCAATGGCGAGAGCGCCGGCCTCGATGACGCGGGCGGTTGGGCAGGTAGCGCCCGCCACCATGCCGTCGGCGCCGCCCGTGCTGACCATCATGGCCCCGAAGAGGAGCTTGCGTCGCAGGATGTGGTGGGCCGTGGCATCGTCCACGTTCGGCCGCCGTTCGGTGTAGGCGTGGGCGTAGCGGTCCAGCGCGAGCTGTTCGGTGGGGTTGCGCAGTTCCACGCCATCGAGCGAGAGTCCGGCGTCCCTCGCCGCGGTCTGTAGTTCATCGGGCACGCCGAGGACGATGGGTTCGCAGATGTGCTGCGAGGCGCAAACAGCCGCTGCCTCGAGGATTCGCGTGTCGCCGCCCTCGGGGAAGACGATGCGTTTGGGGACCTCACGGGCGAGCGCACGGAAGCGCTCAGCGATGTCCGTGTGCATGGGGCGTGTATCCGCAGGCGGTGTGGACACCCTGGCTCAGCGGCGGAACTTGAGGGTGAGTCCGGTGGCGGCGTCCCTCGTGACGACGAAGACGACGTTGGGGTGAAGCTGGAGGGCGCTGGCCGGGCACTTGACGGAGACCGGGCCTTCGAGGGCGGCGGTGACGGCGGCGGCCTTCTTCGGCCCGGTGGCCAGCATGATGATGCTTTCCGCCTCGAGGATGGTGCCGATGCCCATCGTGATGGCGCGCTTCGGCACCTCGTCAATGCTCGCGAACATGCGCGAGTTGGCCTCGATGGTGTCGTCCGTGAGGTCCACGGCCCGCGTGCGCGAGGCCAGCGACGAGCCGGGCTCGTTGAAGCCGATGTGCCCGTTGCGGCCGATGCCGAGAACCTGGCAGTCGATCCCGCCCACGTCTTCGATGGTGGCCTCGTAGATCATGCAGTGCGTCTCGATGTCGGCGGCCATGCCGTCGGGGACGTGGGTGTTGGCCTTGGCGATGTTGACGTGGTTGAAGAGTTCGTGGTCCATGAAGTAGCGGTAGCTCTGGTCGTGTTCGCCCGGCAGCCCGATGTACTCATCCAGGTTGAAGGTCACGGTGGTCGAGAAATCGAGGTCTTCTTCCTTGTGGAGGCGGATGAGCTGCCGGTAGACGGGCTTGGGGGTGTCTCCCGTGGCGAGGCCCAGCACGTAGTGCGGCTTGGCGCGCATTCCCTCTGCAATGATGGCCGCCGCCTCTTTGCCCATGTCCTCGGGCGTGTCCACCACGATGACCCGCATGCCGTTCTCCTTCCGAGATGGTGATGGCAAGGACTGCCCCGACTCCTTCAGGGAACTGCCGGTATTATCCAGAAAAGGCCCTTGCAGTCAAGGGCCAGTTGACGGGCGGGCCCCCGGGAGCTAGAATCAGTTCCTCTCTTGTTCCTCTCGAGGGGTGGGCAGTGAAGGCGATCGTGTACGGCGGGCCCGGCAGGTTCGATCTCCGCGATGTGCCGGAGCCGGGGCTTGAGCCCGGCGGCCTGCTCGCGCGCGTGGAGTGCTGCGGCATCTGCGGCACGGACTACAAGCTCTACTTCAGCGAGAACCCGCGCTTCCCTCCCGGCTCGATCCTGGGCCACGAATTCGTGGCCAGAGTGGAACAGGTTTCGCCAGGGGCGGGGGGCTTCCGTGTCGGCGACCGGGTGACGATGGCCACGACGGTGCCGTGTGGCGCGTGCGACCTGTGCCAGCGTGGCCTGCCGAACCTGTGCCCCACGGCCAACTGCGTGGGGGCGGCCTATCCGGGGGCTTTCGCCGAGGTGATCCCGATTGCGGCCCACGCGATCCACATGGGCAACGTGCTGAAGGTGCCCGACGGGCTCTCGAGCCGAGCCGCGGCGCTCACGGAGCCGCTGAGCTGTGTGGTGAATGCCCAGGAGATTGCGCAGGTGCGGGAGGGGCACTGCGTGGCCGTGGTGGGGGCGGGCCCGTTGGGCTGTCTGCATGTCCAGGTGGCCCGCGCGCGCGGTGCGCGGCGGGTAATCGTGGTCCAGCGCTCGCGGGCGCGCTGCGCGTTGGCTGAGGGCGTCGGCGCAGACGCGGTGATCTGCTCGGAGGACGGCGACGTGGCGTCGCGCGTGAAGGCACTCACAGGGGGCCGGGGGGCCGACCGCGTGATCGTCTGCGCGCCGGACCGCGCGGCGCAGGAGCAGTCTGTCCTGCTGGCCGCGAAGGGCGGGGTGGTGAGCCTGTTCGCCAGCCTTCCGAAGGGTGCCTCCGAGATCACCCTCGACAGCCGCGTCATCCATTACGGCCAGATCTCGGTGGTCGGATGCTCGGACTCGACGGCGGCCCAGGCCAGGGACGCCCTCCGGCTACTCGAGTCGGGCGCCGTGGATGCGGCGAAGCTCATCACCCACGAGGTGCCACTGGAGCGTATCGTTGAGGGGATCGAGATCATGCGGCAGCGCATCGGGCTCAAAGTGCTCGTGCGAGTAGCGGGCGCATGAGGCGCGAGCCGCGGCCCGCGCCTCCGCAGTTCGTGCGCTCGGGCGAAGGAGAGCGGGATGGTGTGCAGCGGAAAACGACGCCCCATCGGGACCGTTTGACACGGCGACCAAGGAGATCAGGCATGGCAAGACAGATCAGCCGCCGCGGCCTCTTGAAGGGGACGGCTGCCCTGGCCGGCGCGGCCGCGGGCGCGCGGGCCTTTCGCCCCCCGCTCCTGTGGTCCGGGGAGCCCGCGAACTCGAAGCTCGGCTGCGTGGTGATCGGCTGCGGCGGGCGCGGCATGACCAGCCACCTGCCCGAGGCGGTCAAGGAGCGACTGGTCGCCCTGGTGGACGTGGATGAGAACCAGTTCGCCAAGTGCACCAGGTTCATCGAGTCGAAGTTCAAAGCGCTCAAGCTTCCGACCTTCAAGACCTACACCGACTACCGCAAGATGTTCGACGAGTGCGCGAAGGACATTGACACGGTCTTCGTGGCCACGCCCAACCATCATCACGCGCTCCCCGCGATGATCGCGATGAAGCTCGGCAAGGGCGCGTACGTCGAGAAGCCCATGTGCCACACCATCCAGGAGGCACGGGCCATGGCAAAGATGGCCGAGGAGACGAAAGCGCCCACGCAGATGGGCAACCAGGGCCACTGCGCCGAGGGCTACCGCCGCCTCGTCGAGTACATCCAGGCCGGCGCCATCGGCAACGTCACCGAGGTCCACTGCTGGTCCGACCGCGCCAACGGCGGCACCGGCCCCCGCCCGCCCAAGGAGCCCGTGCCCGCCGGCCTGCACTGGGACGAGTGGATCGGCCCCGCCCCCTACCGCGACTTCCACAAGGACCTCCACCCCCACGAGTGGCACAACTGGTACGACTTCGGCAACGGCTCCCTCGGCAACATGGCCTGCCACATCATGGACGGCGCGGTGTGGGCGCTGAACCTGAAGTGGCCGACGAGCATCACGCTCGAGATGGTCAATGGCGGCACCGGCGAGTACTACCCCATCGGCGACCGCATCTGCTACGAGTTCCCCGCCCGCGGCGAGATGCCGCCCGTGAAGCTGTACTGGTGGGACGGCAAGCGCCCCGACAAGGGCGGCCAGAACCGCCCGCCCATCGTCGAGCAGCTCGAGAAGGAGAACGACCGCAAGCTCGGCGGCAACGGCACCATCTACATCGGCGACAAGGGCGTCATGCACACCGACTGCTACGGCGGCAGCCCGCGCATCCTGCCCGAGGAGAAGCACAAGGCGTTCCCCCCGCCCGAAAAGACTCTGCCCCGGACCCAGAGCTCGTTCGGCGACTTCCTCGACGCCTGCCGCAGCGGCAAGCCCACGTGCGCGTCGAAGTTCGAGGTGGCGGCCGTGCTCACCGAAGTGGTGCTCCTCGGGAACCTCGCCCAGAAGGCCGGCCCGAACAAGCGGGTCGAGTGGGACGGCCCGAACATGAAGAGCCCCAACGTCCCCGAGGTCAATGCCCTCGTCCAGAAGCAGAACCGCAAGGGCTGGACCCTCTGACCGGCCTGCCTCTCCCGCTCCCGACAGCTCCCACCCTCACCCTCCCCTCTCCCTGCAAGGGAGAGGGGGGAGGGGAGGATCGTAGCCTCTCGGGCCTCCGAGGTGCCCGGGATGAAGGCCATCGCACGACGCCGCAACTGGCCATTGACACGCGGCCGCCGGCATGATATACATGGAGCCGTCATCGGGGCACCGAGCAGTCACCACACTTCCGAGGAGGGGCACTATGAACTGGAAGAGGGTGAATACACCGGCACGGCAGCGGCTGGTCCTCGAGCCGCTCGAGCCGCGTCTCCTGCTCAGCGTCACGATCCTCTCCGAGGACTTCGAGGGCGGCAACCTGGCCGCCAGCGGCTGGACGGTGGGGGATTCGAACCCCGCGGGAACGCCCGCATACTGGAACTCGAAGGCTTCCACCTTCGGCGGCGAGGCCCCCCACGGAGGAAACTGGAAGGGCTACTGCGCCGGCACGGGCTACGGCGGCGACGACAACAACCCCACCTACCAGAACGACATGACGGCCTACATGAGCCGCGCGATTGACCTGACGGGATACCAGAGCGCGACGCTGAGCTTCTGGCACCTGATGCCCTCGCTCGAGAGCCCAGCGGACGGGGGTTGGATCTACATTGATGCCACGAACATCAGCGGCGCCAGCGGCACCGTGGCAACCTGGCAGCAACGGACGATCAGCCTTGACAGCTTTGTGGGAGGCATCCACACACTGAAATTCCAATTCACCTCCAACTCCTCTGTCGTCGCTGAAGGATGGTATCTCGACGACATCCTCGTGACCGGGGAGACCGAGGACCCGGACGACACGATCGCCGAGGCGATCCCCCTGGGAGCAGTCGCCGACACGCCCCTCTCGGCTGTGGGGCGGACGATCGTCACGGGCACCGACGTAGACATGTACTCTTTCACAGTGGCCGCTGGCCAGCGGGTGGGGTTCGACCTAGACAACCCCTACGGCGGGCTGGATTCGTACATCCGGCTCTTCAATGCCGCAGGAAGCGAGCTGGAGGCGAACGACGACGCATGGGGGCCCGCGCCGGAGCACTCCGCATTCGACTCTTTCCTCGAATACACGTTCAATACGGCAGGGACCTACTACGTGGGCGTATCGGGCATCCCGAACACAGCCTACAACCCCCTCACGGGCGCGGGCGATGCTGCCGGGAGCACGGGCCAGTACGACCTGACCGTGCGCAACCTCGGCCGCTACGTCGGCCGCATCGCCTGGGCGGGCGGTGCCAGGGTAGACATCTACGACTGCGACCTTACGAACGACATCGCCCTGGACGACGTGGCGGTGGTGTTCGGCGCGCCGAACACCATCTCCTCGATCACCCTGGTCGGCGCGCAGCACAAGACGGGGCTGGGCATCGTCGTCTCGGAGGCCGACTCGGTGGGCAAGGTCAGCGACAAGCGCTCGCTGCCCGGCGACATGGCCTTCTTCGCCTGCGAGGTGACGGTCGCCTCGCTCGCCTTGCGAGGCAACATCACCGGCTTCAACCTCAACGGCCTGAAAATCGGCGGCATAATCTTCGGCGCGGACACGGATAACGATGGCGAGCCGGACGACCTCACGGCGATCTACGTCGGCGGGCACCTGCCGACGCTGTCGCTCACCGGCAACCTCGGGGGCGACACCCTCATCGGGGGGAACCTGTCCGCGGCCAAGATCGCAGGCTCCATCGTGGGCGACCTGCAACTCGCCGGCAACCTCACCAAGCTCAGCGTGACGGGCAACTGGACGGGCGCAACCTCCGCCATGCTGATCGGCTCGCCCAAGATCGGCGGCGCACTCTCCGGCAGCATACAGGCGAACGACGTGGACGCCAAGGGGCTGTCCATCGGCAAGCTGAGCGCAGGACAGATCGGGAGCCTGGTGGTCAACGTCCCTGGCGGCGTGAGCAGCATCGCGGCCGCGTCCTGGGCCGCCGGCTCGCTCCGCGCCGCCTGGCTCGGCTCGCTGTCGGCCAAGGGCACCAAGGTCACGCCGGGCGACTTCGGGGCCGACCTCACCCTGCTCGGCGCGGCCGGCATCACGACGCTCGGCAAGGTGAGCATCAGCGGTACGCTCAAGGACGCGGCGTGGACGATCAGCGGCGTCGTCAGCAGCCTCACGGTCGGCCGCTGGGGCGCCGGCAGCACCCTGGCCGTGGGCGTGGACCCCGGCGGGGACGGCGTGTACTTCACGGGCGACGACCGGGCGCTTCTCCCACTGGGCACGATCAGCAAGGGCAGCATCGCCGCCTACGACACCGCGCACGGCCACGACTTCGGCATCCTGGCCGGGCTCTTCGGCTCAGGCAAGGTGGGCGGCATCAGCCCGGTGCTCCCTTTCGCCGACGGCCAGTTCCGCATCGTGCAGGTGCTCTGAGGGACTTCGTCTGCCCTTTGGCGCGGATTGCAGGGCGCAGAGAGTCGCGCCGGCGGCGGACCGGGCGCCCGTTGGCGCCGCCGGAGCTCTCGGCAGCCTGCCCACTTGCCCTGTGCCGTGCGAGTCGGCTTTCCTCCTCAGAGGCTGCTTGGGCCTGTGCGAAGGGATCTGGCGGGCGTGCTTCGCCCAGTCGGGCAGAGGAACACCTGGCCCGCGGGTCTCGCGGAGCTTCCCCTCGACCTGCTCGCGGAGGGCCATCAGCTCGTTGAGCTGGGCCTCGGTCCAGGGGATCGGCGTCTCGCGGCCGGGGCGGAGGAAGTCCCAGAGGCAGCAGGCCGACGTGGGGAGGAGGCTGCGGTAGAGGCGGATGTCCTTGGCACGCCCCTGCGCGCTGGGGTAGCGTTCGCCGGGGTTCTTGCTCAGGGCCTTCATGCAGATGACGGCGAGCGCGCGGTCCCGTCGGCACTCCGGATGGCGCCCCATCTACCGGGGTACAATGAGGGTGCCCGTTGCGCTGTCCCTGATCTCGGGCGGGTTGCCCGACCAGTCCAGGTGCCAGAGAAGCTGGCCTGCCGTCTCAGGGTCCAGGTCGATGCCGCGCTCGCCAGGGTGGAGGGTGAAGCGGCTGGAGTCCAGGATGTTCCAGGCGATCGCAGGCGGGGGATTGCCGCGTCGCGCGTCACCGTAGGGCAGCCAGCTCGTCTGGCGGAGGCTCCAGAGCATCTTCGAACTGGTGACATAGGCGCTGTGGCGGAACTCGGAGGCGTGCACGCGGTTGCCGCACAGGAGGAGGGCGGGGGTAGGCATGTCGGTGCGCCGGGCCGCCTCGAGCTGAACGCCATCGCCGTCCACGAAGCGGCAGTTGCGCGCCTCGTTGTACCAGCAGGGGCCGAAGGGCAGGCGCTGCGCTGGGTCGGCCACGTGGGCCGCATACCACCAGACGCCCCGTGACCGCAGGCCGACGAAGCGTTCCACGGTGTTCTCCAGCGCCCCGCCGTAGAAGTCCACGCCCCCCACAGCGTCGCGACAGTAGTTGTTGAGCAGCACGTTCTGCATGAAGAAGTTGCGGATGACGACGAGGGAATCCTGGTCGGGCTCGGTCGCCCAGGGCTCGGAGAGCGTCGCTCGGTTCTCGGTGTTCGCGCGGACCCGGCGCCACTGGCCGAAGCCGCGCCCGTGCACGACCAGGGCCACGCGATCCTTGAGCACGTCGGGCTTCCATTTCTGGTCGGCCTGCTCGAGCCAGTCGGCGCCCGCTGCGGTGGGGTGCCCGAGCCAGTTCTCGCGGCCAACGTCCGGGCCCTCGAACAGAAAGCTCTCTGCCCCGCCCTCGACCGAGCCGCCGTTGACGACGCCGTTGCGAGCGATGAAGTTGCGCTCGATCGGCCCCATCCAGGGGCCGCAGGTGAAGCCGCGATTGGAGCCGTCGCACACGTTGCCCTCGATGAGGCACTCGACGCCGATCATCCAGCCCATGCCCGTTGTGCCGAAGGGGCCTCCGACTGGGTTGAACGTGTTGGCGATGGTGCGGCATCTGTAGCCGGTGCCCACGTGGCCGATGCCGTTCATCCCCTGGAGCGAGCAGCCCCGGACCTCGCAGAAACGGGCATTGCCCAGCAGGGCGATGCAGGCGGTCGCAGGGCGCCACTTGCCGCCCACCCAGGGGGCATGGGAGTTCACGAGGTTGCAGTGCCGGATGGCGATGCGCTCAATCGCCCCCTGGACCCGTGCCGCGGCAATGGCCCAGTAAGCCGGCTCGGCCGCCACGAAACCGAGGTTCTCGACTCGGGAGTTCGAGACGAGATGGACCAGTGGCGGGCCTTCGAGGCGGCGGAAGTGGCGGGCCCAGTCTTCCCCCTTGCCTTTGAGGGGCTCCTTCGGGAGATCGGGAGAGAAGGGGCTCGCCTCGGGCCTCATCGCGATGCGGCTGAGCTCCGGGCGCAAGCCCTCGAGGTCCACCCCAGGCGGCACCCGGACCGTCCGCGACAGAACGTAATCGCCCTGCGGCAGGAACAACACGCCTCCGCCTTCGTCGGCCGCGGCGAGGGCGGCCCGCTCGATGGCTTCGGCGTCGTCGGACCGGCCATCGCCCTTCGCCCCGAAGTCGCGGACGTCGAGCCGCTTGCGCTCAGGCCGCCGCGTCCGGGTTACGGCCAGGGGCACTGGCCCGCCGAAAGCGTGGAGGCCGGTCTTCAGGCCGTTGTGGACCCACAGCTCGTAGGCCCCGTCGGGCACGGTGTCGGGCACCTTGAAGCGCAACTCGTAGGGGAGTTGGTAGTCGAGGTGGCCCTGATAGTCGAAGCGATTGCCCCACTCGCACGCGAAGGCCCGTTTCGCCGCGCGATCGATCAGCCAGAGGCTGGGCGAGGGCGGGTGAAACGACTGCACCATGTTGCGCCCGAAGAGGCGGCACTCCTGGCCCGGGGCCACGTCGTCGAACTCTGCGAAGAAGGGCTCCGGACGGTTGACCACGTAGGGTCGGGAGACGCCGTCACGGGTCTTCACCCAGAAGACCTGGACGGCTCCCTGGAGCTTGCCGGCGATGACCTGAGGGGTGAGGACGAACTGGCGGCCGAAGAGGTCGCCAACGTCTTCGGGTGGGGCCACGGGAGGGGTGAACGTGTCGCCCGCGGCGAGGGCCTGGGCAAGCTGCTCGGGCGAGCGGGCGTCGCGGAGTTCGCCCCGCAACACCTGGACGTTGCCTGCGCCGAAGCCCTCGCCGAACAGGAAGAACGTCTCCCAGTGGCGGACGGGCTGGGTGACGTAGCTGATGGCGGGGGGCTGCGCCCAGGCGACCCGGCAGCCCACCGCGGCGAGCAGCATCACGGCGACCCAGGTCGCCTCTCGGTGGCCACGCATGCCGCAAACTCCTCTCATCCTCCCCGGAGGAAGGCCAGCGCGGATTCGGCAGTGGGGATGATTGCGCATCCTGCATCCCGCGTCAAGCTCGGAGCGGGTCCCAGGCCGTGCCGGGCGCAGGAGGCGGCGTGGAGATCCAGGAGGCAGCCCCTGCGGCCGGAGCAGCATGTGGCTCGCCACGATTCTGGATCAAAGGCCGAGGAAGGTAGCCGCATCCCCATTGCCGCGCCCTGTGGGCGGGGCACAGAAGGTTCCCGGGGGTTCCAAACCCCCGGGAGGCCATGAGCGGGGGAACCTGTGGGCGGGGGCTCTGTCCCCCGCGAGCAGGCAGAGGAAGCCGCGGGGCGCAAAGGCCCCGCCCCCATTGCTCCGGAATCGTCACGAGTTAGCTAGTCGGCCTTCTCGCGGAGGCGGCGGACGAGGGCCTTGTAGCGCGCTTCGTCGCGCAGGTTATCGAGATCGGCGTCCTTCTCCATCCAGCCGACGTCGCGATAGCCGCACTCGACGGCGCGCTCGAGGGCGTCGAGTGCTTCCTGGATCTTCTTCATGCGGGAGTAGGTGCAGGCCACGTTGTAGAGGACGATGGAGTTCTTGGGCTCCAGTTCGATGGCTTTCTTGTACTGTTCAAGGGCCTTGTCGTACTCGGAGCGCTCGAGGTACGAGTTGCCGAGGTGGATGCGGACGGCGACGGTGTAGGGGTTGAGGCCGTCGGTCTTGACCCCGGCTTCGAGGAGGGCGGCAATGCCCTCGTCTCCCAGGAGCACCAGCGCACGAGCCGCCGCCTGACGGACCGCGTTGCTCGGGTCGGTGGCCAGGACGCGCTTGAGCGTGGGGATGGACTCGCTCAGGCCGACGATGGCCAGGTCGCGGCAGACCATTTCGCGCTGGCCGATGGGGCGCTTCTCGAAGCCGTCCATCAGGTCGCCGATGCGTTCCGCCAGCTTCGGCCCGATCTGCCAGTGGATGCGGTGCAGGGCCGCGAGGGCGCGCCAGCGGATCTCGGCCTCGCGGCTCTCGGCAGCCTTCTGGAGGTCAGGCACGGCCTTGGGGCCGAGGGCCACGAGGGCCTCGAGAGCTTTGTCGCGAGCCGCGCAGGAGGGGTCGCCGAGATGGGGGATCAGGGACGCCGCATCGCTCGGCTCCACCGCCTCGCCTGCTGCGATGGCGACGGGGAGACCGAGCAACGCGATCAGTGAGAGAAGGCGTCGGACACGAAGCATGTCAGCGGGGCCCTCGCTCGCCCTGGTCGCGCCACCAGGCTTGCCAAAGGGCCGGGTCGTAGCCCAGGGGCTGCCGGGTGATCTGGCGGAGCAGGTCTATGATCTCGACGGAGCTCGTCTCGTCGCAGGCCTCCAGGGCGCGCAGGAGCGGCGGCACGGCGTCGCTGCCCAGGTTCAGCAGAACCTCGCGCGCGCGGGCGACGTCGCCGGCATCGTCGCTCGAGAGGGTCCTGGCGAGGGCGTCGAGGTCGTTCGGCTCGAGCTCCCTGCGCTCGTGCGGCGCGCCCTGGCCGAGCACCTCGACCATCCGTTTGCCCTCGGCCCGCGGCTTGGCGACGGCAAGCTCCTCGGGAGGCTGGAGACGATGGAGGAGCGCCTGCGCTCGCCACGCGATCTCGGGGTCCGCGCTCTGAGCAGCGGCCTCGAGGGCCGGGCGCGCCGCCGCCCCGAGCGCGGCGAGCTCGCGTGAGGCGCGCTGGCGTTCGGCCCAGGCCGCCTGACCCAACGAAGAGATGAGCTGCTGGATCGCCTCGGGCGTGGTCGCCTGCCGATCGGCCGTGGCCTTGGGTGCGTGGGGGGCGGCGAGGCGCTCGCGCGCGGCCTCGGCCCAGCGGGTGTTAGGGAAGCGCTCGAGCACTTCGGCGTAGAGCTGGCGGGCGGCCTCGAGGCCGTCGGCCTGGGCTCGGGCGCGCGCCGCGGAGGCGTAGAGGACGCGCGCGGCGTCGGTCTGCGCCGGCTCCAGCGCAATGTCGAGGAGCGACAGGGCGTAGGTGGCGCGCCAGCGGACCTCGGCGTCCTGGCTCCGAGTGGCTTGCCGGAGGGCCGGGCGTGCGGCGTTGCCCAGGGCCACCAGCTCGCGAAGCGCCTTGTCGCGCGCCTGCCAGTCGGCCGCCCCCAGGGCGGCGATGAGCGCGGCCACCGCATCGGGCTTGGGGGCGGGGGGCTGCTTGCCCTTGCGGGGCGCATCGGTGGGCGGTGGGTCCATCGGCACGGCGTCCACCACGTCGACCGGCCACAAGGCCAGTGCCATCAGCATTCCGGCGCAGGCGTTGTGCATTATCTTCCCCAGTCACGGCCTGACATCCATTCTATATGAGTCTGCGCTGGGGAGTCAACAACCTCCGCACACACGAGTACGACTCTTGGTCTTGGGGGTCTTCCCACTGCGGGCGAGCGAATCGCGGTTCCCAGGAGAGAGAAGCGGCTTAGGGTCTGTGCGGAAATCCACGCGGGCTGCGTTGCCGGCGGCAGCGGGGCGAATGCAAGACGCGGCGACGCAGGCGATGCCACGGAGGGGCCAGACTCCCTCCCGAAGGTTCCAATACCTTCGGGAGGGTAACTCGGCAGCTACGCCGCCGAAGCCGTCGGACTACCCTCCCGAACGTATTGGAACGTTCGGGAGGGCACGAGCTCGTCGTCCGTCCTGAGCGCCTCGCGAAGGATGCCCTCCGCTGCATCGTCTCCTCCTCGCTCCTTGCTCGCGGCCAGAATTCGCGGTGTCGCGGTCCCGCGTGGATTCCCGCACAGACCCTAGGCTCCGTCGTGTGCCCAGAGGCCCTCAGCGAGGCCCGAGAGGGAACCCCGCGCCGGAGGGCCACCGTAGCGCCCCGCCTGACGAAGGGGTCCCATGCGCGCAGGAGTCACGGCCGTCCGGGTGGGCGACCGTCAGGCGCAAGTGCCCCTGCGCCGCGGCTACTTCTCTTCAGGAGGCTTGTTCTCGCCGGCCGCGGGTTCGCCGCCCGCCTTGTTGCCGGCCTTCTTGTCGCGGGCCTCGTCCCACTGCTTCTGGAGCTTCTCTGCGTAGGCGCGGGCGTCCTCTTCCTTCTTGAAGGTCTGAGCTATCTTCTGGAGCAGTTTGGGGCCCTTCGGGGCGGGTTCCTTGAACTCTTCCTTGCGCTTCTGGGCGTCGCGCTTCGCCCGCATCCAGTCCTCGCCCGCCTTCTTGTACTCTTCCTCGTAATCCTTGAGGCGTTCGCGCGACTCGATGTCGGCTACGACTTCGAACGTCACCTCGCCGCCGACGCCCATCACCTGGAACACGTAGTAGCGCTGGGGCTTCCGTTCGCGCGGTGCGTTCGCGCCTGCGGCAAGGTCGCCGAGAATCCAGAGCGCCGCCATCGCCACCAAGATGCCCCCACCGACTCGTCGGGACACCGCCATCTGGGCTCTCCTGACACTGCCTCCTTTGGCCTGCTGTGGCGCGTTTCTGCGCGTACCACAGCGTGTCAACAAGAGGATACCAATACGAGCAATTATACTGCAAGCGGCACTGCGGGGCAACTGCCAGCAGACCCGCTGGAGGGCGCGGCGGGCATCGCGCCCCGGCGGCTCAAGAGCTGCTCGGCAGCGTAAGGCGAGCAGCACGGCGCCGCGAAGCTACCTCAGCCCCCCGTGGGCTGCGGCACCCGCTGTTCTGGCCGCAAGCCGGGAGAGCGGTTTCTCGGGGGAGGGCCCGGCCGAGCCCCCGGCGGGCGCACATTGCTCCAACTGTATCACCCTTGAGAGGGGGAGGTGATACAGTTGGAGCGGATGGGCGAGGATTGGCGATTCTCGCTGCTCCGGCCATTCCGGCTCATCTGCGGGATGATCAGGATGGGAGGGGCAGCGTCCGGTGAACTCAAGGCATTGCGGAATATAGGGTTATGGTGTACCGTCGCCGTCGCCCCGGCGGGCGTCCGTCACTCGACGCCGGCTGCTGTGGGAGGATCGCGAGACCCTGATGAGCCGGGCTTGCGACAGTTTCTAAGTGCGGAGACGGCGGAAGTCGCCGTCGCGGATGATGTTGCCTGTGGCGTCGAAGTGCTGCATCAGGCCGAGGGCGTAGCGGCGGGTGGTGTCGAGCAACTGGCGGAAGTCGCTCATGGTGATCTGCCCGTGCTGCCGCAGGTAGGCCTCGAGCTTGCGCCATGCCTCCTCGACCGCCTGAGGATGGAAGCCGCAGACACCGCCGTCCACCAGCTCGCCACTCTTGAGGAGGGCCTCGTGGACCGAGGCGATTTGGGGCGCGGGGAAGGGCAGTGTCTTCTGGAGGTCGGCGAGCGTGGGTGGCGCAAAGGGCGCTGCGAGGCAAGAGGCGAGGATGGCGTCGCGCACCTCCGCCTGGCGCGGGTCGAGTTGCACGCGATGGTTGGCCAGTGCGTAGGTGTTTTCGACGCGGCGGAAGCGCCCGGCCGCAACCCCTTCGTCCAGGATCGTGGCGAGCACGTCCTCGGGGAGCCGGCGCTCGGGGTCCATTCTGGGTGCCAGCGCTGCCACGGTCAGCCCGGTGGCCAGCAGGGGCTTGGCCTTGTGATGCTGTGCCAGGGCGGCAGCGGCCTGCTCGATGGCCTTGTCGCGAATCTGGAGGTCGTAGAGCCAGGCATCGGCGCCGGTGGAGAGGAGGCGGATGCGGTCGCCACAGGCCTGCTGGACCGAGGCAGGGGTCTCGGCCAGTGCCTTGCACATGGCGCTGAGGCGGAGCGGCCCCGCGGCCTTGCGGAGTTCGTTGCTGATGGCTGCCTGGATGCCGCCGTTGGCCAGGGCGAGCAGGGCCTCGGCCGCCTCGGCGCGCTGACGCCTGTGCTTCAGGGGGTGGGTGTCCAGCACCTGGCCCCCCCCGAGGGTGGCGTCGCCGCCGGCGGTGCGCACGATGAAGCGATCGCCCCGGCGAGCCACCACCTGCCCCGCCAGGCGCAGTTGCGCCCAGGCCTCGCCCCCCGGCTCGAGGCGAAGGCGGTCCAGCAACGCCACGCGCGCGTGGACCTCGCTCGTGCCCAGGTGAAACGTAACCGAAGCCCCGTGCTCGAGGGGGCGCGGCACCCCCGCGTCCAGGATGAGTCGACCGTCCACCATCGAGGTCGGTAGGAAGGCGCCGCGCGCACACAGCACGTCCCCGCGCTGGAGTTCGTCGTGCTTGATGCCCGCGAGGTTCACCGCGGTGCGTTGGCCGGCGTAGGTGGCCTCGACCGTGCGACCGTGCCACTGAAGGCCACGGACGCGGGCGCGCTGCCCGCGCGGCAGGATCTCGACCTCGTCGCCCACGCGGAGTGAGCCGTCCGCCAGGGTGCCGGTGACTACGGTGCCGTGGCCGGCGACGGCAAACGAGCGGTCTATGGGCAGCCGCGCGAGGGCCCCGCCGGAGCGCTCGGGGATGCGGGCCGCCACCCGAGCGATCGCCTCGCGGAGGGCGTCGAGGCCCTGCCCGGTCACGCTGGACACGGGCACGATCTCGGCCTTCGCCAGGAACGTGCCAGCGACCAGGTCGCGCACCTCCTCGACGACCAGCTCGACCGTCTCGGCGTCCACGAGGTCCACCTTGTTCACGGCCACCAGCCCGTCCCGGATGGCGAGGAGCCTGAGGATGGCCAGGTGCTCGCGCGTCTGGGGCATCACCGAGTCGTCGGCGGCGACGACCAGGAGGGCGAAGTCAATCCCCGTGGCGCCGGCGACCATCGTGCGCACAAAGCGCTCGTGGCCGGGCACGTCCACGAGCCCCACGCGGGTTCCGTCCGGCAGGTCGAGGAAGGCGTAGCCGAGTTCGATCGAGATGCCTCGCCGCTTCTCCTCGGGCAAGCGGTCCATCTCGATGCCCGTCAAGGCCTTGATGAGGGAGCTCTTGCCGTGGTCAATGTGCCCGGCGGTGCCGGCGACGAGGTGCTTCATGGCGCGTTGGCCCTGTGGGAGGCGGGTCGCCCGGTTGCGAGGGCTTGGACGCAGGCGAGGATGTCGCGCGCATCGTCGGGCAGCAGGGTGCGGACGTCGAGGCCGAAGCGGCTGCGGCGGAACCTGCCGAAGATCGGCGGCTCGTGGGCGCGGAAGGCGGCGTCGAGCGCGCCGGCAGGGTGGCCGGCCGCCTCGAGCCACACGACCACGGTCGGCACGGTCTCGCCCGGGAGAGAGCCGCCTCCGATGGAGCTCTCATCCACCTCGGGCGTGGCGGTCCAGCGCGGCGCCACGCGGCGGATCGCCTCGGCGAGCGCCAGGGCATCCTCCTCCACGTCCTCCACCGGCCGGCGGATGAGGTGCATGGTCGCCGTGTCGGGCGCGCCGGCCCGGAGATGGGCGCGCAGCGTGGCCTCGAGGCCCGCGAGCGTGACCTTGCAGACGCGCAAGGCGCGCTTGAGAGGGTGGCGGTTGATGCGCTGGACGAGGGCGCTTCGGCCGACAATGGCGCCACCCTGCGGGCCGCCGAGGAGTTTGTCGGTGCTGAACGTCACGAGGTCGGCGCCATCTGCGACCGCCTGGCGGACGACGGGTTCCTGGGCGAAGACGGCCTCGCGGCCGGGAAGGAGAAGGCCCGAGCCCGTGTCAAAGAGCAGCAGGGCGCCCGTGCGGCGGGCCAGCTCGGCCAGGGGCTTGACCGCCACGTCGCAGGCGAACCCGATGATGCGGAAGTTGCTGGGGTGGATCTTGAGGATGGCGGCCGCACCTTGCCTCAGCGCCGCCTCGTAGTCGGCGAGGCGGGTGCGGTTGGTGGTGCCGACCTCGACCATCTGGGCGCCGCTGCACGCGATAATCTCGGGAAGGCGGAATGAGCCACCGATCTCGACCAGTTCGCCTCGCGAGCAGAGGACCCGCTGGCCGGCCACGAGCGCCGTGAGGGCCAGCACCATGGCCGCTGCGTTGTTGTTCACCACGGTGGCGGCCTCGGCGCCGGTCAGGCGCACCAGGAGCTCGGCCACGTGTGTGTCGCGGTGCGAGCGGCCGCCTGTGGCCAGATCCACCTCCAGGTTGCAGTAGGCGCCTGCGACTTCGGCCATGGCCTGGATGGCGGCGGGAGCGATCGGCGAACGGCCCAGGTTGGTGTGGATGATGACGCCGGTGGCGTTCACCACGCGCCGCAACGAGCGCGCGGGCCGCGGTCCAAGGCGCGCGGCGACCATCTCGGCCACCTGCGCCGCCGTCTCATCGGTCGTCGGCCCCTCCACGGCGGCCTGCTGGCGTTCCGCGCGCACCGCGGCCACGCACTCTCGCACGCAGTCCACCACCACCTCGCGCGGCAACTCGGCCAGCAGAGGACGCAGGGGGGACTGGCTCAGCACCAGCTCGACGCTGGGAATCCCGAGAACGTTCATCCTGTGGTACCTCGGGCGCACTGCGACTTTTCGTTCGCGCGTATTGTAACCGCCGTGCCGGCGAGGGTCAAGGCTGCCTCCCCGGGCCTGAGGCGTCCACCGTCGGGGGCGGTGGTCTAGCCGGGCATGGCCCCTCCCGATCCTGGCGCCGTCGCCCCATCTGCCCCCCGTTCGCGCTCAGAGGGTGAGGCACGCGAGGAACGGCCAGGGCTTGGGTACCTCGGTGGCGAGGGCGGCCAGGGCCGTGGCCGTCCGCGAGGGGGACGCTTCAGTTGACCCGAGCCTGCCCGCGGCTTATACTTACGTGGGAAAGGAGGGAGCGCATGGCGAACCGCCACGTCAAGTGCCCCGAGTGCGGCCACGAGTTCCCGGCCGAGGCGAAGTGGGGCCCGAGAGACTGGGGCCTCTACGTGCTCGCCGTGGGTCCGATCGGCCTGATGGCCCTCGTGATTGCGGGCCTCGGCGTCGCGGCCCTGCTGCGCTTCCTCGGCATCGGGGGCTAGACCAGCAGGGGGCAAGTGTGGGCAAGTCCGCAAGGCTTTCAGACCGCCGCGCCCTTGGACATGTAGATGAAGAGGGCAGGGCGCGGATGGTGGACGTTTCGGCGAAGAGCCCGACGCGTCGGCGCGCCGTGGCCGAGGCCCTGGTGCATGTGGGGCGCGAGGTGGCCGCGGCGATCCGGGCCGATGCGGTCGCCAAAGGCCCCGTCCTCGAAACCGCGCGCATCGCGGGCATCCAGGCGGCGAAACAGGCGGGCGCGCTCATCCCGTTGTGCCACCCTCTGCCCCTTGAACACGTGGCCGTGGACCTGGCGCTGAAGGGGGATGACGTGCACATCCAGACCGAAGCGGTCCTGACCGGGAAGACGGGCGTAGAGATGGAGGCCCTGACGGCCGCATCCGTCGCCGCTCTGACCGTCTACGACATGTGCAAGGCGATCTCCAAGGGGATCGAGATTCGCTCCCTCAGACTCCTTGAGAAATCAGGTGGCAAGTCGGGCACGTGGAGGCGCAACCCCTAGCGGCTCACCATGCGCATCGAGGCCATCTGCGTCAGCGAGTCGAAGGGCGGACCCAAGCGAGCCGTCGAGCGAGCCCTCTTCGTCGCGGGCCACGGCATCGAGGGCGACGCCCACGCGGGCGCCTGGCACCGGCAGGTGAGCCTCCTGGCCGCCGAGGAGGCTGACGCCTGGCGCCAGCAGCTCCCCGGCCTCCAGCCCGGCGCCTTCGCAGAGAATCTCCTCATCGCGGGCCTGGACACGGAGCGCCTTGGCCTCGGCAGCCGCCTTCGCCTGGGGGCAGAGGCCGAGCTCGAGGTGACCCAACTCGGCAAGGAGTGCCACGGCCACCGGTGCACCGTGTTCGAGCGCATGGGCGACTGCCTCATGCCCCGGCGCGGCCTGTTCGCCCGCGTGACACGGGGAGGCACGGCGCTGGTGGGCGACCCCGTCGAGGTCCTTCAGGCGGTCTCGCGGGATGTGATCCAGGCCGTTGTGCTCACCGTGAGCGACCGCTGCTCGCGGGGAGAGGCCACCGACACCGCCGGCCCCGCCGTCGCGCGACGGCTCTCCGAGCGCCTGGGCTGCCACGTGTACAGGACCGAGATCATCCCAGATGATCCGCCCCGCATCCAGGAGCGTCTCCGCCACTACAGCGACGGCCACAGCATTGATCTCGTGATTGCCGTGGGGGGCACGGGCTTCGCGCCGCGCGACGTGACGCCTGAGGCGACGCGCGCCGTGGTGGACCGGCCCACTCCCGGGCTCGACGAGGCCATGCGCGCGGCCTCCCTGGCCAAGACGCCGCACGCCGCGCTCTCGCGCGGCTTCTCCGGCATTCGCAAGAAGACGCTGATCCTGAACGTCCCCGGCTCCGAGCGCGCCGCCGTGGAGAACCTCGAGGCCATTCTCGCCGCACTCCCGCATGGGATCGCCAAGCTGCGGGGCGACCCCGCCGACTGCGGGCGACCGCCCGATGCCTGAAGCTGTGGAATCACTGCCTTGCCCGATGCGCGTTACATCCGACAGGAGATCTTCGAGCCGATCGGGGCCAGGGGGCAGAGCCTCATCATGGCCGCATCGGTCGTTGTGATCGGCTGTGGCGCTCTGGGCTCTCACATCGCGAGCTGCCTGGCGCGCGCGGGGGTGGGCCGCCTCCGCATCGTGGACCGCGACGTGGTGGAGCTGGACAATCTCCAGCGCCAACTCCTCTTCGACGAGGAGGACGCTCGGCAGGGGCGTCCCAAGGCGACGGCCGCCGTGGAGCGGCTGCGGCGTGTCAACTCGACCATCGCCCTCGAGGCCCGGCAGTGTGACGTCACCCCCGCGAACGTGGCAGAGCTGGTGAGCGGGTTCGATGTGGTGATGGACGGCACGGACAACGTGGAGACCCGTGTGTCCCTCAACGACGCCTGCCTCGGAGGCCACATTCCGTGCGTGTTCGGCGGGGCCGTGGGTGCAACGGGACTCGTCTTCCCCATCGTGCCCGGCCGAACGCCCTGCTACCGGTGCCTGATGGCGGAGCTCCCCCCTCGGGGGGCGACGCCGACCGCCGCAACGGCAGGCATCCTGCACTCCACGGTCGCCGTGGTGGCGGCCCTCCAGTGCACGATCTGTCTGCGGCTTCTCCTCGGAGACTTCGAAGGGGGGGATGAGGCCCTCTGTGTGGACGTGTGGGACGCCGAGCTCACGCGGGTGAGAATCCCGCGGCGAGCGCAGTGTCCCGCCTGTGGCCCAAGCGGTTCCGCAGAGTCGGTTTAGGGGGTTCCCGTGCTTCTGTACGCGTCGGCGATCTTCCTGGGCGCGTTCCTGCTCTTCCAGGTCCAGCCGCTGATCGGAAAGTTCATCCTGCCTTGGTTCGGTGGCGGCCCGGCGGTGTGGACCACGTGCATGCTCTTCTTCCAGGTGCTGCTGTTGGCGGGCTACGCGTATGCCCACTGGTTGAGCACGAAGCTGGGGCGGCGCCGGCAGGCGGTGATCCACATCGCGCTGCTGGTGGCGGCCGTGGCCGCGTTGCCTGTCATCCCGTCCGCTCGGTGGAAGCCTGTGGGCGGCGCGGAGCCCACCTGGGGGATTCTGGTCCTCCTCTCGGCGACCGTGGGCCTACCCTACCTGGTGCTGGCCACGACCAGCCCGCTCCTCCAGGCCTGGTTCAGCGCGGCTCACCCCGGCCGGTCGCCGTACCGCCTCTATGCGTTGTCGAACGTTGGCTCGCTGCTCGCCCTGGTGAGCTACCCGTTCGTGGTGGAGCCGGGCCTGGCGTTGAGGGCACAGGGGCTCCTGTGGTCCGTCGGCTTCGGGCTCTTTGCCATCCTGTGCGGCTACGCGGCGTTGCGAACGCGCCAGGCCGCGGCCCCGCCGGCGGGGGAAGCGGGCGGCGAGGCGGCGGCCGACGCCGAGCGGGCGCCCGGCCTCGGCGTGCGCCTGCTGTGGGTGGCCCTGCCGGCGTGCGGCTCTGTGATGCTCCTCGCTGTGACGAACCAGATGTGCTGCGACGTGGCGATCGTGCCCTTCCTGTGGGTGCTGCCGCTGACGGTGTACCTCCTATCCTTCATCTTGTGCTTCCACAGCACGCGCTGGTACCCCCGCGTGTTCTGGTGGGTTCTGCTGTTCACGGCCATGGGGGGGATCGAGCTCGCACGCCGCGTGCTGCGCCTGCCGGTGCTGGGCGTGTTCGCCGTCATCGGGACCCCGGAGGCTCCTGCCGGAGACCTGACCTTCGCGCACGGCCTGTGGACCGTCGTGACGGGGAGCGGCTACCTGGGATCGGACCTGGGCTGCTCCGAGGCCCTCTCGGCGGTGCTCGGCGGCATCCCCTGGGTGATGAGCGAGGGGGTGGATGTGTCGATCCTGGGGCAGATCGTCAGCTTCTCCGCCGTGTTGTTCATCACCTGCATGGTATGCCATGGCGAACTCGTGCGTCTGAAGCCCGACCCGAGGCACCTGACGTCCTTCTACCTGCTCATCTCCGTGGGAGGCGCCCTGGGAGGCGCCTTTGTGTCGCTGCTGGCGCCGCGCATCTTCCCTGCCTACCTGGAACTGCACGTGGGGCTGTGGCTGTGCTGCGCGCTGGCCATGGTGGCCTACTGGGCCGATCGCAAGCCGCACCAGGGCTGGCCGCGGCGCTGGTGGACGATCCTGTACCTTCCCGCCTTCGTGGGGCTGCTGGCGGTGCTTGCCGTGACGCTGAAGCGCGACGCCGATGAGATGATGAAGGGCTGCCTGTCGCTCTCGCGTAACTTCTACGGCGTCCTGCGCGTCAGCGAGTACCACAACTCGGACCCCGAGCGGCACTACTTCAGCCTCCAGCATGGCCGCATCTCCCACGGGAACCAGTTTGCGGACGAGGAGCGGCGCCGCTGGCCCACCAGCTACTACGGCGAGAAGAGCGGCGTGGGGCTGGCCATCCTGAACCTGCGCGGCGACGGCGACAGGCCCCAGCGAGTCGGGGTCGTGGGACTGGGCACAGGCACCATCGCGGCCTACGCGCGGGCAGGCGACCACTACCGCTTCTACGACATCAACCCGGCGGTGCCCCTGATCGCAACAACCTGGTTCCACTACCTCGAAGACAGCCGGGCCGCCGGCGCCGACGTTCAGGTGGTCCTGGGCGACGCTCGCCTGTCGCTCGAGCGCCAGGAGCCACAGCAGTTCGACGTGCTGGCGCTCGACGCCTTCAGCAGCGATGCCATCCCCATCCATCTCCTCACGCGGGAGGCGTTCGACATCTACCTGAACCGTCACGTCAAGCCCGACGGCGTCCTGGCCGTTCACATCTCGAACCGCTACCTCGAGCTCGAGCCCGTGGTGCTCGCACAGGCAGATCACTTCGGATGGCGCGCCATCGTGGTCGAGTCCAAGTCCGACAAGTCGCGCAAGGTCGACTCCGCCACCTGGGTGCTCCTGACGCGGAATGCGGAGTTCCTCGACTCGGAGCCCATCCGCCGCGTCCTCGAGAAGGCCGAGGATGAGGGGGAAGAGCCTGTCACCACGCAGCGAGTCCTGTGGACGGACGACTACAGCAACCTCTTCCAGGTGCTGAAGTGATGCGCTCAAATGAGGTTGACACGCCCGAGCCCTCGGCTAGAATGCCTTGGGCGGGGATGGAGCGCATTTCCTCCAGACGCAGGAGGCTACGGCATGGGAACTCTGATCCGCGTGAGGATGGGGGCACTCAGCGCACTGACTGATGAGGTGCCCGGCCACCTTCGTGCGCTCGGCGGCAGGGCGCTCACCAGCGCCCTCGTGGGCGGCGAAGTGCCGCCAAGCTGTCACCCCCTTTCCGCCGAGAACAAGCTGGTCCTCGCACCCGGCCTCCTGGCCGGCACAGCGGCCCCGTGCAGCGGCCGCCTCTCCATCGGCGCGAAAAGCCCCCTCACGGGAGGCATCAAGGAATCCAACTCCGGCGGCACCGCGGCGCAGGCCATGGGGCGGCTGGGCCTGGCCGCCATCGTCGCCGAAGGCAGGCCGACGCGGGACGTGCCGTACCTCCTCGTCGTGGACAGGGCCGGGAGCCGCCTCCTCGAGGCCCCCGAGCTGAGAGGCCTGGGCAACTACGATACGGTGGACCTGCTTCACAAGCGCTTCGGCGACAAGGTCGCCTGCATCAGCATCGGCATGGCCGGCGAGATGCGCCTCGCCGCCGCGAGCATCGCGATCACGGACGTGGATGGCCACCCGACCCGCCACTGTGGCCGAGGTGGCTTGGGCGCTGTCATGGGCTCGAAGGGCCTCAAGGCCATCGTTCTCGACGCGGATGGGTTGCCTCGGCCCTCCAGCGCCGACGCGGAGGCCTTCGCCGCCGCCGCCAAGCGCCTTGCCAAGCACCTGGCCGCGCACCCGGTGACGGGGCAGACCCTGCCCATGTACGGCACCAACGCCCTCGCAAACGTCATCAACGCCGCCGGAGCGTACCCCACCCGCAACTTCTCGGCGGGCACCTTCGAGGGCGTGGAGGCCATCAGCGGCGAAACCGAGCGCGACACCATCCTGGCGCGCAAGGGCAACCCGCGCCATCCCTGTCACCCAGGCTGCACGATCGGGTGCTCAAGCACCTATCCCGACAAGGACGGCAACTTCCTGTCCAAAGGGCCCGAATACGAAACCGTATGGGCGCACGGAGCGAACTGCGGGATCGCGGACCTGGACGCGATCGCTCGCATGGACCGAGCGGACGACGACATCGGGCTCGACACGATCGAGATGGGCGCAACCCTCGCCGTGGCGATGGAGGGCGGGCTGCTGCCATTCGGCGACGCCGAAGGGGCTCTGCGACTGCTCGAGGAGGTGCGCAGGGGGACCCCTCTCGGGCGCATCCTCGGCTCAGGCGCGGCAATCACCGGCAAGTGCTTCGGAGTCAGCCGCATCCCTTGCGTCAAGGGCCAAGCCATGCCCGCCTACGACCCCCGAGCCGCCAAAGGCATCGGCGTGACCTACGCCACCAGCCCGATGGGCGCTGACCACACAGCCGGCTACGCCATCGCACAGAACGTGCTGGGCGTGGGGGGGACCGTGAACCCGCTCCAGCCCATCGGGCAGGCCGCGCTGAGCGCCGCCCTCCAGCAGGCGACCGCCGCGATTGACAGCACCGGGCTCTGCCTGTTCGTTGCCTTCTGCGTGCTCGACGTTCCTGATGCCGGCCAGGCCGTGGTAGACCTCATCAACGCCCACCGCGGAACGGACTGGTCGCCCAATGCGTACCTGGAGACGCTGGGCAAGGCCACGCTGCGTCACGAGCGGGAGTTCAACCGCCTCGCAGGCTTCGGTGCCCTCGACGACCGCCTGCCCGATTTCATGGAGACCGAGCCCCTCGCTCCCCACAACAGCGTGTTCGACGTTCCTGACGAGGACCTGGACAGTGTGCACGCCGGCCTCTGAGGCGCAGATCACAGTGGAGGTGACGCTGCGGTCCATCCTGGCGAAGTACCGCCCGGACCCGAAGGACCGTAAGCCGTTCCCATGCAGGTTGACAGCGGGGAGCACCGTGGGCGATCTGCTGGCCACGCTGGGCATTCCCGAGGGCGTGGCCAGGCTTGTCTTCGTGGATCACGTTCGGTGCGACCCCTCGGCGGTGCTGGGAGATGGGGCCAAGGTGGACGTGTTTCCGCCGATCGCGGGGGGCTGAACGGCAGAGGCCGGAGGTTTGACTTTGCCGCCCGCGTGCGCTATATTCTTTGAATTGCAGAGACGATAACCGGCCGGGCCCCGCGCACTCCGGGCCGCGGTTGGGAAGGAGGCGGGCGTGGACGCAACGAAACTGACCGAGAAGGCCGCGGTCGCTGCGGAGCGAGGCAACTACGACTACGCGATCGATCTGTACTCGCGCCTGCTGGAGCTTCAGCCGCAGCATGTCGAGGCACGCAAGGCGCTGCGCGCCGTGGAGATCCGGCGTTGCCAGGAAGCGGGGGTCACCAAGTCGGGCGTCTCCGGGTGGATTCGTGGGCTGGGCCACCTGTTCACGGCACTCGTCTACGTGGCGATCCGAAAGCCCGAGAAGGCCATGACCGCCTGCGAGGGATTCCTCAAGAACGACCCCTACAACCGCATCATCCAACGCCTGCTGGCCTATGCGGCGGAAAAGGCCGATCACCCCGAGGTGGCCATCCTGGTCCTGGAGGACGTGCGCAACAGCGCCGGCACCGTGCCGACCAGAGGCCCTGCGCTCCGTGGCCACGTGAGGGTGTTGCGGAAGCTCGGCCAGCTCTACGTCCGCACCGAGAAGCTCCCTCTCGCTGCCGAGCGCTACGAGGAGATCCTCAAGCTGCTGCCCGGCGACCGCGAGGCCGAAGGCCGCATCCGCGACATCGCAGCCCAGCGTTCCATGGTGGAGGGAGGATGGGACAAAGCGGGCAAGGCGGGCGGCTACCGCGAAGTGCTCAAGGATGAGGAGGCCGCGAAGCGTCTCGAGGACACGCAGCGCGATATCCGCACCCGCGAGGACGTGCTGGCCGCGATCGAACGCGTGAAGCTCGACCTCCAGAAGGAGCCGAACAACACCCGCCACCTGATCCAACTCGGCGACCTGTACAAAATGCTCAGGGATTGGGACCAGGCCCGAGCCCAGTACGAACGTGCGCGCCAGATTGACCCGCACAACTTCATGGTCTCCGAGCGCCTGGGCGATCTGCGGCTGGCCGAGATGGACAACGAGATCGAGCAGTTGGAGAGGGACCCCAACGCGAAGGAGCGTGTGGCCCAGTTGCGCAAGGAGCGCCTGCGATTCGCATTCGAGGAGTACCAGAGGCGCGCCAAGGCGCGGCCCCAGGACCTGCCCACACGGTTCGCCCTGGCGAACATCCTGTTCAGCACGGGGAACTTCAAGGAGGCCTCGGCGCAGTTCCAGCTCGCGTCGCGTGACCCTCGTCACCGCCGCACGGCGCTGTACCGCCTCGGCATCTGCTTCCAGCGCCAGGGGCTGGTGGACCTGGCCGTGGAGCAATTCCAGAAGGCCGTTGCCGGGGCCAGCCTGGTGGACCAGGAGGTCAAGGAAATCCTCTATTCGCTCGGCGAGGCCCGGGAAGGGCAGAACCGGCTGAACGATGCGCTCGAGGCCTACAAGCGCGTCTTCGAGGTGGACATCAACTTTCGCGACGTATCCAGCAAGATCGAGGAACTCTACAAGCGGGGTGCAAAGGACGCCACGTAGGCGCGCCGGCCCCTTCCGCCAATCAGTTGGAGAGAGGAATGCCCAGGTCTTTCACGACGAAGAAGCGTATCCGACAGAACCTCCGGCGCCGCCTGCACAACCGGGCGGCCAAGGGCGCGGTGAGGCTCCAGGTGCGGCAGTTCGCGGCTGCGTTGGAGGGCGCAGACGCCGAGGCCAAGGCCCAGGAGTTCCGAAAGGCTGCGCGCGCGCTGGATAAGGCTGTCGCCCACGGCGTGATGCATCGCAATGCCGCTGCCCGCAAGAAGTCCCGCCTGGCGGCGCAACTGAAGAAAGCCACCTCTACGCCCGCCGCGCAAGCCTGATGGAAACACTGGCCCGACAGGCCCTCGCCCACGCGCGCGCCGACTACGCCGAGGTGCGCATCGAGCGCAGAGCCACCACACACGTCACCTATGTGGGCCGCGAGCTGGAGGACCTCTCCACCTTCACGTCGGTGGGCGGCTGCGTTCGCGCCCTGGTCAAGGGCGGGTGGGGTTTCGCCTCGTTCAACGACCACGCCGATCTGCCGCGTTGCGTGCGCCTTGCGTGTGAGCAGGCGGCGCTGGTGGGCTCCGGCCAGAGCCGCCTCGCGCCTCCGATGCCGGCCCCCGCTCGCATTGCCTCTGGCTGTGCGGCGGACCCGCGAGAGGTGCCTCTGGAGCAGAAGAGAGCGCTCTGCCTCCGCTACGATCAGCGCATCCTCGCGCATCCGCGCATCCAGACGGCCAGCGTGCGTTACCGCGATTCGTGGGTCGACACCACCTTCGCCTCCACCGATGGCCCGTGCCTCAGCCAGGAGGAAGTCTTCTGCGGCGTCTCGATCGCGGCCATCGCCAAGGACGGGATGAACGTCCAGCGGGCACACAAGAGCGTGGGCGACCTGCGGGGCTACCAGATTGTGGAGGGCCTGGAGGCCGACTGTGAGCAAGTGGCCGAGCGGGCCATCGCGCTCCTGGCGGCTGAGCCAGTGCGAGGGGGACGCTACACGGTGATCGCCGACCCGCTGCTGGCCGGCGTGTTCGCGCATGAGGCCTTCGGGCATCTGAGCGAGGCCGACTTCGTGTACGAGAACCCGCCGCTTCGCGAGATGATGCAGATCGGGCGGCGCTTCGGCCCCGAGCATCTGAGCATAGTGGATGATCCGACGTTGCCCGGCGAGGCGGGCTCCTATGGCTTCGATAGCGAAGGCATGCCCGGCCGGCGCACGGAGCTGATCCGCGGCGGCGTGCTGGCCAGCCGTCTGCACTCACGGGAGACCGCCGCGAAGATGGGCGAGGAGCCCACGGGCAATGCCCGCGCCATTGACCACCAGCATCCGCCCGTGGTTCGCATGTCCAACACCTACATCGAGCCGGGGGAGTGGCGACTCGAAGACCTGCTCGCCGACACGGGCCAGGGCCTCTATGCACGCGGGAGCCTGGGCGGCCAGACCGACATGGAGATGTTCACCTTCTCGGCGGAGGAGGGCTTCCTCATCCGCGACGGGAAGCTGGCCGAACGAGTGCGCGAGGTGGTTCTGACCGGCAACGTGTTTGAGACGTTGGCCAACATAGACGCCGTCGGGAACGATCTGGCCTTGTACGGCGGGCTCGGGGGCTGCGGCAAGCGCGACCAGAGCCCGCTGCGCGTGTCCACGGGCGCTCCGCACCTCCGCATCCGCAACTGCCTCGTGGGGGGACGCTGACCATGCCCTCCCTGAGCACAGCCGCAGCGGCGGAACAGGTCGTTGAACTCGCTCGACGCAGGGGAGACGCCGCCGAGGTCCACCTCGCCGAGAGCGAGGCGCGCCCGATTCAGTTCGAAAGCAACCAGTTGAAGTGCGTGCACACGAAGTGCACGCGCGCGATCAGCGTACGACTCATCCGCAGCGGGCGGATCGGCTTCGCGAGCACCACCGACACCTCCGATCCAGCGGGCCTTCTCGACCGGGCGGCCGCCAGCGCCGCGTTTGGGCAGGAGGCGAAGTTCGCCTTTCCCGGGCGATCGGCCTACCCCAATGTGGCCGTGTACGACCCGCGCGTGGCCGATTTCCCCATCGAGCGTGGCATCGAACTGGGGCGTGAAGCGATTCAGCAGGTGCTCAGCCAGTACCACGACGTGCAGTGCTACGTGGAGGTGAGCAAGTCGGTCGGCGCCGAGCGGCTGTTGAATACGAGCGGCCTCGACGTGCAGACGCGCCTCACCGGCTTCGACTCCTCGCTCACCGCTGTGCGGGTGGGCGAGGGCGGCATCCTGTGGGTGAGCGACGGCGAGAGCTCTCACGCCCTGGTAGCCGACTTCCCGCGCTACGCCGCAAAGGTGATCGCCGACGTCCGGCTGGCCGAGCGGGAGGCCCCTGTGCCAGCGGGCCCGCGGCCCGTGCTCTTCACCGCGAGGGCGGTGGGCCTCCTCCTCCAGCTCATCGAGTCGGCCGTGAATGGCAAGCTCGTGCAGAAAGGGGCGTCACCGTTAACGGGCCGGCTTGGCGATCAGGTGCTGGGCGCCGACGTGACGTTGTACGACGATGGCACCCGAGACTACGGCGACGGGAGCGCTCCCTTTGACGCCGAGGGCATGCCCGCCCAACGGACGCCGCTCTTCGAACGAGGCGCTCTGCGGAACTACCTCGTGGACCTCCAGACCGCAGGGATGCTGGAGCTTGCCCCCACGGGCAATGCGGCCAGGGCCTTCGCCGCGCCCCCCAGGCCCGAGGCCACCAACTTCGTCCTGGAGCCGGGAAGCGATTCCTTCGATGGCCTACTGGCCGGGATAGACCGCGGGCTGCTCGTGGACGAGGTGCTTGGGGGCGGCCACTCGAACGTTCTGGCCGGCGAGTTCTCGGTGAATGTGGGCCTCGGCTTCCTCGTCGAGCACGGGCAAGTCGTCGGCCGTGTGAAGGACTGCATGATCGCGGGCAACGTTTTCGAGCTCTTCCATCGGGTGCGCGGCATTGGGAGCCGCCAGGAGACGCACGGTTCAACCGTGACGCCGCCGGTCTGCTTCGACGGGGTCCACGTGACAGGCGGGGACTGAAAAGGAACCTGGCCGGGCGAGCACGCTGAGGATTGAGCGCGCCCTTCGGGGCGCAGCTCCGCGAAGCCATTGTGCCGCCCGGCCATTCTCTTGCTTCACTATGAGCATTCGGGATGCAATCCTGGCCGACCTGACCCCCGAGCAGCGTGAGGCGGTGACGCATCGCGACGGGCCGCTGCTCGTGGTGGCAGGGGCCGGCAGCGGCAAGACGCGCGTCATCACCCGCCGTGTGGCGCACCTGGCCCTGCTGGGGGTGAGGCCCTGGCGCATCCTGGCCGTGACCTTCACCAACAAGGCGGCCGGCGAGATGCGCGAGCGTATCGAGCAGATGGCCGGCGCGCGAGGCGTGTGGGTCTCCACGTTCCACGCCTTGTGCGCGGCGATGCTGCGCACGTCCGCCGAAACGATAGGCCTCAGCCGCAGCTTCACCATCTACGATCGCGACGACCAGCTCAAGGTGGTTGCCGAGGCGCTCAAGCGTCTGGAGTTCGACAGGCTGGATCTGCCGCCGGGCAGCGCGCTACAGGCGATCAGCAATGCCAAGACGCGCCTCGAGAGCCCCGAGCAACTGGCTCGCAGCGCGACGAACTGGCGCGACGAACGGCTCGCCAAGGTCTACGCCCAGTACCAGAAACTCCTCGACCACCACGCCGCGCTGGACTTCGACGACCTGCTGATGCGCGTCGCGCTCCTGCTGCAGGGCGACGAGAGCTTCCGACAGCGCTGGCAGTCGCGCTTCGAGTACCTGCTGGTAGACGAGTATCAGGACACGAACCACGCCCAGTACCTCATCGCCCGGGAGCTGGCGGCCCCCCACCGCAACCTCTGTGCGACCGGCGACCCCGACCAGGCCATCTACTCCTGGCGCGGCGCCACCATCCGGAACATCCTCGACTTCAGGCGCGACTACCCCGACGCGAAGGTCGTGAAGCTCGAGCGGAACTACCGCTCCACCAAGGTCATCCTGCGCGCTGCCGACAGCCTGATCACCCGCAACCTGCAACGCCACGAACGCTCGTTGTGGACAGAGAACGCCGAGGGAGTCCCCGTGCGGCTCCTGCTGGCCGATGACGCCGAGGAGGAGGCGGCGCAGGTGGTGAGCGTGCTCAGGAGCCTGCGCGAGGCGGGCCGGCCCTGGCGCGACTTCGCGATCTTCTACCGCACGAACGCGCAGTCGCGTTCCTTCGAAGAGACCATGCGCCACGCCATCCCCCACCGCCTCGTTGGCGCCGTGCAGTTCTACGGACGGCAAGAGGTGAAGGACGTAGTGGCCTACCTGCGGGTATGCCTGAACGAACGCGATGAGTTGAGCCTCCAACGCATCATCAACACCCCGCCGCGCGGCATCGGCGACCGCACGGTCAAGTGCATCCGGGAGTGGGCCGTCCAGAACGACGTCCCGCTGAGGGCCGCCTTAGGCCGAGCGGAGGAAGTGCCCGGATTGACCACGCGAGCGAAGAATGCCGTCCGAGCGTTCGCGGACCTCCTCGACGCGGTTCGGTTGGTTCCCACCAGACCTGTCAGGGAGTTCTGCGAGCATGTTCTCCGAGCATCGGGCTACCAGGCATGGCTCGAACTGCCCGAGAACAAGGAACGTCTGGAGAATGTGGACGAGTTCCTCGCCAAAGCCGCCCGATTCGACCAGGAGAACCCGGAGGCTGATCTGAGCGCGTTCATGCAGGAGATCGCGCTGGTTTCGGACGTGGACAACCTGGATCGGACCTCGGATGCGGTGACCCTGATGACATTGCACGCCGCCAAAGGGCTCGAGTTTCCCGTGGTCTTCCTCACGGGGCTGGAAGAGGGGTTGCTGCCGCACCACAACTCGCTGAACTCGGAGAGCGAGGTCGAGGAGGAGCGGCGCCTGTGCTACGTGGGGATGACCCGGGCGCAGGAGGAGCTGGTCCTGTCCGCCGCCAGATGGCGGATCCAGGGCGGCCAGGGGGCCGAGCGGGAGCCCTCGCGCTTCCTTCACGAGATTGGCTCCGACGTGCTTGACGAAGGCGGGAGAGACGCTCTGGCTGCGCTGGCCACTCAGAGCGAGTGGGGCGGCTCGACGCCGGGCGCGCAAGGCGTGCCCGGGGCGAGCAGGCTTCAGAGTCGCCCACTGGCATGGAAGACTGAACCGAGGGAGCCCGAGGCCGCGGCAGCCGCACCTTCGGCGCGAGACCGTCTGAAGGTTGGCGACCGCGTACATCACCCGCAATTCGGCGAGGGACGCATCGTGGCGCTCCAGAGCTCCGACAAGCTGACCCTGGCGACCGTGGCCATGGCCGGCGGCGGCAAGCGGGTGTTCGCGCTCGAGTACGCCAAGCTGGAAAAGCTCTAGGCTCCGCACTACAATGGGCTCCAAGGCAAGACGTCGGGAACTGGCCCAGTACTTCACGCCCCAGGTGGTCGCCCGGTTTGCGTTCGACGCGCTTCAGGAGCTCGGCTTCTGGACGCCGCGCCCCCGGGTAATTGACCCGGCCTGTGGCGAGGGTGTGTTTGTGGCCGAGGCCGCGCGGCAGCTCCCCGAGGCGCATGTCTGGGGTTGCGACGTGGACAGAAGCCTGCTTGAGCGCTGGCGTCAGGCCGACCTCGAGCGACAAGGTGTGCGCCTCCTGATCCAGGATGGGCTGGCGGATGCTCCTGAGGCTGGGATCGAGCCAGGAGCGTTCGATCTGGTCATCGGGAATCCGCCCTATGGCCTGGGACTCCGCCGGCCCGTGAAGGGGGAGTCCATCGAGTCCGCCTTCGTTCGGCGGTTTGCGGATCTGGCTCGAAAGGGGGGCTGGCTGGCCGTGGTGGTGCCGGAGGGCATCCTCGCGAACGAGAGGAGCCGCCCGCTGCGCGAGTGGCTGCTGGACCGTGTGGCGCCCAGAGGCGTGGTGTCCTTGCCAGAGACCACCTTCGCCGCGGCAGGCACGCGCGCGAGAACCGCATTGCTCTTCGCGCAGAAGGGCGGCGAGCCGAACGGAGAGGTGCTGATGGCGGCGTCGCTCGGAAACTGCCGGGGCAAGAGCGGGCTCAGCCGCTATCTCGCCCGCGTGCTGGCGAATATTCGGGAGCATGTGCGCCGTGTACCGTCTGGTCGTCATCGGCGGCCCTGAGAGCGGCAAGGTGTTCCACCTGCCGCCGGGCCAGTATGTGGCCGGCCGAGGGGCCGGCGCGGACATCCTGTTGGCCGACGACTCGGTCTCGCGCCGGCACGCCTCGCTGACGGTGAGCGAAGACGGCGTGACGTTGCTGGACCTCGGCAGCCACAACGGCACCCGCGTCAATGGCCAGCCGGTCAAGTCCGCGCAGATTGTCGAAGGCGACGAAGTGCGCTTCGGCGACAGCCGGGCCGTGCTGGAGCGCTCGGCGGCTGGAGCCAGCGCGACAGTCGTTCTGCCGCCGGAAGGGCCCCCCCCGCTGGTGCGAAGCCGTCAGGGCATCGCCCTGCCCGAGGATAGCCGCCGCCTCGCCATCCTCTACGATGTCGGCACGGCCATCAACAGTGCGTTGGCGCTGTCGGATGTTCTTGGGCGGATCCTGAGCACCATCTTCGAGGTGGTCCCCGCGGAGCGCGGGGCAATTGTGCTATGGGATTCTGTCGAGCGCCAGTGGCGGCCCGCTGCTACGCACACACGCGAGGGAGCCGGGGGCGGCGGCGACCTCGTGGTGAGCAGGGCGATCATCGAAAAGGCGTTCGAGGCCGGTCGTCCTCTGTTGAGCGGGGACGCGCGGAGCGATACCCGCTTCGGGCACTCCGATAGCATTGAGGCGCTGGCTATCCGGTCCACCATCTGCTGCCCTCTGGTGGTGCGGAGCGAGCGCCTGGGGGTGCTGCATCTGGATACGCGGGGGGCCACGGAGGCGTTCACCGAGGCCGATGTGCGTCTGGTCGGCGCCATCGCCAACCAGGCGGCCATTGCCATTGCGAACGCGCGGCTTCACGACGTGCTGCGCCAGGAGAACGTCCAGTTGCGCCGCGCCCTGGGCTCGCGGCATTGCATCGTGGGTGAGAGCGCGGCGATGCGGGAACTGATCGCGCTGGTCCGTCGCGTCAGCCAGACGGATGCCACCGTGCTTCTGCGGGGTGAGAGCGGCACCGGTAAGGAGGTGGTCGCGCGCACGCTGCACGCCCTCGGGCCGCGTCGGGCGCGGCCGCTGGTGTGTGTGAACTGCGCAGCGGTGCCGGAGGCCCTGTTGGAGAGCGACCTTTTCGGGCACGAGAAGGGGGCGTTTACGGGCGCTATCGAGCGCCGGATCGGCCGGTTCGAGCAGGCGAACGGCGGCACGGTGTTTCTCGACGAGATCGCCGAGATGCCGCCGACGACTCAGGCCAAGATCCTCCGCGTGCTCCAGGAGCGCGAGTTCCAGCGGGTGGGGGGGACCTCGCCCCTGAAGGTGGACGTGCGGCTGATCGCCTCGACGAACCGCGACCTCGAGGCGGCGATGGCGTCGGGGAGCTTCCGGCGCGACCTCTACTACCGGCTGAAGGTGATTGAGGTGACCCTGCCGCCTCTGCGGGAGCGCCGGGAGGACATCCGGTTGCTATGCGCCCACTTCCTCGAGGAGATCGCGCGCGAGATGGGGCGGCAGGCGCCCGCCGTGGATGACGCGGCGCTCCGCATCCTCGAGGCGTACCCGTGGCCCGGCAATGTGCGCGAGCTGCGCAACGTGCTGGAGCGGGCCGTAGTGCTGGGGACGGGCGATCGGCTGCTCCCGAGCCATTTGCCGCGCGAGGTGCTCGGGGGCCACCGGGCACAGGAGGAACTGCCCGACGACCTGGCGCTGGCCGCGGCGGAGCGGCGTCACGTGTCCGATGTGCTCGCTCTCACGGGGTGGAACAAGAGCCGGGCGGCTGCCCTGATGAGGATCTCGCGCCCACGCCTGGACCGGAAGATTCGTGAGTATGGGCTGGAGCGGCCCGAGGGCGGCGAGGGGGCGACATCCCACCGTTCGCCGCACTGAGAGAGGAGGCCGGCAGGAGGACCCTGCCGGCCTCTCGCAGAACGCAGCGCCAGGGGGCTATTTCGCGTCGGGGCGCGGGATGACGGACGCCGGGATGAAGAGAATCTCGACGCGGCGGTTCTTCACCCGCGAGGCCTCGGTGGCATTGCTGGCGATGGGCCACGAGGCGCCGAAGCTGCGGATGAAGAGGTTCTTCTCCGGGATCCCCTTCTTGACGAGGTAGCGGAAGACGGCTAGCGCGCGATCGGCAGCAAGGCCCATGTTATCGCCGTAGGCCTTGATGCTCGCCGGCCGCTTGAGCGGCGTGGCGTCGGTGTGGCCGTCCACCTGGATGAGCACATCCTTGCCCTTGAAGGCGGCCACGATCTTGTCCAGAGCCTGCTCACCTTTCCTGCTGATGGTTGTCTTGCCGGGATCGAACACGAGCTCCCCTTGGAGCACGAGGCGACCGTCGCGCACGTCGCCGATGCCCAGAGCGCGGATCTGATCCTCGAGCTTCTTGCTCTCGTCCGTCAAGGCCTTCACGGCCTTCTCCGTTTCCGGTTTGGGAGCGGCGGCTTGCTTCTTGTAGATATCGAGCTGACGCGAAACATCCTCGAAGCGCTTGCGGAAGGAATCCTGCTGGGTGTTGATCTCCTTCTCTTTCTCGTCGAGGAGCTTCTTGAGGTTGTCGTTCTCGGCCTGGACGGCTTTGAACTTGGCCTGCGGCACCACGCAGCCGGTGCTCAGGACGAGTGCGGCAGGCAGGAGGAGGAAGACGAGCAATCCCTTGACTGTCATGGGCATCTTCGTCCTTTCCAGCGGGTTGCCGGGGAATGCCTGGGCCGGGTTACTTCGTCTCCGGCGCGGGAGCAGGGGCCGGAGCCGGGGCAGGGGCCGGAGCGGGAGCGGTCTCGGGTTTCGGCGCCGGGGCGGCCTTAGGTTCTTCCTGCCTGGGCGCGAGGACTTCCGGAGGGAAGAACATCACCTCGACACGGCGGTTCTTGGCTCGGCTTTCGGGGCTGGTGTTGGGGAGGCGTGGGCGGTACATGCTGAATGCTCGGAGGTACATGCGGTTCTCGGCGATGCCGGCCTGTGCGAGGATGCGAAGCACGGCGCGGGCCCGGAGGGCCGACAGCCCCCAGTTGTCGCCGAACTTCGCGACCGTTTCGGGTTTGGCAACGCGGACGTCGTCCGTGTGCCCGTCAATCTGGATGGCCTCGTTGCTGGCCTTGAACTGATTCGCCACGTCTTGGAGGAGTTTCTTACCGGCGTCGGAAACGTCTGCGCTGCCCAGGGCGAAGAGAAGTTCGTCCTTGATGATGAGCGTGCCGTCCACAACCTCCGCACCGGGGTTCAGCCTCTGGATCTCGTCCAGCTTCTTCATCAGGCGCTCGTAGTCCTCCCGAGCCTTCTGGGCGAGGGCGCCGGCGTCCTTGTACTTGTCGACGTACAGCGCGATCAGCTGGTCCTTGGCCTTGAGCTGGTCGCGCAGGGCGTCGATGCGTGTGTTGGCGTCGGCGAGCTGGCTATCCTTGGCGGCGAGCTCGCGCACCGCCTCGTCGTACTTGCGCTTCAGCGTGATGTACTTCTTCCAGGGCACTACACAGCCCGGTGTTGCCATCGCGAGCGCCAGCAGCGCGGCTACGCTCATCCTGCACACGATGCCCTTCCTCATGACGTACTCTGCCTCCTTCACGGGGACGTGGTGTTGGAACGACTTCAGATGCCGATGCCCACGGGCATCAGCCAACGGGGAGAACATTCGCGGTCGATACGCTACGGAGCGACACCGGGGGGCGTCACGCCGAGAAGATCCCAGAAGAACTGCATCACGCTCTTGAGGAACTCCCAGTCGGGCACCTTCGAGCTGGCGACGCAGTAGAAGAAGAGCGCCCCCGGCACCACGAGCACGAAGGCCGCAATGGCGCTCATCACCGTGTACAAGGCAGACGGCTGCTCGCGGATGAACAGGGCCTCGCCTGTGCCCATGGCCGAGGCGGGGGTGGCGCGGCCAGTGCCCGAGGCCGCGTCGGGCTGAAGCTCGTCGAAGCCCGGCTGGGGGCCCGCCCCCTCGAAGGGGGCGGTGGCCTCCTCGGTGTCTGTCCCCAACTCGCCAGGCTCGAGAGACACCTCCTCGGTGACCACATCCTCGGTGCCGGCGGAGTCGTCATACTGGTCAAGGCCGAGGACCATCGTGGGCACTTCGGTGTCGCCCGTTGGGCTGGCGGTCGGTGCGTCGCCGAGGTCAAGCGTGGGCACGGCAGTGTCGCCCGTGGCCGTGTCTGGCGCGGTAAGCTCAATCGTGGGGACCTTGGTGGAGGGCTCCCTGGGTGCGGCGGGGACGCCCGGCTCGAGCGACAGCTCGACGTCGCCGCCCGCCGGTGCCCCGAAGCCGCCACCCACCAGCGTCTCCGACGTGTCGTCGAAGTCGAACGGCTCGTCCGCGAGCAGATCGGCGCCGCGGTCGGTCGAGGGGACGACCTGGGGCACGGCCGTGTCGTCGCCCGCCTTGGTGGGGACGACCATGGGGCCTTCGACGCCGCGCTGCTTGCGGACGGTCTCGATATCGCCGCGGCGGAACTTCAGCATGTTGCCGTCGCGGAACGCGCGGAGTTTGCCCTGGGCCACGAGGGTTCGCAGCTCGGCCTCCTGCATTCCCAGAGCCCGAAGGGCGTCCTCGAACGACAGGTACTCGTCAGCCATCTCGGCTCGCCTAACTTGTTATGACGGGGCCATCCAAACAGGCGCAGACGGCGCAAGCTCACTCGCCCACGCGCTTGTACTCTTCTTCGGTGCTGCCGGGGCCAACGGGGCGCAGGCCGCTCAGCGTGCGAACACCGCGCAGCGCGTACTCCCGCTTGGTGGCTAGCAGCAGGTCCCAGCGGTAGAGGCGGCCGGCCAGGAACTCAAAGGCACCGGTACGCATGTCCTGGGACTTGCCCGGCCCAGGCTCGTGGAAGCCGTAGACCAGGATGACCTCGCGGCTCGTGTCAATGAGGTAGAGGACGCTGCCCTCCGGGTGCGACGCGGCCAGCGCGATCATCTTGCCCGCCTGCCCCTCGCTCACCTGGGCTTCGGCCGCCGGCTGCCGAATCACGAGCAGTGCGACCAGGAGGGCACCGATAGCACCCAGAAGGGCGCTGCTCAACCACAACTGCTTGCCCACGAGCAGCATCTCCGCCCCACGGACAGCCGTCTCATGCACGCGCTATCATTATAGTTGGGACGCCATTGGTTGCAAGTGTTTTTTCGCAAAAATGGCCCCTGGTCTGGTGGCTCCGGGCGACTGGGCTATCGGCGCAGGAGGGAGGAGCGAGATTGCCAGGCGGGGATGGTTGCGGGTCACGTGAGCGCCGCACGGGAGCCGTGCGGCGCAGCAGGCGCGACGCCCGCGGAAGACAGGCGCGACATGGCCTCATCCAGCGGAGCGAAGGCGGGCGCGGGGCCATAGGGCTTGCTTTTTGCTGGCGACCGGCGATAATGCCGTGAGTCGCGGAGGATGGCCCGAGTTATCCACAATGCCATCCGTCGCCGCTGACGGACGCCGCGTGGAGTCGGGCGTAGCCTTCGTTCAACAGGTTACCCACAACGTCTCAACAGCGTGCCTGAAGATTCTGCGTTAACAGTTGGTGGGAAATGACTTACGGCGAGTGCACCAGTTACCGGTCGTTCGTCTGGCCTGTTCTCTTGCGTGTTCATGGCAGTGTAGGCCACGCGCCGACTGCGGCGCGGCTGGTACCGCAGGGGTATTCCACATGTTACCCACACCAGGGCTGCTGCTGATGGCTACTGCTGCGGGCGGCGTAACATCTGAAAGGATCAACTGATATGGGCTTAGACCTTGTACTGCGAGGGGGCATGATTGTGGACGGCAGGGGGGGGACGCCGTTCATCGGCGATGTGGCGGTCCGAGGTGAGCGCATTGAGACTGTGGGACCGCTGGGCGCTGTGCCGGCAGCGCAATGGCTCGATGTGCGCGGACTGGCGGTGGCGCCCGGCTTCATTGATATCCATGCACATGGCGACCTGTACCCGCTGCTGTGCCCGGAGGCTCCGGCGCGGCTGCACGACGGCGTCACCACGGAGGTCATCGGCAACTGCGGCGAGTCGCCCTTTCCGCAGTCGCCCGCCATGCTGGCGGAGCGCGCCGAGAGCGCTCGACGGCACGGGATCGCGATCGATTGGGATACGCTCGATGCTTATGCAGCGCGACACGACGCAATCGGCTGCGGAATCAACCGAGCGACACTTGTGGGCCACGGCAACGTTCGGCAGGCGGTGATGGGCGAGGAGGACAGGACGCCGTCGTCTGAGGAACTGGCCGCTATGTGCCGCGAGGTGGAGAAGGCGCTGGATGCCGGAGCCTTCGGCATCTCCACGGGTCTCTACTACACGCCCGGCATGTTCGCACGCGCGGACGAGATTGACGCCCTCTGTGCGATCGTGGCCCGGCGCGGTGGCCTGTACGCCTCGCACATTCGCAGTGAGGGGGATGCCATCGAGGAGGCTATCGAGGAGTTCACGGGCGTCGGCAGGCGGACGGGCGTGCGTCTGCAACTCTCTCACGTGAAGGTCTCCGGTCGAATGAACTGGGCGAAGGCCGACCGCGTGATCGAGCGGCTTCAGGCGCTCCGAGCGTCCGGACTCGACCTGGCCTGCGACCGGTATCCATACATCGCGTCGTCAACGAGCCTCTCGTCGCAGTTGCCCGGCTGGTCGCGCGAGGGGGGACGCGCGCAGATGCTCGAGCGCATTTCGGCGCCGGGCACTCGCGCCAGGCTGGTGGAGGCGTTGGTGGCCAACTTCCCGTCGGATGAGGCGTGGGCGGCGCTGCGCATCGCCGATGCGGCCTGTGACCGGTGGCGCGCAGCCGAGGGACGCTCGCTGCTCGAGATTGCCGCGGGGTCGGGCCGCAGGCCCGCGGAGATGCTCCTGGACCTGCTGAGCGCAAGCGAAGGCCGCGCGAGTATCGTGCACTTCACCATGTGCGAGGAGAACCTCGTGAAGTGGCTCAGGCTGCCGTTTGTCGCCATCGGGTCCGACAGCTCGTCAAGGGCGATTGACGGGCCAACGTCGGTCGGCAAGCCACATCCGCGCAGCTACGGCACGTGCGCGCGCGTGCTCGGGCGCTACGTGCGCGAGAAGGGCGTGCTCTCGCTGGCCGAGGGGGTGCGGCGCCTGACCGGCCTGCCGGCGAGCCGGCTGGGGCTCCGGCGACGCGGGCTGCTGCGGCCAGGCGCCTTCGCCGATATCACGGTGTTCGACCCCGCCCAGATCGCCGACCGCGCGACGTACGAAGTGCCGCAGCAGTACTCGGTCGGCGTTCGACACGTGTTGGTGAATGGGGCGCTGGCGGTAAAGGACGGTGAACTCACCGGCACCCGCAACGGGCGCTTCCTGCGCAAGGGGGACGAATGAGGCATCCAAGGATCGGGCTCAACTGCGACCTCGCCACGGTCCACGGCACCGAGGTGGCCAAGGTCAACTGGGCCTACGTCTCCAGCGTCGCCGCGGCCGGCGGGGCTCCCGTGCTCCTCGCGCCGATGGACGAGCCCCAGTTTGCCTCGGTGCTGGAGGGCCTGGACGGGCTGGTGCTGACGGGAGGGCGCGACTATGATCCGGCCAGCTACGGGCGGGCGAGGGACGCGAGGTGCGTGCTGCTCGACCCGCGACGCGACCAGTTCGACCGGCTGGCGGCCCGCGCCGCGCTGGCGCGAGGCCTTGCGGTGCTGGGGATCTGCGGGGGAGCGCAACTGATCAACATTGCGAAGGGGGGAACGCTTCACCAGCACATTCCCGACCGATTCGGCACCGCGATCCAGCACGACTGGTCGGGGAGCGAGGAACCGTTTCACGACGTCGAGGTTGCCGATGCCTCGCGCCTTGGCGCCATTGTCGGGACGGGCCGGCTCGAGGTGAACAGCTCGCATCATCAGGCGGTGGACCTGGTGGGGGAGGGGCTGCGCGTCGTGGCCAGGAGTTCGGATGGCGTGGTCGAGGCCGTGGAGGGCACTGGCGGGCCGTTCCTGTTGGGCGTGCAGTGGCACCCCGAGCGCCTGCCCGGGCGGCCCCGACACCAGGCGCTGTTCCGAGCCCTCGTCGAGGCGGCGCGGGCGAGGCGGGCTTGACTTGGCGAGGCTTTGGCGCCATAGTCACGCGGAATGACAAGAGTTCGGTGCCCGACGCTGGAAGGAGTTGCCCGATGAAGGTGGGTCTGAGCGCGCTGGTGACGCCGAAGGAGTGGAGCTTCGCCGAATTGGTGGGGCAGGCCAGGGCCGCGGGCTACGAGGCCCTGGAGGTCGTGCCCCGCGAAGGGAGCGAACTGACCCTGGACACACCAGAGGCCGCACTCGCCGCCTTGAGCAAGGTGGCCAGGGACGCCGGGATTGAGATCGCGTCGCTATGCGGCAGCGGCGGCAAGCCGTCGAACCTGATGACGAGCGACGAGGCCGAGCGGCGCGTGGGCATCGAGACCACGAAGGCGATGTTGCGCACGGCGAAGGCCCTGGGGGCCGACACCATCCTGCACACGATCGGCGGCCGGCCGAACGCGGAGCTCTACTACCACGTGGCCTACGCCAACGCCCTGCGGTCGCTCCAGGAGCTGGCTCCTGCCGCGGAGGCGATGGGCGTGAGCATCGCCGTGGAGTACGTGTGGAACGGCTTCCTCACCAGCCCGCTGGAGATGGCGCAATTCCTCGACCAGGTGGGCAGCCCTCGGGTGGGCTTCTACTTCGACCCCGGCAACATGCGGATCTTCCACCACTCCGAGCACTGGGCGCGCATCTGTGGGCGCCACATCAAGAAGGTCCACGCGAAGGACTTCTCGTGGGAGAAGATGGTGGTGCAATGGCCTCCGCTGCTGAAGGGCCAGGTGAATTTCCCTGCGGTGATGCGGGAGCTGCGGGCCGCCGGCTACACCGGCGCGCTGATCTCCGAAGTGCCGCCGGCGGTAGCGTCCCTGGCCGACACGGCCGCCGCGATCCGGCAGCTCATCGCCATGGTGGGCGCATGACCTGTCCCGCCGGTGGGTGACCTATGGGCGTGGAAATCCGGGAATACGATGCCGCGCAGGACGCACGCGGGGTGTGCGACCTGCTCAACGACGTGTTCGCCTCCGCCAGAGTGTCGCCGGAGGGCTGGATGCGCTGGACCGAGCGCGGGTTCACAGCGCCCGTGGCGCGGGTGAAGGGCAAGATTGCGGGCGCCATCCCGCTCTTCCGCCGCGTGTATCGCGTGGCCCCCGGCGCCGAAGTCGTGGCCTTCGTGGAGAACCGGGTGGGCGTGGCCGAGCCGCTGCGCGACCAGGGCATCGGCACAGGCATGCAGGCCTGCGCCAAGGAGTTTCTCCGGGGACGAGGCGACATCCTGCTCGTCTACCGCGGCGCCGAGCGCAGCAAGGGCTACCGCTTCTACGAGCGCAACGGGCTGCACGATGTGTCTTATCCCCTGGCCGTCACGCTGGAGCCCGCGGCCATGAGCGCCCCCGGCACGCGGTGGGTCAGCGAAGACGAGTTCCTGGGCCACGCGAAGCTGTGGCACGAGATTTTCGCCGCGTGCTACGCGCGCTTCGGCGGGTACCCGGCGCGGCATCCCGAGTACCTGAGGGATATTCTCGGGAGTGTGACGTGGCGGGAGGCGATGCGCCAGGAGTTCTCCTACGGCGTGCTGGAGGAGGGCGGGCGCCCGATCGGCTACCTGGTGCTGGGCTCGCGCCACGGCGTGTTACAGGCGATGGAGCTGGCCGTGCTGGGCGGGTCGGCGGACGCGGCCAGCACCCTCCTGGCCGCCGCGCGCGGCCGGGGGGCGCCCGTGCGCTGCTACGCGACCCGCGGTTGCCTGCTCACCCCGGCTCTGCGGCGGCTGGGCGCGCGCTTTCCCGCGCGCGAGACCGGCGCGATGATGTTGATGGTGCACGTGCTGGACATCGAGGCCGTTGCCCGAAAGGTCTGGCGCGACGTGCCCGCCCTGCGCGACGTGGAGGTGCGGGTGTGGACGCCCGAGCGAGAGGGCCTCCTGCACGCTCCAGCGGGCGCCAGGCGTTCGGTGACCCTCGAGCTGAAAGAGCCCACGCTGGCCCGGCTGCTGATGCGGCGGCTGGACGTGGCCCGGGCGGTGTCCGAAGAACTGATCACCCTGGCGGGGGACGAGCCGGGCGACGCCGAGGCCCTGGCCGACGCCTTCGACCCCTGCCCCTGGGTCTACCACCCGATTGACTACCTGTGAGCCTGTTCCCTCTTGCGAACGGGCGGGGGCTGTGGTAAACTGTGGCAGCCACGCGAGGAACCACGTGGCAGATGGTGGCAAGGTGTCCATCCCTCTTTTTCGGAGGCAGGCGGCATGCAGCTTCGTAACGCGGTCAGCAGACTCATGCTCTTTCTGGCCATCGGGGCGGCCGGTTCGCTGAGCTGGGCGGGCGATGCGCCCGCGAAAGAGAAAGAACCGGCGGGCAAGGCCGATGAGCCCAAGAAGGCCGCCAAGGAAGACGAGGGCCTCTCGGAGGACGTGGTTGCGAAGGTGGACACCGTGATGATCACGCGAGCCGACCTCACGCTCGTGCGTCGGCAGATCCTCGCGGTGAACCCGAACGCGCAGATGCCGAACAACAAGCAGCTCGTCGAACAGTTGATCGAGCGGGTGCTCTGGTCGCGCTACTTCGAGAAGGAAGGGCTGCGCGCCTCGGGCGCCGACATTCAGCGCGCCATCCAACAGCTCGACGCCGAACTGCGCCAGCGTGGCGCTAACTACCAGCGCTGGATCGCCTCGCGCGGCCTCACCGCCGAGGAGCACGCCGGAATGCTCGCCTTCGAGCTGGCCACCGCTCGCCTCCGCGAGCGCCTGGAAGGGGACGTCAAGGAAGAGGATATCAAGAAGGAGTTCGAGGCCCATCCCGAGTGGTACGACGGCAGCCGGGTGCGCGTGAGCCAGATCTTCATCGAGACCTCCGACATTCAGCACGATCCTGACAAGCTGAAGAAGGCTGAGGAGCGGATCAAGAAAATCTACGACGAACTCAAGGCGGGCAAGGACTTCGAGCGCATGGCCCGCGATTACTCGGACGGCGTGGCGAGCATGCGGGGGGGCGACCGCGGCTGGTTCACCCGCAAGGGGGCCGAGGAAGACGAAGTGCTGATGGCCGCCGCCTGGGACCTCAAGGTGGGCGAGTACACCAAGCCCATTCAGGGCAGCCGCGGCTGGCACATCATCAAGGTGACGGATCGGGAGCCTGCGCGGCTCACCCCGTTCGGCGCCCGGGCCAACGTGGTGGCCGAACTCATCCGGCGCCGAGCCACGGCCATTCTCGAAGACCTGAAGGCCAAGACCACGATCGAGCGCCGCATCTGAGTGGCGTGCGCATCGCGAGCAGGAGTGTCGGACACCAGAACGGTCACGCCCAGCGCAGCCGCGCCGGGCGTGACCGTTTGTCCAAGCGACGGTCTGGGGAGGCCGGGCCTATTCCTTGGGTTTCTCGTGTGAATCCTTGCCGGCGGGTGCCTTTTCCTTGCCTTTCGCCGACGTGTAGTCCACATCGCGCGCCGGCAGCCAGCCGAAGGTCGGCTTGCCCTTGATCTCCGTCGTGACACCGATCCACGCATCCTTGACCTTCTGGACGGTCAGTACCGTGCCCTCGGGAACTGAGCCGACAACCTCGTCGCCGACCTTGAGCTTGGTCTCCTTCGCGATCACCACGACGCGGTCGTCGGCCACGAAGGGGCACGACGGGGCCGCCTTCTCCTCTGCCCCGGAGGGCGCCTCGATGTCCTTCAGACTGATGTAGCCGGCGTACTGCTTGCCAGCGATGGTGTAGTAGATGAGCGCATAGCCGCCGTCCTTGAACACCCAGTTGAGCTTGACGCGCTGCCCCTTGTTCAGGGTCGCGACCACGGCGGTGCCTTTGCGAATCTGCGCTCCGTCCTTATTCACCGTGACGAGGTCGCCCGCCTTCAGCTCGGCGCCTGCCGCCGCTTCCACAAGAGCCAGCACCAGAAGCCCCGTCAGCCACCGCGCAGTGCTCATCGAGTGTCTCCTTCCTGAGGCCCCCTCTACTTTACGCCGCGTGCCCGGATTGTCAAGCGCCGGACCAAGTGTCTGGCGTGCCATACGTTGAAACGGCGCGGCGGCGATTTCTGTTGACTCCCCTTGCGCGCCTGGGTATACTCAAGGGTAGACCGGGGGCTGGTGTGCGAATGGCGCCCTTGGCGCTCCGCGCGTTGTGAAGGAGGCGGGCGATGAGGATGGTTTGGGCAGTTGCAGCGCTCGCACTTGGGGTCGCAGCGGCATCAGGGCTCGCCGCCCAGCCCGCTGAGGCTGAAGCCGAGAACTCGCTCGAAGCAATCACCCGCAAGCTGGCCGCTGCGCGCATGGAAGAGGTGAACGTGGACAAGAAGGACCCCGACGCCGTCTTCGACCTCATCCGCGACACGGCCAAGGTCAACCTGGTGGTGGACCCCGAGGCTCGGCGTCAACTCGAAGGCAAGAGCATCAGCCTCAAGCTCCGGGGGGTCAGCGCGCTCTCCGTCCTCCAGCACGTGCTGCGCCAGGTGGACTGCGTGACGGCCTACGCCGACGAGGCCCTGGTGGTGACCACGGCGGTTGCCGCCCAGCCGCACCCGCAGATCACCATCTACGATATCCGCGACATGACGATCGCGCCCAAGGGATCGCGGCTGCCGCCCACGCTCTTTGGCTCGCAGATTGACCCGCTCTATTACTACTGGATTCGCACCCAGCTCGGCCCCACGGCCGGCGGCCCGGGGGTGCGCGACCCGTTCTGGGAGCTGGAGCTTGTGGACAAGTACCCCGATGATCCGATCGGCGAGGTCATTGCCAGGACGATCCAGGAGAAGTTCAAGGGCACCGGCGTCTCGGTGAACTACTATGACGGCTACCTGGTGGTCGTCGAGCAGCCCAAGGCGGCGCGCGTGCCCGTGCTGCCCCCACCGCCCCCGGAGACGCCGAAGGAGGCCCTGCCCGCGAAGTGACCCCGCGCGGAACCTCACGACGGCACAGGGGCGCACCTCTCGCGGGTGCGCTCCTTCATGTGTATCGGCAAGCAGGCGGGAATGCTTGCACGCCGCGCCGCAAGGCTGTAGACTACGGCGCACCCCAGCATGGAGACCCGCCGTGAGACGGACACGAGACGCTCTCCTGATCTTCCTGGCGGTTCCGGCGCTCAGCGGCGCACTGCCGCGAGCGGAGGCGGCTGAGGCGCCCGCGCAAGACGCCGCGCTCGAACTCGACTGGCGCATGCAGGACGGCATCGGCACCGAGCGGAACCCCAGCAACCATGCCGCCGCCACCGCGAGGACGCTCGAATGCGGCGACGCGCTGATTGCCGAGCTGAGAGCCGCTGGCGCTCCGTTGCGGAACCTGCCCGCGATCTGGCGCAGGCTCCGCGAGGAGCACACCATGCTGGCCGCCGACCCCAAGGCGGCCGATGCCCAATGGGAGGACCTCTGGCGGCGCGTGCACCAGGCTCGGCGGCTCCTCACCCTCGCCAACCCGCTGGCCCAGACCGGGCCGCTGCTTTTCATCAAGCAGGTGCCCGGCGTCTTCAGCCACCAGCTCACCCAGTACTACGGCGCCTGCGCCAAGCCCGGCGGCGGCGTGTTCGTCCTAGAGAAGCCGGGCGAGTCAATGGGCGTCCGCGAGCTGACGGCGGGCAAGCTGCCCCTCGGGAGCTATCAGACGCCCGATGTGTCCTACGACGGCAAGCGCGTGCTCTTCGCCTACTGCGAGACGCCCACCTCGCCGCCCAACCGCACGACGCACCTCGACCGCTTCTATCACATCTACGAGATGAACGCCGACGGCTCCGGGCTGCGGAAGCTGACCGACGGCCCGTTCGACGATTTCTCGCCCCGCTACCTGCCCAACGGCAAGATCATCTTCCTCTCGACCCGCCGTGGCGGCTTCCATCGCTGCGGGGCGGGGCCGTGCCCCGTTTACACGCTCGCCCTGATGAACGGCGATGGCTCGGACCCGCGGCCCGTCTCCTACCACGAGACGCACGAATGGGACCCCGCCGTGCTCAGCGACGGGCGCGTCATCTACACCCGCTGGGACTATGTTGACCGCAACGCCGTCCACTACCAGCAGCTCTGGACCGTTCGCCCCGACGGCTCCGACCCCCGCATCTTCTATGGCAACAACACGTGGAATCCCGTGGGCGTGTGGGAGGCGCAGGCCGTGCCCGGCTCCAGCCGCGTCATGGCCACCGCCGCCGCCCATCACGCGATGACCGCAGGCTCGATCATCCTGCTCGACGTGGCGAAGGGCGTGGACTATCTCGATCCCATCACGCGGCTGACGCCCGACGCGCTCTTCCCCGAGAGCGAGGCCCCGGTCTCCAACGGCGCCAAGGGCTTCTGGCACGCAGGGCAAGGCGTGGCCAAGCGGCCTCCAATGCCCCCCGAGCAGGAGCGTTGGCCCGGCCACTGCTACCGCAGCCCCTGGCCTCTCTCCGAGAAGTTTTTCCTCGCCGCCTACAGCTTCCAGCCGCTCATCGGCGAGCCGAACCCCAACCCGCCGAACATGTTCGGGCTCTACCTGGTGGATGCCTTCGGGAACAAGGAACTGCTCCACCGCGACCCCGACATCGCCAGCCTATGGCCCATCCCGCTGCGGCCCCGGCCCGTTCCGCCCGTGATGCCGCCCGCCGCCGAGGCGGCCGAGAAGCCAGAGGGGACATACTTTCTCCAGGACGTCTACGCGGGCGACCCCCCGCTGCCGAACGAGAAGGTGAAGCGGCTGCGGATCGTCCAGGTGCTGCCCAAGACGACGCCGCACGCCAACAACCCACCCGTCGGCCTCGCCAACGCCTCACCCGGCAAGCAGGTGCTCGGCACCGTGCCCGTGGAGGACGACGGCTCGGCCTACTTCCGCGCCCCGGCCGGCATCGCCCTCGCGTTCCAGGCACTCGACGAGCGCGGCATGGCCGTCCAGGTCATGCGAAGCGTGAGCTACCTCCAGCCAGGCGAAAACACCTCATGCGTCGGTTGCCACGAGCCGCGCTCGGCTCCGCCGCGAACCCCCCTCCCTCTCAGGGAGGGGGCGGGGGGAGGGTTGGGCCGCGCGAACGGGGCTATCACCCTCACCCTGCCCTCTCCCTACAAGGGAGAGGGGGGCGGGGCCAAGGCCCTCCTGCGACCGCCCTCGGCCATCGAGCCAGGCCCCGACGGCTCGAAGCCCTTGAGCTACCCCATCCTCGTCCAGCCCGTGCTCGACAAGCATTGCGTCTCCTGCCACAACAAGGAGAAGCCCGAGGGCAAGGTCATCCTCACCGGCGAGCCGCAGGGGCACTACACGGCCAGCTACAACGCCCTCGCCGCCCGCGTGTCGTTCGCCGCCTGGGGCGGCCCGAGAGGCAACTGCGAGCCGCTCGCCAAGCCCGACTTCTTCGGCGCGCGCGGCAGCCCAGCCACCAAGACCTTCACCGAAGCCCACTACAAGGTCAAGCTCAGCCCTGCCGAATGGGAACGGGTTGTGACCTGGATGGACGCCAACGCCCTCTTCTACGGCACCTTCGACCCCGCCGACCAGGCCCGCCAGCTCCGCGGCGAACGGATCAAGGGGCCTGCTCTGGAGTGAAGAATAGGACCGATAGGACGGACAGGACCGATAGGACCCCTACACTGAACCCTCTGGCCTCCTATCGGTCCTATCCGTCCTATCTGTCCTATCCCTTGCTGAGGAGAAGCCCGATGACTCTGCGAAAGGCCATGCTTCTCGTCGCGCTCTGGTCCTCATTCGGCGGCGCTGCCGAGCTGGATTACTGCTACTTCCTCCGCACCCTCACCGACCTCGACCGTCTGACGATCCTCGACGAGGGGGTGACGTGCAAGCAGTTCTCCAGCTACGACCGGGCATCGAGGTACGATGCGAAGACCGACAAGTACATGGACTGGGGCGCGAACGGCGACTGCGGGCAGTACGTCCGCAAGGAACCCGACGGCGAGGCGGTGATGGCCGAGATGGACGGCCCCGGCTGCATCGTCCGCATCTGGTCGGCCAATCCTCAAGGCAAGATTCGCTTCTACCTCGACGGCGACGCCAAGCCGACCTATGAGTTCGTGTTCGCCGACCTCTTCCACGACAAGGTTCCCCCCTTCAAGCCGCCCATCTGCGGCATGGACGGCGCGGGGGCCAACATCTACCTTCCCATCCCCTATGCCAAGAGCTGCAAGGTCACTGCCGACAAGCCCCACAACCAGTACTACCACATCGGCTACAAGACCTTCCCCAAGACCACCGCCGTCAAGACCTTCCGCCTGCCGCTGTCGGATGACGAGAACAAGCTCCTCGACGAGGTCATCCGCGCTTGGCAGCCCGTTGGCCCAAGGTCCATTGACCTGCGCACCACGACCGCCGAGCTGCCCGTCGGCAAGCCCGTGTCCCTGCTTGAGGCCGACGGACCCGCCACGATCACGTTCCTCTACCTGAGGTTGACAAGCGACGAGAGGTACGCGTTGCGCCGGGTGCTCCTGCGCATGTACTGGGACGGTGAGGAGACGCCCAGCGTCGAATGCCCCCTCGGCGATTTCTTCGGCACAGGCTTCTTCGCCAACCTCTATGCTTCGCTGCCACTCACGACGGACACCTGCCGCTGGCGGCTGCCCTTCCGCAAGAAGGCGCTCATCACCGTCGTCAACGAGGGGACCAGGCCCGCCAACATCGAATGGTCCCACGATATGGAACGTGGCGAGCTGAAGCCTAACACGGCCTACTTCCACGCCAAGTGGCGGCGCGAGGACCCGTGCAAGACCTTCGACTACCCCATCCTGGAGTGCGAGGGGAAAGGGCGCTACGTTGGCTGCATGCTCAACGTGGATAACCCCGACACCGGCTGGTGGGGCGAAGGCGATGAGAAGGTCTACGTGGACGGCGAGAAGTTTCCCTCGACCTTCGGCACGGGCTCCGAGGACTATTTCGGCGATGCCTGGGGCTTCCGCCACTTCATCCGCCCCTTCCACGGCTGCACGCTCGGCCAGGGGCCGGGCTTCTCGAACAAATGGAGCGTCTACCGCTGGCACATCAGCGACGACATTCCCTTCGAGAAGTCATTCCGCATCACCATCGAGAACTACGGGAAGGACAAGGACTACAGCTCTGTGGCCTACTGGTATCAGGCGGAGCCGCACAAGGACTTCTTCACGAGTGTGCCCGTCGAGGGGCGGCAGCCCAGGCCGAAGGCCATCCCAGGCGTCGTCGAGGCCGAGACGCTGAAGGTCGAGGGCGCGACCGTGGCCGGCGACGCGGGGATGACGGACGAGTTCAGCAGCGGCAAGGCCCTGGTGATCAGGGGGAAGGCGGAGCAGACCATCGAACTGCCCGTGCCCGTCGCGCAGGACGACGTGTATGGCATCGTCCTCTACGGCGCCCAGGGTGAAGCCCATGCCCCCTTTGAGATCGCAGTCGGGGACAAGACGGTCGGCAAGGGCGCCGATGCCTTCGCCAAGTCGGCCCTGTTCCGGGTGGGCAAGGTGCGACTGGCCAAGGGGGAGGCGAAGCTCGCGCTGAAGCTGGCAGGGGAGGGGAGCCTGGTCCTCGATGCGGTCCAGCTCGAGCCGAGCCGCAAGGAGCGCGACGTGCTCGAAGCGGAGAGCCTGGCCGTGGCTGCCACAAGTGGCCCGAAGGCCGAGGCCGAGGACATTCGCCTCCCCTGGAGCGGCGACAGCCAGCTCCTCTTCCCCGCCACCCAGGCGGGGCAGTCGCTCACGCTCGCCTTGCCCATCAAGGCTGCCGGCCGCCACGTCCTCGCGGCACGGTTCACGCGGGGGCCGGACTGCGGCCAGGTGCAGGCCCTGCTCGGCGACAAGCCGATCGGCGAACCCGTGGAGTGCTTTGCCCCCAAGCCCGAGGTCGGGCCTGTGGTCTCGTTGGGCAAGGTGGACCTCTCCCCCGAGGCCGATGCCATCACGTTCAAAGTCGTGGGCAAGAACGAAGAGGCGATGGGCTTCCGCCTGGGCATTGACTACCTGCGGCTTGGCCGCATCGTGGTCGAGGGCGCCATTGAGGCCGAGAAGCTGCCGGTCGTGGCGAGCGACGGCGGCCGGGCCGACACCCAGCACATGGGGCCGTTCGGCGGCAACAACTGGAGCGGCGATGCTCAGCTCTTCTTTACCCCGAAGGAGAAGGGCGCCTTCGTGACTGTCGAACTCACCGTGCCGACGGCGGGCCGCTACGACCTCGAGGTCTACTACACAAAGGCCGTGGATTACGGCATCGTGCAGCTCCACCTCGACGGAAAGCCGATTGGGAAGCCGTTCGACGGCTTCAACAACGGCGTCATCCCGAGCGGCAAGGTGCCCTACGGCGCGGTGGAGCTCAAGGCGGGGAAGCACCAGCTCAAGTTCGAGGTCGTGGGCAAGAACGACGCCTCGACCGGCTTCTATGCGGGGATCGACTGCCTCGCGCTCACGCCCACGGGCCAGTAGCCCGCCATCTCACTTGTCGCGCGCGGCCAGGAAGCCCCAGTAGAAGGCCGTGGGGATGATCGTCTGGTGGATCGTGTACTCGTTGGTGGAGGGCACGAGGTAGATGTCCCAGTAGCTCTCGTGGGCGGGCCAGGTGCGTGAGCCGGGCACCATCTTCTGAAGATACCACGTGTGCGCCCAGGCATCGAAGCCGAAGTTCTCGGCCGGATCGCTGATGCCATAGACCGTGATCCCCGCGGGCGCGGGCTGGCCCGTGACCCAGCTGTCAATGTGAAGCGGGAAGCGGACCGGATCAGGGCCGAGTCCTGTGGTGAGCGCCCTGTTGTCGGGGTTCGCGCCCGCGGAGAACTGGCAGGCGCGCACGGCAGCGGCCAGATACTTCGTGTCGCGCGTGAGCAGCCAGGCGTGGGGCAGCACCGCGCCGATCATCTCCGGCGTCGAGAGATAGCCGACGAAGCCGATGGGGGGCAGGAGCGGCACCCAGGTGGTGACGCCGAAGGCGTTGCCGTCGCCGAACGCCACGGCAACGTCGGCCGTGTGGATGACCCACTGGCGTGCCTTTTCGCGGATCGCCGCCTCGCCCTGGCCGTCGGCCAGGCGGGCGTAGGAGGTGATCGCCTTGATCTGCGTGTTGATATCGCCCTTGCCGCCGAGCAACAGGCTCGTGGCCTTGAACTCATCGTGGTAGCCCGCCTCTCCCGTGAGTCGCCATAGCTCGAAGGCGGCCAGGTTGCGCGGGTCGCGGAGGCCGCCCGCGATCTCTTCACGCCTTTTCCCATCAAACCGACCGAGGAACTGGTCGGTCTGCGCGACCGCCCAGTCCCACGCCTTGCTCGCAGAGGCGGCGTAGGTTGCCGCGAGCGCCTTGTCGTGGGCGGCGAGCGCCCGCGCCAGCTTGGCGGCCGACGCGGCGTAGATGAGGGACGACCGCGGGTCTGGCGCGTAAGCGCTGAGCATCAGCGACTCCTGCCAGCTCCCCTCGCCCGGGCGCGGATGGGCGGTTGACTCGATGCCGCCGCTGACCGCGCCATTGGGGGTCTGGAGCCGGCGGTGGAAATCAAGGTTCCAGAGCACCTCGTCGAGGATGTCGGGGATGGCGTTCGCCACCTCGGCGGGCGGGATGGCGAGTTTCACCTTGCCGATCCGCTCGGGGAACAGCTCGTAGAGGTCGAGAAGCACCCACATGGCCGCGGGGTGGGCGCTATTGCGGTCCCAGTCGCCGGCGTCCATGTGCCCGCCCCAGGCCTCGGGCACGAGGCGGTCGGTGCGCCGCTTCATGAGTTCGCTGAAGTTGCACGCGCCTTCGCAGTCGGCGACCTCGGAGGCGAAGATCTTGAAGCCATCAGCGGGGTGCATGTTGCGGGGCCGGCGATAGTTGGTAAAGGGCGGCCCCAGCTCGATCCCGCTGCGGTGGTGCAGCAGGCCCTTCATCGAGAGCTGGAATCCGCGGAGCCAGACATCTTCCGCGATCTCGAAGGGATACGAGCATCCGACGCCCTCGACGTAGACCCGGTAGCGCCCTGGGGTCTTGAAGGCGCTGAAGTCGAGACCCAGGACATCGGTCTTGCTGTAGTTCCGCCCCGCCTTGAAGGTCTCCGTATCGTTGGCGCCCTTCAGCATCCTGGCAGCGCCGTCGAAGACCGGCTTGCCCGTGGCATCGTCGAGGAGATGGAAGCGGAGACCTTCGGCGTAGTGGTGCACCCCGCCGGTGCCAAGCCAGAGGGAAAGGAAGGCACGCTTGAACGGGTCGTCGGGGCGAAAGCCGATGGCGCTCACGTGCACTGCCTCGCTGCGGGTGCGCGAAGGCTCGTGGACGTACTCCACCGATGCTTGGCGGAGGTTGACGCCGGGGAACTCGACGCGGTAGCGCTTCCCCTCCGCCAGCGGGCGGGGGAGCTTGAGGAAGACGTGGACTTCGAAGGCTTTGGACTGGAAGGCATTGGGCTTGCGTTTCCACGAGACGCCCGCCGGAGCGGCCGGCTCCTTCCAGGTCGGATCATCAATCCCGAGGATGCGGTAGGCCGCGGGCTCGTCGATTGTCTCAGCGGTGAGGTCCTGGCCGGCCGTCCTATCGTCGGGCTTGAGCATCTTCGCGTTCACGGCCAGATAGCCAAGCCTGGCTCCCTTGCGGTAGACGACGACGTTCATCGGCGACTCGCGGACCTGGCCGTCCTCGACCACGAGCACCTTCTCCTCCTCCTTGCCCTCGCGCTTCACCTCGTCGCCGGGCTGCGGCTCGTAGGGAATCTGGGGGACGGGCACGAACTCCCTCTCCTGGATTCGCAGCACGAGCAGGTCGGGCGCCGCGGGACCGACGTGGCGGACCTCGGGGCCGTCGGGTGGGTGGGGGGCTCCGGCGAGGAGGTCCTGCTTGCGCTTCGCCCTCGCTTCCTCAGCCTTTTGGCGTTGCTCAGCCTCCCGAGCCAGTCGCTCTCGCAGACCCTCGCGGGCAGCAAGGATCTGCGGCGTCGGCTCGACGAGCTCGAGCCGGCGAAGTGTGATATCGACGGGAGCGGGCGTCCAGTTGCCCATCACGATCAGTTGCCTGACGTTGGCAAGGTCGAAGCCCTCCTGTCTGCCTGCCTTCGACACCGTCCCGGGCTCTCTCAGCGATGCCCCATCTTCGGCGGTCACGGTGGCGGTCGCCCCAGGCGCGATGCCGTCAAGGCTGAGTGTGAACTGGTGCGCCGTGTCGTCGGCGTCGTGCAAGGCGACCAGGATGGCCTTGGCCTTGTTGGCCGCCCCGACGGTTACAGTGAGGGCCGGCGCGCGTTGGGCGAAGGCCGAGAAGTCAGCTTTCAGGGGGTACCCCATGCCGCCTTGGCCGTTCGGAGCCTTCACCTCGACGCCGCCCTGGACCGCCTTGACCATCTTGTCCCAGCCCAGGAATGTGAACTGCGGTGGTGCGTTGAACTCGTTGACTACGTGCCCGGGCTTGGGTCGCTCGTCCGCCCCGCCGACGCCTGCAAGGAGCACCAGCGTGAGAGCGACCGAGAGGCGGGGGGGGCAAGTGCGCATCGAGCAGTGCTCCTTCCGTTCGCTTGGGGAGAGAGTCAGGCCTTGGAGCCAGTGAGCAGCAGCGCCTTGGTGATGTACCGCTGGGCGAAGAAGAAAAGGACTAGCAATGGGAAGAGCCCGACGACACTGGCGGCCATAAGGTAGTGAACGAACGAGCCGCCCTCGACCTGCTGGTACATCCGCAGGCCCAAGGCAATCGGGTAGCGTTCATAATCGGACAGGTAGATGAGGGGGCCCATGAACTCCTTCCAGTGGCCGATGAAGCTCATGATCGCCACGGTGACGAGGATCGGCTTGGCCAGGGGAAGGAAGATGCGCCAGTAGATCTGGAAGTCGCCGGCTCCGTCAATGCGGGCGGCGTCCTCGAGCTCGCTCGGGATGCCCTTGAAGAACTGGCGGAACAGGAAGATGAAGAACGCCCCTCCGCCCAGCCACGATGGCACGATGAGCGGCTTGTAGGTGTTCACCCAGCCGAGGTTCTTGAACAGCAGGTAGTGCGGGATGAGGAGCACCTGGCCGGGGAGCATCATGGTGGCGAGGAGGCAGACGAACCAGAACTCGCGCCACCTCCAGCGCAGGCGGGCGAAGGCATAGCCCACCAGCGACGCCGAAAGCACCTGGCCGACCATCGAGCCGACCGTGATGACGAACGTGTTGGCGATGAACTGTGCGAAGGGCAGCTTCGAGAGAGCCTCGGGGTAGTTCGCCCACCGCGGCGGCCAGGAGAAAAACGTCGGCGGGAAGCGGTAGACCTCGGAGAGCGGTTTGAGCGACGCTCCGAATGCCCAGACCACGGGGAACAGGAATGAGGTGGAGAGGCCGATGGCCAACAGGTAGAGGAACGCCTTGAAGGCGAGGCGCCGAACCCGATACTGCCTGGCTGATCTGGTCTTCATCTGCCTGCACCCGAAAACCGCATCGGTTCTCTACTCGCCCTCATAGTAGACCCAGAGCTTGCTGGAGCGGAGCACCAGGAGCGTGAAGAACATGATGATGACGAACAGAATCCACGCCAGGGCGCTGGCGTAGCCGATCTCGAAGTCCTGGAACGCCTTGTTGTAGAGGTAGAGGACGTAGAAGAGCGTGGCCTTGTTCGGCCCGCCGCCGGTCATGAGAAACGACTGGGTGAAGACCTGGAACGAGCCGATGATGCCCATCACGAGGTTGAAGAAGATAGCGGGCGAGATCTGCGGCACGGTGATGTGAAGGAACTTGCGCCAGCGCCCCGCGCCGTCGAGGTCGGCGGCCTCGTAGAGCGAGTCGGGCACGTTCTGGAGAGCGGCGAGGAAGATGAGCATCGAGGCGCCCGCGCCCCAGAGATTCATGAGGATGAGCGAGGGCATGGCCCAGCGGTCGCTCATCAGCCACTTGGGCAGCTCCCAGGTGCGGGCGGAGTCGATGCCGAGAGCGGCCAGCAGGTTGCAGCCGTTGCGGAGCGCGCCGTTGAGCAGGCCGTAATCGGGGTTGAAGACCCAGAGCCACATCATGATGGTGGCCACGCCGCCGATGACGCTGGGCATGTAGAAGATGGTGCGGAAGATCGCCAGCCCCCGAATCCTCTGGTTCAGCAGCATGGCCAGGCCGAGGGCGACGGCGAGGCTCAGGGGCACGCTCACGAAGCTGTAGTAGGCCGTGTTGACGAGCGCCGTGTGCACGTCGGGGTCGCCCGCCGCGCGGCTGTAGTTGTCGAAGCCGGCCCACCGGATCGTCTTCACGCTGATGCCGTCCCACTGGATCAGCGAGAACAGCAGCGACAGCACCATGGGCCCCAGCGTGAGGGCGAAGAAGCCGATGAGCCACGGGGAGGCGAAGAGGTAGCCCGTGACATTCTCGCGGGTGTGTCGCTTCCTGTTGGGATGCAGCACCGGTCGCCTCCGACTTGGCTGACCCGTGACGCGTGACCAAGATCAAGCGGAGAGCGTACGAGCCCGTCCGGTCACGCGTCACGGGTCACGCGTCATGTCTTCCCTCGGCATCTCAAAGCACTTTGCCAGGTGCGGGTTCCTCGCCAGGCGGCGCAACGTCGCCGCCGGCGTCTGGCGGTTGTCGAGCATCAGGTCGGTCTCGCTCCCGATCTCGCGGCTCATGAGCATCCAGTGCTCGGTGATCGGCTGAAAGCGGGCGTAGACCAGGGCGTCGATGAACCGCTTTGCCTGAACCTTGGGGTTGGCATGGATGAAGGCGTCCTTCGCCGCTTTGAGGGCGGGCACGGAGCGTTGGTACCTCGCCACGATCTCCTGCGCGGGCAGCGACGTGGCGAAGTGGATGAACTTCCACGCCCAGTCCTTCTTCGTCGAGCCGGCGAACATCACGAGCGCGTCCCAGGTCACGCGGGTGCCGTGGCCACCCGGGCCGCTGGGGATATCGGCGATGTCGAAGTCCACCCCCGCCTCGTTGAGCGGTGGCATGGCCCAGGGGCCGCTGACGAACATGGCGACGCGGCCGGTCAAGAAGGCCACGTTGCCGCCCTCGGTGAGCTCGGCCCGGTGAGGCGCGACGTGGAACCTGTAGCGCAGGTCCTGCCAGAGCTGGAACGAGGCCTCGGCCTCCGGGCCCCAAAGCGCCCAGCGCTTGCGGGTGGGGTCCAGATACTCGGCGCCAAAGGCGTAGTGGAAGGGCAGCCAGTAGACCCAGCCGGGGATGTCGAACGCGAAACGGTCGAGGCGGCCGTCGCCATCCGTGTCTGCCGTGAGGTGTTTGCAGGTGGTCAGAAACTCATCCATCGTCCATTGCGGAGGGGGTTCCGGAACGCCCGCGTTGCGGAAGGCGTCGCGGTTGTAGATGAGGAGGCAATCGCCGCCCCAGATGGGGATGCCATAGGCCTGGCCATCTTGGCGGAACGACTGGACCGCGGTGTCCCAGTAGTCGCGGTCGAGGTCGGTCTCGAGTCCCTGTGTGCGACAGAAGTCGTTGAGCGGCTGGAACTTGTCGCTGGTGATGAAGCGGGGGAGGGGCTCGTCCTGGAAGAGCATCACGTCGGGCGCGTCGTTCGAGAGCAGGAGCTGCTGGATCTTCTCCTCGTAACGGTCGGTGATGTATTCGCGCTTGAGGGGGATATCGGGGTGCCGCTCCCGAAAGGCGGCGACGATCTCCTTCCACATCTCGTGTTCGCGGTACGAGCCCCAGTAGGAGATGCGCAGGGCGTTCTCCTTCTGGCCGTAGTAGTGGTGGTAGGTGTCGGCGAACAGCCAGACGCAGGAGCCGAGACTGAAGGCTGCCAGAGAGGCCCAGGCGGAAGCGCTCGCCAGCCGGTGCGCATCAAGCCGCGAGGCGACGGCCGCCAGGCCGGCCAGCGCTGCCGCGGTCAACCAGAGCCCTAGCTCGGTGGTCATCCAGCCGCCCATGTCGGGCCTTTCCTGCCCCGAGGTATCCGGTGGCCAGTCGTGCGGCGCACATCATAGCGGGGGAGACGGTCTGTGGCAAGCACAATTGGCTTGACATAACTCGAAGCCTAACTATAATGCCAGGTTAGCAATAGAGGCGGCCGGACCGCAAAGGTGGAGTGCGCCGTGAAGATCGGTGAACTGACCAAGGGGTTTTTCCGCGAGAATCCGCTGTTCGTGATCGTCTTGGGCGTATGTCCCAGCCTGGCGACGAGCGGATCGTTGCAGACAGCTCTGGCGATGGGGGCCGCTGTCATCTTCGTGTGCGTGGGCAGCAACGTGGGCGTGTCGCTCCTGCGCAAGGTGATCCCAGGGGGCGTGCGCATCGCCTGCTTCATCGTCGTCATCTCCACGTTTGTCACCATCACCGACCTGTTTCTGAAAGCCTACTTCCCTGACATCAGCCGCACGATCGGCATCTTCATCCCGCTGATCGTGGTGAACTGCATCATGCTGGGGCGGGCCGAGGCCTTCGCCTGCAAGAACACGGTGATGGATTCGCTGCTGGACGGCATTGGCATGGGGTGCGGCTACACCCTGGCCCTGCTGCTGATGGGGACCATCCGCGAGCTGAGCGGGAATGGGAGCCTGTTCGGTGTCAAGGTGCTGCCCGGCTACAACCCGATGACGGTGATGATCAGCCCGCCTGGGGCGTTCCTGCTCCTCGGCCTCCTTCTCGGGTTCTTCAAGTGGATGCAACTGCGAAAGGCGGCCGCGAGATGAACCTCGAACGCATTTTCCTGATCGTCATCGGCAACCTGTTCGTCACCAACTTCGTGCTGGCGCGCTTCCTGGGCCTCTGCCCCTTTGTGGGCTGCTCGAAGCGCACGAGCGACGCCTTCGGCATGGGCGTCGCCGTCACGTTCGTGATGGCCATGGCCTCGCTGCTCACCCACACCATTGACACCTACGTGCTGCGCCCGCAGGCGCCCCTGCTGGTGCTCCTGGCCGGCGCCGAGAGCCAGGTGGCGCGGGACGGCCTCCAGGCGGTCCTGCGCACGCTTGTGTATATTCTCACCATCGCCTCCTTCGTGCAGCTCGTCGAGATGTTCCTGAAGAAGAACGTTCCCGCCCTGTATCGCGCCCTGGGCATCTACCTGCCACTGATCACCACGAACTGCACGGTTCTGGGGGTGGCCCTGTTGAACACGCCCGAGGACCCTGCGGAGATGCTCACGCTGGTGGAGGCGGTGATTCAGGGCATGTTCGCCGGGCTTGGCTTCACGCTGGTGATGCTGCTCATGTCCGGCATCCGCGAGCGGATCGAGCAGCTCGCCCTTCCTGAGCCGATGCGGGGCATGCCCATCGCCTTTGTGTGCACGGGCCTCATGGCCCTGGCTTTCCTGGGCTTTACTGGGATGGTGTAACCTCATGAGAACACACGGACGGGCCTGGCGGTTGCTCGCGACACCCGTGGTGGCCGGCCTCGCGCTGGCGGCGGCCGCGGCCGCCGCGGGCGAGGGCACGACGTACTGGTCGCTGACCTTCGAGAACGACACGCCCAAGCAACTGGTGCTGGAGGACGCGGGCGGCAAGCTGCGCTTCTACTGGTACCTGATCTACCGGGTCAAGAACCCCGAGGCCGTGCCGCTGCCGGCGCGGCTTCGACTCACGATGAAGCTGGCCATTGAAAAGCAGTCGAGCGACTACGACGACGGCTTCGACCGCGTGGCCGAGACACACCTGGAGGAGAAGGTGCTTGAGCGCAAGGTGTGCAACTGGGCCGAACTCCGAGCCGAGCCCCTCAAGCCGGGCGAGGCCCGCGAGGGGATCGCCATCTTCGCCGTGGGGCGCGAAGCCCCGGACTTCGACAAGATGACCATCGCGGTCCACGGCCTCGCCGAGCTGCGGCCCCTGGGCCGCGAGGGCAACGTGCGCAAGTTCCGCGAGCGCGTGCTGCTCCTGCGCTACGAGCAGGTCTCCAGCCGCTGGCGTGCGGGCAAGGAACTCAAGTATCTCCCCGAGGAATGGTCGCTCGAAGAGGTGAGCGTGACCGACCGTGGCACGCCCGACGGCACCGAAGGCGACAAGCTCCGCGAGAAGCTTGACGAGGCGCTCAAGAAGGCGCGTGAGGAGCAAGAGCGCCGGGAGAAGATCATCCAGGAGCAACCGCCGCCGAAGGCCTCGGGGGGGCCGGCGGGAGCGCCGCTGGCTGCCGCCGGGGGGCCGCCCACCGGGCGGCCCGCGCCGGAGCTCCTTGCGGCGGTGCGCAAGGCGGCGCAGGCGGCCCCCTGCGTGCGGGCGACCCTCGTGGAGACCTTGGGCCTCGGGGAACGGAAGCGGGAGGCGACCTGCACCGCGCTGCTGGCCAAGAGCGGCAAGTTCGCCATCGAGCGCCAGTTGGACCCCGGCACCGAGCAGGCTCTCCAGGAGCACCGCGTGTTCGACGCGCAGCACCTCTGGATTCAGACGACGGCGAAGGGCGTGGGGGATGCGGTGCGGCGGTGGACGGTCGCGGCGACGAGGAAGGAGTGGTGCACGGTAGACGGCAGGCCCGAGGTGGATTTCGCCACGGTGGCCAATCCGGTTCGGGCCTGGTGTCTATTCGGTGACGACCTGATCTACCTGGGCACGGAGCGGCTGGGGCGCGAAGGCGCCTACGTGTTCGAGATCCAGCCCGGCGCCAGGTTCGAGGCGGTCCTCAGCGGCCCGCTCTCGGGCGAGGTGCTCGGCAGGACAATGGGGCGACGCGTCCGCTTCTGGCTCGGCGCCGCCTCCGGCTTCCAGCTCAAGATGCAAGTCTACGACGAGCGCGGCCAAAGCATCGCGTCCCTTGAATGTCGCGACCTGGCGCTCGACGCTGCCATCCCGCCCGAGGCGTTCGTGTTCCGCCCCGCCAGCGGCGTCGAGGTGGTGGACATGAACGCCGCCCTGGCCGCGAACGACAAGCCGTGATCCCCCCGATGTGTGAGCTCCAGGCTGTCGGGCAGGGACAGCGCGCCCGGCCTGCTCGCGGACGGGCCGCCCGCGGCTACAAGTGCTTTTTGATCTGCTCGAAGATGCGGAGGGAGACGGCCTGATCGCCCCAGAAGCCCACGCGAATGCGCACCTGGGTGTCCCGCTCGCCGATCCTCGCGGTCTCGACCACGATGCGGCGCCCATCCGGCATCGTGCCATCCAGCACACCTGAGGCGGGCTTGAGCGACTCATTCTCCAGCGTCACCTGGAAGTCGGCAAGGGCCGATTTCGCGGCGCGCTGGAGCCGCTCAATCGGCTCGGCGATGTTTCCCCTGAGCCAGCCGCTCTGCCAGACGAGCGCGCCGGCGCCCATGGCCGCGCCGGTGCCGATGAGAATGGCGGGGCAGCCTGCGGTTGTGAGAGAGAGAGACGCCGCCAGAGCGGCTGAGAGAGTGGCCCGTATCCTCATGGGTAGGTTTCTCCTGGCGGCCGGGGATGCCGCCTCGTGCATATTTTACACCAAACGGGCTGTAAGTCCAAGCGAAAAGTGCGCAACGCGGCGCGGCATGGCCATCGGCCTGGCTGCGCGCCCGGCATCCTTCTCTGGGGCGACGGCCGCGGGGGGAGGCTTCAGTCGGCGGCGAGCAGGCGCAGCTCGGGGAGGCGGGCCTGGGCCATGAGGGCGCGGCAGGCCCTGGCCCGGTCAGCCGGCAGATGGTGCACGAGGGCGAAGGCCAGGGGCACGACCTCGCGCGTCTCGGTCTTTACCAGGAACTGCATCACCGGCTCGAGGGTGTCAGCGGGCAGCGTGCGGATGAGTTCGGCGAAGCGCTGAACGTCGTCCTTTGCTTGGGCTTCGAGGCGTAGCACCTTTCGAAGCTCGGCCATCGCCTGGCGGCGCTGGGCGGGGGTGAGCTTGAACGACACGCCGCCCCACAGGGTGTCCATGGCCGCGCCTCGCCCGCACTTGAGCCGCACGCGGCGCACGAGCCCCTGTTCCCAGGCCAGCAGGGCGTCGGGCAGCGCCTCGCGCTTGCCCAGGCGGAGCAGCACGGTGAGGGCGACGAGGCGGTTGGCCCCTGCGGCGAGGGCGCGCTCGACGGCGGGGATGGCCGCGGGATCGCCGAGACGGCCCAGGCCGATGAGGGCCTGGCGGGCGACCTCGGGGTTCTTCTCCTCCAGCCCCTTCTCGAGGACGGCGCGGAACGTCGCATCGCCGGCCATTCCCAGTATCTGGTAGCCTGCCTTGCGCAGGAAGTCCTGGTTCGACCGCAGGAGCTTGTCGGCGAGCGGGGCGAAGCTCGCATCGAGGTACGGCTCGGCGCGCTCGGCCAGGTCGGCCAGCCGCTCGATGTCCTCGATCTTCTCCGCGTTGTCCACCGCTGTGGCCAGCAGGGTGCGGGCGCTCTCGGCGTCCACCAGGTTGGCCCGCGCCTCGTTCAGGCGCGCGGTGAACTTCGCGCTGTCGAGGTCCACAGCGTCCATCATCAGGGCTTGCGGCATGGGCTTGGTGGGGTCCGGCTTGCGGGCGAGCTGCTTCGGGTCGTCTCGGGCCTCGGCGCCGGCGCCGAGCCACTTCACGCAGGCGGCGAGCACCTTGGGCCACTGGGGCCACTGCCAGTAGGGCCGGGTGCCTGGGGCGGGGTCGCCGCAGGGGTTGATCAGCACGGTGATGACACGGCCCTTGCCGGCCGTGGCGGCCACAATGGCCGGCCGCCCGCCCGCGGTGGCGAGCACCTCGACGCCCGGCTTCAGCGGCGACGTGTCCACGGTGTAGGCGTGGACGGGCGCTGCCCAGTTCACGTTGCCGAAGAAGGCGGGCTTCTCGGCCTTGAGGGCGAGGCCGCGGTTGTCGCGCAGGATGTCGCGGTATCTGTGAATCCTCACGGGGAGGAGGTCGGCCAGGGCGGTGTTGTGGTCGGCGCCGAGCGACAGGTTCCAGTAACCGCCGCACACGAGCAGGCCGCCGCCCGCCCTGACGAACTCGGCCACCATCGCGCGCCGCTGCGGGCCGAGGTGGAAGGCGTGAACGTCGTCCAACGCCAGCACGTCGTAGCTGAGGAGCTGGTCCCACGTGTCGGGGAACTCGTCCATGCAGCCCTTCGGGCCGAGCTTGAAGCCCACGAAGTCCACCCACGATGGCGTGTAGTGCCCCGCGTCGAGGAGGGCGAGGGCGCTTTCGAGGGGGTTGAGCCAACTGAACGCGCCGCGGGCGTGGTGCAGGTCGAGCACGCCGTTGCGCGCGATGCGAACGTCGGCCGGCCTGTCGCCGCCCTTCAGGGCGGCCTCATCGGCGTTGAACGCCTTCCCATACTCCCTGTATGGTGGGTTCGTAGTGCGGGCTTCAGCCCGTTCTCTCTCTTTCTTGTTGGCTGCCTCGGCCTCTCGCCGCTTCAGCTCCGCCGCCGCATCCTCGATGGGCGTCGTGACGGCGAAGAGCGGCCTGGGTCCGTCCTCATAGTCGAGAGCCACGATGCTCCACGTGCGCAGGCGAGGGAGGACGACGGACTGTGCATCGCCCTCGGCTTTCGGCTGGAGGACCACGTGCCCCTCAGGCAGATCGGGCGAGAGGTGGACTGCTCGAACCAGCTTCGCTCCGGCAGGCGTGGCGACCTTCACGGCCACGTCGGCGAGGGCGGTGGGGGGCGCTTGCACGCGGCTGCTGAAGGCCGCGTAGCCGGGCGGGTTGAGGAGGTGGATGAGAAGCTGCTGGCGGCCCTCGGGCGTGGTGCGCAGCCACACGCTCTCGTTCCACCAGGGCGCGCTTGGGACCACGCCGGCCGCGTCGCCGGGCCCCGTCGGCCTGGTCAGACGGGTCTGACTGGTCGGACCGGTGGGACGATCAGGGCCCGCCCTTGCGTGTTGCACCGCGATGAATGCCTCCGGCTTTGCTACCCGCAGCGTGTCGTCCCACACGAACGCCGAGTAGCGGGTGAGGAACCTGGGCAGTGGGCCGAACGCGAAGTCGCCGGGCGAGGTGATGTAGCAGTAGCGCTGGCCGGCGGCCAGGGCACACAGGACTCCGATGGTGCGGTCCTGGTTGGAGCCCATGTCGAGCGTGAAGGCGAGGGGCAGGCCGCCGATGCGCTTCTCGTAGTCGGCCTCGCGGCATAGAGCCTCGTAGAAGGGGCGGATGGTGCCGGGCGAGAAGTTCGAGTGGCTCCAATCGCGCACGCTCTCGTCCATCAGCATGCCGTGGTTGGCGGCGACCTGGTGGAAGTCGGCGGTGTCGGGCGGCACGAAGAGCTTGCTCCCCGGGTTGGCGAAGGCGATGTTGTAACCGTGGACGAAGTTGGGGCACTTGGCGTTGAGGATTTCGAGGAAGCGCTTGTGCGCCCCGACGAAATGGCCGTCCCACCGAATGCCGTCCCAGTTGAACATCTCGACCGACTTCACGACGGCCTGGGCTCCGAACTCGACGGTGGCCGGATGGCTCCAGTCGCACCACAGGCTGGCCCAGTGCTGCCAGCCGCCGTCGCTGGGCTTGGCGAAGAGGTTGTAGTCGTTGGCGAGCATGCGTTCGAGGTAGAAGACGCTCATCGCTTCGCAGGCGGGGCCTTCGGGGCGTTGGCCGAAGAACTCGGGGTGGCGCTGGAAGGTCCTGAAGCCCTCGATGCCGCCGGCGCAGGCTTTGCCGTAGGTAATGGCCTTGACGCCCACCCTGTGGGCCTCGGCGATGAGGTTGCGGTAGCCGGTGATTGAGCCGGGGTATTGGGTCTGGCCGGCGTAGAAGACCTCGGTCTGGGGCGCGAGGTTCGAGTAGTCGCAGGGCGCCCAGGCAAAGCGCTCGAACCAGTTGGCGTAGGCGCGTTTCGCCGCCTGCATCGCGTCGGCGGCCTGGGCGGCGGTGAACTTCCGCATGTCCTGCGGCCCCGCCGGGCCGCAGATGCCGATGCGGTAGACGTTGCGGCTGACGCCGAAGAATTCGCTCCGCGAGTGCAGCACGGCGTCGCCCTTCATCAGCGAGCAGCGCAGCTCGTGGCCGAACTCGCGGTCGCCGAGGTTGAAGGCGAACTCGACGGGCTCCCTGCCGTCGCGGGCATCGAGGTCCTGGGCGAACACCTCGCGGGCGTCGCTCACCTCGGTGACGTCCTCGGCGACCATGCGGCCTGGGCCACCCGTGACCCACACGCGTGCCTTCACGGTCTCGCGAGGCAGGTAGTGAACCTTGTCCACCTCGACGCGTGTGACGAGGGCAGGGGAGAGGCGGAGCGGGCGGATCTCGACGCGGTCGCACAACAGGCGGTGGTCATAGGCAGCGAGACGCGCCACGTCGTGGCCTTCGTCCAGTTCCTCCAGCTCGTCGGCGCCCCGCGCTTTGGGCTTCACCAGGTCGTCGGGGGTGGCCTTGGCCTTGGACGCGTCGGCGCGCTCCTGGTCGGACGCGCTCTTGCGCATGCCGTCGAAGCCGCTGCCGCCCACGGCGCTCACGGCGAGGGCGAGCTTGCCGCCGGCGTGGGTGAAGCGAAGCTCGCAGGGCTGGTAGCCGTGGCCCGTAGGGAAGTGAATCTGGCGAAGGGTGGCCGCGGCATCGCCCGCCTTGAGCGTCACGGCCAGATGGTGCAGCAGCTCGGCGGGGGCGGCCTCGACCCAGAAGACGGCCGCGTAGTCGCCGGCCGGATGGTCTACGGCCGTCTGGATGAGCGGCTTCTCGGCAGCGCCCAGGAGAATGCCCGCCGCCTTCTTGCCTGAGGCGCGGTCGTCGCGAAAGGCTTCTGCCCCCGGGGCGAGCACTTCCTCGCCTTCGAGGGCCTGGGCGCCCGGCGCGGCGCGAACTGGGCCAAGAGGCAGCAGGGAGAGAAGCGCGAACAGGAGGCGCGGCGGCAATCGCGGGGCATTCATCGGTGGCGGCCAGGATCTCTGGGTTTTGGGGCCGCCCGCATCCTAGTCAGCGAGGGGGGCTGTGTCAACCGCATCGGCGCGCAGGGCCAAGAGAAAACCTCCCGCAGGTCTTGGGACCTGCGGGAGGCCACGGGACGCAATTGTCTCGCTTCACGGGCGCCTACTTGCGTGGCTTGACGACGACGAAGTGTTTCGAGCCGTCGCGCTTGCGGACGAGCATCAGAATGGACTTGGAGGCATCGGCGCCCGCGAGGGCCTTGTTGAACGACGCAAGGCTGTCAACGGGCTGCTGTGCGACCTCCTGGATGATGTCGCCCTCGACGATGGGTGTGGGCTTCGCGGCCGCGGCCGGGCCTGCGGCGTCCACCTGGGTTACCACGACGCCCTTCTCGCCCTTGGCGTTGAGCTGCTCGGCGAGCTCGGGCGTGAGGTCCTGCACCGTGAGGCCGAGCTGGCGGTTGAGCGCGCCGCGCGTGCCGGCCTCGGCCACGTTGTCCGGCTGCTCGGCGAGCGTGACCTTCAGTGTGAGCGTCTCCTTGCCGCGGAGAACCTTGACGGGCACGGTGGCGCCGACCTTGGCCCTGGCGACGACCTCGCGGAACTTCTCGCCATCCGTGATCTTGGTGCCGCCGAACTCGAGCAAAATATCGCCTTCCTTGATGCCGGCCTTGTCGGCGGGGTCGCCCGGCACCACCTGGTTCACCTGCACGCCGTGGTCAATCTTGAGCAGCTCGGCGGCCTCCCTGGGCAGGGGGCTGAAGACGATGCCGAGCCAGGCGCGGGTGACCTTGCCCTTCTCGAGAAGCTCCTGCATCACCGTCTTGGCCATGTTGATAGGGATGGCGAGTCCGACGCCTGAGAAGACGCCGCTGGGGGTGACGATCATCGTGTTGATGCCGATGACCTCGCCCTGGAGGTTGATGAGCGGGCCGCCCGAGTTGCCGGGGTTGATGGCGGCGTCGGTCTGGATGTAGTTCTCATACTTGTCGCGCTGGAAGCCGCGGCGGCCCTTGGCGCTGATGTGGCCGATGGTGACGGTCTGCTCGAGGCCGAAGGGGCTGCCGATGGCCATGCACATCTCGCCTGGCTGCACGATCTCGGAATTGCCCAGCTTGGCCATGGGCAGATCGGAGCCCGTGATCTCGATCGCGGCGATGTCGGTCTTGGGGTCCGAGCCGCGGAGCTTCGCGTCGAACTCGCGCCCGTCGCTCAGCTTCACCTTCAACTCGTCCTGGCCGCTGGCCACGTGCGAATTGGTGAGGATAATGCCGGTCTTGCCCTCGACCTGCACGATGACGCCGGAGCCCTGGCCGGGCCGGCGGAACTCGCGCGGCCCGCCCTGGAACTCGCGCGGCATGTCGGGGAAGAAGAAGCGGAAGGGGTCGAACTCGGGGTGCTCGCTCATCCGCACGATCTTGGTCGTGTAGATGGTGACCACGGCCGGCCGCACGCGGGCCGCCAGGGCGGCCAGGGCCTGCGACTGCCGCTCGAGGGCCTCCAGCTCCTTGTTCACCTCGGCATCCGTGAGGCGTGGGGCGGCGGGCAGGTTCTGCACCCAGTCGAGCGACACCGAGATCCCAAGGCCCACCACTACGCCCATCATCAGGGCAATCAGCGCACTCGCACGCGATCTGACCATCGGGCTTCTCCTTCTCATTCTGAGTGAACTGTCGTGACAGGCTCGAGCCCGTCAGGGAGCGATATCCAGGACCACATAGCGTGCTCCTGCCTTGCCTCGCACGAGGACAAGGAGGGTCTTCTCGTTGGCCTTGCGAGCGCCTTCGATGGCCGCCCGAGCCTCTTCCACGGTGGCGACGGGCTGGCGCGAGACCTCCTTGAGGAGCTCGCCGCGCGCGATGGGAACCGGCCGCGCCTTGGCCGCAGGGCTGTCGGGCGCCACATCGGTCACCAGCAGCCCCTTGTCGCCCTCGAAGCCGAACTGGGCGGCCAGGTCGGGCGTCAGCGGCTGGAGCGAGAGACCGATGTCGAGCTTCTCCCCATCCTGGGGCAGGGGAGCGGGCGCCGCGCGCTCCGCGCCCTGGGCTCCCTGCTCGCCGAGCGTAACTTCCAGGACCAGTTCCTTGCCCGCGCGCAGGACCTTGACGGGCACCCTCTCGCCCGGCTTCCGGCCGCTCACCATGGCGCGGAAGGTGTCCACATCTGCGACCTTGCGTCCGCCGAACTCCAGGATCACGTCGCCCGCCTGGATGCCGGCCCGAGCGGCCGGCTGGCCGTCTATCGCCTGGGCCACCTGGATGCCGCCCTCGATCTTCAGTTGCGCCCGCGCCTCGGGGTCGAGCGGGGCGAGCATGATGCCGAGCCAGCCGCGTCGCACCTTGCCGTCCCTCGCGAGCGCTTGCAACGTCGCCTGCGCCGTATCTATCGGCACCACGGTGGCCAGGCCCCCACCCGGACCTCTGCGCGGGGCTGCACTGATGCCCACGACCTCGCCCTCGAGGTTCACCAAGGGGGCGCCCGCCATGCCATCCCCGAGGGTGAGATCGGCCTGGAAAACCTCCGTGCCGGCCATCTCCCCCTCGCCCGGATGGCGGTTCGTGCTTACGATGCCGACGGTTAGAGCCTCGTTTGCAGCGGGGCCGCCGAGCGCAAGCACCCAGTCGCCTGCCTGGACAGCCTCGGGCTTGCCCACCTTGACGGTGGGGAGCTTGGCGTCTCGGACCTCAAGGCAGGCCAGACCTGTGACAGCATCGGTGCCTACCACCTTGGCCGCGAGGGTCCGGCCGTCGGCGAACCTGACCATCACGGCCTGGGCACCAGCCACGGCGGGGTGCGGCGCGAGAATCAGGCCGCGCTCGCCTTCGACCTGGAGGATCAGCCCTGTGGCGCCGCCCGGCTCGGGAAGCGGCTGGCCGATGAAGGGGAGGTTCTCGGGGTCGAATGGGAACACGCGAGGCTGGCCCTCGCGCGGGGGCCAGTGGAACTCAAACCGTCGCTCTCCGGGCGCGCCGGGGCGCCGCCGCCCGAATGGCCAGTTCGGCATGTCGAGGGGGCCGCCTTCGCGTTGCCCCTGAGTCTCGATGCTCACCACGGCCGGCCGGACAACGCTTGCCGCGGCCCGGATGGCCTCGGCGGTCGGTCGGTCACCGGCCCGGGATGAACCCCAGGCGAGCAGGACACACACGACGGCGAGAAGCAAGGCCAGACGTCTGAACATCCCTGTATCCTCCAATCACGACCAGCTTGATACAAGGCGCCTTGCGGTTCCAGGGCCCCCTATGCGGGTCCCGTCCACACATCGCACATCGTCATAGTCGCATGTCCTGGCGTTGTGCTTCAGGCGTTACAACGTGTTACAATCTGAGACGCCAGGCATCGAGATCGAGGTCTGGGAACACCGCGTCGCGCCGCTGGAGCTGTTCGAGGAAGGCCCGATCTGCTGCGGCGAGTACGCCCTGGGCAGCATAGCGCTCGATGAGGGCCATCAGGCGCTTGAGGTCGTTGTAGTGCACCGACACGCGGTTCTCAGCGTAGTCGCGCGCCGACCAAGTGCTGATGAGGAACTGCCAGTCGGAACTCTCGAGGAGCAGCAGCTCGCGGCCCGCCTGCTTGAGCAACTCGACCATGGTGCCGTCGGGGCTGCCCCTATGGGCGGCGAGGAGGGCGAGGAACTTGTCCTCGCTCTCGTAGATATGCCGCCAGGTCCACTCCGTCCACTGATTCAGCCAGATCCAGTGGAAGCCGCCCTGGCCCCAGGAGCCCTCGGGCAGGCTCAACACACCGGCCGGGGGCTGGCTGGCTACGTACTCACTGCACGTGACGGGACGCACCTGACCCGCGCTGTGCAGGCGGCGGATGACCTTCTCGACCCAGCGCGGCCCCTCGAACCACCAGTGGCCGAGCAATTCGGCATCGAACGGCGCGCACACAACGCCTTGTCCCTTCTCGACTAACGTGTCCTCATCCAGGATGCGTTCGACCAGGCTAGCGAAGTGGTCCGCGTGGGACCCCAGCCGGTCCTCGATGGGGGCGGGGTCGTACTCCTGCTTCTCGCCTAGGTCGGCCTTGCAGTCGGTGACCCGCCAGTAGCGATGACCGCCGGGGTAGTGCTTCTTATGGAAGTCGAGGTAGGAGCCATCGCCGGGGTAACCGTGCTCGCCGCTCCAGACCTGAAGGGCCGAGCGCGGGTCGCGCACGAAGACCACCGTGCTCCGCTTGGCTGATGGGTCGGTGCAGACGACATAAGTCCTGTGCGGCGAACGCTCTGCGTCCTCGGCTCGTTCGGCGTACTGCTCACTGAACTGGCCCCACAGGCGCTTGAGGGCCTCGAAACGGTCCATGTAAACACCCACCGGCTTGCCACCCTTGAGCAAGTGCGAGTCCACGATGAAGAAACGGATGCCAGCCTCGTGCAGCACCTCCTCGACCCCCAGGCGCTCGATGGCCGGCGTGGTCCCCTCCTTGTCGAGCGGCGAGCGCCAGGCATAGCTGGGGCGGTAGGCGCACTCGGGCAGCCAGATGCCGAGCGGGGCGCGCCCGAAATGCTTGCGATATGTCGCAACTGCCGTCCGCACTTGCGCTTGCACACATTCGTCGCGGCCCAGAAGCGGCAGGTAGCCGTGCGTGGCGCAGCAGGTGATAACCTCAATGTGCCCCGCGTCCTGGAGCCTTCGGAACGCGCCCACCAGGTCGCGGCCATAGCGCTCCACGAAGTCGCGGCGAATCCCCTCGAAGTGGTTGCGCCACATGGCCGCCACGCTCTCGAGGTGAGCGCGGCCCGTGGCGCGAAACTCCTTCTCGTTGTCGGCGGCGAACTTCACCCGCTGCTCGCAGTAGCCGACGAACTCGTCCTTGAACCCGTCGTCGGCCAGCATCTCGCACAGCACGGGCGTGATGTTGAGCGTGACCTTCGCCGAAATCCCCTCTTGAGCAAGGCGGTTGAAGGCGTTCAGCAGCGGGATATAGCACTCTGCCGCCGCCTCGTTCAGCCAGTCGGTGCCATGCGGCCACACCCCGTGGCTCAGCACGTACGGCAGGTGAGCGTGCAGCACGAGCGCAAAACTCCCTTTCGGATCCTCTGCCATTGGCCTGGTGTCCTCTCTAACAGGTCGTACCGTCGGTCGAACTCCGCTCATTATACCAGATGTGCCGACCCTGCGCGAAACGCCTTCCCTGTTGGCGCGCGGGCACCGGTTCCGACGCGTGCCCCCAGGTCGGCCAACGAGCCACCATACTGGCTCTTCGCTCCGGGTGAGCAAGTATGGCGCTTTGGCGATTCATGCTCCTCCGTGCCCATTCCCGCCATACTTGCTCAATTTCCTCCCCCTCAAGGTTGAGCAAGTATGGGCGGCATGTTGCCGAGATCCCACATGTGTGAGAGTTCCTCCAGCGTCGGCACCTACCCTCCCGGACGTTCCAATACGTTCGGGAGGGTAGGTGCGGGTCCGCCGCGCCTGTGTACCCTCCCGAAGGTATTGGAACCTTCGGGAGGGCGCCGAGGGGGCGGGCGCCGGGGCTGGGACCATGCCCCTCCACGCTCCTTGACACGCCGGCCTCCGCCCGCTACCATTGCACCATCGAGCCGCACGGACGCGCCTGGCCCAACGGAGACGTCTCAGTCGTGGCGAAACACCCGGCGAGGTGTCCCAAGTGCAAGACCCGACTCGAATACGAGTCGGCAGTGGACGGCCAGATCGTCTGCCCCGGCTGCAAGGCGGTGCTGGCCGCGCCCGGCAAAGACCGGCCCGCCGACCCCCTCCTCGGCCAGACGCTCGGCGAGTTCGAGATTTTGGAACTGATCGGCCGCGGCGGCATGGGCGCCGTCTACAAGGGCCGCCAGCCGTCGCTCGACCGGCTCGTCGCCGTCAAGGTGCTGCCGCAACGCTTCGCCGAGGACGCCAGCTTCCTCGAGCGCTTCCACCGCGAGGCCCGCGCCGCCGCCGCCATCAACCACCCCAACATCATCGAGGTCTACGCCGTGGGCCTGGACAAGGGCCACGAGTTCATCGCCATGGAATTCGTGGACGGCGATTCTCTCGCCGGCCTGCTCAAGCGCGAGGGCCGCCTGGCCCCCGACCGCGCGCTGGAGATCATGAGGGACGTCGCCTCGGCCCTCGCCGAGGCCCACGCCAAGGGCATCGTGCACCGCGACATCAAGCCCGCCAATATCCTGCTCAGCGCCCGCGGCCGCGTGAAGGTGGCCGACTTCGGCCTGGCCAAGCGCGCGGGCGTGGACGTGAGCGTCACCCACACCGGCGCCAGCCTCGGCACCCCGCTCTACATGGCCCCCGAGATTGCCCGGGGCGAGCTGGACAATCCCAGTTCGGACCTCTACGCCCTGGGGGCCACCTTCTACCAGGCCATCGCCGGCCGGCCGCCCTTCGACGGCGCCACGCCCGCCGAACTGATCGTCAAGCACGTCAACAACCCCGTGCCGCCGCTTCAGCAGCTTGCCCCTGACGCCCCGCCTGGCCTGTGCCGCGTCATCCACCGCCTGCTCTACAAGAACCCCGCCGAGCGCTACGAGAACGCCGACAAACTCCTCGAGGCGCTGAGCCGTGTCGCGTCGAGGCTCACGGGCGCCGCCTCCGCGCCGCGCGAGTCCGGAGCCGTGGGCGGGGCGTCTGTGCCCCGCGTGTCCGACGTCACGCGCACCCTGCCGGGCAACATGGCCTCGCCGCCCGCGGCTGTGCCACACAGGCGATGTGTGGGCGGCTTGTCCTCACGCCGCCTGTACCTCCTCGCCGGCATCGCCGCGGCCATTCTGCTCGTCGTCCTCATTCTCGTTCTCCGCTCCCGTCCCTCCTCCCAATCCGCAATCCGCAACCCGAAATCCGCAATAGCTTCTCCTGGTACCCGAACACCGACCACCGATCACCGAACACCCGAGCCCGCCGCCGAGCAGCTCGAGAGCCATGCGGCCCTGTGCCTCGAGTACGCGCAGACCTGCGCCAAGCGGGCCGACTGGGCCAAGGCCAAGGAGTACCTCGGTGATCTGGCGGGCAAGTACGCCGCCACCCGCTTCGCTGCGGCCAACAAGGCGGCCATCGCTGCGCTGCGCGACCAGATTGAGGCCGGCCTCAAAGCCGCCGCGCTCAAGGCGCCGGCGCGCACCCCCCATGCCGAGGGCTGGACGCCCCTCTTCGACGGCAAGTCGCTTGCCGGCTGGCAGGTGCAGCGCGGCGAGAAGTTCGACCAGGGCAAGGCTCAAGTGGACGGCGACCGCATCCTGCTCTTCGGCGGCCGGCCCGCCGCGGCCATCGGCTGGACCGGCTCGTTCCCCGACACCGGCTATGAGGTCGAGGTCGAGGCGATGCGCACGGGCCGCCAGAACTGCTTCTGCGCCATCGGCTTCCCCATCGGCGAGGGCGGGGCCACATTCGTGGCAGGCGACGTTGACGGCACCGCCGTCGGACTCGACGGGGTGGACGGCAAAGATGCACGCGAGAACGTGACCGGTCGGCGAAAAGCTTTCGCCCTCAACCGCTGGTACCGCGTGCGGCTGCGGGTGGCGCCTGACCGCGTGAGCGCCTGGATTGACGAGGAACAGATGGTGGACCTGCCGACCGCGGGGCACACCTTCACCTATCGCGACCCCAAGTTCGCTTTCCGCGTGATGGCCTGGGCTGCCGACGCGGCCGTGCGTGCGGTCCGCCTCCGCCGCCTGAAGGCCGAGGCCCCGCCCCCCGACGCCGAGGGCCGCTGGGGGCCGTGGGAGGAACTGTTCGACGGCAAGACACTCAACGGCTGGTCACGCCGGCTCAACAAGGACGACCCTCTGATCGTCGAGGACGGCCAGATTTGCATGAGACCCAGCACAGAACTGACCGGCGCCAACTACAAGAAGCGCGACATGGGGCTCGCCTACACGGGCGACGTGCCCAGAGAGGCTTACGAAGTGGCATACGAGGCCATGCGAGTGGCAGGCAGCCACGACTTCGCCAGCCTGGCCTTCCCTGTCGGCGAAGGGGAGTGCGTCCTCAAGGTCGGGACCGGCAAGCCCGGAACAGGCATCTGCCTCAACGGAACAGACAAAGACCCCGCCGCGCTATCGGAGGCGGCTTTCGAGACGGGGCAGTGGTATCGCGTGCGCCTGCGCGTCGCAGGGGGTCGGATCCAGGCGTGGATTGACGAGAAGCAGGTCATTGATTTCGCGACGGCCGGGCACCGTTTCGTCGGGGTCAAGGAACTGAAGGAACTCACGCCGCTGGGGCTCCTTTGCCACGCGACGCACGCGTCCTTCCGCAACATCCGCCTCCGGCGCCTCAGGGCCGAGGGCGCAGAGGCGCCGAAGGCCAGGGCAAAGTGAGGTGGGACCTGAGGAACCCGAGAGACGGGTGGGAGAAGTCGGCCAGACGCGTCCGACCGGTCCCAGGTCCCACTTGCGTTCATGCCGCGTCGGGAGCGGGCGCTACGGGTGATGCGGCGGCCGCGAAATCGGGCCTGACGGGCCGGGGATTTTGCGCTTGCATCGGGAGCGCGGCTGGCTACAATGAGGGTAGACGGCCGGGAACGACAACCGGCGAATGCGGCGCGAATCGAACAACCTCTGCGGTGTTTGTGCTGAGCGAGGCTTGCAAGGCTCAACCGACAACCACACGGAGGGGGCCAGCGGAACTGCCCGTGGAAAACCAGCCTCTCCCGAGGACGTTTGAAGCGGGCATCTGACTCCCACTTTGATGTAGGGTTGACGCTCCCTCGCTCCACGGCACAAGCGGAGGTTGTTTTTTTTGGGCCGCGCGCGGCCCGGCAACTGGCGCTGCCCCATAGGACGGATAGGACAGACAGGACGCATAGGACCGAAAGGGCTTGCGCGGCGCCCCGCAACGGCTTATTCTGGTTACGGATTGCGGATTACGGATTACAGAACGAAGAGATCATGGACTTGTTCGCCCCCCCATCCGACGACGAGCCAAGGGTTGACCCGCACGCCCCGCTGGCCGCGCGCATGCGCCCGCGCACGCCCGACGAGTTCGTGGGCCAGGGGCACTTCTTCGGCCCCGGCAAGCTCCTCCGCCGCATGCTTGAGGCCGACCGCCTGGCCTCGGTGATCTTCTACGGCCCGCCGGGCACGGGCAAGACGGCCCTCGCCCACGTCATCGCCCACCACACCCAGGCGCGCTTCGTCGCACTCAACGCCGCCGCTTCCAACGTGGCCGAGATGCGCGAGCTCCTCGCCGCCGCCCGCGACCGCCACCGCGCGGGCAAGCGCACCGTGCTCTTCGTGGACGAACTCCACCGCTTCAACAAGGCCCAGCAGGACGTGCTCCTGCCCGACGTGGAGGAGGGCGTGGTGCGCCTGATCGGCGCCACCACGCACAACCCCTTCTTCACCGTCACCTCGGCCCTCGTCTCGCGCTCCCAGATCTTCGAGTTCAAGCCCCTCAGTCGCGACGATCTGAAGACGATCATTCGCCGCGCCGTGGCCGACCCCGAGCGGGGCCTGGGCGGCCACAAGGTCGAACTGGCCGACGAGGCGCTCGACCACCTGGCCGAGATTTCGGACGGCGATGCCCGCCGGGCGCTCAACGCCCTCGAGGTCGGCGTGCTCACCACCCCGCCCGGCCCCGGCGGCGTCATCCGCTATGACCTCAAGGTGGCCGAGGATTCCATCCAGCGCAAGGCCGTGGTCTACGACCGCGACGAGGACGCCCATTACGACGCGGCCTCGGCCTTCATCAAGAGCATGCGCGGCAGCGACCCCGACGCGGCGCTCTACTGGATGGCCAAGATGCTCGAGGGGGGCGAGGACCCGCGCTTCGTGGCCCGCCGCATCGTCATCTGCGCGGCGGAGGACGTGGGCAACGCTCAGCCGCTCGCCCTCGTGCTCGCCAGCGCCGCGCTCCAGGCGGCCGAGTTCGTCGGCCTGCCCGAGGCCCGCATCCCGCTCGCCCAGGCCGTCACCTACATCGCCACGTGCCCCAAGAGCAACGCCGCCTACCTGGCCATCGACCGCGCGATGGAGGACGTGCGCCAGGGCCGCCTGCTCGATGTGCCCGAGCACCTGCGCGACGCGCACTACCGCGGCGCCAAACGCCTCGGCCGCGGCGAGGGCTACCAGTACGCCCACGAGGGCGAGGGGCACTACGTGGCGCAGGACTACCTGCCCGTCGAGCGCACCTACTACGAGCCCACCGACGAGGGCGCCGAGAAGCAGATCAAGGAGAGGCTGGAGGCGTGGAAAAAGCGCAAGCACGAGCAGAAATCGCCCGACGGCTCACCCAGTTGAGCGCCGAGCAGCGCCGCGAGGCGAGCGCCCGCATCCGCCGGCTCGTCGCCGAATTGCCCGAGTTCGAGAGGGCGCGCACCGTGATGCTCTTCGTGTCGCTGCCCGACGAGGCCGACACCCAGGGCATCATCGCTGATGCCCTGGCGGCCAGCAAGACCGTGGCCGTGCCCAAGGTGGACCGCAAGCGCAAGGCGATGGACGCCTGCCGCCTGCACACCCTCGACCGCGGCCTGGCGCCCGGGGTCTTCGGCATCCCCGAGCCGCAGGCGACGGATGTGGTGGCGCCTGGCGAGATTGACTTCGTCCTCGTCCCTGCCCGCGGCTACGACCGCGAGGGCAACCGCATCGGGCGTGGCGGCGGCTACTACGACCGCTACATGGCCCACCCCGACTTCCACGCCACTCGTTGCGGCATCGGCTTCGCCGCCCAGGTGCTCGACGCCGTGCCCCACGACGCGCACGACCTGCCGGTGAAGATGCTGGTGACTGAGGATGGCGTGCTGCGGTTCGACTGAAGGGATGGCTGGGAGCGCGGGTTGGGCGGCCCCCCTGCGGCGCGGGAGGCTCGGGGCGACGCTGGAGAGGGCCAGGGCGCCGTTGGCGGCGATTCCGGGGTAAGAGATGGACGAGATGGACGGTGGCAGGGGCCCCTTGTCCATTTCGTCCATAGGGTCCATTGGCTCAGCCTCTCCTGACCAGGAGGGCAATGGCGACGCCCTGCGGCGGGTGGCCATGCCCACGATGTCGCGGCCCGCCTGCTCGATCTTCCTCCAGGAGGGCCGGGCTGGCGGCCTGAAGGAGCTGGACGTGTTGGCCGCGTGCGAAGGTCATGCGCAGAGCTTGATGAGCAGTTGCTCGAGGATGTGGCAGGGGTCCATGGCCGAGGTCTTGGAGGCCAGGTCGGCCTCGAGCAGGAGGTCGAAGGCGCGCAGGAGCTCGCAGCGGGTGCGGCGGCTGGCTTGGGCGATGGTCTGGACCAGGAAGTAGCCTGGTCTCATGCGCAGCGCCCTGGAGATCTGTTCTTCCGACTTGCCGGCGTCGAGGAGCGTGCGTGTGTTGATGAGACGCTCGAGCGCCCAGCGGACCATGCTGAGGATGTAGTTGGGGTCGTTGCCCTGGGCGAGGAGGTGCTCGAGGACGCGGAGGGCCTTGGCCGGCTCCTTGTGGCCCAGGGCGTCGGTGAGTTTGAAGATGGTGGTGACGGGGAGGTCCTCGATCAGGGCGTCCACGTCCTTGGCCGTGATGGTGTCGCGCGCGCCGACGTAGAGGGCGAGCTTGGCGAGGCTTTGGTCGGCGATGGGCAGGTTGATGCCCACGCACTCGGCGAGGCGGCGAGCGGCGGCGGGGTCAATGCGCTTGCCGTGCTCGCGGGCGCGGGCGGTCACCCAGCGGGGCAGCTCATACTCGCGTGGGGCGGTGCAGACCACGACCATCCCCACCTTGCGGATCGCGATGCCGGGCTTCTCATTCTTCGGCAGCCTGTCGAGCGTGAGCACGAGCGTGCCGGTCCTCGACGGCTTCTCGAGGTAGGTGAGGAGCGCGTCGCGGGCGTTCGCGACGAAGGTGCCGGCGTCCTCGATGATCACCAGGCGCCGCGGGCCGAGAAAGGCCGGGGTGCGCAACTCGTCGAAGAGGTCCTTGGGGTCGGGCGCCTCCACGCCCGTGTACTGGCTGAGGGCCAGGTCGGGGTCGGAGTCCTTGAGCAGGGCGCGGCGCAGGGCCTGGAGGGCCTGGGCGCGGGCGAACGGCTCGTCGCCGATGATGGCGTAGGCGGGCAGCGGCGGGCCGTGACGAAGGTGTTCTGCCAGGGCATCGGGCGTCGCGTCGTCGGGTGATGGCGATTTGGGCACAGGAACTCCCTCTGCGGATCGGGCTCCGGGTCGTTGTGTCAGGGTTCTTCCGGGGGCTTGGGGCCGCGCTCGATCTGGATGTTGTATTTCTCCATGCGGTATTGCAGGGTGCGGCGGGTGAGGCCGAGGAGCTCGGCGGCTCGGGACTGGTTTCCGCCGGTCTTGCGCAGGGCGGCCTCGAGGAGCGTGCGCTCGAACTCTTCGATGGAGAAGCCCGGGCGCAGGAGTTGCGACGCCACGTCGTCGGGGACGTCGCGGCTGATGTCGGGGTTCAGCGCGATGTCGTCCGGGCCGATCATGGCGCCTTGGGCCATGACGACGGAGCGTTCAATGCAGTTCTCGAGCTCGCGCACGTTGCCCGGCCAGTTGTAGGCCAGCAGCTTCTGTTGTGCGGCGGGGGTGAGGCCCTGGATGCCTTTGCGGTTGCGCTGGTTGAAGCGCTCGAGGAAGTGGCTGGCCAGGAGCAACACGTCCTCGCGCCGCTCGCGAAGGGGCGGGAGCAGGATGGGGACGACGTTGATGCGGTAGTAGAGGTCCTCGCGGAAATCGCCCTCGCGCACGGCGGCCTCGAGCTTGCGGTTGGTCGAGGCGATGATGCGCACGTCCACGCTGATGGTCTCGTTGCCGCCGACGCGCTGGAACTCGCGCTCCTGGAGCACGCGGAGGAGCTTGGCCTGGAGGGCGGGGGACATCTCGGAGATCTCGTCGAGGAACAGCGTGCCGCGGTGGGCGGCCTCGAAGCGGCCCTTGCGCTGCGCGTGCGCGCCGGTGAACGAGCCGCGTTCGTGCCCGAAGAGCTCGCTCTCGAGGAGCGTTTCGGGGATGGCGGCGCAATTGACCTTGACCAGCGGGCACTTGGCGCGCAGGCTGTGGTCATGGATGGCGGAGGCCACGAGCTCCTTGCCCGTCCCGCTCTCGCCGCGGATGAGCACCGTGGCGTCGGTGGGGGCCACGGTGCGGATGGTCTCGAGCACGGCGCGAATGGCCGGCGAGGAGCCGATCAGGTGGGTGGCCCGGCGCTCGGCCTGGATCTCCTCGCGGAGCGCGCGGTTCTCGTCGCGCAGGCGGTGCAGCTCGAAGAGGCGCCGCAGCGTGCCGAGCAGGCGCTCGGTGTCCACCGGCTTCGCCAGGTAGTCGTACGCGCCGCGCTTGACGGCCTCGACGGCCGTCTGGATGGTGCCGTAGGCGGTGAGGATGATGACGTCGGTGTCGGGGTACAGGCGGCGGACTTCGTCGCAGAGCTCGACCCCCGTCATCTCGCGCATGCGCAGGTCGGTGAGGACGATGGGGTAGGGCGTCTTGGCCAACTGCGCGAGGGCTTCGGGGGGAGAGTTGGCCACGTCGGCCCCGTAGCCCTCCATCTGGAGGTTCTTGCGCAGAGCTTCGGCCGTCTGCCAGTCGTCGTCCACGATCAGGATGCGGTCATCCGGCATGGTCGGTCTCGCTGGTGGTGGGCTGGAGCGGGAGCGTCATCGACACGAGCACCCCGCCCTCGGGGCGGTTGCAGATGGCCAGGGTGCCGCCGTGGGCCTCCACGGTGCGGAGCGAGAGGGCGAGGCCAAGGCCCAGCCCGGCGCGCTTCGTGGTGAAGTACGGCTCGAAAACGTGCGGCAGGTGGGCCGGCGCGATGCCCGGCCCGGTGTCGGCGAACGTGAGCCTGGCTTGGCCGTCGGCCTCCTGGCTCGTGATCGTGAGCGTGCCGCCGTCGCGCATCGCCTGCAACGCGTTCCGAAGGATGTTCCCAATGACCTGGCTCAGGCGGTCCGAGTCGCCGCGGACCGGCAGCGGCCCGGAGCCCCGGCGCTCGACGCGTACACGGGCCTGCTCGAACTCCCGCGCAAAGAGGGCCAAGGCATGCTCCAAGATGGCCTCGAGATTGCAGGGCCGCAACTCCATGGCCGTGGGCTTCGCCAGCAGCACGAAGTCGTCCAGGGTGCGGGTGAGGCGCGAGAGCTCGCCTGCCACGATCTCGAAATTCGTGTTCGCCTCGGTGCGCAGGGCCGCATCGTCGGTTCCCCTGACGATCAGGCGTTCGAGATAGCGGCAGGTGAGGGCGATGGTGTTGAGGGGGTTGCGGATCTCGTGGGCCACGCCGGCCGCCAGGTTGCCCAGCGCGGCCAGCCGCTCGGCCTTGGCCCGCTGCCGCTCGGCTGCGGCGATGGCCCGCCGCGCCGAGTACGCGATGGCACCCAACGCGACGAGCAGAACGCTCTGGGAGGCGATAAGCACCCACGTCATCTTGCTGTCGAGCGCCGTGAAATGATCGGCTACAGGGGCGAGCTGGCGATGGACGACCAGACCTCCGACCAGCTGCCCGCCATTCCAGATGGGCGAGGTGAAGCACAGGCGCGACGGCGGCTCGCTCGTGGTGGCGCAGTCGTGGGGGAGCACGTAGACGCGCTCCTCCCCCTCGAGGATCTGCCGGGCGCACGCCAGCAGGTCGGCGTCCCCCGCCTTGGCCGGGGGCCACACGCGCTGGAGCTTCTCGTCCACCACCAGCACGTGAAACTCGTGCGAGCCGGCGCGAGCCTCCTCGACGTCGCTCAACTCGGCCTTGATCTCGTCGGCGATCTCGAGCAGGGACGCGAGCTGAGGATGGCGGGCCACGAGAGCCCGAAGGCGCGCGAGGAGCGCGCCGCCCCGGAGCAACTCAGCGCACTGTTCGGCATAGCGCACATTGCCCTTGAGCACCAGCGACCTGTGCTCGCGAATCACCCGGCGCTCGATGCGCAGGAGAACCGCCACGGTGGCCACGATGGCGGCGACGCCAAGCAGCGACAGCCACCCCAACGCGCGGCCCGGCTTCTGGCTCGCGGGCATACCGAACCTTCCGTCAGAAAGTGCCCGTCGCTCCGCGTCGGGCACGCGTCCACGACGGCGAGGCGGGGTCACTCGAATATAGGCCGTGGCGCGAGCGCTGTCAAGCCATGTTGACTCCACGGCCCACCTGCCTATAATCTGGGAGAGCGGGGACCGGATCCGCATGGCGCATTCCCCAGCCGAAAGGGCAGCGAGCGCATGAGCACCCCCAGACCCACCGAGGGCGCGAGCATTCGCATCGTGCCGCTGAGCGTCTTCGCCCTTCTTCTGATCATTCCGTTGCTCAACTTCGAGTTCACGCTCTACCGCTCAACGCTGAAGTTGTTCGTCTTCGAGACCACCGTGACGCTGTTGTGGGGCTACCTGCTCTGGGAGTGGGCGGCGGGCCGCCTGGGCCGCACAGGCTGGCCGGCCTGGTGGCTCTTCGCTCCTGTGGGCCTCTGGGTGGCGTGGGGCGCCGCTACGTGCGCCTGGTCGCACCAGGCCTGGCTGGCGCGCGGCGGCCTGGTCCAGGGCCTCTACGGCGCGGCCGGCGCCTTCGGGCTCGCCCTGCTGCTGCTCGAGCGCGAGAACCGCCGCATGTTCGTGGCCGCCGCGGGCGCGGTGGCCTTCGCCCTGGCCCTCTTCATGCTGCTCTACTATGGGGAACCGAGGGCGAGGTTCCTGGGCGACATTGACGGCCTTGGCGGGCGTGAGGCGGGCGCGGCGTTCCTCCTGCTGCCCACGCTGGCCGCCGCCGCGGCACTCTACCACCTTGGGAAACAGGAGGAGGAGGCCGGCTACCGCCGCGTCCTCTGGGCCGCCGTGCTCGTGGCGGTGCTGCTGCTGGCCGGCCTGCGGACGCAGGTTCCCGCATGGCGTTACGCCGTGGGCGCTGGGCTGGTGGTGCTCGTGTGGCGGATGCTCCCGCGATGGCGCCTCGCCGCCGTGGCGCTTCTCGCCGTGCTGGGCCTGGCCGTCGCGCATCGGGAAGTCACGCGGCGAGCCGTGGCGCTCGAGTACCTCAGCCCGCTGTCGAGTGCACGCGACGCCGTGCTCGACCGGGCCGGCTGGGGCCTGCTCCGCGGCGCCTCGCTGCCTCGCCTGCTTGTGGGACACGGGGTGGGCTCCTTCTTCCTCATCTTCGACCGAGAGCGCCCCGTGTGGACCTATAGCGTCAGCTATGGGGACGAGGTGGTGGGCCACGCCTCGCGTCAGCTCGTCGAGGAGTTGATGGAGCGCGGGCTGGTGGGAGTGGCCATCGCGATCGCAGTGGGGCTGGCCTGCATGGTGGCGGGGGGCCTTGTGTGCCGCCGGGCGCGCGACGGACTCGATGCCGCGTTGGGCGCGGGTCTGGCCGCCGCAGCGGTGGCGATGGGCGTGTTCGCCTGTTTCTCGAACGGCGCGCTGGGCTTCGGCTCGGGCATGGTGTTCTGGATTGGGCTGGGCCTGCTGGGCGCACTGAGCGTGGAGTGCGGCCGGCCGGCGGGCCTCACCTGGTCGCCCGAGGAGGCGCTGGCGCGGGCCGAGGACCGGCCGAACTTGCGATGGGGCACCATCGGCGCGGCGGGCCTTGCGGGCGTGCTCTTGTTCGCGGCCTGGTGCGGGCTCGCCGCCAGGCCGTTCTGGGCCGAGTACTGCCTCCGCGAAGGGCAGGCAGAGAGCTCAGCCTGCCAACGCCTTCTCGCCCAGAAGAAGCTCGCGGAGCGGAACCTGCACGCTCGCCGCGCGGCGGTGCAGCAGACGCGAGCCGATCTCGGCGGCAAGCTGCGCGCGGCTGAGAAGGAGCTGGCCGCCGCGACGGCTGCCCACGAGGAGGCCCTGAACGGCGGAGCCGACGCGGCGCCAGAGCTTGCCCGCAGGCAGGCGGCCGCTGCCACGGTCGAGAAGCTGCGCGCCGAGGCAAAGCGGGCGCCTGGCCAGATCGAGGCGACGCTTGCCGACCTGGAGGACAGCCTCCGCGGCACCGCGGCGGAGTATGAGGAGTCTGCCGCCCGTGTCACCACGTACCTGCGGCGGGCAGCCACCCTGAGCCTCGGCGACCGCGTGTGGCTCAACGCCCAGACCGAGCGCGCGCTGTCCGACTCTGCCAACGGCAATCACCAGGCCGCGGCAGAGCGCCTCGAGGGGCTCGATGCCCTCTGCGGGCCGGCGTTCGCGCTGGACGTCGTGCGGGCCGGCTGCTACGTGAAGCTGGGCCGTCCAGCGGAAGCACACGAACTCTACCACCGCTACTCCCACAAGAACCCATTCGGCGCGCTCTGCACCCTTTTCACCCCGCGAGCGCCTTTCTATGAAGACTGGTTCGCCCTGGTGGCCGACGAGCGTCTGAAGAAAAGCCCGCGAGCCGCGGGCTGGGCTCGCGACTTCCTGGCGTCAGCCTCCCTGGGCCTCGCCTGGCACCCTGACCATTACGGCTTGCTGCTCCTGCGGGGCGAGATGCTCTACAGGTTCGGCGAAAGGGAGCGGGCCAGGGACGACATGATGGCCGCCGCCGCGCTTATCGAGGATGCCCTGCGGCACATCAGCGGCCCGTTGCCGCGCGCCACGCTCTACTTCGAACTCGCCAACGCGAACATTCATTGGGACAAGGAGAAGGCCGTCAAGGCTGCCAAGCAGGTTTTCCTCGAGAAGGTGGACTTCCGCGACCCCCAGGCCCAGCAAGTGCTCTTCAAAGCCCAGCAGATCATCCGCCGGCTCGAGCCGGCCAGTAAGGAGGCGCCCAAGCCCCCGGCCGATGGCGCAGGTCAACCGCCCAAAGCGCCTGCCACCCAGTAACGCCTCCGCCGCGAGACGCCCATGCTCCATCGAGTGCTTGCCCCCCTCGTGCTGACAGCCGCCGCGCTTTCCCAGCCCGCCGCGGAAGGCCAGGGGCAACAGCCGATCACCCTTCGCTACTTCCTCGGCTGGACCCTGGGCGCGGGCGACCAGGACGTCCTCCAGGAGTTTGAGCGCCGCAACCCCGGCCTCAGGGTCGTCGCCGGCCTCAGCGCGTCTCGCAACATGGTCGAGGACCCCCAGCGCCTCCTGTGCGCCATCGCCGGCGGCGACCCGCCCGACCTGGTGATCTTCGACCGCTACGCCGTGGCCGAGTGGGCCGCGCGCGGCGCCTTCATGCCCCTCGACGAATTCATTGCCCGCGATGGCAAACAGCCCGACGGCATCAAGCCAGGCGACTACTTCCCCGCCTGCTGGGACGAGGCGCGCTGGGAGGGGAAGGTCTATGCCATTCCCACCGGCACCGACAACCGCGCCCTGTTCTACAACAAGGACCTGCTCCGCGCTGCCGGCCTGGTCGCCCCCGACGGCGAGGCCAAGCCGCCCCGCACCTGGGACGAGTTGGAGGACTACGCCCTCAAGCTCAGCGAGTTCACGCGCGACGCTTCGGGCGCCATCACCGGCATCCGCCGCATCGGCTTCATCCCTAACTACGGGAACGCCTGGTTCTACTTCTACTCGTGGCTCAACGACGGCGCGCTCCTCAGCCCCGACGGCCGCCGCTGCACCCTGGCCGCGCCCGAAAACGTCCAGGCCATGCAGTATGTTACCAACCTCTACGACAAGCTGGGAGGCGCGCGCCTCGTCTACGCTTTCCAGTCGTCCTTCCAGGGGGCCGAGCTGGACCCCTTCCTCACCGGCCGCGTGGCGATGAAGATTGACGGCAACTGGGTGCTCGGAGGCATCGGCTATTTCCGTCGCGAATTGAACTTCGGCGTCGCTCCCGCCCCAATGCCGCGCAAGCGCCTCGAGGCAGGCAAGCCCTACATCTCGTGGGCCGGTGGCTGGTCGTGGGTGATCCCCAAGGGGGCGCGGCATCCCGAGGAGTCGTGGCGGCTCATCAAGTGGCTCGCCAGCGAGGAAGCCACGCTCATCGTCCACGACGCCGCCCGCGAGGCCAACCAGGCCCAGGGCAAGATCTTCATCCCCGGCCTCAACGCCAGCAGGAAGATCACCCAGACACTGTACCGCCGCTACCTGGCCGAGGACCCGAACGTCGAGCAGAAGTTCCGCGACGCCTACCAGGTATTCATGAACCTGCTGCCCGAGAGCCGCTTCCGCCCCGTCACGCCCGTCGGCCAGTTCCTCTGGAACCAGCAGGTGCGGGCCATGGAAGCCGCCATCTACCACCGCGGCACCGTCGAGCAGGTGCTTCAGCAGCACACCGCCGAGGTGCAGCACGAACTCGACCGCATCTACCGCATTCGCACCGAGCCCGTGGTGGACTGGAGCGTGCCGCTCGTCGCCTACATCGCGGCCCTCATAGCCACGGCGGCCATCCTGTGGTGGCGGCACAGCCGCCTGAGCCGGAGCAAGGGCTACTTCCGCCGAGAGTACCGCGCGGGCGTGGCCTTCGCGCTCCCCTGGATCATCGGGTTCATCGTCTTCACCGGCGGCCCCATCGTCTTCTCGTTCATCATCAGCTTCTGCGAGTACGACGTCCTGTCGCCCGGCCTGTGGGTCGGCACGAGCAACTACCGCTACCTGCTCGCCGAGGACCCGGTCTTCTGGAAATCGCTAGGCAACACGCTCTTCATGCTCATCGGCCTGCCACTCGGGATGACCGTGAGCCTCGGCCTCGCCATGCTGTTGAACCAGAAGGTCAAGGGCATGTCGGCCTGGCGCACCTTCTTCTACCTGCCCGCGATCATGCCGGGCGTCGCTGCCGCGCTCCTGTGGGTGTGGATGTTCCAGCCGACCCACGGGCTGCTGAACCGCCTCTTCGACCTCGTGGGCCTCAACTGGCTGCTCGCGCGCCTCGGCGTGAGCGTGCCCGTGCTGTGGCTTCAGAGCGAGTCCACCAGCAAGCCCGCGCTCATCCTGATGGGGCTCTGGGGCGCAGGGGCCGGCATGATCATCTGGCTGGCCGGCCTCAAGGGCATTCCCGAGCACCTCTACGAGGCCGCCGAGATCGACGGCGCGGGGCGTTGGGGCAAGTTCCGCCACATCACCCTGCCCATGCTCACGCCCTACATCTTCTTCAACCTGCTGATGGGCATGATCGGCACCCTCCAGGTCTTCGAGAGCGCCTACATCATGACCGCCGGCGGCCCGGTGGACTCGACGCTGTTCTTCGGCTACCACCTCTTCAACAACGCCTTCCGCTTCTTCCGGATGGGGCAGGCGTCGGCCATGGCCTGGGTCCTGTGCGTCATGGTGCTCATCATCACCGTCATTCAGCTACGGACTGCCCGAATCTGGGTCCACTACGAAAGCGAATGAGGCCGCATGGTTGAGTCGCGCGGAATGCGTGGGCTGGGCAGGCGGGCAACGCTCTACGCGCTGCTGGTCGGCGGCTCCATTCTGTTCTCGATCCCGTTCGGCTGGCTGCTGCTGTCGAGCTTCAAGACCAACGACGAGCAGTTCCGCGACCCGCCGACCTGGCTGCCCAGGCCCCCCTCGGCGGCCAAGATGTCGCCCTACGTGGCCCGCGACGAATTCGACGACATCGCGCGGCCGCGAGCCTGTCCCCGCGCACGATGGGACGAGGTGCGCCCGCTCCTCGTCGAGGCCACGCGCCAGGCGGTCGAGGCCGCGGGCCTTCCCCCAGCCGCCGTGCCCGCCGAGCCCCTGCGCGACGAGGCCGTCGAGGGCATCGCCTTCGCCGCCGGCCAGAACGTCGCCGACCACGCCTGGTTCGAGTCCCTCGAGACCCTGCGCCAGAAGTGGCTGGCCCAGGTGACACCCAGCCTGGTCCAGAACTGCCGCGATCGGGCTTACAAGCGCTTCCTCATCGGTCCGATTCGCGCCAGGAGCGTCGAGCAACAGGAGGAGATTCTTCGCCGCGACCAATCGATCGCCGCGGTGTGGCAGGTCCAGGGCGGCGCCCTCGCCGACCAGGCGACTGAGGGCCGCCCCTGCGCGCTCCTGTCGTACGACTTTGAGAAGAGCGCGGAACGCGAGGCAGCCCTGACGGCCGTCTTCCCCCTCAGCTTCCCCGTGGCCAGGATTAAGAAGCTCATCCTCAGCCTCCGTCCCGACCACTCGTGGAACGCCCTCGAGTGCGCCCTGGAGGCGGAGGGCCGGCGGTGGGAGAGCGCCGAGCCCTACAACGCCGGCAGCGACCAATGGCAGGAACTCGTCTGGCAGTTCCCCAGCGACGACGACACCTCGATGAAAGTCAAGAGCTGGATCGTGCTGAAGCCGTCGGGCGCGAGCGCCTTCGCCGAGGCGGGCAAGATGCGCCTCACGCTCACCCTGCGCGGCCGCACCCGTGCCGAGGCCTGGGGCACGAAGCTGTGGAACAACTTCCGTTGGGCCTTCAAGCATATGCCCTTCTGGCGCTACGTGGCCGTCAGCTCGTTCCTGTGCCTGATGAACATCGTGGGGCAGCTCCTCGGCAGCTCGCTTGCCGCCTACGCCTTCGCGCGGCTCAAGTGGCCGGGGCGCGAGTTCTGCTTCATGCTCCTCCTCGGCACCCTGATGCTGCCGGGGGCGGTCACGATGGTGCCATCGTTCCTGATCTTCAAGAACCTCGGCTGGTACAACACCCTGCTCGTGCTGTGGGTGCCCAGCTTCTGCGGCTCGGCCTTCAATATCTTCCTGCTGCGGCAGTTCATGCGCGGCATCCCGAAGGACCTGGAGGATGCGGCGAAGATTGATGGCTGCTCGTACCTCGGGGTCTATCGCCACGTGATTCTGCCCAGCATCGGGCCCGCGCTGGCCGCGATTGCGATCTTCACATTCATGGGCTCGTGGAACAACTTCATGGGCCCGCTCATCTTCCTCAACGACCAGTCGAAGTACCCCCTGGCGTTGGGCATCTTCGGCCTCCAGACGCAGGCGGGCGGCAACTTCGGCCTCATCATGGCCGCCAGCGCCCTCATGGCCCTGCCCGTCGTCATCATGTTCTTCTTCTGCCAGCGCTACTTCATCCAGGGTATCACGCTCACCGGCATGAAGAACTGAGCTTCGTCGGCTTGTTGCCGTTGCCTGGGAGGGTAGGACAGATAGGACCGCTAGGACGGATGGGACCGGAGCCGCTGTGGGTCCTATCTGTCCTATGCGTCCTATTCCTCCAGGCCTGGCGCTCTCTGCCTTCTTGCAGCGGAGGAATCTGCTATGAGGCCACTATCTCTCCTCATGCCATTGGCGATGCTCTCTGCGACGGCCGTCGCCGCCGAACTGCACGCGCCGGTCCTCTCGCTCCCCCTGATGCCCAAGGCGCCGACGATTGACGGCGCCATCGGCGAGGAGGAGTGGGCCGGGGCAACGCGACAGATCGGCTTCTCGTCGCACGGCAAGCGCCGCCTCACGAGCCGCGAGGGCCTCTTCTGGCTAGGCTCCGATGGCAAGGAACTCTTCATCGCCGTCAAGACCGAGCTCCCGCCCGAAGGCGGACTCCTCGCCCGCGTGCAGCCCAAGGAGAACGTGGACGTTCAGGCCTACCGCGACGATTCGCTGGAGCTATGGTTCGACCCGTTCCGGAAACCTCCCGCGGGTTCGCAACCCGCGGGAGGTTACGAGAAGCGCATCTGCTACCAGATCATCGTCAACGCCCTCGGCGCCATCTACGACATCGCGCACGACAAGACGAAGGGCATGACCTCCACCGCCTGGCGGGTCCAGTGGCGCTTCGCCAGCAACCAGCCTAACCTCCCGAAGGTTCCAAACGATCCCCCTAACCTCCCGCAGGTTCCAAACCTGCGGGAGGTTAAGACTGAAGGCTGGTGGAGCGTCGAGATTGCCATTCCCCTCGCCGCCTTCGACTTCCAGGGCGACCTTACGGGCAGCGAATGGGGCATCCGCATCGGCCGCAACTGGCAGCAGCCCTGGGAACAAAGCGAATGGTCGCCCACCCCCATCGCCTACGACGACCCTGAGACGATGCCCGTCGTCCGCTGGGACCCTGCCGCCCCCGTCGTCCAGATGCTCGAACTCGCCGACGGGAAGGCCAACAAGGCCGTCCTGGCCACCCGCCTGACCAATCCCACCGACAAGCCGATGGCCCTCAAGGTCGCCCTCTCCAACAAGCACGTGGACAGCCCGGCGACGGAGAAGGCCGAGGACGTTGCCCTCGCCCCCGGCGACTCAAGAACCGTTCGCCTCGATGGCCCGACCTATCCGAAAGGCGACAATCTCTCCGCAATCACCGTAACCAGCGCCGACGGCAAGACCACCTTCTTCTCCCGCGACTTCATCTGGGCTCTTGAGAAGCCCGAGACCCGCTGGCGCGTGGCCCTCCACGAGCGCGAGGCCATCGAGCTGGCCTTCGGGTATTATCCCTACCACAGCAAGATCAAGGCTCGGCTCGACGTGAGCAGCCTCCCCGCCGCCAAAGAGGTCACGGGCGCAACCCTCGTCGTCCGCCGCAAGGGGACGGCCGATCCCATCGCCCGGGTCCCGATGCCGGCCCCCAAGAATGGCCGCTGCGAGGTCGTCGCCGACCTGCCGAAGCTGGCCGAGGGCACCTACGAGGTCCTCGCCGAGCTTGCCGGCGGCAAGGGCGTGCCCAGGGAATCGCCCGTCAAGGAGTTCCTCCGCAAAGCCTTCCCCTGGGAGCACAACAAGCTCGGCATCACCGACAAGGCCATGCCCCCCTTCACCCCGCTTGAGGTGGAGGGGAAGATCGTCCGTGCCGCTCTCCGCAGCCACGTAATGAGCCGGCAGGGGCTATGGGATCAAGTGATCAGCCAGGGAACGCCACTGCTCGCCGAACCGATGAGGTGGGATATCCACAGCACAATCATCCCCTGGGGCATCCAGTCCGCCTTCGATGACCCCGAGAAGGTGAGCGACGTTCGTGTGGTGGTCAGGGGTATGGTGAGTTACACTCCTATGCAGGCCTGGGTCACGAACGAGTATGACATGGATGGGATGATGAAGGTCACGTTCGAGCCCGAGCTGGCGGGGGACGAACCTTTCGACCGCCTCGACCTCGTCATCCCACTGCGAGCCGATGTCGCCAAGCTGATGCACGTCTGCGGCGACGGGCTGCGGTTCAACTACGCGGGCGAGGTGCCGAAGGGCGAGGGGGTGGTGTGGGACAGCAGCAAGGCGTCGCGGCTGGAGATTGCGGGCACGTTCATCCCCTACATCTGGCTCGGCGACGAGGAACGCGGCATCGCCTGGTTCGCCGACAGCGACGAGGGCTGGGTGCTCGACGACAAGAAGCCTGCCCTCGAACTCATCCGCCGCAAGGGCGTGGTTGAGCTGCGCGTGCACTTCATCAACAAGCCCGGCCCGCTCCCCGGCCCCCGCCGCATCGTCTTTGGCCTCCAGGCCACGCCCACCAAGCCGATGATGCAGACCCCCTCTTGGCGCCGGCTCAATTCTCTTGTGGGCGGGACGTCCCCGTCCCGCGATACTCGGCGTGGGGACACGCCGCCCACAATAGCAGCCAAGGCGCCCGAGTTCCTCCGCTACCACACCCTCGGCGCGACCTTCTACTGGGGCGGCATTGACTTCGACGTCTTCCCCCGCGACAAGGACACCTCGATCTACGACAAGTTCGCAGAAATCCGCCGCACGGGCAAGGAGGACCGCCCCTTCTTCGAGAACTGGCTCCGCAGATACGGCCCCGACGGCCAGCGCGACAAGATGTGGGACGCACATATCTGGAGCGGCGTCAGCTCCTTCAAGGGGCAGCCCGACATCATGATCCCCTACACCAACGCCCGCGGCTGCGGTCGCTGCGACGACTTCACGGTCTTCCAGGACGAATGGCTCGTGAGCGACTACACGGGCCGCGCCGCCACCCCCGTCGCCTACGACATTGACCCCGTGCCCAGCTTCCAGGACTTCGCCCTCTGGTACTTCGAGAAGATGCTCGACAGCGGCGCCTTCGACGGCATCTACTTTGACAACACCTTCCTCAAGGCCAACAAGAACATCGTCGGCGGCGGGGCCTACTACCGCGACGACGGCACCCTTCAGCCCGCCTGCGGCCTCTGGACGATGCGCGACTACCTCAAGCGCGCCGCCATCCTCTGCTGGCAGAAGGGCCGACCCTTCGTCAACGTCTCCCACATGACCAACACCCAGATCGTCCCCATCAACACCTGGGCGGGGATCAACCTGGACTGGGAGTGGAAATACGGCGACACCGACGCGCACGACCGCTTCGCCGAGGACTACGTTCGCGCCACCTCCATCGGCCTTCAGACCGGCAGCCGCCCCACCGCGCTCCTCGGCCTCCACGCCACCAAGAAGGAGCTTCAGCCCTGGGTCGCCCGCACTTGCCTCGCCTGGTGCCTCGTCCACGAAATCTACCCCGCGTGGAGCTACGGCGAGCCGTTCCAGACCGTCTACAAGAAGCTCTACGACTTCGGCTACGGCACCGAGGGGTGCCGCGTGCTCCGCTACTGGGAGAAGCAGCCCATTCGCATCGAGGGCATCGAGGCCAAGGCCCTCGTCGTAACCAAGCCCGGCGCCGTCGCCGTCTTCATCACCAACACCGGCCAGGACGGCGCCTGCCGCCTCACCCTCGACCCCTCCCTCGGCCTCAAGCCCGACGCCCCGGCCCTTGACGCCGAAACCGGCAAACCCATCGAGCGGGCAGGGGAGGGCGCCTGCTCATTCCCCCTGAAGCGACACGACTTCAGGTTAGTCATCGTCGGTGAGTGACCAGACCGCGACACTCGGGGAAACCGCCTTGAAAACGGGTCATGCCGAGCGAAGCGAAGCATCTCTCCTGGCGCGCGGCCACAGAGAGATTCTCCGTTCCGCTCAGAATGCCCCCCGGTTGGCGGCCGGATGCGTCCTGGTGGCACTTTTCTGGCTGTGCGGCGCGCCTGGAGATGCAGCGGGCGCGGAACTGCCTCCGCAGCGCTGGCTCCTGCCTTCAACGCCCGCACTCGACCTCTCCTCCGACGACATCCTCTTTTACAAGAGCTTCGACGACGATTCGCCCGTGGCCGATATGGCTGTGGGGGAGGCAAAGCCCACGGCAGTGCGGGGCAAGCTGCGCGTGAAGCCGGGACTGTGGGGGCAGGCGATGTTGTTCGGCGATGGCGAAGGGGCCGAGCTTGAATACGCGATGGCGGGCAACATGCCCGCGCCGCGGCCAGGGAGCCTCGCCTTCTGGCTCTGCCCCCTCGAATGGAAGCGGGCGGCCGACGAGCCGTCCATCTACTTCTTCCACGCCTTCGGCGCGGGCGTGATGTGCCTCCAGCGACAGGGCGACCTGGATGGGGGACGCAAGCGCGGCAACTGCTTCATCTTCACCTGCCACGGGCTGCCGGGTATCCCGAATGTGTCGGCCTCGACGGCGAGCGACACGACCCAAAAGTGGCGCAACGGCGACTGGCACCTCGTCGTCATCACCTGGCGTCCCTCGCTCCTGGAGTGCTACCTCGACGGCGAGGCGCTGCCCAGCATCGCCCTCAAGCGGCCCATCAGGCCCGAAGAGTTCGCCACGGGCCGCTTCCGCATCGGCGTCCTCAAGGGCGAGCCGACGCTGCTTGACGACTTCGCCATCTTCCGCCGCCCGCTCTCTGCCCCCGAAGTCGCCGCCCTTTGGTCCCGCCGCCCCAGGCCGTGACCGCGAATCAGGGCAGGAAGAGTCTCACGCAGAGCGAGCAGAGAGGCCAAAGAGAGGCAGCAGAGAAGACTCGGCTCGAGCCGTACCCGAGAACCGAAAACCGAACACCGATCACCGCTCCTCTGACCGCGAATCGCGCGAATCTCCGCGAATGCTGAACGCGAAACCCAAGACAGCCTTCTCATGCAGAGGCACATGAGGCAGCAGCGAAGAGAGAGCGCCCGCGAGACACGCGGGAGAACGCGGACGCGGCTCGGAGCATCCCCACCACTTGATCCGCCGGCGGCAGGCGTGTAGACTACCCCTGCACAGTTCCGGTGGCGTTGCCATGTTCGCAGGAGGCGAGCCGCGTGCCCGAGCCGACCGAGTGGGAGTTCACCGCAGACGTTGCGAAGTGGGTCCAGCAGGCCCTCGACAGCGACCCGTCGCTGCCGTTCTCGCAGGCGAAGTGCGAGACCCGCACACCTGGCTCGGACAAGCGCAACGACCTGATTCTCCGCGACAAGGACGACCGGCCCGTCCTGACGGGCGAGGTCAAGCTCCCCTGGCAGCCCCACGGCGGCACCCCCTTCAACGACCAAGTCGTCAACGACGCCCGCGCAAAGGCCAAGCGGGCCAAAGTCGGCTTCTTCTTCACCTGGAACGTCAACCAGTTCATCCTCTGGGAGGTCTTTGCCCCAAAGACCGCCCACACCCAACGCCCCTATCGAACCTGGCGAGTCACCAGCGTCCACAGGGGAGACCAGCTTTACTCGCCTATGGCCCTCCAGGCCATCCAGGCCTGGCTCGCCGCCTTCCTCGCCGACTTCGCCGCCATCATCCGCGGCCAGGCGCCCCTCGGCCTCAAGCTCCCCGACGAGCAGTTCACCGACCGCCTCGAGGCCGCCCTCGACCGCCCCATCGCCCTCACCGTCGAGGAATTGGCCAAGAGATACAAGGAGCCGCGCGCAAAGTCACAAATTGACGCCTGGATGCGCGACGAACTGGGCATGACGATCACCGACGACCCCGACGGAGTGCGCGACAACCTCGACCGCGCCGCCCGCTTCGCCTGCTACGGCCTGGTCAACCGCCTCGTCTTCTACGAAGCCCTCCTCAAGCGCTACCGCCGCCAAATGGACCCCATCTCCATCCCCGCCGACATCACGACCGGCGAAGGGCTTCGCGTTCGCCTCGAGTTCCACTTCGCGCGCGCAGTCAAGGCCACCCACGATTACGAAACCGTCTTCGGCGAAGACCACGCCTCATTCGGCGAACGCGTCCCCTTCTACCCCGACCACGCCGTCGCCCACTGGCGCGAGATCGTCGCCCAAATCCACCAGTTCGACTTCTCAAAGCTCGACTACGAGGTCATCGGCGCCCTCTTCGAGCGCTTCATCAGCCCCGAGGAACGCTCCAAGTTCGGCCAATTCTACACCCGCGTCGAGGTCGTGGACCTCATCAACAGCTTCGCCATCCGCACCGGCGACGCCAAGGTCATGGACCCCGCCTGCGGCGGTGGAACCTTCCTCGTCCGCGCCTACGCCCGCAAACGCGAACTCGACCGCGCACGCTCCCACCCCGAACTGCTCCAAGACCTCTTCGGCGTGGACATCTCGCCCTTCGCCACCCACCTGTCCACCATCAACCTCGCCACCCGCGACCTCGTCGAGGAAGAAAACTACCCGCAGATCGCCCGCAGCAACTTCTTCGACGTCGCCCGCGACAAGCCCCTGCGCCAGTTGCCCATGCCCCGCACCGGAAGGGTGGGCACGAAGGGACACGGCAAGGGACAATTCCGAAACGTCTGGATACCACACCTCGACGCCGTCGTCGGCAACCCGCCTTACATCCGCCAGGAGGAAATCCCTCGCTCCCACAAGAAGCGCGAGCGCGGACTCGAGCCCGGCACCAAGGACTACTATCT